>Ga0209061_1006099_pt1 | contig 10011 bp, 7 predicted proteins | sample Coa_R1_10_FD_187157 | JGI IMG/M metagenome (GOLD analysis project Ga0209061, IMG submission 187157) | Surface soil microbial communities from Centralia Pennsylvania, which are recovering from an underground coalmine fire - Coalmine... | ecosystem: Environmental > Terrestrial > Soil > Unclassified... | reverse complement strand
CAGGACGGCAACGCCGTGCTGCTGCGACTGCCGGGCGGCATCGGCTGGCGGCTTCGCATGCAGGGCGCGGTGCTCAGCATCGCCGAGAGCATTTATGTCGGCGCGGGCGGTACCAAGAAGACGCGGCAGATCGTGCTCGACGGTCATGTCGGCACCAATGGCGCGATCGTCAAATGGGCGCTGCGCCGCGAGGCGAAGAAGCCGAACGAGGACGCGCAGCCGTCGCTGGCTGAGGATCTCTGAGCCCGATCAGCCGAGGCCCAGCACCTCGCGCGCCTTGGCCCAGCTTTCCTCGCGCGGCACGTCGAAGCGATAGCGATCGGCTTCGGAGATCGGCGCGACCACCGCTTTCTCGAAACTCGGCCGCGCGCGGATGCGCTCGTACCACGCCGTCACCTTGGGCCGGCGTCCCTGCCATAACCCGTCGAGACCGATGGCGGCGGCGCGGAAGATGTAGGGCGTCGCCGCGACATCGGCGAGGCTATAAGCGGCACCCGCGAGATAAGGCTGCGCGGCGAGCGACGCCTCCATCTCGCCGATGTATTTGTCGTAGTTCTTGAGCGCCAGCGCGACATGCGGCGCGGCCAGGCCCTGCTCGATCGACAGCCGCTGGCGCTCGCGATAATCGGGATTGGGAATCTTGGCGAGATGCGCCGCCAGCTCATCGCGCGATTTCTGAATCAGGACCTTGCGGTTGGCCGTGGCGAAGGTCAGCGTCGAGCAGGCGGCATGGAGATAATCGTCGATCTTCTTCATGAAGAGCCGCGCCTGATGGCGCAGCGCCGCGTCTTTCGGCAGCAGCGGCGGCTCGGGAAACGCCTCGTCGAGATATTCGATGATGAGCGTCGATTCGATCAGCACCTTGCCGTCATGGACGAGCGTCGGGACCACCTCATTGGGATTGAGCTTGGCATAATCCGGCCGATGCTGGTCACCGCGCTGCAAATCGAGTATCTCGCCCTCGAAAGGCAGCCCTTTTTCCTCGAGCGCCAATCGCACCTTGACGGAACAGACCGAAGTGCTGCCTTGATAGAGATAGAGCATGGGCCGCCTCGCCTTTTTTGGTGTAGCCTCGAAAGCTAGAAGCGGGCGGGCATTCGGGCAAGCGAGAGAGACGTGAAGCTATCGGTCCTATCGGTCGCCGACCATTATCCCGACGGCGCACGCGCACAAGGACAATTCTACCGCGCGATTATCGATCAGGCGGTCCTGGCGGAAAGCCTCGGCTATGAGATCTGCTTCATCGCCGAGCATCATTTCCACCCCTACGGCACGGTGCCTAATCCCGCCGTGCTGCTGAGCGCGATCGCCGAGCGCACCAGCCGCATCCGACTCGGCCCGGCGATCACCGTGCTGCCGTTCCGCGACCCGCGCACCGTCGCCGAGGATTATGCGCTCTTGGATCAGCTCTCCGGCGGACGGCTCGTGCTCGGCCTCGGCTCGGGTTACCTCAAACACGAATTCGCCGGCTTCGGCATCAACGGAGCCGAGAAGCGCGAGCGGTTCGACGAAAACATGGCGATCGTCAAGGCGCTCCTCTCCGGCGCGCGCGTCAGCCATGCCGGCAAGTTCGCCACGATCGACGCGGTGCAGCTCAATGTCGCGCCGCGGCAGAAAGACGTGCCGATCTATGTCGCCGCGCTCAACAAGGAAGCCGTTTATCACATCGGCCGCCAGGGCAACGGACTCCTGACCATCCCCTACGGCACGCTCGAGAATTTCGCGCAGATCGGCGCGCTGCAGCAAGCCTTCGCGCGCGGCCGCGCGGAATCGGGCGCGGCGCCGATGCCCGGCGGAATGGCGCCGCATATTGTCACTTTTCACACCTATGTGGCCCGGACCGACCGGGAAGCCGAGGCGCTGGTGCGCGAGGCGTTCGAGCTCTATTGCCGGACGCGGCTTTACGCCAGGCCCTGGACCTATGAGCAGATCCGCGAGAACGGGCTTGCGCTTTTCGGCTCGGTCGAGCGCGTCGCCGAAAAGTTGATCGCGCTCCAGGACATGGGCATCGAGCATGTCGCGACCTTGTCGAATTTCGGCGCGCTCGAGGCGAGCCGCGTCGAGGCTTCGATGCGGCTGATGATCGACGAGGTGCTGCCTATCGTGCGCAAGGCGACGCGCGCATGAGCCGGCCGCTCGATGCCGCGGTGATCGTCGTCGGCGGCGGGCCGGCGGGGCTGATGCTCGCCAACGAGCTGGGCCATCGCGGCGTCGCCACCTGGCTGTTCTGCGATCGGCCCGGCACGTCGCCTTATCCGCAAGCCAACGCGACCCAGGCGCGGACGATGGAATTCTATCGCCGGCTCGGCTTCGTCGAGAAGCTGCGCCAACGCGGCCTGCCCCCGGATCATCCGACCGATATCGCCTATTTCACCCGCATCACCCGCCACGAGCTCGCGAGGCTGGAGTTGCCGCCGGCACAGGAGGCGGGCGCGCTGATCAAGACGCTGTCGGGATCCTGGAGCGCCGCCGAGCTGCCGCATCGCTGCTCGCAAATGTATGTCGAGGACACGCTGCTCGACGAAGCGCGGCGGCACAAATCGGTTGCGCTCAATTTCAACTGGCGGGTGACGCGCTTCACCGATCACGGCGATCACGTCGAGGTCGAAGCCGAGGCGGCCGATGGCAGCGCCCGGCGCCGCGCGACCGCGCAATATCTTGTCGGCTGCGACGGACCGCGCAGCACGGTGCGGCGTCAGCTCGATATCCACTACGACGGTGCGGCGCAGGCGGACCGGCCTTTCATGAGCGGCCGGCAGCTCACGACCTATGTGCGCGCGCCGGCCGTCTATGACGTACTGAAGCATAAGCGCGCCTGGCAATACTGGTCGATGAACCACGCCCAGCGCGGCACGCTGGTGACGATCGACGGCAAAGGCGAGTTCACCTTCGGCATGCAGCTGCCGCGCGACAGAGAGGAAAGCGACATCTCGGCCGCCGAGAGCATCGCGCGATTCCGCACCATGATCGGCGCCGAGATTCCGGTCGAGATCATCAACCGGAAATCCTGGCACGCCGGCTATTCGCTGGTCGCGCAGGCCTATCAGCGCGGGCGCGTCTTCATGGCCGGCGATGCGGTGCATCTTTTCACGCCGACCGGCGGCCTTGGCTACAACACTGCGGTCGAGGACGTCGTGAACCTCGCCTGGAAGCTGACGGCGATGGTGCAAGGCTGGGGCGGTCCGCGCCTGCTCGCGACCTACGAGACCGAGCGCCGCCGGATCGCGGTGCGCAACACCGGCTTTGCCAAATATTTCGCGGATACGGTCGGCAAATTCGTGCCCGCGCCCGAGATCGAGGACGACAGCGCGGCGGGCGCGGCCGCGCGCGCGACGGCAGGCGTGCTGCTCAATCTCCATGTGCGCGAGGAATTCAACATCCCCGGCATCACCTTCGGCGCGCGTTATGACGGCTCGCCGATCATTGCCGACGACGGCGTGAGCAACGCCGGGCCGCCGCCCGACAAGATGAACGATTACGTGCCGTGCGCCGTGCCCGGCGGCCGCGCGCCGCATGCCTGGCTGGCGGACGGGCGCTCGCTTTACGACACGCTCGGCTTCGAGTTCACGCTGTTGCGGCTGGGCCCGAGGCCGCCCGATGCCGGCGCCTTCGCGCAGCCCGCGGCAAAGCGCGGCATGCCGCTGACCGTCGTCGACCGCCCCGAGCAAGAGTTGCGCGATCTCTACGGCGCCGATCTCGCTTTGATCCGCCCCGACCAGATCGTCGCCTGGCGCGGCAATCGTCTGCCCGATGATTCCAGCGCTCTTGTGGCGCAAGTGACCGGCGGCTGATGGCGGCACTGCGCGATCGGGATTTGGTCGGCCGCGATGCGGATGTGATTATCGCCGGCGGCGGCCCCGCCGGGCTGATGCTGGCGAACGAACTCGGCCGGCGCGGCATCGCGACCCTGCTGCTGTGCGATCGGCCGTCGACGACGACTTTCCCGCAAGCGAACGCCACCCAGGCGCGGACGATGGAGCATTACCGCCGGCTCGGCTTTGCCGACGACGTGCGCGCCGTCGGCATGCCGCCCGATTATCCGACCGACGTCGCCTATTTCACGCGCCTGACGAAGCACGAGCTGGCGCGGTTCGCATTGCCGGCGGCGCGCGAGGCCCGCGATCTGATCAAGACGCTGTCGGGCTCGTGGAGCGCGGCCGAGCTGCCGCATCGCGGCTCGCAGCTTTATGTCGAGCGCGTGCTGCGCCGCGAGGCGGAGAAGCTGGCTTCGGTGGCGCTGCGTTTCGGCTGGCGGGTTGAGGGTTTCGTCGATGCGGACGATCATGTCGCCGTCAATGCCGCCTGCGCCGAGGACGGAAGCATGCGGCGCTTTACCGGCGCCTATCTCGTTGGCGCCGACGGCGCTCGCAGCATTGTCCGCAAGCAGCTGGGCTTTCGCTTTCGAGGCGAGGCCGGCGTCGCCCGCGACTATATGGGCGGGCGGATGCTGTCAATCTGGTTTCGCGCGCCGCAGCTCTATGCGCAAATCCCCTTCGCGCGCGCCTGGCAGTATTGGTCCGTCAACCGCACGCAGCGCGGCCTGCTCGTCGCGATCGACGGGCGCGAGGAATTCGTCTTCATGTTCCAGCTGCCGCCCGGCTTGGACGAGGCGGCGATTACCGACGCATGGGCCTGCGCCGCGCTCGATGAAGCGGTCGGCGCTCATGTCGCGCTGACCATCATTGGCCGCTTGCCCTGGACTGCGGGACTCGCCCTCGTCGCGGAGAAATTTCAGCACGGCCGCGTTTTCCTCGCCGGCGACGCGGTGCATCTGTTCACCCCGACCGGCGGGCTTGGCTACAACACCGCGATCGAGGACGCGGTCAATCTCGGCTGGAAGCTTGCTGCGGTGCTGAACGGCTGGGGCGGCGCGAAGCTTCTCGACAGCTACGAGCGCGAGCGTTTGCCGGTCGCGACGCGCAACACCGGCTATGCGCGGTACTACGCCAACTCGATCGGCAATTTCACCGCCGCGCCCGAGATCGAAGACGCGAGCGCGGCCGGCGATGCCGCGCGCGCCGCAGCCGGCATCTATCTCAACCGTCATGCGCGCGAGGAATTCAGCATCCCCGGCATCACCTTCGGTGCACGCTATGACGGCTCGCCGCTGATCGCGAGCGACGGCAAGACGCCGCCGCCGGATCGCGCCAACGAATACATTCCCAGCGCCGTGCCCGGCGGCCGCGCGCCGCATGCCTGGCTGGCGGACGGGCGCTCGCTCTACGACACGCTCGGCTTCGAGTTCACGCTGTTGCGGCTGGGCGCAAATCCGCCCGACGTTAACGGTTTCCGCGAGGCCGCCACCGCGCGCGGCGTGCCGCTGACCGTGGTCGACCGGCCAGAGCCGGCGCTGCACGATCTCTACGAGGCGAGCCTCGCGCTTATCCGCCCCGACCAGATCGTCGCCTGGCGCGGCGATCGCTTGCCGGAAGATGTGGATAAGCTGCTGGCGCAGGTAACCGGCGCTTGAAGGGCGCGGCTCGCGCGACCTAAGGTCCGCAAATGACCGACACGACCGATGTGCTGCGCCCCGTCAAGCGGGCGCTGATCTCCGTTTCCGACAAGACCGGCCTCATCGATTTCGCGCGCGCCCTCGCCGCGCGCGGCGTGGCGTTGATTTCGACCGGCGGGACGGCGAAGACATTGAGCCAAGCGGGGCTCGATGTCGCCGATGTCGCCTCGGTGACGGGCTTTCCCGAAATGCTCGACGGCCGCGTCAAGACGCTCCATCCCGCGATCCATGGCGGCATCCTCGCGCGGCGCGATCTGCCGGCGCATCTCGACGCCATCGAGCAGCACAACATCGCCCCGATCGATCTCGTCGTCGTCAATCTCTATCCCTTTGCGCAAACGCGCGCGCGCGGCGGCGATTTCGACGAGTGCCTCGAGAATATCGATATCGGCGGGCCGGCGCTGATCCGCGCCGCGGCGAAGAATCACGACGGCGTCGCGGTCGTCACCGATCCAGCGGATTACGCCGCGGTGCTCGCCGAGATGACAGCGCATAACGGCGCGACGACGCTGGCGCTCCGCAAGAAGCTTGCCGGCTTGGCATTCGCGCGCACGGCGGCTTACGACGCCGACGTCTCGGCCTGGTTCGCCGAGCTCCAAGGCGAGAAATTCCCGCCGGTCGTGGCGGTCGCCGGCACGCTCAAAGAAAAGCTGCGCTACGGCGAGAACCCGCATCAGCAGGCGGCTTTCTATCTCGGCAGTACGAAACGCCCCGGGATTGCCACGGCGACGCAGCTTCAAGGCAAGGAGCTGTCGTTCAACAATCTGAACGACACCGACGCCGCTTACGAATGCGTCGCCGAATTCGAGCCGCCAGCGGTCGCGATCATCAAGCACGCCAATCCTTGCGGCGTCGCTACCGGTACGGATTTACGCGATGCGTTCCTGAAGGCGCTCGCCTGCGATACGGTCAGCGCCTTCGGCGGCATTATCGCGGTCAACCGGCCGCTCGACGCGGCGACGGTCGAGGCGATCGGCAAGCTCTTCCTCGAAGTGATCATCGCGCCCGCGGTGACCGACGATGCGAAGGCGCTCTTGGCGAAGAAGCAGAATCTGCGCCTGCTGGCGGCCGGCGCACTGCCCGATCCGAAGGCGCCGGGCATGACCTTGCGCTCACTCGCCGGCGGGTATCTCCTCCAGACGCGCGACGACGGCCGCATCGGCGAGAGCGATCTTAAAATCGTCACCAAACGCGCGCCGACCGCCGCCGAGCGCGCCGACATGCTGTTCGCGTTCCGCGTCGCCAAGCACGTGAAGTCGAACGCCATCGTCTATGCCAAGAACGGCGCGACCGTGGGTATCGGCGCCGGCCAGATGAGCCGGGTCGATTCATCGCGCATCGCCGCGCACAAGGCCGCAGAAAGCGGCAAGGCCGCGGGCTACAAGCAAAGCCCGGCGATCGGCTCGGTCGTCGCTTCGGATGCCTTCTTTCCCTTCGCCGACGGCCTCGAGGCCGCGATCGCCGCCGGCGCCACGGCGGTGATCCAGCCGGGCGGGTCGATCCGCGACGACGAGGTGATTGCGGCCGCCGACAAGGCCGGAATCGCCATGGTTTTCACCGGGATGCGGCACTTCAGGCATTAGACTGGGCCGGGATCTCGACCGCCCGCCGGCTTCTTGATTCGACGCTGGCAATCCGCCTTACCCACCCATAGAATTGCCTCTAAGCCAGCCTGGAGGAAACATTATGGCAGCACCGGATACCGGTACCCTTGTCGCCCCCGAACAGACGCGCGCGCAGAGCCTCCGTTCGCTCGACATCGCTTTCGCCGATTACGACCGCCACCGGCCGCTGGTCGATGGCCGCGTCAAGGCGAAGGGCCTGGCGCTGAAGACCAACACCGCCTGGATCGGCGATTTCTGCACGCGGCCCGTTTACGAGGATTACGACGCCGCCGAAATGTCGTTTTCGTGGTATGTCGCGGCGCGCGATCGCGGCGAGCCCTGCCTCGCTCTGCCGATCTTTCCGCTGCGCATGGCCGTGTGGGCCTATCTGTTCGTCCGCGCCGACAGCACCATCACCAAGCCGAGCGATCTCATCGGCAAGAAGATCGGCGCGCAGGGCTATCGCTACACCGTCAATCTTTGGCTGCGCGGCATCTTCAAGGACCATTACGGCTTCTCCCCCGAGCAGGCGACCTGGGTCACCAACGAGACCGAAGGCGCCGGCTATGTCATCCCGAAAAACGTCAAGGTCGAGATCCGCAAGGGCAAGTCGCCGGAAGAGAAGCTGAAAGACGGCGAGGTCGATGCGATCTGGTGCACCTCGGTCACGCCCGCCTTCGAGAGGGGCGAGAAGTGGGTGCGGCGCCTTTTCCCCGACGCGCAAGGCGAAATGCAGCGCATTGTCAAAAGCACCGGCGTGATGCCGACGACCCATACGCTGGTGATGAAAAAGGACCTCGCGGAGCGCGAGCCCTGGATCGCGCGCAGCCTTTACGACGCTTTTGTCGACGCGCAAAAGGCAGCCGACGAGATGCTGCAAGACGATCCCAAGCGCTACTCCTATCTCGATTCGGTCTTCATCCAGGAGCAGCAGAAAGCGGTTTACGGCTCCAATCCCTATCAGCACGGCCTCAAGGCCAACCGCAAGATCGTCGAGACCTTCGTGCGCTATGCGCATGACCAGGGCTATATCTCACGGCAAATTCCGGTCGAGGAGCTGTTCGTGCCGGGCTTGCTCGATACGTAAGCTCTAAGCTTTCGGCTTTAAGCTCTCACAATGGCCGCGGAGATTCCGCGGCCATTGTTGCTTCCAGGGCGCTGATTTATCCTGCCGCACAACGATAACGCTTGGGGAGGGACATCATGGACCGTCGCGCTTTCCTGCAATCCGCCACGCTTGCCGCCGCGACCGGCGCAGCCGCCGCCGGTGCCGCCACGAAGGCGGCGGCCGATGTTCACAGCGCCGTCAAATCGGTCGAGAACAAGGTCCACGACATCACGCATCCGAACGAGGCGAAGGCGCCGGACTGGTCGCATCGCAATCCCAAAGGCGCGCCGGTGGTGAAGCGCTTCAACGAGCAGCGTTGGGCGCTCGATCAGATCATTCAGGCAAACGGCGTCGATTGGGATCAGAGCCATACCGGGCAGATCATCGCGAGCGGCGGGCCGACGAGCGTTCCCGAGATGCAGGAGCTGAAGAAACGCGTCGTGCGCCTCGTCGATATCGAGCCGGCTTTCACGGCGCTCGCCAAGAAGCGCGAAGCGCAAGCCGCCGATGCCGAAAAAGCCGGCAACAAGGAAGCGGCGCGCGAGCATTATTACCTCGCCGCGCGCTATTGGGGCTCGGCGATGTGGACCGTCGACGAGGTCAACGATCACCTGATCGGCCTCAACCAGAGGAAGCTCGACAACTACAAGAAATATATGGCGGTGGCCGATCACAAGGTCGAATGGGTCGAGTTCCCTTATCGCGGCAAGTCGCTGCCCGCGATCTTCCACCTGCCGCCGAATTATCAGCCGGGGACGAAGGTGCCGGCGATCGTCGCCATCAGCGGCATGGACGGGTTCAAGGAAGGCTCGGTCGCCCTTAAAGGCGATCGCTGGATGGATAAGGGCTATGCCATCCTGGCTTTCGAAGGGCCGGGCTATTGGGAGCCGCCGCTGCGCGGCCTCTATATCGACGTCCCGGGCTGGTACGAATCGGGCAAGATGGTCGCGGACTGGCTCGCCAAGCGCCCCGAGATCGACGCCAACAAGATCGGCATGACGGGCGTCAGCTTCGGCTCGTTCTTCACCGCGATCATGATGGCCGCGGATGCGCGCTACAAAGCCTGCGTCGTGATGGCGACCTGCTACGAGCCGGGCGGCGAGACGATCTTCAACCAGGCCTCACCGACCTTCAAAAAGCGCTTCATGTTCATGTCGGGCATCACCGACGAGCATGAATTCGACGCTTTCCGCAAGACGATCGACTGGAACGGCTACGCGCAGAAGATCAAGGGCGCCTATCTCGTCACCTGCGGCGAATTCGACCAGCTCTGCCCGCTCGAACATACCGAAGCCTTCGTCAAAGCGCTCGGCGGGCCGAAGCAGCTCGTCGTTTATGCCGGCGGCAATCACAGCATCCTATACACGACGGCAACGACCAACGGGCCCGATCCGCGCAAGGTGCAGACCGATTGGCTGGTCGATCGCATCGAAGGCAAGCCCTTCGCAAACGAGCGCTGGTTCGTCGATTACGACGGCAGCGTGACGAAAGCGGCGCTGGCGTAAATCAGATACACCGCCCGCCATCCACCTCGAGCGCGACGCCGGTGATGAACTCGGCTTCGTCGGAGGCGAGATAAAGCGCGGCGTTGGCGACGTCTTTTGGGGTCGAGAGGCGCCCGAGCGGCACCGTCGCGACGAAACGCGCGCGATGCGCTTCGGTAGTACCGCCCAGAAAGCTCGGCAGCAGCGGCGTGTCGCCGGCGACGGGACAAAGCGCGTTGACGCGGATTTTGTCGGGGCCGAGCTCGGCCGCCATGCCCTTCGTCAGATTGATCACCGCGCCTT
>Ga0209061_1006098_pt1 | contig 10016 bp, 13 predicted proteins | sample Coa_R1_10_FD_187157 | JGI IMG/M metagenome (GOLD analysis project Ga0209061, IMG submission 187157) | Surface soil microbial communities from Centralia Pennsylvania, which are recovering from an underground coalmine fire - Coalmine... | ecosystem: Environmental > Terrestrial > Soil >... | reverse complement strand
CAGTATATAAATAACCAAAGTTTCTAATATCACGTTGATATACAAATACATTATAAACACCGGGTTGTACATCAAGTTTACTATTTGCAGGTATGATTATTGGTGGTTGTGTACTGTTTATTTCCGTAGTATCTAAAATCATATTGTATTGAGTTCCATTTATAGCTATAGTCATAAGTGAAGTATAGTTTAAGGAGTTAAAAAATTTAATGGAAGTGTTGGGTTATGTTGGAGTGAATATTAGTGTTAATATTCCGGTAACTAGTCCCGGTGTACTTGCATATGCCGGTGTTATTGCTGGTGATTGAAATGTTCCATTTTGATCACTAATGACAAATGTAACGTTTATTATTTGTAGTTGACTATTAGTTACATATTCACCAATAAATGTGAAATATGCATTTGATGAGTCATATGATGGTATAAAACTAAAACCTGTAGTTGCACTACCACCAACATAGTTTATCTGCATGTATTGATTATAATTATTAAAATTAAATGGTGGTACTCCAGTAGCATTAGGAGTATTACCTATTATGAACCATATAAATTCAGGGTTGAACTCATTAGGTGGGAACGTAAATGTTATTTCCCATATAATGACAAGTGCTTGATTACTTGTCTTTTGTCCAGTGATGCTTGCATTTGCAAATTGATATAAATTAGGTGAATACCCGGTCATAGTACCCAGATTAGGAACATAGCGTATGTCCCAGTTCGTAACAAATAGTGATAATGAATTAAAAGAATATGAATTAGACGAATTATCAATAGCTACTATTATCCATTCACCAACGTTTCCATTTACAACTAAGTAAATAGTTATACCGAGTGATGCTACAGCTGAACCGTTATTATATAATACTATTAATTGTGTTGGTTGAGTTGTATTGCTAAGATTTACCGTTTGAGACATCCAATAGAGATACTCAAACAATCCACTTATTAGTACTTGATTATGCTCCTCTATAACCTTTGTATCACCGGATGTATCTATATGTGGTATAGGCATTCTTAGTTTTTTACCATTTCCTAAATCTAAGTATTTTTCTTCCTCCTTAAGCTCATATTTATCAGTTAATAATACTCTCACATTACCCTTAACTCCTACTTTTTTCCTATCCATTAATATAATATAGGATTATTGGTTAATAAATTTGTATCGAGGCAATAACGGTCTCTGCTATACCATTTAGTGGCGTGTTAAGACTGATATTCCATGAGATAGCAGTACTGTTTATGGTGACAGATATTGTTACTGATGTTATATTTACACTGGATGAGTTAAAGTAAAATAATAGGAATGTCACTGTTTGTTGTGTTGAAAAGATATTACTTGAGTTAGGAGATGGTGTATATGACACTGACACTGATGATAGTGTATTTCGCAGTGAGTTTGATAACAAATTAAATACTATTCCTATACTGTCATCGATATACCATATCCATTCAACGGTATAGGTACCGGGATTTATTACAAATGGTATACTTGTTTCAGCAACTAAGACACCGTATGTATTACTACCGTAGTGAAAGTTTACAAATAAGTATTCTACTGTTATATACTGTGTTGATGTTGGTGAGAAGGAACCACTGAATACTATCTCATTGCCGGATACACTAACTGATGCTGTTATAGTATTGTTACCGAGATATATAATGTCATTTGATGATGGTGTACTATTAGGTAGTGATGCAGTTAGTAAGTATGCTAAAACTTGAGTTAGTGTTTGAAATAGAATATTGTTATCATGTTCAAATATTACATTACCTTTGTCATCTTTTATTCTTATTTTACCCTTTATCTTTACCTTCATGCACTCACCGTCATCTGGAATTGTGCAGTACATGATGCATTATAACCACATTCTGATGATGTACAATTTGATGTACAATTTACTTGAAAAGAGTTACCAAGACCATCACTTATTGTGATGTATTGTATCTGTGCTTGTTGACAACTACCTAATGATGCTGACACATTTATGTATAATGTACTTCCACTTGGTGAATATGATACTGAACCACTTGTAGATGATGATGATGACACTGAGGATAGACAACCACTTGATGATGTCTGATATTGTATTATAGTTATATTAGGTGTTACTGAGTATGATTTAGATAAAACTACTCCACCAAAGAGATATAAGTATTCAGTAGTTAACCACGATGGTACACCGTCTATTGAAGCTGAAATAGTGATAGTGACTACAAACGGTGTCTCACTTGATTTAGTACCGGATACTGTCTCTGTTAAAATTGTTATTACAGTGTTACTTGATGTTGTCCATTGCAATGTTAATGATGATGCAGTGTATGTTGCAGATGAATTGTCTACAATAAGTATAGTTATTGATGATGAAGAAGCAGTATAAATATATACATTTGCACTATGATTAGTACCACTAGTATCAGTAATATATGCAGAGAATGCCGACAATGAGTTAGTTAATAGTGCTTCTAATAGTTGTGCTAAATTAGATAATGGCATTTAGACCACCTGTGGTTGTGTATATGAAAATGATGTACTTTCACTGAAATTGAATGTATATAATGATAGTGATACTGTAGCGGGTGGATATAATTCTACTGATGTAGATTGTACAGTAGTTTGGAAGAATGTTGATGGTAATTGTGTAGTTTGTATACTGACATTTTCTACTAACTGTGGTGGGGATGCCGGTGGTGGGTATATTGTATAGTCAACAAATACATTATCAAGTAATTGTGATGGTAGTGGTGGTGGTATTTGTTGTGTTAAGTTAACGTTGACATTTTGAAGTAATCCCGATGGTAGTGGTGGTGGCACTACTTGTTCTGCTAATACGGTGACTAGATTGTATGCAAAGGCACTAAATGGTATACATAACTGATAATTCACATAAACAGTATCTGTTAAAGTTTCACCACTATATCCTGTAGGTGATGGTGTTTGTGGGAAGCATAACTGTTCATTTGGTGGTAACACTATCTCTTCAGCTGTGGCTAATACTTGCACGTTAACATTGTCAGTAATCAGTGACACATTTTCGGCATATGACATTGTTAGATATGATTCAAATAAGTCAGTGACTTCAGCAAATAATGGTGTCAGTGGCACCAGTAAGTATTGTGCAGTTATTATAAAGCTCTCTACAACTGATGTGAACATCTGTGCCAAATTATATCCACCATATCTGAGACCTACACTACTTGCTAATAGTTGCATTACATCTTTAACATGTATACTAAGTGTATGAGCTGGTTTGAATGTCTGAGAATATTGTGGTGGTGTCTGTGCTTGTAAACTGGGTTTTGATGGTGTTGATACACCCGGTATATTAGGCAGTGCCAATGATGGTGGTTGTATTGAAGGTAGTGCTGACTTTATATTATAAGGTTGTGGTTGACTGGTTTTGACATTACTAAATGCTGTCCCTATTATTGATTTAGCTATTTGACTCGCTATTAGTGTAGCAATAGGTGACAGTATCACACCAAGTGTTTTGCTAAATAATGACTTTAATGGGTCACCGTATATGGGTGCTTTTGCTATTCCTTCCATCACTCGCGGTGTCAATAATGTGAAAATATTCCACTGTGCGATGTCGTCTATTGCAGTTGCAAGTCTACTTGCTTCTTGTTTGGCAAGATATGAAGGTAAGTTTGCAATATCAAGTAATGCACCACTAAATAATTGCTCAAAGAAATTCGTAGCTATATTAAAGAATGATGGTAAATCCATTGCAATATTTATGAGTGTATTTATAGTACTCTGTATACCGTTGAATAAGTTTGTAAAGAATTCCACTATTGGATGTAAGTAGTTTATTATACCACCTATTAAGTTGACAAAGAAATTATAGACAGTGGAAAACGCACTATAAATATTTACTGCTATATCTTCAAATGTCTTCGCTATATTATCAATACCTTTTTTGATGTTGACTGCAAATGAGTGAAATGCACCGGCAATATCATTAATACCTTGATACAGATAATTAGCAAATATATGGAATGCGAAGACTATACTGACACCAAGTTGTGAGAAGAATGATACAATATCACTGGGTATATTTAATAGTGCATTTGCTATATCTTGTACTGCAGTTCCAATTGTTGACGGTAATGAAGTAAGTGTAGAACTTATACCGCTGAATACATGTGAGACACCGTTAATGATTGACTGCCCAAAACTGATAACTTCAGACATTCTGCACCACCTGTACTAATATACAGTTTCTATAATATGTACCTTGTACAATTGCTATGGTGGCAAAGGTACTAAGATAGAAGAATTCTACACCATTTATATTGTATGTAGCGGTGACATTTAATATTTGTTGTGTTGACTGTGCTTGTGCTATACAACATTCACCTTCACATGACATTACCCCGGGAGATATAATGTGATATATTCCGTTTATCTGGTTAGGGTTAGGTACACCGTATGTTTGGATATCAATATAAAATGGTGATGTAGTATCTATATTATTGAAATTGGACTGAGGTAACGTTAATAGTATCAGAATAAACATTGGTACTGTACTTTGTAGTACTGCATACGGTGAACCCGGTGGTGCTACAAATATTGTACTGGCTTCAGCTTCAAGACTCCATGATATTTGGACAAAACTGTTACTCTCTTTAGTTATTGGTGTACTTAATATTGCATCAGCTATAGGATATAAATTATCAGCCCATATCTGTATTTCGTTGAATGTATATGTAGCGTGACTGTCATCGATTGTACTGTATCTTTCCTCTAAAAAGATACCATAATTCACAAAGTTTGTAAAATTCATGGTGAGTTTATTTACCACAGTTCCGTTATTCAATAAGTAAGCAATTATCTGTGATGGTAATGTAAATTGACCGTTTACATAGGGTGATATTGCAGAGACACCGTAAGTTAGTATTGTTTGTAGTAATAGTTTGAAATCAGTAGCTATCTGATTATGTGTTACGATTATATTGCCATCAACGATTATTTCTACGTTAGACTTCATGATGACACCTGTTGTGATTGTTGTGTCAGTAGTCCATATGGTACTCTTAATAGTATTCCGACTTGATTAGTACCGGGAATCGGTGACCCTGTTATTGGTATAAATCCTAATACAGCATAATAACCACCTGTAGTGGTATTGAAAGTGACTAGGACTAATGCGAAATTGGGGTTGACATTATTATTGAATGTGAAATTGACAGCACCATAGATATTGTTTGCACCTACAACGACTTCAGTATTAAGACCAACTGCAAGTTGTAATTGTGATTGACCGGAACATAGGTTAACTAGGAATACTTCAGCAAGTCCACCAAATCCGTTTATGGTGCCATTTATAGTAGAAACCAATTGTGTTAGTGGTGTACTAAATTTAGATGCTGTACTCTGGAAATTGGGTATAAGTAACAATGCCCACAATAGGTTAACGATAGAGGCACCGTTACCGTTAACACCGGCACCTTGTGCATTCTGCAAGAATGATAAACATGTAGATGGACTGCTACATTGACTCTTACACTGTGACTGTGCAAATGTATACCAGTTTGCAAGTGGTACTTGTGTAACTATACTTTCAGTCCATGATATGGTTATGACATCATCTATATTTTTAGTTAACGGTTCAGGTAAGTAGAAATATGCAACGCGAAGGAATAAGACACCACCTACAATAGTCCATAATTGTATTGCGGTTACAGTATATGTAGATGGTGATGCATCGGATCCGTAGAATGTTGCAGTGGTTGTTTCAGCATTAGAGGCTAATGTGTCAGAAAATGAGTTAAGCGTTGCAGGTACTTGTGTTACAGTAGTGGCACCATTTTGGAATACGAATGCGATGCCACTGGGTGTTCCAAATACTCTAGCGTATCCTTGAGCGACACCTCCTAGTAAGTTTAGAGTCATCGCTAAAGCAAACTCTTCAGCAATAGCGTTATCTAGTTTTATTACTTTTTTCTCACCAGTCTTCTTATTTGATACAGTTATAGTTACATTACCCTTGAGTAAAACTGAATGTGATTGAGACATCTAACACACCTCCATAATTTGAAGTAGTTACACCTTGAGCTATTATATTCCCGGCTATATTTAAATAGTATGATACAACTTGACCTTGTGTAGTGTTGATATAATATGTAATAGTACCCGGTGTAATTGACTTATACACTGGTGTAACAGATGTTGCTAAACTAACCGGTGCGAAATTATTTGTGAATACTTGTGACAAGTCTTGTAGTAATACATTTTGATTTAAATTGAGATTAGTTTCGGTGACACTGAAGTTGATTGTCCACTGTACGTATAACGGGTAGTTATAATTTGTTATTTGAGTTGTCAGTATGTAGTATGCAACTAATACGTTACCGGCAAATAGTTGCAACTGTGATAACGGGTTTGGTGTCGTTTTACTTATAAATTCAAGTATAATGGTGCCATTTTGTGCTTGTATATTAGACACCGGAATCACTGTACCTGTAGGTTGTGCAACAATATAGATGTTAGTATTAGGTTGTGCTAAACCGACAATTAGTTGTTGTAAATATTGTATGAATGCATTTGTGATTGTATTCTTAGCTACCAATGTCATTTGTTGTGATATTTTTACGCTACCGGATACCTTTAGAATGGCAAAGATTGTTGTTCACCACTAGGTTGTTGTTGTAGTTTTGCAACTACAAGTATATCATCACCTTGTGCTATAATCTTCTCGAAACCCGGTATTGACATCAGTTTCTCTTCAACTTTTGTACGTTTAAGTGTCATCTTCATTATTATGTTTCCTACCATGTCTTTAACTGATTGGTCTACTAAACCATCAGTTTTCAGTTTTACATATAATACAAACTCATTATCTGTCATTACTACATTTTGTATATCCTCTATAGTCTCATTTTTTAGGATTTCCTTCAGTATATCTTTGAAACTAAGAAATACTCTATAACCATCAGATGCGGGTTTTATTGACTTAATAACTTTCTCTACATCCATTTACAACACCAGATTGTTTATTAATATTGCAAGAGATCCGGTGAACGCTATAGTTTCAAACGGATGTCTTTGAAATTCTCTATAGAATGACAACATGTATCTATATGCAAGTCTGAGATATCTAAATAGCAACCTTATTGCATATTCAAAGTAATGTATTGTAGTCCTTACTAATCTAGACCCGATAGAGATAAGTTTTGATACAACAGTTCTCAAAAAATCTGAAATTCCACGTATTGTATCTCCTACTGAAAATATGGCACCTCCTAATGCTGAAGCTACACCAGCTACTGCCATACTTATATATTAGCATTTGGGAAATATAAATTATGCGGGGTATAATAACTAATGTTGGTTGTACAAATTGTAGTTTTATGAAAGTATTTAATATAACTGCTAAGTATTTCAAAAAGTTATATGATATAGATTTATTACCCTCCATTTTCGGTCACGGTAAGTTAAATATTACGGACTGTTTATTCTTTTTAAAATATTATAATATAATAGATGATAATTTAGTAGTTTGGTGTGATACTCATTTTGAGGGAGAAGTAAAGCGTGTTAATAAGAAATTCACTGTGGTGACAACGTCTAAGTGGAATGCAGAACAGTTAGCGAGGACTGATTACATTTTACCGAGACCCGTTGATGAAGAATTCATAGTACATAATGCTAAACATGACAAGTATGAGTTTATTGTAGTTGGTAGTGAACCGGTAACCGATTTGAAAAATTTGAAAACAGTATATCCGGATACTTATATCATTAACAATAAGGCATACTTTAACCGAAAACGTATAAGAGATACACACAACATATTGAAACAACTTAATGTTAGAGATAAGTCACTATTTATAACAAATGTTGAGGGTATATATGACATGAAAGCAACAACATTAGAAGAAAGTGAACTACATCAAAAATACGCTTCATCAAGGTTTTTATTGACACTATCACGCAGTGAGGGTTTTTACATGCCGATGGCTGAAGCTATGTGTAACGGTACACCGTTAGTGTACATAGGTGGTCATGCTATAGATGAATACGCTGTAGGTATCAGGATAAAAGCACATAGAGCAAAAGGTATAACGTACTTCGATGGTACTGAAGCAAATTGGATATATGATGAAAAAGATGCAATTGATGCAATAAAGTATGCAATGGGTATGGGTAAAGAAGAATATAATGACCTTAGTGAAAAAGCTAGAGCAGAATGCTATAAATTCCATACAAGTAATATAGTTAGAGTGTTATATAAATTATTAGATTTTAAATAAACACTTTCACGAAAACTTATCATAAATTTTCGCGAAAAAAACCTCTAAATTTTCTACAAAAGTATATATAAACGCTTTACAAAGCAACTATATATGATAGAAAACTTTGAAATAGATAAGCAAATTAGTTTGTTAGCACAGTGGTGGAACAGTTTTAAAGCACACTTTCCAACTGCCGATATAGTTAGTATTGATAATAGGAATAACAGTTTTACTATAAAAGTAAGATACGATGACATTTTTAGATTTTATTATAGGGAAATAAAGAAACAATTACCGGAAAGTAAAGTCACGCTAAGGGACTGTGATTTTTCATTATATAAAATATGTGGTGTTGTAAAGTATAACAAATTAATAACAGGTTGGGATAAGTATAATATAAAACCGGAGATTGTTGTTGACAATGAGCATGACTATCTGCACTACATACCACTTGAGCAATTAATAGAGTATTTCAAACAGGCATGGAAAGATGCAAATAAGAATAATCCGATGATTTTTAAATTCCAGACAAAGCATACTGATGGCATCGTATGGTTTTATATAAAAGTAACGGTGCCACAGAGAATGGGAAGTACTACAACACTTATACCAAGTGTGGGTGAGAGAAAATGACAGAGGAGAAAAGAAAACGTGACATTTGGGAGATAGTAGAGAAAAAAGTAAGAAAAATGTTGACTAAGAATGAAAGTGTACAATTGACGGAATTAATAAAGGATTACGGTGGTTTTGATGAAGTCGTGATAATGGCACTGCGTAAATATATAAATCCCGATATACTGACATCTGCAGATATGGAGTTATGTCTAAGAAAAGCACTACAAATTAATGCATATCTAAATGCAGTGTCACCGACACAAACTAATAACAACCCGTATGATATGTCACGATATGAGAAAATGGCAGATGAAATATATGAGAATGCTGTCAAGGATACTGCACCGGAACAACAAAATAATCCATTTACAAATTTGATAAAGGAATACCTCAACGGTATAACACAAGCATTGTATAATGATATGATGTCAAAATTAAAACAATCATTACCACAACCACAAGTACAACCTAAAGTAGTTGAACAAAAACAAAATGATGAATTATTTAAAGGTGATGATGTCTAAAAAATTACTTAATTGATACTAGTAGTGATATTATAGAACCCACTGCAAGTAATGCACTGAGTATTAATGCAAGGTTTCTATTTTGTGCTTTTGAGATCATGTTTATTTCTTTTCTTAATTCTTGGATTTCTATTTCAAGTGATGTTACACGTTCACTAAGACTGTTTTTACCATATAGTAATTCATCATGTTTTTGTAATGTATTAAGTCTTGTCTTTATTACATCAATATCACGTTCAATTTTATCTAATCTATCCTCTAGTGACATATATATTTAGTGTTAAAAAAGAGTTTTTATTTTTATGTTAGTCACTGTTAACGAGTTACATTTACTACTAGAAATGCTTATATTCTGTGTATGTGATGTATATCTTACAGGTGAAAACAAGTGTCAACCACAACGTCTGCAATAAATCTATCCAGCATAACTAGTGTATTAGGTGAAATCGTAAATCTATTCATACAATATCTACCACTATTGGCAACAATAAGTATAATAATAGGCGTCATCAGCTCTGTCACAGGTGGATTAGGTAACGTATTGAATTCAATCACTGGTGTATTCAGCGGAGGCTGATGAACAGTGTCTGCTGAGACTGTAACACTAGCACCGAATACTGGTGTACAAGAAAATTCACC
>Ga0209061_1006092_pt1 | contig 10026 bp, 14 predicted proteins | sample Coa_R1_10_FD_187157 | JGI IMG/M metagenome (GOLD analysis project Ga0209061, IMG submission 187157) | Surface soil microbial communities from Centralia Pennsylvania, which are recovering from an underground coalmine fire - Coalmine... | ecosystem: Environmental > Terrestrial > Soil >... | reverse complement strand
GCTCGACGATTATCACAAGGCGCCTCCCTTCATATGCGCCTGAGCTAAATCCCGATGAGCCGGTGTGGAATCTCGCCAAGTACCATGACCTGGCCAACTGGTGCCCCGAGGACGAAAGAGAGATGCGTCGAGTCATAACCGCGGAGCTGAGAAAGCTCGCGTCCCAGAGCGATAGGGTAGCATCAGCCATGCGTAACGCAAAGATTCCCCTCCCACCAATATCGCATTGCTAATCCAAAGATGAATAGTAGGAATGGACTACGAGGAAAAGATAGTAATCCTAGGCGAGGCGAAGAAAATCTGCTCATATCTTTGTCGCGACCTTCCGAGTAAGAAAATAACTGCCGCCTCAAATTTCAGTCATGCATTGTCATATCCAGAAACCAGTCGTAGAGGAGTATGATCGCGGTATCTTGAAAGCAATGCAACAAACAACTTTGAAAACTGGGTCATAGCGCGGGTGGGAAACTTTCAAAGCGATGAACGTCACACTGATAACCCGCAAGTACGCATTATTTGAGCGAAAGCAGCTTAAGCGGCGAAGAACAAGACAGCGGAAGTAAGAATCTCAGCAAGAAAATCGCGAATATTGTGCCTAAATTTCCTTCTGTGACTTGTTGGAACGCCACGGCAACCTGTTTTGAAATCCCATAACCATGCCCCGACGGAAAATTACTTCGTATATTCCGATTGCAAGACTGATCGCTAGGCCTATGACTAGGTCTTCGTAGACTTCAATGCGATAGTTCACCACCCCAAAGCCCAGCACTGCAACTAATGTCACAGCAACGGCACCCGTGAATCCGAACGCCGCTAGCCAACCCCAAGAGACCAAATAGCTTCTGCCGTAGTCTTCAAACCACCCCCTTGAGAGAACTGAGCGACGAACAACCGTTGAGGAAAAACCGAACAAAGGCTCTCTGACCAAAATGATGTCACTTCTCAAATATCCAACAATATCCGAGAATATCGGTTTGTTCGCTGGGTATCTTCGAGAGTTTCTTTGAGATCAGAGTTGGGAATTAGTCAAGTTGATTTTCTTAGCAAAATGCAAGAAATTGAAGGACGTAAGTCAGTAGATCAAATAGTAAACTTGTATTCCCTTTCCGATTGGAAATCGGATGAACGACACCAAGTCTAAAGTTGCGAAGTTGAATCTTCTCGCTTTTTTGGAGTTCTTGAATTCGTAGTTGTAGTACACAAAGTAATGTGGACCGTGAAGTATAGCGGGGTAAGCCAGATTCCCAAGATTGAGAATCGTCTACATTCGTTATATCTGGACAGAACCTTCTTTCATTTTAGCGAATCGAGTTAAAGTGACCAATTTTGTTCCCCAGTAGAATACTAGTGCCGACCGACGGCTCCGAGAATTCGAAGCGTGCTGTCAGTTTTGCAATCGCCCTTGCAGAAAAACTGAACGCATCAATTGTGTTCCTGAACGTTGTAGAGATTCCGGTCACTGCATACAGGTATCATCCTGTCGCGGAGGGCCTCTTGGAGGTCTTAGAAGAGGGAGGTCGGAGTCTGCTAGCTGAGTCTGAAGAGGAGGCAAAATCGAGACACGTGCCATGCGAAATCGTGTTGGCACACGGGGATCCGGCTGGGCGAATACTATCGACCATCAAGACGAAAAAGTGCGATTCGGTCGTCTTGGGGAAAAGGGGGACGGGTCGCATTGCAAGACTGTTGCTCGGAAGCGTTTCAGACCAAGTCTCGAGGCTAGCCGGAGTGCCAGTGATCATAGTAAAGTGATCTTTCATTCTACTTCAGGTTAGCTATGAATCGGATACTGAATCATAGGTTAGGAAATAAGTAATGGGGTTTTCTCTGATCATCAATGTTGAGAATCGTCTCAAAATTTTAAGGTGACGATTATCATTAGGATTTTGGGAGGTAAAAAGAAAAGAATGTCTCAATTCGACGACTTGCTAATAGCGTACGGAATTATATTCGGCGCCGCCGCTGGCGTCGTAATCTTTGGAATTACCGGAGACATTATGTGGTTGATGTTTAGCGCTGGTATCGGACTTGTGATCGGACTAATCGCGGGCTCACTCTTCCGGAGTCATCCTGACGCGAAGCCACGTACAACACCTTGAATTGGGGGGGGGAGAATCGGAACGGGGTTCGCTACCGCGCCAATTCATCACGTTGTGGTAAATGGCGCCGATCTTTCGTATCTTGAAAGTGGCGCAAGCGACACCGGTGGAAGTAGGAACTCGCTTGTCCTCGTTCACGGCAGCATCCAGGACTATCGATCGTGGGGTTTTCAAATCGAACCCTTCTCGAAAAATACCGCGTTTTGGCGTACAGCAGGAGGAATCACTATCCTAACAAATGGGTCGGCTACCCGGACGACTATTCCCTCAAGACAGAAAGGGACGACCTCGTGGCCCTATTAGAAAAGCTTCATATCTCCAAATCTCCCTCGCATTTTGTCGGTTCCTCCTACGGGGCGTTCTTGTGCCTCCTCGTAGCGAGGGACTATCCGAGACTCGTCTCCTCGCTTGTTCTCGAAGAACCACCGATTCTCTCGCTGCTGTTCGCGAAAGAACCCGAGGCGTACGAGGCCTCAAAATTGCCATACGAGGACAACGTCGCCAAGCCCTTGAGAAATGGCGGCTATGTTAAAGCTCTGCGTTATTTTGTAGACTCTTCGGAAGGCACTGGCGCGTTCAATCATCTGCCGAAGGACGTCCAGTCCATAATGTTGGATAACGCAAGGACTCTCTTGGTCGAGGATCCCAAAAAGGAGCGTGACCACTTTTCTTGTACGGATGCGATCGAAATCAAATGCCCGACGTTGGTCGTTCTCGGAGCCGACAGCCCATGGATGTTCAAAGTCATCAGTAAAGAGCTCGAAGATTGCCTTCCAGATTGCTCCAGCATTTCTATCCGTGACAAATCGCACTCCGTTCACAATCAGAACCAATCAGAGTACAACAAGGCGGTCTTGTCGTTTCTGTCCGAACGATGCAGATGTAGCGAGGTGTAAAGGCTGGCCTTATTCCTGAGCCTTCTAGGACTCCCGTCCAAGCCATCGGTAGTCGTCGCCCACCACTAAATCCGAGGGATCGAGCTCCCTAGTGATTGCCCCGACTGGTCGACCAGATCTGTGAGCAACTGGGTCCGTGGTTCCCGCAGCGCTTCTAGCGCTCGGTAATCGGTTCGAAGTTCGCGGCGAAAGATAGAATTCCTCGTGATTCAAGGGTTGGACGTCTACGAAACAAGTGGACTCTTCGAAGAGACACCCAAAAAGGTTCGATGCAGCTGCCGACATTGGGCCGCGTCAGGTTACTATATTTTCTCGTTTCGGCGGCAAAGTTGGGTTTAAGAACTGGGTTTTAGGTGATGGATTGCTCCCTAACAACAGCAGCCTTCGAGACCGCAGCATGGAATACGCGGGATGGTGCATTGCGATAAGAGGTTAAGCACGGGAACGTACATTGGTAAAAGCAGCTAGGCGGAGCAGTGTCGCGATTTTTTTCTTCGACTCAGGAAAATCCAGACCGTCGCGATTGTCTTAATCACGGGTCACAGGTAGAGGCCACGCAAGACCTGATACCGTGACACCCAAAAATTACGGGCCTAGTTATGATGAGGAGTCGGTCTGGGAACCCTCCGAGCCCAAACTCATCATGGGTTCAAGTATCATACTTTCTGTACGATTTACTGGGCTTGGCTTAGCCTGAACCAACTTTGTTAGAGCCCAAGTTCCCTTGCTCTCTCCGCAAAATTTTCGAAAGTCCATCCCTCATCATCGTTGAGGTCGGCAATCTTCTTGCCAGTCTTGCAGTAGAACAAGTCCACTAGGGACGAGTATTCCTTCATCAGCCAATAATCTCCGATTTCTCTCCCTTGCTGCAATGCTTCATAACGGTTACAGACTGTTCCGTTAGAGAGATAGAACAGTATTGCACCTAGGGCACAGACTTCCTTCTTTTCCGTGTCTCCGAATCTGCCTTTTACTTGCGTAAGTTCACGGCTGGCTCTATCCCATATCTCGCTTAACTTCCATTCCTGTTGTGTAACCTGAACCTGCATGATGAGTTGAACCTGTTGACGAGGCCTTAAGGCTTATGCATGCACAACTTCGAAGTTTTGGAAGCTCCGGTACGCTTATGTTAATTTTTGCTCTCATCACATCGGACAGAGTTCAGAAGATATCATGTCTCACCTTGCTCGGAAGGAGATTTGCATCTGAATCAGCGATACTTCAGCTTCTCTACTAAATCATCGAAACTAGTTGGATCGACTGACTTCTTTCTTCTCAAATGTGTAATACCTTTCTTTGTCGGACCAATCATCTCTCTAACTGATAGCCTGAGTAGCCATGAGACCATTTCATAGTCGTAATCCGTTACTCTATCTGAATCCTTTCCTCCCTGCTGATGCGCGAAGCCAGACCTCTTCTTGTAAAGGCGAACTACTTCTCTGTTAAGTCTCTTTCTTGATTCTGAGCGATTCTTCTTGACGAATTCGTCCTTAACTAGATCTTCGGCAATATTTCCAAGGAAACCGAGGTGCGGGAGGAACTCGAATGCGAAAGCGATCCAATACTTATTCTCCCCAAGAAGGAACGCAGTTTTTTCACCGAGCTTCCAGCCGAGATAGTCACGATCATCTCCTGACAAAGGGGTGCTTCCATTGCTATGACTTTCAGCATAAATTTCACATTGAGAGGTGTATTTTCAGTTATCATTCCAAAGGTGTCGATGGCAGCAATGATTCTCTGTTCAAGCTCCGAGGGGTTGTACTTACGAAGGATAAGTGTCATGTCATCCACAGCTTGTTCATCATTCGGCATTCTTCCAATGAAATGAGGAACTTCCACAATTCGATAGTGTTGCTTTTCTTCCGTCGTATCGGAGAGCATATAGAATCCGGAATCAGGCAGGAACCCAAAGGAGTCAATGAATCCCTTCGAAAATTCAGCGGATTCGGTCACCAACTCATAAGCATTAATCGCTCGCTTGGCTCCAAGCTGAGCCTTTTCCATCGCGTCTATCCAACCTATGGTTTTGACCTGTAAGCGAAGGAACCAGTCTTTCTTCGCCCAATCTGCAGCCGGTTTGACCTTATTCCCATTTTCTGAATGGTATCTTCTATCTGATGAAATGTAATCTCTTGCGTTGGCTGAGAGTTCTTCTAAGGGCCTTAGCTCTCCGTAACCCAATTCGACTCCGCAGGGGATTCCGGCAACCATGTATGGACCAAAGTAGAATTCGTAATTACGTATCTCATGAAGAAGATCCTTTTGTAGAGCTGATTCCAAGTCCTCGCGGCTAACATCCATGATAGACTTTCTCTTTGTCAGCAGCAGAATATCAGAAAAGAACGAATGAAGGTCGTTGATGCAGACTCTCTTTCGAAATTGCGAGACTTTCATTAGTACTTCATATAATTCGTGGTCTGTTGAATAACTGAATAATTGTACATTTTCTTTGCTTGTTTTTGATCTTCCTACGTCTTCATTCGCATGAAGGCGTTGTATATCGACGCCTTCAGGAAGAGTTCGTTTACCATATTCTCCCATTTCACGGATTTGATTGATTCGCCAAACGTTCTTTTGAATGAGGAAAAAGCTGATTCTGCCATCCAACGCATTCCGTAACCGTGTTTCTTCCTCCATCTGTCATAATTTGGTATTTGTTCCCTGACTGAATTGTCTCTTGGAATGCATTTGCCTGATATGATAGAATTGCTTCTGACTTTGATCACTGGCTCTATCTTCATATCGGAAAGAGTCTCGAAGTTATCTCTCGAATCGTACCCTCCATCGCCAATCAGTTTCTTAATCTTGGCTTTCTTGGATGCTTCTTCCACAAGAGGTTTCATCATTTTAGCATCACCAGTGTCTTCCTGAGTTACTTTCATCGAGATAATTTGTTTTGATTTGGTGTCTACAGCAACGTGTATCTTGATGAACCCTTTACGCCCTTGAGCCACTTCTCCTTGATCCACTCTCCCCTCTGTTTGTCACCTTGATTCCTGTAGAATCGACCGCGATCGTAATTGGTTCATTCAGATCTATCCTCGGATCTAGGTCAATCTCTATTTTCGTCACTCTCCACCATATCGTCGTGAAGTCTGGGACGTTTCCTTGTAGTTCCTTGATGTGTTTTGAGAACAGTTTTACGAACCCTTCGAGTTGTCTGTACGGCACGAGGTACGCGTGGATGGCTGCGAGCATATTCAGAAATGAGTCTGGATAGGCGTAGCGAGCGTTCTTCCTTTCCCTTGTTCATCTCCTTGAGTTCGCTTCGCCACGTAGCTAAAAAATCGGTATCGAAAAGCAATTCTCCTCTCTCTCCACTTACTAGCTCATCGCTGTACTCCTTCCAGGTACTGTACCCCTTTGGGAGAGACGACGACGATTTCTTCTTCTTTTTACTACTATCTTCTGACAATCTGTACTGGGATCAAAACGAGAAATATAGTTGGCCATTGACCTTTCGGCCACCCACAAGGAGAATTGAACAGATGTTTAGTTATTCAACAGACCAGACAAAAATAGAAGATAGGAATTACGAGGAACATACTCTGTTCTTCCCCATAACTCCTATGACTTACCACGTGCTTACCTTAGCTGAACTTTGGTCAGCCTTTCCTCTGGATTTGGTTCCTTCTTTGGAACGGTGAGCTGCAAGAGCCCATCCTTCATGGTGGCGTCCACTTTCTGAGGAACTACCTCTTCAGGGAATTCAATGACTCTTTCAAAGGCAGAGTATGCACGTTCCCTCCAAAGATAGTTCGGGCTGCTGTTGATCGCACTTTTCTGCTCGTTCTGAATTTGCTCTTGCTTTGGTTGCTCTGCGTGTATCACTAGCCCGTATTTGTTCATCTGAAGGTCGACTTGGTCCTTGCTGAAGCCGGGGAGTTCTGCGATAAGAATGTAGTTGTCGCCGTCGTCAACGAGATCTACAATTGGACATCTGACTGGAAGCTGCGACAACGGTGTGGTTGTTGCCAAGCGAGTGAAAGGAGACATGAGCTGGTTGAACGATCTCCGAAAGTCGTTGAATATGCTGTCGAAGCCGGTTGTTATGGCAGTCTGTTGAGGACTTTGCACCGTAGTAGCGCTTGGAGAGTTAGACCCGTTGCTACTATTTCTCTTAGTTATTGTTCTTGTTTGGCTCATAACTACAGTCACCTTAGTTTACTACAAGAAGTAGTATACGATATAATCTCTGCGTAAAAATTTTAAGAGCATAACTAACCTTCAGAGAGTAACTTAAAATAAAACTACTTACCCTATCTCAGAAACGGGTGAAAAGTGAAGAAATGTCAAGCAATAGAACTTCTACGATGGTCGCAGGGATAGTCGGTCTCATCCTGGGAGTGGGAGCGACGATACTGGCTCTGCTCTTTCACTATCATCCGATCATCTCCGGTTCAATTGGAGCAATCTTACTTGCGCTTGGTGGAGCAGCAGTCGGTTACTCATACGCGTTATGGCATCAGCAAGCGAAAATGCAAATTCAAACTCCACAGGCACAACACTCGACTCTTCAGGAGAAGAACCGGCTCATCAGGTGGAGCTTTCCCACAGTGATTCTGGCTTCCCTTAGACCACGTGCCTACGAAAGAAAGCTCGGGGCGGGAGTATGATTAGGAGAGAGAAGAATGTTTTCCCCTTACTCTCCATGGCGAATATTGCTTCTTTTATCTTCGTCCCTAGCTTCGCGGTCGGGAGGAAGTAAAGCCTAAAGACAGATGGCGTGCGCAAGGGTTTCAGTCCCTTTTTCTTCCTTCCGACCCTATCCCCACCCCATACCAATTTTTTTTGGATCTAACTCTGGAACTTCAGGTGAGGGAGAATCTAATATGAGTAAAGAAGTACAAAGTCAACTTGGAAAAAGTTGTTGAAAAATTGGTCGCTCGCAACCACAAAAGGAACAGACGACATTTAGTATCGAAAGCTCAGAAGTTAGTTCAGGGAACGACGCAGTAGCTACTCAGCTGGACGTTCTCTTGAAGTGCAACAAGACATACAACTCTAGGGACGAGCTCGTTAGTCCCTACGACAGATATTCAATTTGAGATGAGGATTGATTATGTGCACCCCAAATTCTATGCAAATAGCCGGTATCAAAAAGGTCCTGAAAAAACCATTTCTCGTCGAATTGCTCTGCGCACTATCTGACGCGCAAAATATGAGAGAGCTGGATCAAATAATTCGTTGACCTCCATATTCTGTTTCTGTTTTTTCTTATAATCGCAGGCCTTTCGCTATATCGTCGAGAAGCTTGCGCACAACGTCTTCACGCAGGTTGACCGATTCCGAAATCTCGGAAACGTTTCTGCTGCGAGTGTCGAGTATGTGATACATAACTCGCCTGGCGTCGGTACTCTTTTCCGATTTCTTGATTCGTTTGACTGCTTCACTCATCGCAAGATTTCTGATGTAGAGGAGGGCAACCTTTTCATCTTCCAGCTCTCCAAGATGTCTATCAACATCCGAGATGACTTTTCCTATCAAATTGATAGTTTCATTTTGGTCTCTCGGGGAGCGAAGAATCTTGTCGATTCTGTTTGCAAGTGCCAACGTATCTTTTGTGACACCCAGATCCTCTGCGTCCCCAGTATTTAGGTCGATAAGTTTCGACGAAAACAAATTAGGAGCAAAATTGAAACTCAACGCAATGCTCTTCTTCAGGGCGTATTCCTTTCTGCTCGGTCCATTAGGACTAGGTTCGAGTGAGGAAGCGACTATGCCTGCATCCTCGAGTGCGTCTAGGTGCTTTGCAATTAATTGTTGACCCACCCCGAGCTCCTTCGATAGTTGAAGTGGATAACTCGGCTCCTGGCTCAGCCTTTTGATTATGTCCCTTCTGACTTGGTTATTTATCATAGATAGAATAGCATCAAGTTCCTCCTGCTCCTTGCTGCTCGCCGTTTGGTATCGTTGCAAAACGTACTCCCCTACTCCGTTGAGTCTCCTCGAACACTATTTACTGACAACATTGAGGATAAAATGTCATTGAACGAATTACTCGGAATGAAAATCGAAAGTGTGTCAGGAATTACAAAATGAGAAATGGGCCTGGCACTAGTAGCACCAGTGCCAGCCCACTTGTTGCGAAGACAACTGTTCTTGCTATTTTTGATTGCGCCAACTTCACCTTAGCTGAACTTTGGTCAGCCTTTCCTCTGGATTTGGTTCCTTCTTTGGAACGGTGAGCTGCAAGACGCCATCCTTCATACTTCCTTCGACCTTCTGTGGATTGACCTCCTCGGGGAATTCGATTATCCTCTCGAATGCAGAGTAGGCTCGTTCCCTGTGAAGGTAGTTCTTGTTCTTTTGCTCGTTCTCGGCTTTCTGCTCAGCTCGGATAACGAGTCCGTCCTTGTTGATTTTGACATCCACCTGGTCCTTGCTGAAGCCTGGAAGTTCCGCGTAGACGGAGTAGTGATCACCTTCGTCGACAAGATCTGCAATCGAGGAACGCACCGGAAGTTGCGATAGAGGAGTTGTAGCTGTGATGCCAGTGTACGGATAAAAGGGAGACATTAGTTCGTCGAAGGACCTTCTGAACTGGTCGAAGATGTTGTCGAAGCTTGTTGAAAGCGGCGTTTGCTGAGTGTTCGCAAGCTGTTGCGTAGAAGTGCTACTACCGGGGTTGTTTCTTCGTCTTATAGTTCTTGTTTGACTCATAGCGTCTTTATCACCAGTAGCCTACTGATAGTAGACTACTACTATATAACCCCTTCGTCAAATTTTAAATCCTGATACTCTCCAGTAGTTAGTAACTAATTTTGCGTTTAGAATACGAGATAGAACAAAGAATGATTGGGGTGAACCATGAGAGATGAGCAAGATAATAGGAATCGACTTGGGAACCAGTAACTCTGCTGCTGCAGTTATGATGGGCGGCAGGCCCACCATAATCCCTTCAGCAGAGGGTACAAGCGTGGGCGGCAAAGCATTTCCATCGTATGTGGCTTTCACGAAGGAAGGACAATTGCTTGTAGGAGAGCCAGCTAGAAGACAGGCTGTATCAAATCCAGAAGGTACCATTCAAG
>Ga0209061_1006091_pt1 | contig 10027 bp, 8 predicted proteins | sample Coa_R1_10_FD_187157 | JGI IMG/M metagenome (GOLD analysis project Ga0209061, IMG submission 187157) | Surface soil microbial communities from Centralia Pennsylvania, which are recovering from an underground coalmine fire - Coalmine... | ecosystem: Environmental > Terrestrial > Soil > Unclassified... | reverse complement strand
TCGGGGAGCTGCCCCCGCCTGACGAGGTCGAGGCCGCCATCAGCGTCGTCTCGATCACCGAGCTGCACTTCGGTGTCCTCATCGCTGACGACGATGACGAGCGAGCGCGCCGCATCGCTCGGCTATCGGCGATTGAAGCGACGTTCGACCCCCTGCCCGTGAGCGTCGACGTCGCCCGTGTCTGGGGTCAGCTCGCCGCCGCGGTGGCCCGTCGTGGTGGCAACCCGAGACGGCGCCAGATCGACCTCGCCATCGCGGCCACCGCCCGCGTGGAAGGAGTGCCCCTCCTCACCGAGAACGTTGGCGACCTCCAGATCATCCATGACCTCGTAGACGCTCGGCGACTCTCCGACCGCTAGCTCGAAGCGAGCTCCGGTACGAACGCGGAACCAGTGTCCCGATTAGGTGAGGCCCCCGGGGCTGTGAACGGAAGCGAAGCCCGTGACACATCGGCGAGGTTCTCCGGTCCTTCCTCGGTTGGGAAACATTGGGTAGGGCAACCTGTAGGGTCCGAGAACTCGGTCGGCGGCGGTGACCAGGGAGTTCCCGCCCGATGGATCCGACTGCGGTGCGGCCTCGCCATGGGCCAGTTTGACCGTTTCCGCTCTGAGCTGTGGTCGTTCACCTACCTTGCCGTTCGCCGCGTGCTCTCGATCGTGGTGCTGGCCTTCCGGCGCAGTGGGTCCAAGGAGATCGAGATCCTGGTGGGCCGGTACGAGCTCGAGATCCTGCGCCGCAAGTAGCCGCGGCCCTGCCTCCAGCCGGCCGATCGGGTCTGGCTCGCAACGCTGAGCCGGTTCTTGGCGCGCGAGCGCTGGTCAGCGTTGGGCGTACGACTCGAGACCCTCCTTCGCTGGCACCGTCGCCTCGTCGTCCGACACTGGACGTACCTGAAGGGTGCCTGTCGATGAGGTCGCTGGCGTTGCGGTTGATGGCGTGGATGCGGTCGGCATGGGAGAGGGAACCGAGCACAGCGGCGATGGCGTCGTCGTTCATGGCGTGGCGGCTGTCGAGGGTGACGGTGTCGGCTCCTGCGAGCACGTGGTCGGCTGCGGCGATGAGGATGGGGTCGCTCACGATCAGGCGGGCGATGAGCCACTCTGCTTCGTCTTGTTGTGATGCAGCGAGGCTGGTGGGGTCGAGGGCTGCCGCGGCGGTCAGGGGGGTCGTCGTAGTCGGCAAGGAGATGGTCGGTGTTCATCGGGCAGCCGGGGAGCCGGTGGCTCCGGTGGCGCCGTGGTTCCCCGACGTCGAGCGTTGGCCGGGCCGTGCTTGGGGACGCTGCTCGGCGGTAGGAGAAGGGCTTGGCTGACGCAGGAGTGCGCCGAGCAGCCCGATGGCGGCGGCTGCTGCGCCGGCGGAGAACCATTCGACGGCGGAGAGGAGCCCGATGGCGGTGGCGAGGAACCCGACGCCGAGGACGGGAATGCCGGTCCCGAGATAGGTGACGACGTAGAAGCCAGAGAGCACTTCGGCGTGGCGCTCGGGCGGCGCGACGGCGTTGATCTCCGTCATCGCGCCGAGGAAGGCCATGCCCTGGCCGATCCCGGCGACGACGCTGGCGGCGAGGAGGAGCCAGAGCGATCCGGCCACGCCGGCCCAGCACAACAGGCCGACACCGGCGACGAGGGCGGCCAGCCCCAGGCGTTGCAGGGCGAGCGGGTCCTTTCCGAAGCTGAGCCGTTGGGTGAGCGCGGAGGCGGCGAAGAGGACGGCCACGATCACCCCTTCGAGGGCGAGGTTGGCGGAGTGGGTGAGGGCGGCGGCGTAGGAGGGGACGAGGGTGAGGAAGATGGCGGTGACGGCCCAGGTGACGAACGAGGTCGCTCCCGATACGGCGAACGTCACCCCGATGCCCTCGGGGATGGAGGGGCGCCGCGGCCGGTAGGGGATCCGGTTGCTCGTGTCGGGGAGGAGCGCCATGGCGGTGGCGGCGCATGCGAGGAGGGTGATCTCGACCAGGTAGGCGAGCACGGTGGGGGCGGGCAGGTACTGCGCCAGAAGGCCTCCGAGGAGCGGGCCCGACCCAACGCCGGCGACCGCGGCGACGGCCGCCACCATCGCTGCTCGCCTGCGGGCGGCGTTCGGCTCGCGCTCGACGATGAGGGCGGTGACCGGCCCCGAGGCGGCGCCGAGGGCGAGCCCTTGGACCACGCGAGCCGCGTACAGCCAACCGACGCTCTGCGCGCCGGCGAAGAGGGCGACGCCGGCGACGCCGAGCGCGATCGCCGGCAGCAGGACCCTCCGGCGGCCGATGGCGTCGGAGAGCGGCCCGACGAACAACAGGGAGGGCACGAGCGCTGCGACGTAGACGGCGAAGACAGCGGTCACCGTCGCCGGCCCGAACCCGAACGCCGACGCGTAGTGGCCGTAGAGCGGGGTCGGGATGTTGGTGCCGGCGAGCAGCACGAGGTAGGTGGCCGCTGCCGACCAGAAGCCGACAGCGCTCCTCGTGGAAGCTCGGGATTGGCCGCCGGTGCGGGCTGCCAGAGTGAGGGCGTGCGAATGGGGTCGGCTCACCGTACCAGCGTGGACCGATGCCGGTAGCGGGGTCGATTACCTAACAGGTAATGGAGGCTCGGCCATCGGGCTTCTATGGTCGTCGCATGTCCGACACAGCGCTCATCGGCCAGGCCGGGCAGACCTCCGGGGAGCTGCTCCGATCCTGGCGGCTCCGCCGTCGACTCAGCCAGCTCGACCTGGCACTGGCAGCAGGGGTGTCCACCAGGCATCTGAGCTTCGTCGAGACCGGCCGGGCAAAGGCCAGTCGGGAGCTGCTCGCACATCTGGCCCTCCGTCTCGACATGCCGCTTCGCGAGCGCAACCGGCTCTTGCTTACCGCCGGCTATGCCCCCGAGCACCCCGAGCGCGCCTACGACCATCCAGACATGGAGGCGCTCCGCCATGCGCTCGGGCTCATGCTCGCCGGCCTTGAACCCAACCCTGCTCTCGTGGTGGACCGCACCTGGAACCTGCTCGCGGCCAACGACGCGGCTGCTCTGCTCACCGACGGCGTCGACCCGGTCCTCCTCGAGCCGCCGGTCAACGTGCTGCGCCTCGCCTTCCATCCCGGTGGGCTCCCGCGCATCTCGGTTCCCTCTCCGGCGTGCAACCTCGCTTTCTTCCAGCGGCTGCGGCGTAAGTCGCTCGACGGCGCTGACGAGGAGCTGGCATGTCTGCTCGACGAGCTCGAGGGCTACCTGCCCGATCCCGACGCCTCCAGTGACCCGGGGCCGGGCGGCCCGCTTCTCGGCAGCTTCGAGCTCACAACCCGCTTGGGCGGGGTGCGGCTGTTCTCGGTCATCACCACCCTCGGCGCCCCCATCGAGGTCACCTCCGCCGACCTCGCCATCGAAACCTTCCTTCCCGCCGACGCCAACAGCGCCGAGGCGCTGCGGCGCCTCGCCACCGACTGGTCGAGATGGCCCACATGAGCGACAACCGTCGCGATCTGTTGGCGCTGATGCCCTTCGCCCAGACGCTCGGCATCGCACTGCTGGCGGCAGCCCCCGACGAGGTCCAAACCCGCCTCGTCTGGCACGAGCGGCTTTGCACCTCCGGAGGCATCCTCCACGGCGGGGCGCTCATGGCGCTCGCGGACAGTACGGGGGGTCTGTGCGCCTACCTCAACCTTCCCGATGGCGCATCCACGACCACGATCGAGTCGAAGACCAACTTCCTCCGTGCAGTCGGCGACGCTCATGTCGATGCCATCTCTCGGCCGCTCCAGCGTGGTCGCAGGATCATCGTGATCGAGACCGACCTAGTCGATGGCGACGCCCGGCTGATAGCCCGCGTCATGCAGTCTCAGCTTGTGCTCCCGTCGTCTGTCGTCGGGGCAGTTGCGGCGCAGGAGCCATCACGTGCCGTCCGCATCACCTGAGCTCCGACGTGCCCTCGCTACCATCGACCGCGAAATCGAAGAACGCGTCACGAACGCCAGGCTCGGGCTCGCAGCCTGAACTTGTCACATTGTTGAGAGTTTCCGCGCCGAGGCAGAGCTAGCGGCTCGGGAGGTCCGCGATCCAGAGCCTGTGGGTGCCGAAATCGCTGTCCGCCCTCATCAGGCAGCTATGCGGTACTCCCGGAGGAAGCCTTCCCGACGATCGCCTCTTCGTAACCTGGCGGCGTAAGCGTGGCCACTGATGGGTGGGGCCGCGTCGAAACGAGCATGCGGATGCTAGCTGTCGGCCTTTCGTAGCCGGCGTTGTGCTCGCCGACGGCGAATAGACTTGATGAGGTAGACGATGCCAAGGATGCGGAAGAAACCTCCGCCACCGCCTGGGCCCCAGCTCTCGTTCATGGTCACAGGGCTCTACTCCTTGTCCTTCGGTTGGCGAGTTCCCTTGCGTCCGCTCCGTGACGGCGGTGGCGAGCTCGGGGGACGGGGTGTCGCCGCGCGTCGGTCTTGTCGATCGACGGCGACCCACAAGGATCGAGCTCCGCACACCGTCCTCGTCGGGGTGGTCCTGAGCAGATACGAGCAGAGCCTCAATCTGCGCCTTCAGCTCGCTGAGATGTTGTGCGTTGAGGTGTACCCATATCCGAACCGGGCACGGCTGTACGGACATCGACGCGGCCTGTCACACGTACCGCGAGTTCTCGCTCGCGAAGGTCGCCGATCGGCTTGTCATCCCAAGCGAAGGGCCTGCCAAAGCCGTCGCCTCGTCGATCTTGGCGATGGCTCCAAGGCTCTCTCCTCCGGACAATCGAGAGGATCTCCCTGCGTTCCAATTGACGATCGGCTAGCGGGGCACCCGGCACCGGCGACCAGGACATGACAGGCTTGGATTGTTAGATCGCAACCTGGCGCCGTCTTTGTCGATGGGTTGAACTTCTTCAGCGGCGCTGTCCGAACTCCACGGCCGCTCGAACATGGCTGCCTGGCGATGTCAACATCGCCGATGGTCGGGGGCGTTCCATCGGGTGCCGCCGGAGTTCACCCGAGAGGACCCTGGTCGCACGTACGGGCCCTCAACCGGGTGGCGCCTCTGGCTGTCGGAGAGAGTCGATCAGCGCATCGATACTTTGGTTGAGCCGCCTTCGATCGATGCCGGCCCGCGCCACCAACGCTGATCCTTGGAACACGATCTGCAACAGCAAGGCTTGGGCCTCGGGGGTGGCCGTCGTGACCACCTCGCCGTTCGCCTGACCGCGACGCAGCGCATCGCACACCACTTCGACGAACCCGTCGTAGGCGGCGGAGACGAGCGCCTGGGCGGCGTCGTCGCCGGGGACGAGTTCCGCCGTCGTGTTGCCGACCAGGCAGCCCCGAGGCTGGTGGCGGCCCGAGACGCCCGTCACGCTTGCCGGGTTGGTGAGCATGCGGCGCAACGCGGGGAGGACCGGGCCGCTTCGCAGGGCGGCCTCGAGCTTCTCCAGGTTCTCCCGGACGTAGAGGGACAGTGCCCGCAGGTAGAGACTGTGCTTGTCTCCGAACGCGTTGTACAGGCTGGCGCGCTGGAGCGCGAGGTCGTCCACCAGGTCCTGGACGGAGGTGGCGTGATAGCCCCGTGACCAGAACACGTCGCGGGCGCGTTCGACGACTTCTTTTTCATCGTAAGACCGGGGCCGGCCGGCTCGTGCCATGGGACCACGCTACCGAACTTCTTGACTGAGCGTTCTAAAAGTCGTAGGGTCCCTGGCATGTCTTATGGAACGGTCAGTCAAAATTACGCTGAACTGAAGTGGGGCCGGCCGTGAGGGTGTTCGTCACCGGCGCCTCCGGGTTCGTCGGCTCGGCTGTCGTCTCTCAGCTGCTGGGGGCGGGACACGAGGTGGTCGGCCTGGCGCGATCCGACACCTCCGCTGGCCGACTTGCGGCCCTCGGCGCTGGTGTGGTCGAGGGCTCCTTGGCCGACCTCGACGTCGTGCAGCGAGCAGCGGCGGCGTCCGACGGCGTGGCCCACCTGGCCTTCCGCCATGGGGAGCCCGCCGCGTTGGCAGCCGACACCGATCTCCAAGTGGTCGAGGCTCTGGGTGATGCCCTCGCCGGCACCGGTCGTCCTTTGGTGGTCACCTCGGGCACCCTGGTCCTCTCTCCCGGCCGTATGGGTCGCGAGACCGACAAGGCGGTTCCCGACGCCCCCGCGGCGCTCCGCGTCGCCAGCGAGAAGGCGGCCCTGGCGCTTGCCGGGCGTGGCATTCGGGTCGCGGTTGTGCGCCTAGCGCCGATGGTCCACGACGCAGCCCGGCGAGGCTTTGCCGGCACGCTGGTCGAGACCGCCGAGCGCACGGGCATTTCGGGCTACATCGGTGACGGCTCGCAGCGATGGCCTGCCGTGCACCGCCAAGATGCCGCGTTACTCTACCGGCTCGCCCTCGAGCAGGCGTCGGCAGGGAGCGTCCTGCACGGGGTGGGCGAGGAGGGTATCTCGCTTCGGGCGTTGGCTGCGAGGATCGGCGAGCTGTGCGACGTGCCGGTACGCGCTGTTCCCAGCGAGCAGGCCGAGGCGCACTTTGGTTGGCTCGCCGGGCTGGTCGCCACCGACGCGCCGGCATCGAGCGCTATCACCCGCCGGCTCCTCGGCTGGGAGCCGTTTCATCTAGAGCTGATCGACGACCTGGCGCACTTCATCGAAAAGGCGCCGTGATGGCCGCGACCTCGACGCCCAAGACCGTGCGCGCTGCGGCGCCTTCGGGAGCGGCGCGGCCGACGCTGCGCGGCGCGGATCTCGTCGTGCTGTCCATCGGTACCTTCACCCTCGGCGTCGACGGGTTCGTGCTGTCGGGCCTCTTGCCGCAGGTGGCGAGGTCGCTGCACGTCGCGACAAGTACTGCGGGCCAGCTCACCACCCTCTTCGCCCTCGTCTACGCGGTCGGCTCCCCGCTTATCTCCGCCCTCGCCGGCAGCTGGGACCGCCGCAGCGTGCTCGTCGCTGGGATGAGCGTGTTCATCTGCGGGATGATCGTCCAGGCCACGGGCACCGACTTCGCCGCAGTGGCCGTCGGGCGAATCCTCGCCGCTCTCGGCGCCGCCGGATACCAGGCCACCGCGTACAGCACGGCCGGCATCCTCAGCGACGACCACCATCGAGCCCGGTCACTCGCCATCGTGGCCGGCGGCAGCTCGGCCGCGCTCGTCGCCGGCCTGCCCTTCGGGATCCTGGTCGGCCAGATGTGGGGGTGGCGCTCGGCCATGTGGGTCCTGGTCATCCTCGCGGTCGTCTCGGCGCTCGCGGTGCGCCTTCTGCCCCCGGCCCACGCGCCGGCACTGGGGCTGCGCCGACGGGCCCGGGCCCTGACCGACCGCCGGGTCCTCGGCGTACTCGCCGGAACCGTCGCCGTCTTGACCCCAGCCTTCGTGGTGATCGCCTACCTGCCGGCCATCCTGTCGACCGGGGGCAACTGGATCGTGGTGGCCATGCTCGCCTACGGAATCGGGCAGGTGACCGGCACCAGCGTGGTCGCCTGTCTCATCCGGCGACGAAGCGCCAAGACCACCTACGTGGTCGGAGCCCTCGGCGTCACGGCCACCGTGGCGGTGCTCGCCGCGACCCGCCACTTCCTCCCGGTCGCCGTCGTTACCATGGCCGCGCTCGGCCTCTCGGTGGGGCTGACCATCGTCCCCCAACAGCACCGACTCTTCGCCACCGTGCCGGCCCTGGCCTCCGTCGCCGTCGGGCTCAACGGCTCGGCGATCTACGTCGGCACCGCCATCGGCGCCGGCGTGGGCGGCCTCGCCCTAGCCGGCGCTGGCTCAGCCGCTCCCGCCGTAGCCGCGGCCGCCATCGGCGTTGTCGCCGTCGCGCTTGGCGTAGGGGTGGTACCCGAGCGGATGCCCAACTCCCAGCCGTCGCTGATCCGCTCTGTCAGCAACGGGCATAGGCGAGCGGAGTGGCAGGGTCGATGTCGTCGGTAGCGACGATGTTGTGGGTGGTGCCAAGAACGCCCGACGCCCTGACCAGACGATCACGCGGTGCGCGGGATGAGGCCGTCGCGACGACCGCGTCTTCCTAACCCGGCGGGTCAGCATTGTCGATGCTGCTGGTCGCTCTCCGCCATTTTCCACATAGTGATAAGGGGCCTTGCGTGATGTCACGGTAATAAGTATTATTAGACCGTGACACAGGAACGGAGAGTCCCTTACAGCCCTGCGATACCTCTCGCGGTCGGTCGACCATCGGAAGGAAAGGGCCAACCGGTGATCGTCGAGAGGGCGCCACGGTGGGTTCACCGGCCTTGGGCCGACCAACCCGAGCGGCTCTGCGATGGCGTCTCAGCTTCCCGGTCGCTCGTGGTGCTCTGCATGGCCTTTTTCATGGTGATCCTCGACACGACGATCGTGAACGTGGCCCTGCCGTCGATCGGGGCGGGGCTGCACTCGTCTGTCACTGGCCTGCAGTGGGTGGTGGACGCGTATACCCTCGTCATCGCCGTTCTGCTCCTGAGCGCCGGCTCGGCGTGCGACCGGCTGGGCGCCAAAGGAGTTTTCGTCGTCGGGTTGGAGGCGTTCACCGCCGGCTCGGGACTGTGTGCGCTCGCCCCGGGCATCGATCTGCTCGTGGGCGCGCGTGTGCTCCAGGGGGCTGGTGCCGCCCTGGTGCTACCGTCATCGCTGGCGGTGATTGCCTCGGCGTTTTCCGATTCGAAGGCGAGAGCCCAGGCCATCGGGGTGTGGGCGGCGGTGGCGGGAGTTGCCACCGCGCTTGGGCCGGTGGCAGGCGGGTTGTTGGTTGACTTCGCGGGGTGGCGGTCGGTGTTCTTGGTCAACCTGCCGATCGGGGTGGCAGCCTTGGTAATGGCCCGGCGTCGCCTTTCCGACACCCCGCGACGCCCGGCGGGACTGGATCTCGGCGGGCAGCTGCTCGCCGCCGGGAGCCTCGCCCTAGTCACCTTCGGGCTGATCGAGGCTGGGTCTGCGGGCTGGGGCTCTGGCGTGGTGGTCGCAGCGGTGGGGGTCGGGATCGGGCTCGGAGGCGGGTTCGTGGTCATCGAGTCCCGGGTTGACCACCCGATGCTGTCGATCCGGCTGTTCCGCTCGTCTATGTTCTCGGCGGCCAACGTGGTGGGCTTGGTGCTCAACTTTGGCGTCTATGGCCAGGTTTTCGTGCTGTCCCTGTACTTTCAGCGGGGCAGGGGCTACAGCGCGTTGGCGACCGGGCTGGCCTTGCTGCCTTTCGCGGTGATGACGGTCGCCGGCCCGATCGGTGTTGGCCGGCTCGTCGCCAAGGTGGGTGCCCGCCTCCCGATGGTTACCGGCCAGCTTTGCGCGGCGGCGGGCAGCGTGCTTCTCGCTGCCGCCGGAATCCACACCCCCTATAGCTACCTCGTTCCCGGGCTGGTGGTGCTGGGCATCGGGATGGCGCTAGTGATGCCGTCGATGACCGCGGCCGTTGTGCAAGCGGCCCCTGGCTTCCAGACCGGGGTGGCGTCAGGGGTGCTCAACACTTCCCGACAAGTAGGTGGGGCGATCGGGGTTGCGGTGCTCGGCTCCCTGGTCGCCGAAGGCCATCTTGTGTCGGGGATGCACCTTGGCCTGGGCGCGGTTGCCGTGGCTTTCGCATTCGGAGCGTTGATCGCCTGGCGCTATGCGAAAGAGCCTTGCTGGGGAACGACCCGCCGGGTTGGTGCCCCGGGTGGGACACGATGAGCCGCGCTGGCCGCTCACCGGGCCTGCGGCCCGTCGTGGTACTGGTCGCTCTGGCGAACGCCCGCCGCCCCCGGCGCGACCGGTCTTCGCACAAAGGGCGCAGCGACGAACCGCTCGACAGTGTAGAGAGCGCACGGAGGCTCATCGAGCCACTTGGCATTTCAACCCAGATCAGCCAAGGCGACATCCCCTCTCTGTCCGCGCTTGTAGACGAGGCATCCGCGATCGCCTCCGCTATCGGCGCTGGCCGTCCGGTACCTGAGCCCATAACGATCAATCAGCTCGCTATGCACGCGGTCGGCCACCCCCGCCTCGAGCCAGATGGCGAGGGCGCGATGCGAGCGACGGTTGCTTGGGCCTACCCCTCGGCGCCAGTGGAGCTCGCGCACCGGGTCATCGAGGAGCTGGGCCACCTTGACCCGGCTCGTTTGCGCG
>Ga0209061_1006088_pt1 | contig 10037 bp, 6 predicted proteins | sample Coa_R1_10_FD_187157 | JGI IMG/M metagenome (GOLD analysis project Ga0209061, IMG submission 187157) | Surface soil microbial communities from Centralia Pennsylvania, which are recovering from an underground coalmine fire - Coalmine... | ecosystem: Environmental > Terrestrial > Soil > Unclassified... | reverse complement strand
GTTGTATTGGCGGCGTTGTCTTCCAGATGATAAACGCCTGCGTAACCCGCCCAGGCTGCGGTAGGATTCGCTGCCGAGGTCGTGATACTCGTCGAACCGTAGGCTAGATAGAGAGCCGTGTTCGTTGAGTGGCTTAGGTTCGTGCATAATACGACAGCTGTCAGTGTCCCCGTGGAAGCGTTATAAGAAATTACTTCAAAAGGAAGTAACTGCGTCAACCGTAGATCCGAGAAAAAAGATATATCAGCACCCGTTGCGCTTTGTACGTGACCACCGTTAGCAACGGACTTCAACCCCGGATCGGTATAAGCCAGATAAACCGGGAAGTTACTCTGATCAGCGTTGACAACCTGCGAGGATTGTATGGTGATGGTGCGGCTGTATTGAAAGGACTGCGCTTCGCTGCTCAGCGCAAACAGGCTAAGAGCGCAAACGAAAAGTAACAATCTCTTGGCCATGTGCGCTCCTAGAAACTGCTGCCCCAGGCAATGCGCTTCCAAACATTGGTCGCACTGCACACATAGTAGTAATTGCTATCCACTGAAAACTGCCCTGTCGAGCAGCTAGAGCTGGATGTGGTAGGGGGAGTAGACACAAAAGTGGCTGCCACGGAAGGATCGATGGAAATTGTGGAAATGCCCGAGTTTTCTGCAACCAGGATACCCGGTCCACTGGCCAACGCCTTAGTGGAGAGAAATGCCCGAAAATCGATCCCGCTGCCGCCTGCGAAGCTGCCACCCGTAACGGTCCAGTTGAACAGCGGAATGGATCCGGAAGGAAACGCCGTTGCGCCCGACACATAGAGGCAAGCCGTGCAAGTCAGCGTCGCGGTGCTGCCGGCGGTCAAATTGCCCGAGCTGTCGATATAGATAAACACCAGGCCCGACGTGGACCCGGACGCAGTCACTGTCGCGGAACTCTTGAAACTGTATACCGTGTTTCCCACACGGACGTTGCACGGCGTGCTGGCCGAGCAGCCGGAGCCGATCGTCAGCGTGTTGTTTGAGAGCGTCGTTCCGAAGTCTCCAAGCTGGGCTGCAAAAGAAGCACCGCTGCTTGAGCCCGAGTTGCCGCTTCCGCTGCTGCCGCTGTTTCCCGCTTCCAAGGTCCAGACGTTGGCAGAGGTACACGCATACAGGTTTGTACCCGCCGTTGCGGCGCTATTAAAGAATAGCTGGCCAACCTGACACGTGGAAGGCAGCGTCGTCCCCACCGTAATGGGACGAGTAAAGGAGAATGAAGAAAAATCGGGATTACGCCCTTGGGTTTGCAGGTTTACGGTAGTCGGTGGCGTCGTCTGGGCGTTAGCTTGGCCGACCAGCCCGAAACCGAAGCTCAACGTCAGGACGCATAGATGAAGAATGCATGTCTTTCGCATTGGATATCTTGAGGCCTCCAAAAAAATGGCTCAACTGACGATTTCACGCCTAATTCGCGGATTCCGTCAGCAGGACTCAAACTGTTGAGAGCGCGTTAGATCGTCAATTTTTATCGACCTGTGACTGACTCGCATGGGTATAAGAACCCTTACTCCTGATCGGGTTCTTGTCACAATCGCGCGCCAAAAGTTATCCTGTGGGCAAGGGCCAGCATGTTACCGGTCACCAAATTGCCGCCTGCCGAGCCGCCCGTGGCTAGGTCTCTTCTGCCGCTGTGTGTGGATTTAGACGGCACGCTGATCCGCACCGATCTACTGTTCGAGTCTTTTTTGCTTCTGGTCCGGCAGAACTTTCTATACCTCTTTGTGGTTCCTTTTTGGATGCTTGCCGGCAAAGCGGCACTAAAGCGTCGCATAGCGGACAAGGTCAACCTGGATCCGGCGGCCATACCCTATAACAAGCATCTGCTGGAGTGGGTGCGTGAACAGAAATTGCTGGGCCGGCACACCGTGCTCGCCACCGCGAGCCACCGCGCGCTGGCTTTAAAGGTGGGCGCCTATCTTGATTGCTTCGATGAGGTGTTGGGCAGTGATGAATCTGTCAATCTCAGCGGCGATTCAAAGCGCGCTGCGCTGGTCGCAAGATTTGGCGAACGCGGATTCGATTATGTCGGCAATTCTCGCAAGGACTTGAGCATTTGGGCGCACTGCCGTAATGGCATCGTGGTAAATGCTTCTGGCCAAACTCTCGCCGGCGCTCAAAAAGTGGCATCGGTTGCGCAGGTTTTTCCCAAACCCAAGACCCGGCTGAAGACATGGCTCCGCGCTCTCCGTGTTCATCAGTGGGTCAAGAACTTACTGGTTTTCGTTCCTCTCTTCACCTCTCATCGCCTATTCAATTTGACGGCTATCAAGAATGCCGGCCTGCTTTTTCTGGCATTTAGCGCCTGTGCTTCAGTCATCTATATATTGAACGACTTACTCGATCTGCCTGCGGATCGTGCCCACGCCACTAAGTCCTCGCGTCCCTTCGCTTCAGGCGACCTTTCAATTCTTCAGGGCTTTCTGCTAGGCCTGGTTTTTAGTGCTGTTTCCGTCGGTCTAGCGCTGTATCTGCCGCCGTCTGCACAGCTTGTTCTGGCGTGCTATTTCGTTCTGACTTCCCTGTACTCCTTCTGGCTCAAGCGACAACTTATCCTCGATGTATTGCTTCTTGCGAGCTTATACACAGTTCGAATATTTGCGGGTGGGGCGGCGACGCACACCAAGATTTCGGGCTGGCTGATCACGTTTTCATTGTTCTTCTTCTTGAGTTTGGCTATGTGTAAGCGCAGCTCTGAGTTAATGAACCTCCAAAGAGCGAATAAAACGCGCACCACCGGCCGTTTTTATGAGACCAGTGATTTGGAGCCGCTCAATATATGTGGAATATCTAGCGGCATGCTGGCTTGCTTAATCATTCTGTTATATGAAAGCAGCCAGCAGGCCCAACTCCTGTACAAGACGCCTCAACTGCTTTTCCTTTTGTGCCCCTTGCTTTTGTATTGGATTTCCCGTCTTTGGGTGCTCACGTTTCGTGGAGCTTTGAAAGAAGATCCAATCCTTTTCGCCGTGCGCGATCGCGTCAGCTATGCTGTCAGTATTGCGATGGCGTCGATAGTGGCGCTGTCCGCGTTCGTCCGGATTCCACTCGAAAGATTTCTACAATAATCGTCAGAAGTTCGAAAGCGCGGCCCGTTTCCACTTATTTGTAGCTATACACAGGTAATAATAATCGCCGTCGAACGAAAATTCACCGGTGGAGCAAGCGCTTGTGGACGTTCGCGGCGGCGTTGCCGCGTGCAAGCTAACGATTGTGGGGTCTATGGCGATAGCCGTAGTTCCTTCATTGTCCGCCGTCATGATCCCGGGTCCGCTTTTTATTATATTGGTCGATAACTCGGCTCGAAAATCGGCAAGCTCCGGTGATGTATGTGGACCCTTGATTAGCGTCCAGGTAAATAGAGGGATGGAATTAGCTGGAAATTGGGTGACTCCACGTTCATACACGCATCCATCGCATACTAAGTTGACTTTACTCCCCGCCTTCAAATCTCCAGAGGCATCCACATAAATGAAAACCAGGCCGGATTCCGTGCCGGAAGGCTTTACGATGGCGGTCTTTTTGATGTTATGCACTATGTTCCCGAAGCGCACGTTACACGGCTGCGCCTGGGAGCAGCCGGTCCCCACGCGCAACACTCCATTCTGAACAATGGCGCCGAGTTCGCCCGGGCGCGCCTCCCGCGCTTGTGGGGCTTGACCAAACACAGTACCGGCCGTGCCGAACGCTAAAACGGCAACTGAAACTCTGAGTAATGACAATCGTGACCTCCTTCGTCCCACCCGATACGATACAAGTAGTGCCCGATCCGATACCGGTAATGCTCATGGTCCGCGAGCTTGGACCGGGCGGTACCGAACGGCAATTCACCGAACTTGCGCGGACGCTCGATCCGCACCGCTTCGAGGTGCACGCCGGCTGCTTTCACGAGGGCGTGCGTGCGGACGAGCTGCGATCGGCGGGCATCCCCATCCTGCGGCTGCCTGTCACATCGTTCATGAACCAGACTGCAATTTTCGGTGCCTGGCAGCTCGGCCAATATCTCAGGCGCTGCAAGATTCGGCTGGTCCACACCTTCGATTACCCATTGAACTGCTTTGGTGTCCCTGTTGCCCGCGCATTCCGAACTCCTGTCGTGCTATCGAGCCAGCGCTTCCATCGGCAGCTCACGCCCGCGCCTTATCTAAGGCTTCTTCGCATGACGGACCGCATCGTGAGCGGCATCGTCGTCAATTCCGAGTCCGTGCGCAGAGAGATGATCGAAGACGAGCGTGTCTCCTCAGCACGCATTCATCTTTGTTACAACGGCATCGACACCGGCCGTTTCCATCCCGGCGCGCGCGCCCGCGCCTCCGTGTTCAAAGATGCCGCTCTCGTCATTGGCGTCGTTTGTCTGCTCCGTCCCGAGAAAGGGCTGCCAATTTTACTCCGGGCTTTCGCTCAACTCACCCGCGAACAGGAGGGAGTTCGTTTGGTAATTGTCGGCAGCGGGCCGGAACAAGCCGGCTTGGAAGCGCTCGCGCAAGACCTCGGCATTCATGATCAGTGCCTGTTCCAGCCCGCTGTCGCCGACGTCGTGCCTTGGCTGCAAACGATTGATATCTTTGTGCTTCCGTCGCTTTCTGAGGCCCTGTCCAACTCGTTAATGGAAGCCATGGCCTGCGGCTGCACCTGTGTAGCCTCCGCCGTGGGCGGCAACCCGGAACTGGTTCGTAGCGGCGAGACCGGTCTGCTATTCGTGCCGGGCAGCGACCAGGATCTGACCGAAAAGCTTTTGTGGCTTGCCCGTAACCCCGATCTCCGGGCGCGCCTGGCGCAGGCTTCCACTCGTATGATCCAGGAGCGGTTTTCGCTCCAGGCTTCCGCGGCGCGAATGCGAGAAATTTATGAGAGCTATCCCCTATAAAGTCTTTCACGGCTTAGGCCGATGACATACTTGAAGACGGAGGCAGATGAGTTCAGAAGTCGGAAATATCCACGTTGCGGTGCTCGGTTTGGGCTATGTCGGCTGCGTGTCGGCTGCGTGTCTGGCCCAGCTCGGCTACCGCGTCACCGGTATCGATCGCGACCAGAACAAAGTAAATAACGTTCTGAACGGCATCGCACCATTTTTCGAGCCTGGGCTTGAACAGTTGGTGCGCGAAAACGTCGCCTCATCGCGCCTTACGGCAAGCGCCGCAATTACAGCAATTCACGAGGCCGATATCGCCCTGGTTTGCGTTGGAACTCCTTCGGAGAAGAACGGAAATCTCGGGCTTGACCAACTGCGGCGGGTAGTCCAGGAGATCGCCGGAACTCTTGAGGACCGCCAAAAACCGCTAATCCTCGCGATCCGTAGTACTGTTTTTCCGGGAACTTGCGAAGAGATTGTACTGCCGCTACTGGCCGGCAGTCCTCTCGTTTCCGTCGTTTCGAACCCGGAGTTTCTACGCGAAGGCGTAGCCGTTAAAGATTTCATGGAGCCGTCGCTGGTAGTCGTTGGCGGGAATGACCCGGAGTCGGTCCGTCGCGTCGCTGCGCTTTATTCGCCGTTGCAGATTCCACCCTGCCTGGTGAGTCTGCGAACTGCCGAGATGATCAAGTACGCCTGCAACGCCTTTCATGCTGTCAAAGTTTCATTCGCTAACGAGATCGGCGCGCTCAGCGCTCGCCTGAACATCGATCCCGGCGAGGTCATGGCAACGCTCTGCGAGGATACCAAGCTGAACATTTCCTCCACTTATCTGCGGCCCGGCTTTGCGTTCGGCGGCTCTTGTCTGCCTAAAGACCTCCGTGCGCTCACCTATCGCGCCAATCGTCTTGATCTGCGGCTGCCACTGCTTGAATCCGCGCTGCCGAGCAATCAGCAGCATCTACAACGAGCCGTCGAAGCAGTGCTCGATCTGCCCGCGCGCCGGCTTGGCGTCGTGGGTCTCGCATTCAAGGAAAATACTGACGATCTGCGCGAGAGCCCGGTCGTCTCTTTACTCGAACAGCTCATCGGTAAAGGACGCCAGGTTCGCATTTTCGATCCCCACATCCAGCTCGACGCCATCTATGGCAGTAATCGCAACTTCATCCTGCAGCAGATTCCACACATCGGCCGTTTGCTCGACAACTCTATAGAGCAACTGCTCGGATGGTGCGATCACGTGGTGATTGCTCAGAAAATGAACCCGGAGCTCGCTTCCCAAGTCACTCGTTCGGGGCTGCCCGTAACCGATCTCGTCAGCTCTTTGCTGTCCTATGTAGCGGCTCCGGCCGCCGTATCAGTACGCTAAACCACCAGTACTTCGGCCTTCAAGTACTTCCTCGACTACCGTAAGTAACACTGGAAGAGAAGACTGAATCTACTCGTAAGACGGTCGAGTCCGTGTCGGCTACTCGTCCGTTTTGTGTTCGTGACCTGCAGCCGTTCCCCCGAGACTCTCACGTGACAGAAGAAAACGATCAGGCATTTCTCTCGGCATGGCGAGAGCGTCTCCAAGCGCTGAAGAACGTTCCGCCAGTGCTGAAGATCGTTTGGGATTCGGGCCCTTATGTCGTCACATTAGGCCTCATCTACCGGGTCTTCGTGTCTCTCGTACCGGTCAGCGCGGCATGGGTCACTCGCCTGATCATCGATGAAATTACGGCTATTCTCAGGGGCCGCGCTCCGTTAACCCCTCATCTCTGGTGGCTCGTGGCAACCGAGTTCGGGCTGGTTGTGATCGGAAACGTCTTCAGCCGCCTGATTGATCATTACGACGCTGTCCTGGCAGACCGTTACACGCGCCACGTCAGCATCGAAGTTATGAACCATGCCTCGCAGCTCGACCTGCAGGCCTACGAAGATCCCGTCTTCTATGACCGGCTGGAGCGTGCGCGCGTGCAAGCGACCGACCGCCTGGGCATGATTCAATCGATTGGCCGATTGTTCCAACAGACGATTACAACCATTTCATTGTCGGCCGCTATTCTCTATTTCTCGCCCTGGCTGCTGTTGCTGCTGATCTTCTGTTTGATACCCGCCTTCCTGGGCGAAAGCCACTTCGCGTTCCTCAGTTATGCTAAGAATTTCCGGCAAACGCCCGCCAAGCGCCAGCTGGACTACCTGCGCCAGCTCGGCGGCAGCAAAGAAGCCGCCAAGGAGCTCAAGCTTTTCGGGCTCAGCGGGTTCCTGACCGGCCGTTTCACCAAGCTTTCAAACGACATCTTCGATGAAAATCTTGCGCTCTATCGCAGGCGGCTCGTAGCGGTCTCTTTTCTGTCGACGCTCAGTACAGCCGGCTACTACGGCGCCTACTTCTGGGCGATTTACCAGACCGTCAATCACGTATTCACCATCGGCACCCTGGTGTTTTTGACGCAATCCATTATGAACGCGTCGAACAACATCTCCCAAATCTTCTCCACTCTCTCGAGCATCGCGGACCAGGCTCTGTTCCTGACGGACTTGCTCGCGTTCTTGGAAATGAAGCCGAGCGTCACGTCAAAGCCGAACGCGCTGCCCGCGCCGCGCCCCATCGTCCATGGCTTCGAATTTCAAGATGTCTCGTTTGTCTATCCTGGCACCGATCGCCGCGTGCTGAGCGGTCTGAATTTCCGTCTGGAGCCCGGAGAGCGCATCGCGCTGATCGGCCAAAACGGGCAAGGCAAGACCACCATCGTCAAGCTGATGACACGGTTGTACGACCCGACTGCCGGTCGCGTGCTGCTCGACAATGTAGATCTTCGTGAGTACGATCTCGAAGATCTGTGCCGCGAAATCGGCGTCATCTTTCAGGACTTCATGCGTTACGAAATGACGGCCCGCGAGAACATCGCGGTGGGACGCATTGAATATCTGAATGACGATTACCGCATCCGCGCAGCCGCCGAAAAAAGCCTCGCCGACGGCGTTATCCAGCGCCTCGCGCACAAATACGATCAGATGCTCGGACGCCGCTTCGAAGGCGGAGTCGATCTCTCCGGCGGCGAATGGCAAAAGCTGGCTCTCGCGCGCGCCTATCTGCGCGAAGCCCAGGTTCTCATCCTCGACGAGCCCACCGCTGCTCTGGACGCCCGAGCCGAATACGAAGTCTTCGAGCGCTTCAACGAACTTACCGAAAGCAAGATGGCGCTCTTCATCTCACACCGCTTTTCGACAGTTCGCATGGCCGAGCGAATCATTGTGCTCGAAAATGGTGCAATCGCTGAAGAAGGCAGCCACGATCGATTGATGCGCTACGGCGGGCGCTACGCTGAAATGTTCGAGCTGCAAGCGTCCAGCTATAGATAGACGCCGCCGCATGCCTGAGCTATCCATGCCAACGAATGTCGAACAAGCCCCGCCGAGCGGTCACCAGCTCAGCGGCTCCGAGCAAGCGAAACTTCGCGAGCATGCGATCCAGGCCGCCCGCTCCTGCGCCTGGCTGCCCGGAAAATCTCGCTCTAAACGCCCGCGTGAGATTTACCGGCAGTGCGCCGTGCGCGTAGCCGCACTCCAGCGCGATTTATATGCGCTGCGATCTGGTGAACCCTCCGACGACGTCAAATGGCTCTACGACAATATCCGCCTCTTGCGCTCCCACCTGCACGACGTTGCCGATTCCACCAAGCCGCTCGGCAAGTTGCCTCAAGTTCGAAGCGCTCGCGACGAATCGGTACCGCGTTGCATCGTGCTCGCTCGGTCACTGCTCGACGCTGTTGACAACCACCTCACCGAACCCGCTTTCGCGTTCTTCATCGAAGCCGTCGGCGAAGTCGAGCCGTTGCGCCTGGCCGAGCTTTGGGGCATGATCCCGGCGCTTAAGCTGGCCCTGCTGGAACGCGTCGCCGAACGCGGGCGAAAAGCTCTCGAAGCGTTTCGCGCCGACGGACTGGCCGCGCCCTCATTCGGCATCGGAACCATCGTTACCAGCCTTCGTTTTCTCGGCGAATCCGATTGGAAAGAGACGCTCGAGCAGCTCTCGGTCGTTCACCGCACCCTCACGCTTGATCCGGCCGGGGTTTACTCGCGCATGGACTTTGAAAGCCGCGAGTATTACCGGCAAGTCATCGAAAAACTCGCGGCTCAATCCGACATAAGCGAGATCGATTTGGCGCACAGGGCTGTCACGATGGCGCAACAAGCCCGCGTCAATGCTTCCACGCCCGAGCCGCTGCGCAATCGTCTGCATCACGTCGGGTATTACTTCATCGACGACACGGGTTCTCAGGATTTCCTGCCTCGTATTGGGTATCGTCCCTCTTTCTCAGCCAGCGTGCAGCGGCTATTTCGCCGCTATCCCGACGAGCTCTACATCATTGGAATCGAATTTCTGACTCTGATCACCGTCGTCGCCTTGATCATGAGTATCGTCCGCACTCATGGCGGCTTTGGCCTGATTGTGAGTGCGCTTTTGCTGGTGCTTCCCGCGACGCAGGCGGCGATCGAAGTGATGAATTACCTGGTCACCACGATCCTTACGCCGCGCCCCCTGCCGAAGCTCGACTTCTCAAAAGGCGTCGAGCCCTCCTGCGCCACCATAGTCGCAATTCCCACCCTGCTTATCAATGAAAAGCAGATCCGCCGTCTAGTAGATGATCTCGAAGTGCGTTACCTGGTCAACCGCGACCCCAACATCTTCTTCGCGCTCTTGACAGACCTGCCCGATACCGCGGAGCCTGCGCTCGAGCAGGACGCCCGCATCGAACTCGCAATCCGTTTGCTCGATGGATTGAATCATAAGTACCGCAGCGACCCCCACGGCGGCTTTTATTTGTTTCACCGGCATCGGGTCTACAATCCCCGCGAAAGCACCTGGATGGGATGGGAGCGCAAGCGCGGCAAGCTGCTCGACCTGAACCAATATCTCCGTCACGCTTACGACCCATTCCCAGTGAAGGCCGGCGATCTGGCTCGTCTGCCGTATATCCGCTATGTCCTGACGCTCGACTCCGATACGCAACTGCCGAGAGGTTCGGCGCAGCGCATGATCGGCGCCATGGCGCATCCGCTGAACTCGCCGCTCGTCGATCCGGATCTGAATATTGTCGTCGAAGGCTACGGCATATTGCAGCCCCGCGTCGGCGTTAGCGTGCACTCGGCCACCCGCTCGCGCCTCGCCAGTATCT
>Ga0209061_1006087_pt1 | contig 10037 bp, 7 predicted proteins | sample Coa_R1_10_FD_187157 | JGI IMG/M metagenome (GOLD analysis project Ga0209061, IMG submission 187157) | Surface soil microbial communities from Centralia Pennsylvania, which are recovering from an underground coalmine fire - Coalmine... | ecosystem: Environmental > Terrestrial > Soil > Unclassified... | reverse complement strand
GCGACCTGGTGGTCTCGGCGGGCTATGCGGTGCTGGGCCGGTGGAAGGAGCGCTACGAGGACGTCGACTACCACCGGGCGATCGACATGCTGGAAAGCCTCGGCGCCGAGCATCTGGCGGACCGCACCTACGAGACCCTCTCGGAGGGGGAGCGTAAGCGGGTGCTGATCGCCCGCGCGCTGATGACCGACCCCGAACTGCTGCTGCTCGACGAGCCGGCCGCCGGGCTGGACCTGGGCGGGCGCGAGGAGCTGGTCGCCCGGCTGACCGACCTGGCCGCCGACCCCGACGCGCCGGCGCTGGTGCTGGTCACCCACCACGTCGAGGAGATCCCGCCGGGCTTTTCGCACTGCATGCTGCTCTCCGAGGGCCAGGTCGTGGCGTCGGGCCTGCTGCCCGACGTGCTGACCGCCGAGAACCTGTCTGCGGCGTTCGGGCAGTCGATCGCCGTCGACGTCCTCGACGGGCGGTACTTCGCCCGTCGCACCCGTACCCGCGCCGCGCACCGGAGGCGGGCATGACCACACCGCTTCCCGTACGGCCTGCCGCCACCGTGATGCTGGTGCGCGACACGGACGACGGCATCGCCGTGTTCTTGATGCGACGGCATTCGAAAATGCACTTTGCCGCCGGCGTGATGGTGTTTCCGGGCGGCGGGGTCGACGACCGCGACCGCAACGCCGAGATCGCCTGGGCCGGGCCGGCGCCGTCGTGGTGGGCGCAGCGGTTCGGCATCGACACCGACCTGGCCGAGGCGCTGGTCTGCGCGGCCGCCCGCGAAACCTTCGAGGAAACCGGCGTGCTGTTCGCCGGGCCGGCCGACGACCCGCACGGCTTCGTCGGCGACGCCTCGGTCTACCGGGAATCGCGGCTGGCGCTGGCCGCCGGCGAGCTGTCGTTCGCCGACTTTCTGCGCACCGAGAACCTGGTGCTGCGCGCTGACCTGTTGCGGCCGTGGGCCAACTGGGTGACCCCCGAAGCGGAACGCACGCGGCGCTACGACACCTACTTCTTCGTCGGCGCGTTACCGGAGGGACAGCGCGCCGACGGCGAGAACACCGAATCCGATCACGTGGGCTGGAGCACCCCGGAGGCCGCGATCGAGGACTTCTCGGCCGGCCGTACGTTTCTGCTGCCGCCGACCTGGACGCAGCTGGACTCGCTGGCCGGCCACACCGTCGCCGACGTGCTGGCGGTGGAGCGCAAGATCGTTGCGGTGCAACCGGACCTGGCGGTCAAGGGCGACAACTGGGAGTTCGAGTTCTTCGACTCCGACCGCTACAACCAGGCGCGGGGCCGGCGGTGGCCGTGACCGAGTTCGTCAGCGTCCACACCGATGCCAACCGCCCCGGCGTCGCCACCCTGTTGCTGTCGCGGCCGCCGACCAACGCGATGACCCGCCAGGTTTATCGCGAAATCGCCGGGGCCGCTGCCCAATTGGGCCGCCGCGACGACGTCGCCGCAGTGATCCTGTTCGGTGGGCACGAGATCTTCTCGGCCGGCGACGACATGGGTGCGCTGCGCACGCTGAGCGTGGCGGAGGCCGAGACGTGGGCGCGGGTGCGCCGCGAGGCCGTCGACGCCGTGGCGGCCATTCCCAAACCGACGGTCGCCGCGGTCACCGGATACGCGCTGGGCGCCGGGCTGACGCTGGCACTGGCCGCCGATTGGCGAGTCAGCGGCGACAACGTTCGGCTGGGCGCGACGGAGATCCTGGCCGGCCTGATTCCCGACGGCGACGGGCTCGCGCGGTTGACCCGCGCGGTCGGCGGCAGCCGGGCCAAGGAGCTGGTGTACAGCGGGCGATTCTTCGACGCCGAGGAGGCGCTGGCCTTGGGCCTGATCGACGACATGGTCGCCCCGGACCACGTGTACGACGCCGCCGCGACCTGGGCCGGCCGGTTTGTCGACGGCCCGCCGTATGCGCTGGCCGCGGCCAAGGCCGGCATCGACGACGTCTACGAATCCGCCCCCGCCGAGCGGCTGGCCGCCGAGCGTCGCCGCTATCTGGACGTGTTCGCCCATGCCGTTAAGCTGGGCCACCATGACCAGTACTGACCCGGCGCCGCAGCCACACGCCACTGCCGAGCAGGTGGAAGCGGCGCGGCGCGACAGCAAGCTGGCCCAGGTGCTCTACCACGACTGGGAAGCCGAGAACTACGACGAGAAGTGGTCGATCTCCTACGACCAGCGCTGCGTCGACTACGCGCGAGACTGCTTCGACGGCGTCGTCCCCGACGACGAGATTCACCGGCTGCCGTATGACCGTGCCCTCGAGTTAGGTTGTGGCACAGGATTTTTCCTGCTCAACCTGATCCAGTCCGGGGTGGCGCGGCGCGGCTCGGTCACCGACCTGTCGCCCGGCATGGTCAAGGTCGCCACCCGCAACGGCCAGTCGCTGGGCCTGGACATCGACGGCCGGGTCGCCGACGCCGAGCGCATCCCCTACGACGACAACACCTTCGACCTGGTGGTCGGACACGCGGTGCTGCACCACATACCCGACGTCGAGCTCTCGCTGCGTGAGGTGCTGCGCGTACTTCGGCCGGGCGGGCGGTTCGTGTTCGCCGGCGAGCCGACCACCGTCGGCGACGGCTACGCCCGCGCACTGTCCACGCTGACCTGGCGGGTGGCCACCAACGTCACCAAGCTGCCCGGCCTGGGCGCTTGGCGCCGTCCGCAGGCCGAGCTCGACGAGTCCTCGCGCGCTGCGGCGCTGGAGGCCGTCGTCGATTTACACACGTTTACGCCCGGCGACCTGGAACGGATGGCCGCGTCCGCAGGCGCCGTCGACCTGCAGACCGCCACCGTGGAGTTCACCGCCGCCATGCTGGGCTGGCCGCTGCGCACCTTCGAGTACGCGGTGCCGGCGGGGCGGCTGGGCTGGGGCTGGGCGAAGTTCGCGTTCACCAGCTGGAAGACGCTCAGCTGGGTCGACGAGAATTTGTGCCGGTGGGTGGTGCCGAAGGGCTGGTTCTACAACGTGATGATCACCGGGGTCAAGCCGTCCTGAACTTCGGGCTCGACGACGTTGCCTACCTGGCATCGGACGCGGGCTCCGCGGCGCTGGACGTGGTAGCCGGCTTCGCGCTGACCGACCTGGTCAGCGACATTGCCGCAATACGGGCCCGGTTCGGCGTCCGCACACCGGCGCTGGTGGAAACCGTGCTGCTGCGCCGGCGCGCGGCCGCCAAGCTGCCGGGCAGCGGCGACTGGCTGTTCACCGACGAGGCGCTGCAGCAGGCCAGCGCGGCACCCGTCGCGCAGCATCGTGCGCAGCGGCTGGCCGGCTTGGTGGTGCACGACGTGACCTGTTCGATCGGCACCGAACTGGCGGCGCTGCGCGACCACGCCGCGCGCACGGTGGGCAGCGACATCGACGCGGTGCGGCTGGCGATGGCGCGGCACAACGTCGGAGATGTCGCGCTGTGTCGTGCCGACGCACTGCACCCGGTCACCCGCGACGTGGTCGTTCTCGCCGACCCTGGGCGGCGCAGCGGCGGGCGGCGCCGCTTCAACCCGCGCGACTACCAGCCGGCGCTAGACGCGTTGTTCGGCGTCTACCGCGGCCGTCCGCTGGTTGTAAAGTGCGCTCCCGGAATCGATTTCGACGCTGCGCGGCGTCTCGGCTTCGACGGCGAGATCGAGGTGACCTCCTACGGCGGCTCGGTTCGGGAAGCCTGCTTGTGGTCGGGTGCATTGGCCGAACCGGGCGTGCGGCGCCGGGCCACTGTGCTGGACCGCGGCGAACAGATCACCGACGCCGAGCCGGACAACTGCCCGGCGCGATCCGCGGGGCGCTGGATCGTCGACCCCGACGGCGCGGTGGTGCGGGCCGGCCTGGTGCGCCACTACGCGGCGCGGCATGGACTGTGGCAACTCGACCCCGACATCGCCTACCTGTCCGGCGACCGGTTGCCGCCGGGAGTTCGTGGCTTCGAGGTCCTCGAGCAGCTGTCCCTCGATGAGCGACGACTGCGTCAGGCGCTGGCAGCTTTGGATTGCGGCGCGCTGGAGATTCTGGTCCGCGGCGTGGACGTGGACCCCGACGCGCTGCGAAAACGGCTGCGGCTGCGCGGCCGGCAAGCTCTGTCGGCCGTCGTCACCCGGGTCGGTGCCGCCAGGGCGGTGTTCGTTTGTCGTCCCTCGCGATGACCGTCCAGGTAGGCTGGCCGGGACGGCGGCTGCGCCGTCTTTTAAGTTTGCGAGGACACATCGACGATGCACACTGTGATCGCGACCGCGCTGCTGGCGGCCGGAGCCCTGGTGGGCTGGGCGTGCGGGCCGCGGGCGGTCGCCGACCCGTCCTGCGCAAGCCTGGGCGGCAGCCTCGAGAGCGGGCAAACGTGTCACGTGCACACCTCGAATACCACCTACACGCTCGACATGAAGTTCCCGGTCGACTATCCCGACCAGCAGGCCCTGACTGACTACCTCACCCAGAACCGCGACGGGTTCGTCAACGTCGCGCAGACGTCGGGAATCCGCGACCAGCCCTACCAGATGGAAGTGACGTCCGAGCAGTACCACTCGGGCAAACCCCCGAAGGGCACCCAGAGCGTGGTGCTCAAGGTGTTCGAAGACTTGGGCGGTCCGCGGCCGTCGACCTTCTACAAGGGTTTCAACTACGACCTCGACAAACGCCAGCCGGTCACCTTCGACACGCTGTTCGCGCCCGGGGGCAAGCCGCTGGACGCCATCTATCCGATCGTCCAGCGGGAGCTGAGCCGGCAGACGGGGCTGGGCGCCGCGATCCCGCCCGGCACCGGCCTGGACTCGTCGCATTACCAGAACTTTGCTATCACCGACGACTCGCTGATCTTCTACTTCGCCCCCGGCGAGCTGCTGCCGCCCTTCGCCGGCCCCACCCAGGCGCAGGTGCCGCGCAACGCCATCCCGCCGTTGACGGTGTAGCGGCCTTACGCCGGCGAGTAGCTGTACACCTGGCCGTCGCTGGTGGCGGCGACCACCCGGCGGTCGTGGCCGACCGACACCCCCACCGGGTAGCCGGTGGCCTCGGGCAGCGGATAGCTGTTGAGGGTGTGCCCGTCACCGGGATCGAAGACCAGCAGCGACATGCCGCGTTCGGCTTTGGCCACGGTGTAGCCGACGCCGGTTCCGGCCAGGCTCGACGTGGACAGCGGGTTGACGTCGTCGCGGCGCCACACCAACTCCGCGTGGTCGCCGGCGTCTTTGAAGGCGACCAGCTGCGTGTCGGGACCGCCGCCGGACACGATCAGCCCGCCTGGCGTCAGGGTGGGCGGCGTCTGCGCCAGGAACTTCAGCGGCACCGACCATTTCGGCTTTCCGTCGGCGGCGTGCAGCGCCCAGAGCCGTTGGTCGCGGCCGTTCACGTAGACGGTCGAGCCGTCGGCGGATAGCACCGGGCTGGCGAGCACACCGGCCGCCACGGCGTCGCTGGTCCACTCTAGGGTGAGCAGCGGGTTTTGCCCGGGGTGATACTTCAGGCCGACCAGCACCGCCGCGTTCGCGCCGGGCTCCCACAGGCCCAGCACCACCGTCCCGTTCGCCCCGGAAAACGCGGGCGCGGCTGCGACCGGACAGCCCGATCGGGCCGGAGCGCAATCGGAAAGTCCGCGGGTGGGATCGGTCGGGTCGACGCCTTCCACCAGATCCAGCGGGCTGCCCACCACGGTGCCGCGGTGCGCGTCGAACACCAGCACCTGGCCCAGATGGGTGATTACCAGCAGCTGACCGTCTTTGAGAATCCTTGGGGTGGAAGGCATTCCGATCACCGGTGCGCGCCAGCGGGTCCACTGGGTGGGCGGAAAGGACATCATCGCCCCGGGCTGGCCGACGTAGACGTTGTCGAAGCCGTCGAACAGCGGGCCGGCAAAGCCGCCGCCCTGCACCAGGCGAACGCACCAACGCTGCCGGCCGTTGTCGTCGTTCTCCCATTCCATCAGCGAACAGCCGCCGGGGGTTTGTGCGTTGAGCGCCATCCACCCCCTGCCGCTCAACGCCGGCGCCGCGGCCAGGCTGCCCTTCACCGACCGCGTCCAGCCGAGCTTCAGCGCGGTCGCACCGGTCGTGGCGGTGTAGCTGGTGTTGGACGCGTCGCCGTATTGCGCCGGCCATCCCGGGGCCGGCGCGGCTTCCACCCAGGAGTCGGTGTTTCGGCAACCGGCGAGCGTCAAGCACACCACCGCGGCCAGGGTGTTCATGATCCGCACACGCGACGGAAAGCGGGTGCGCCAGAACACGGTGCTGAGAGTAACGGTTGCACGGCCACATATGCCGCAACGCCCGGCTTCGTCCCGCATAGCTGCCCGACTAAGCTCTCCGGCCATGACGACCATGTGGGGAGCGCCCCTGCATCGCCGGTGGCGGGGATCGCGGCTGCGTGACCCACGCCAGGCCAGGTTCCTGACGCTGGCATCGCTCAAATGGGTGCTGGCGAACCGCGCCTACACGCCGTGGTACCTGATCCGCTATTGGCGGTTGCTGAAGTTCAAGCTGGCCAACCCGCACATCATCACGCGCGGCATGGTGTTCCTCGGAAAGGGTGTGGAGATCCACTGCACCCCGGAACTGGCCCAGCTCGAGATCGGCCGCTGGGTGCACATCGGCGACAAGAACACCATCCGCGCCCACGAGGGCTCGCTGCGATTCGGCGACAAGGTGGTGCTGGGCCGCGACAACGTCGTCAACACCTACCTCGACATCGAGATCGGCGATTCGGTGCTGATGGCGGACTGGTGCTACATCTGCGACTTCGACCATCGGATGGACGACATCACGATGCCGATCAAAGACCAGGGCATCGTCAAGGGCCCGGTCCGCATCGGGCCGGACACCTGGATCGCGGCCAAGGTGACGGTGTTGCGCGGCACCACCATCGGCCGTGGCTGCGTGCTCGGATCGCACGCGGTGGTCAAGGGCAACATCCCGGACTACTCGATCGCGGTGGGCGCACCGGCCAAGGTGGTGAAAAACCGCCAGTTGGCGTGGGAGACGTCGGCCGCGCAGCGAGCCGAGCTGGCCGCGGCGCTGGCCGACATCGAACGCAAAAAGGCCGCCCGCTGACTGTGACGTGGCGGTCCAGGGGTCCGGGCTGCTGCCCGAACCCGCGTTCGCCGCGGGCCGGGCGTCAATAGGAGCAGGACCAGGATGCCGACCGTGCTGTGGTTTCGCAGAGATCTGCGGTTGGGTGACCTGCCGTCGCTGACAGCGGCCGCCGCCGAACACGACGAGGTGCTCGCCTGCTTCGTGTTGGATCCACGACTGGAAGCCTCGTCGGGCCGGCGCCGCCTGCAATTCCTGGGCGACTCGTTACGCCAACTGCGCGACGACCTCGACGGTCGGCTGCTGGTGACGCGTGGACGACCAGAAGAGCGAATCCCCGCGATTGCCAACGAAATCCATGCGTCGGCTGTGCATGTCTCGCAGGATTTCGCGCCTTTCGGGCGGCGCCGCGACGACCGGGTGCAAGCCGCGCTGGGAAAGGTGCCTTTGGTGGCGACGGGATCGCCCTACCTGGTTTCGCCCGGGCGGGTGGTAAAGGACGACCACACCCCGTACAAGGTGTTCACCCCGTTCTTTCGTCGGTGGCGCGACGTCGGCTGGCGAGCGCCCGCGAAATCGGGGCGCGACACGGCACGCTGGCTCGATCCGGCCCGACTGCCGAAGACGGTAGCCGCTCCGACCGCAATTCCCGACCCGGGGGCGCAACTCGACGTCTCGGCGGGCGAGGCTGCCGCGCTGCGGCAGTGGCAGCGATTCGCCGAGGACGGCCTGCAGCGGTACGCCGACGACCGCAACCGGCCGGACCGCGACGGCACCAGCCGGATGTCGGCCCACTTGAAGTTCGGCACGATTCACCCGCGGACCATGGCGCGCGACCTCGATCTGCGTGGTCCCGGCCCACGAGCATACTTGCGCCAGTTAGCATTTCGCGACTTCTACGCAGCGGTGCTACATCACTGGCCGCGCAGCGCGTGGTGGAACTGGAACCGTGATTTCGACGCCATCGAAACCGACACCGGACCCGACGCCGACCGCAGCTTCCAAGCGTGGAAGAACGGCGAGACCGGGTTCCCGATCGTCGATGCGGGCATGCGCCAGCTTCGCCAGACCGGGTTCTTGCACAACCGGGTGCGGATGATCGTCGCGTCGTTTCTGGTCAAGGATCTGCACCTGCCGTGGCAATGGGGCGCGAGCTGGTTTCTGGAGCAGTTGGTGGACGGCGACATGGCCAACAATCAGCACGGCTGGCAATGGGCTGCGGGATGCGGCACCGACGCCGCTCCCTATTTTCGGGTGTTCAATCCCACGACGCAGGGTCAGAAGTTCGATCCTGCAGGCGATTACATTCGGCGCTGGGTTCCGGAATTGGCTGACGTCGATGACGTCCACCTGAAGGGCGGACAGCGTCCGCGCGGCTATCCGGATCCGATTGTCGACCACAGTCGGGAACGCGCGGAGGCGCTTCGCCGCTATCAGGGGATCGACGGAAAACCGGCCACCAGATCCGCACCCCGACGATCGCGAAAAGCGCCGGAATGACGAGGGTGCGAACGACGAAGGTGTCCAGCAGGATGCCGAGCCCCACGATGATGCCCAGTTGAGTCAAGACGATCAACGGCAACACGGCGAGCACGCAAAACACCGCCGCCAAAACGATTCCGGCACTTGTGATCACCCCGCCCGTCGCCGAGACCGCGCGGACCATGCCGTCGCGCGCGCCGTAGTCGGGGGTCTCCTCCCGCGCACGGGTCACCAGGAAAATGGTGTAGTCCACGCCGAGCGCCACCAAGAACAAGAAGGCGAACAGCGGCGTGCTGTTGTCCAGGGCAGGGAAGCCGAATACGTGGATGCTGGCCCAGCCGCCCAGACCCAGCGCGGCCAGAGCGCTGAGGACCGTGGCCGCGACCAGCACCGGCGGTGCCAGCACAGCCCGCAGCAACACGTAAAGCACGACGAGCACCGTCACCAGAATCGCAGGGATCAACACCGCGCGGTCGCGCGTGGCGGCCGCACGGATGTCGGATGCCTGCGCATCCGCCCCTCCGACCAATCCGCCCGGATCTGCCGATCGCACCGAATTACGCAGGGCACCAACAATACTGAACGCCTTGTCGGTGGAAGGAGCCGCGTCGATGACCACCGACCACTTTGTCGAACCGGTGGGCGACCGACCCGCGGGTGTCGCCGCGACGACGCCGGGAACCGCGGCGATCGCCTGCTGCACTTGCGTTGCCCGTTCCGTGGCCGCAATCACGACGGTGGGGTCGGACGCACCCCCCGGAAAATGGGCCGCCAGTGTCTGAAATCCCGAAACCGAGTCGGCTTGCACCCGGAACTGTTCGGTCTGCGACAGCCCGATGCGTGTGCCGAGCAGCCCTGCGCTCGACGCGGCCAACACGGTGACCGCGACCGCGCACACCGCGGCGGGCCGGCGGCTCACCGCATCGGCGACGCGATGCCACACGCCGGTCGCGGTTGCCCGGGTATCACCGGCGTGGGGGATCAACGGCCAAAACACACGCCGGCCGCACAACGCCAGCAGCGGCGGTAAGACGAACAGCACGAAGACCACCGCCACCAGCAGGCCGCAGGCCGCACAGAGACCCAGGCTTCGGGTGCTCGGTGTCACCGCCAGCATCAGCATCAGCAGCGCGAGCACGACCGTGGCGTTGCTCGCCAGAATCGCCGGACCGGCGGCGCGCACCGCGCGCCGCAACGCGGTGCGGTGATCGGCTTCGGTGCGCAGCTCTTCGCGGTAGCGGGAAATCAGCAGCAGCGCGTAGTTGGTGCCGGCGCCGAAGACCAGCACGCTGGTGATGCCCGAGGTGGCGCCGTCGAAGGTGAGCCCGCTCGCCTCGGCGACAACGGTGCCTACCACCGCGGCGAGCCGGTCGGCGAACCCGATCACGGCCAGCGGCAGCAGCCACAGCACCGGTGAGCGATAGGTGACCACCAGCAGGAGCGCGACAACTATGGCGGTCACCACCAGCAGGGTGATGTTGGCGCCGGAGAAAGCGTTGGCGATGTCGGCGCCGAACGCCGGTCCGCCC
>Ga0209061_1006085_pt1 | contig 10047 bp, 13 predicted proteins | sample Coa_R1_10_FD_187157 | JGI IMG/M metagenome (GOLD analysis project Ga0209061, IMG submission 187157) | Surface soil microbial communities from Centralia Pennsylvania, which are recovering from an underground coalmine fire - Coalmine... | ecosystem: Environmental > Terrestrial > Soil >... | reverse complement strand
AGATCAGAAAGCAGGCTCTTTGATCTTATCTTTCTTCTTTCTCTATCATCACATACTATCCCCCCCACCATCTGCGGCATCTCTCACGTTTACATAGCTCCTTATCCGGCAAAGAGGAGATAGTCGGAGGAACAATACTTCTTCCAGATAACGAGCACTACTCTTAAAATATACCTACTGGTGAGGTTAGTTGTCAAGGGAAAAAGCACGAGATTTCTGCCCGAATATCGACCAGGATGATATTCGGGCAGAGCATAACGACGATATGTGGCAGGTAAAGAGTATAGCGCTAAAAAAGCGCACCTTGTGAACTATGAGCTACACAGGCTTGCCCATGTGGAAATTCTGCCAGGGCAGAACGCGTGGTGAAATGATCGGTTCTCACTTCAATGTCACTATAAACTCCCGCAGTTCATACCCGGCAGTGATATCATTCCAGCCCATGCCGGGCTTGCGCTCGATGCTCAGGTCAGCGAGCGCGAGCAGGCGGGTGAGGAGCGTGTCCGTTTCCTGGATGGCAAGGTAAGAACCTGGACAACGATGAGCGCCATCACCGAAGCTCATGAGTTCGGCGGGGATGCGCTCACCTGCAAGCTTGCGCGCGGGACAGAGTTGGAGCGCGTGTTCGCCTACGATGTCGCCATCGGTGTTACTCATGTGAATGTGCAGATCGATTAGCGACCCCTGCGGGATAAGGATGGATTGGCCATGGTGGTCTAAGAGCAGATCGGCGGTAGCGCGGCGATAAATATGGCCAACTACGGGTTCCAGGCGCAGAATTTCGTGCAAGATAGCGTAGCGCTCTTCTTCGGGCGCGGTCAGGTAGCGCACGCGCAAGGACGGCTGTTCCATGAGATGCCAGGCCGCGATACTGATAAATTCGCGCGTCGTCACCATGCCAGCGGCGGCGAAGGTGACACACTCGGTGAGGATTTCCATGCCATTATAGCCCTGGGCAAGCAGGTGAGATATCAGATCCTCGCGAGGCTGGCGACGACGCACCTTGATCGCCGGCTGAACATCAAGGAGAAAGAATGTCAGGATACTCCGTTGATTACCGATATAATGCCAGAGCGCTCGCGGCCTCCAGCCCAAAGGCTCTATCTTGCGTTTGAAAAACGCAGCTAATCGAGCATCCATGCCAGGCAGACGACTGTTTGTCAGGCCAACCACTTGAGCGGCTACACCGACCGCCATCTCCATAGCCAACCGGCTGAGATCAGCGCGACCGGCAGAGCGTAAACGCGCAATCAGGCGATCCGCCAGCCTTTCCATCAGCTCGCGGTACTTGAGGCTGACCGTTCTTGGCGCGAAGAAACGCGCGGTCTGCCGGCGCTGCTCGTGGTGTACCTTGCCGTCCTGGTAGAGAATAGGCTCGCGTATCATATGCGGCATTTGCGCGAACAGCTCAGCTTTGAAACCAGCCTGGCAGGTGTTGTTATTGCGCAGAATACTCCTGGTCAACTCGAAATTGCGAATGTGCCAGGTCCCACCGGCATCGCGCTCGAAGGCCGGGCCTCCAAGCTCTTGCAGACGAGTTTTCTTGTGCGAAACAGGAGAGTGTTCGACAGGGCAGCGACCCTCCGCAGAGTTCACTGCGGGTTGGAAAGATGAGTTTATCGTTTGCATAGTGTTCAAACTCCGTGAAACAGGTCAATCGATAGCACTGTAACGATATACTAACTATCATAAGTTACTATCTATAACTTATGATATAATATATATCATAAATCTCACAAAAGTCAACCCCTCCGAACGGATGAACGGAACACTGCAAAAATTGCCACCCAGGCCGGAGCCGTCCATCAACTAGCAGTTAAGAGAGATAATTGTTGTGATTACGATGAGCTGGAAATCTATCGTAATCACAACAATTATCATGCCGGGCATTGCAGGCACGAGTAAGTAAGAACGATGGGAAGCAGAGGTACGCAGGAGCGCTTGCTCGTGGGAAATAAGCCGATTTGTGCGAATTGCTGAAATATGCCATACTTACTATACGGCGTGACAAGCCTTTTCAGGTTTTTTCATAAGGTTTATTGTAAGTATTTTGTGAGGAATCATTATCATGGATATGCAGGACCGCAGGGTCAAGCGCACGCAAAAGGCGCTGGCCATGGCGCTGGTCGCGCTTACCCTGGAAAAAGGCTACGCGGCCATTACTATTCGCGATATCACGGATCGCGCTGAAGTAGGCTACGCGACATTCTTCCGCCATTATCGCGATAAGGACGCACTCTTAAAAGATGTCCTGGATGTCGTTTTGGACGAATTGATGGGTCTGCTTCAGGCTCCCATGCAAGACACAGACCACGCGGCCGCCGGGACATTGATCTTTAAGTATGTCAAAGAGCACAGCGAAGTTGTTCACGTCCTGCTCAGCAGTCGTGAATCATCGAGCATGATGCACAGAATTATCGAAGCCGGGGTACAGAGTGTCTTCAGCCAGAACATACCTTCCTCAGAAGGGTCGGTGCCTGCTGAGATCGCGGCCTATCATCTTGTTACCGCGACTATCTCTCTGATTCAGTGGTGGCTAGAACATCAGATGCCATACTCTCCAGAACGCATGGGGCTGGTCTATCAAGATCTGATTGCGCGCCCAACGCACACGGCAGCTTTCGAGCAAGAAAACGAGGTTGAACGCACCACGTGATGAAACGATACAGAACGTGATAACTCGATTACATCCGATACTTGCCAGTGTAGAAGAAATCTTCTACACTGGCAAGTATCGTTTGTTTTGGCCATGCGCGCAAAAGCACGCAGGCCAGGTTGGTACGTGTGATGAAGGAGAGATTTAGCCCTATGGAGAAGCAAACCCCCGATTTTGATTCCATCAAACAGATCAGCCCCTATGGAGCAGAATATTGGAGCGCCCGCGATCTCATGCCGCTCCTGGGTTACGATAAATGGCAACGTTTTGAAGATGCTATCCGTCGAGCAATGGCGGCCTGCGAACAGGTCGGGCAAGTCGTTTCCGATCACTTTACCGGCGCCGGTAAAGTGATCACCGGTGGGAATGGTAAACGTGTTCTTCATAGAAATGTTTGCAAAGAGTGAAAAGTTGGTAGCATTCATTTTTCACTTTTGCAAACATCTCTAGAAGAGAGTAACAAGCATTAACGCTTGGTGTACTGTGGAGCCTTGCGGGCGCGTTTGAGTCCGGGTTTCTTGCGCTCCTTCATGCGAGGATCGCGGGTCAGATAGCCAGCCTTGCGCAAAGCGGCTTTCCATTCGGGGTTCACGCGCAGCAGGGCGCGTGCCACGCCGTGGCGGATCGCGCCGGCCTGGCCGCTGGTGCCGCCGCCGACGACGCGCACGGTCATACTATACTGCTCGGCAACTTCTAACAGACGCAGGGGAGCCAGTATCGTCGAGGTTAGAGCGTCACGTGGCCCAAAATACGCCTGAGCATTTTTGCCATTCACGATCACGCTGCCGTCGCCGTTGGGAAAGAGACGCACACGGGCTACAGCCGTCTTACGCCGTCCCACGCCATAGTAATATTCGCCTTTGATGGTATCGGCCAAGGTAGAATCTCCTCTTCTTTACTCTTCTGCCCGCGTTGGCTGCTTCAACAGCGCTTGCGGGCCGGTCCATGGTACAGGCTTCTGCGCCGCATGCGGATGCTCTGGACCGGGATAGATCTTCAAGCGACCCATCATCACATCGCCAAGCTTGTTATGCATGACCATACCCTTGACCGCGTGTTTAAGTGCGCGCTCAGGGAAGCGACCTTCCAGGACCTGGCGCAGTGTTGTCTTCTTCAAGCCGCCGGGGTACTGACTATGACGATAGTAGATCTTCTGGTCGAGGCGTTTACCTGTCACCGCGATCTTAGCGGCATTAATCACCACCACAAAGTCACCACACGGCATATGAGGCGTATAGGTGGGTTTGTGTTTGCCGCGCAGAATCTGCGCGATCTGAGATGCCAGGCGACCCAGGACCTGCCCCTCGGCGTCGATGACGTACCACTGCGGGTCCAGTTCGGAAGCCTTGGCACTATATGTCTTCCTCATTCTCTCGTTCTCCCAATGAAGTACGCATTCCTAAATTCAGGCGTACATCTGATCCCAAATGGAACTCTTCAGGATAGCTTACCCCTACCAGGCACAGCCCATGCGACGGAGCGGCCGGACCGGGGTGTGTCTTACGCGCCTGCCGCACAATCAGAGCAAACTCATCCACATCCAGACGTTTTTGCCCAACCAGCAGCAGAGTGCCAACCATTCTGCGAACCTGCCCCGTGAGAAAAGCATCCGCAGTAAAATCACAATAGATAAGAGCGTCCTGGCGGATACATTCCGCCTTGAACATTGTTCGCACGCAGGAGTGCGGCCCTGGTCTCAAGGGATTGCGCTCATCGGGACTGCTCCCGAAAGCCCCAAAATCCTTGCGCCCAGGCAATTCTCGGCAAGCGGCCTGCATCAGATCAACATCCAGCGCCTGCGGGCGAAAGTAGCTATACCTGGCCAGCAAAGCAGTAGGAGCGCTATCGTTCCAGATCGTATAGCGATAGGAACGACTCCTGGCACTATAGCGGGCGTGGAAGCCTTCGGGAACCTCCTGCGTCCAGCGTACAGCTATTGAGGACGGCAAAAGCGCATTGAGCGCCTTCAGCCAAACCTGAGGATCCAGGTGAGCCTCGGTCGAGAAATGGATCACCTGCCCACTGGCATGAACTCCGGCGTCTGTGCGACCGGCGCCGTAAACCACAGACTTCATGCCTGATATGCGAGCTATTGCCTCCTCAAGTGTGCCCTGGATAGTCCGTCCATGGGCCTCGGCCTGGCGCTGAAAGCCATGATAGCCAGTGCCATCATATTCAATGCCACACGCCAGCTTACGCATACGCCAGAAATCCGTTGGCGACTAGACCAGAGCGATCTGTGCCATATCTGCATTATCTCCCTGGCGCTTCCCCAGCTTGGTAATGCGGGTATAGCCGCCTGGGCGGCCGGTATAGCGAGGAACCAGCTCGTCGAAGATCTTCTTCACAACCAGCTCATCTGGCAGAGCCTTCAGAATCTGGCGGCGGGCATGCAGTTCAATAACCATCGCCTGATAAGCAGCTTGCAGAGCCTCCTCAGCCTCCTCCTCCTTCGAAATGATATCCAGCAAGTCGCTGCGACGCTTCTTATACTTATCCTCCAGGAATTTGCGGCCCTTCGGAGTAAGAGGCGGCAGGCCCAGCTCTGCACGCTGCTCGTTGGACTCCACCTTGTACGAAAGTGAATAGCGACCCTTACGAGCAAATTCCAGAATTCGCTCGGCCTTATCCTCGTCGGGGACCACCGACGTCAGGTATTCCTGAGCGGCGGTGTGTCCTTTAATAGCTATCGTGATCAGCTTCTCTGTCTCACCCCGAATAGCGCGTGCGCGTGCCTCGGTCGTCTTTATGCGGTCATAACGAATGAGACCGGCCATCAAACTGCGACGTACAGAAAGCCTGCGGTCCCCAGGCATACTCAGCCGGTTACCGGCAACTCGGTGCCTCAACTCAGTCCTCCATTTCGTGATCGCCGTCCATATCGGCGCCAACCGTGCTGGTACGCGGATTCGGCAGGAAGTTGCGCGCAAGCAAGCGCTCGCGTAACTCCTGTAAACTCTTCTCGCCAAAGTTGCGCACGCCCAGCAGATCTTCCTCGTTCATTGAGAGCACCTGGCCAACTTTTGTAATATTGCTACGTTTCAGGCAGTTGTAGGCACGAACCGAAAGATCCAATTCCTCAATTGGAGTATCATAGATCTTCTGCGGGATCGGCATGCTACTCAGAGGCGGCTTCTCCGGTTCAATCAGGGTAGCGCGATAATTGGCGAGCTGCGTAAAGTGGCGAACAAGAATGTCAGCACTTTGACGCAGGGCCTCGTCTGGCGGAATTGTCCCATCCGTCCAGATGTCCAGCACAATCTTATCGTAGTTTGTCATTTGCCCCACACGCGTATGCTCGACGGCATAGTTTACCTTCTGCACCGGCGTATAGATGGCATCCACGGGAATCACCCCGATAGGTTGATCTTCTTTTGAATCGGCGGGAACGTAACCCCGTCCGGTCTCTACCACCAGCTCCATCTCAAGGCGAGCATTTTCATTATCGAGCGTCGCAATATAGAGATCGGGATTGACAATCTCTACCGTGCTGGGGGCCACGATATCAGCCGCGGTTACCACACGTTCTCCCGAAACCTCCAGGCGCATCGAGACAGGGTGGTCAGAGAACGAGCGCAGGCGCAGTTTTTTAATATTCAGGATGATATCCGTGACATCCTCCATAACGTTGGGGATATCCTGGAACTCATGCTGCACCCCGTCAATGCGAACGGAGGTCACCGCAGCTCCGGGCAACGACGAGAGCAGGACGCGGCGCAACGCGTTGCCCAGGGTCATGCCATACCCTGCCTCTAATGGCTCAATATCATAACTCGCATAATTTCCCTGTGTCTTGGTGTTTTTGATGCGAGGCAGAATCAATTCTTGCAAAGTCAAACCTGCCTTTCGACGATTCCTGGGTTTCCCTTCACAGCCTGTCTGTCCATCCTGAATGGAGAGAAAAGCCGGGCAGCCCAGGATTCCTGCGCCCTGTAGCGGCCCACCCTGGACCGCGAAGGCATTATACCCATCCGCCAATCAACTTAACGCTGATAATATTCGACCACCATCTGCTCTTCAAAGGGCAGTTCAAGGTCTGTCCGAGATGGCAGCGAGAGAACGCGACCGGACATCGCCTGGGTATCTAGGCTTAACCAGGCAGGCACACCTTTTTGGGTCAGGAGTTCCGCACGAATCTTAAAGTACTCCAGGCCCTTGCTGCGCTCGCGTACTGAAATCACATCATTCGGCTTCGCGACAAACGAGGGAATATCCGTTTTGCGCCCATTGACGGCGAAATGGCCGTGACAGACTAGCTGGCGGGCCTGCGCACGTGAATCGGCAAAGCCCAGGCGATACACCAGATTATCCAGGCGCATCTCCAGAATCTCTAGCAGAGTCTGACCGGTACGGCCAGGTCGGCGAGCAGCAGTCGCGAAATGTCGCTGAAACTGGCGTTCCAGGACACCATAGGTACGACGCACTTTCTGTTTCTCGCGGAGCTGTTGCGCATAGCCCGAAGCTTTGCGCGGGCGACCCGAACCATGCTGGCCGGGACGCGTATTGCGGCGCTCAAGCGTGCATTTGGTTACACACTTGTCGCCTTTCAGGAAAAGCTTTACCCCCTCCCGCCTGCACAGTTTACAAACGGGACCGGTATAACGTGCCATCTAGTTCTATCCTCCTCACACGCACAGCACGGTTACACGCGACGCCGTTTCGGCGGGCGACAGCCATTGTGCGGAATAGGTGTAACATCAGTGATTGCAGTAATATTGAGGCCAGCCTGCTGCAAAGCGCGGATAGCCGCTTCTCTTCCAGAACCGGGACCTTTGACAAAGACTTCGATCTGGCGCAAGCCATGCTCCATCGCCTTGCGCGCAGCCGCTTCGGCTGTCACCTGAGCAGCGTAGGGCGTGCTTTTGCGCGAGCCTTTAAAATTCTGGCTGCCGGCGCTGCCCCAGGAAATCGTATTGCCATTGGGATCGGTCAAAGTCACTATGGTATTGTTAAACGTTGCCTGAATATGTGCCTGGCCACGAGGAATGGACTTTCGTTCACGCCGTCTGGGCCTGGCTGTTGTCTTCTTCTTGTCTGCCATTACATTACCTCCTCGGCGCTACTTCTTGGTTGCTTTCTTCTTACCAGCCACTGTTCTCTTGGGACCACGACGTGTACGCGCGTTGGTGCGCGTGCGCTGACCGTGTACCGGCAAGTTGCGGCGGTGGCGCATGCCACGATAGCAGCCGATTTCGATCAGCCGCTTGATATTCATATCGACTTCGCGTCGGAGATCGCCCTCAACCTTATATTCACGGTCGATCACTTCGCGAAGACGATTGACCTCTTCTTCGGTCAGGTCTTTCACCCGCGTATCCGGGTTCACTCGTGTTCGCTCCAGGATCTTGCGGCTTGTCGTCAGGCCGATCCCATAGATATAGCACAGCGAAATCTCCACGCGCTTCTCGCGTGGAATGTCAACGCCGGCGATTCTAGCCATCTTCTCCTCCAGATTGATCCATCGATCTCACGTGATTGAGATCGATATCCGCTATTAACCCTGCTTCTGCTTATGCTTTGGATCTTTGCTACAAATGACCATCACAACGCCGTGGCGTCGGATGACCTTGCAATGCTCACAACGCGGTTTAACAGAGGCACGTACTTTCATGAACTTGCCCTCCACACTATGTAAGACAATTCTCACCACGAGGTGCAGGTAAACAAACATTCCAGCCGCTGAGGAGAACCTCGATTTATTCGTCCACCTGCCTTGCCAGCCATCAGATAGATGCTCTTTCAGTTAAGAGGAACCAGAAGGATGAAGAAACCCGTAAGCCTCGCTTTACCCCTTCACACCCACTACCTTGCACGCCAGGTAATACGACCACGCGACAGATCATAGGGAGACAGCACAACTCTCACCTTATCGCCTGGCACAATGCGTATAAAGTTCATGCGCATCCGCCCGGAGAGGACCGCAAGAACCTGGTGTTGCTCATCAATTTCGACCTTAAACATGGCATTGGGGAGGGCTTCCAGGACGGTACCCTCCACCTCTATCTCGTCCTTCTTGGCCATAGCATCCTTTCTCGTCTCTTTCTTACACTATTACAATCGCAAGCGTGCGATGGCTGTCCGAGAGATGATTCCAATGATAAAATGGCAGCAGTTGAGACTGCTGCAGCCAACTGTGAATTATAGCATACCCGTCAAAAGAAGTCGAGGGGTGCTAGTCCTTATGCCTGCGTATTGCATCAACGAGCGCTCGATGGACTTCATCAATCCCCTGGTTTCCATCCACTTCAACGACCTTTCCCTGCTTGCCATAATAGTCGAGCAGGCGAATAGTTTCGTTGAAGAAGATATCCAGGCGACGCTGCACCGCTTCACCAACATCGTCGGAGCGCTGGTAGAGTTCACTTCCATCTAGATCGCAGACGCCCGGCCGTTTAGGCGGCCGGGTATTGATATTATACACGTGCTGGTTGGCCCGGCAGATATAACGTCCGGAGAGCCTCCACAACAATTCCTCGCGAGGAACTTTCAAGTAGAGGACCACGTCAATCCGCCTCTTGAGCGACCGTAAACCATCATCCAGAGCTTCCGCCTGAGCAATCGTGCGAGGAAAGCCATCCATCAGCACCCCATGCTCGCAATCCGGTTGCTTTAAACGATTCAAGATCATCGCAACCGTCAGATCATCGGGAACCAGCTTCCCACTATCAAGGTATGGTTTGGCCTTCCTCCCTGCCTCGGTTTTCTCTTCCACCTCTTTGCGGAGAAGATCACCACTGGCGATATGCGGGACACCCGCTTGTTGCGCAAGCATCTCTGCTTGCGTCCCTTTTCCTGACCCTTGCGCGCCGATCAGAATTGCATTCACATTTGCCTCCGACGGTACTGGCTCGACGTTGAGCCTGCCTTTAGGTTAAGAAGCCCGAATAGTTACGCATAACCATTTGAGCTTCAATCTGCCTCACAGTATCCAGGACAACGCCAACCGCGATCAGCACTGCTGCGCTACTTAGCAACTGGCTGCCTCCCACATTTGCAAAAAATGGCAGTATGGCAACAATACCCAGGAAAAGCGCACCCGCTAGAGTGATACGGTTCAGGATATCGTTGAGGTGACGGCGTGTCGTCTCGCCAGGACGATAGCCCGGAATATGCGCCCCCTGCTTTTGCAAGTTGTTGGGAATATCCTGCTGCTGCCAGACTACGTAGGCATAGAAGTAGGTAAAAGCCACAACCAGGACGAAGTAGATAGCCCAGTAATACCATAGTGTTGGATTCGCGATATTACTGCCCACCCAGATGGCCGTATTCTTCAGCCAGCCTATGTTACTGGTGCTCAAGTACTGAGAAAGCACTGTCGGAAAGATGAGCATCGACTGCGCAAAGATCAGCGGGATCATGCCAGCGCTATTGACCTGCATGGGAATATAGGT
>Ga0209061_1006084_pt1 | contig 10047 bp, 6 predicted proteins | sample Coa_R1_10_FD_187157 | JGI IMG/M metagenome (GOLD analysis project Ga0209061, IMG submission 187157) | Surface soil microbial communities from Centralia Pennsylvania, which are recovering from an underground coalmine fire - Coalmine... | ecosystem: Environmental > Terrestrial > Soil > Unclassified... | reverse complement strand
TGCTGTCGGTCGGCTACGCGGCCTGCCACTGGTGCCACGTGATGGCGCACGAGTCGTTCGAGGACCCGCAGACCGCGGCGCTGCTCAACGAGCACGTGGTCGCGATCAAGGTGGACCGGGAGGAACGGCCGGACGTGGACGCGGTCTACATGACCGCGACGCAGGCGATGACCGGCCAGGGCGGCTGGCCGATGACCGTGTTCATGACGCCGCAGCGGGAACCGTTCTTCTGCGGCACCTACTTCCCTCCGGACCAGTTCCGGCAGCTGGTGCTGAACGTGTCCCGGGCCTGGCACGACCAGCGCGACGGCGTGACCGGCCAGGCCCGGCAGATCGCCGCCGTCCTTGCGCGCAACGCGGCGGACGCCGCCCGGGCGCTGCGCAGGGAGGCGGGGGGGACCGGGGGGACTGGGCTCCCCGCCGCCGGCGCGGAGGGCCCGGCGGGGACGGCCCCCCCCGCGGCGGCACCGTTCCGCCAGCTGACGCGGGCCGCGGTGGCCGCGCTCGGGCGCGACTACGACGCCGAGCACGGCGGGTTCGGCGGCGCGCCGAAGTTCCCGCCGTCGCTGGTGCTGGAGTTCCTGCTGCGCCACCACCAGCGGACCGCGGCGCCCGCCGCGGCGCGGATGGCCGGGGGCACGCTGGAGGCGATGGCCCGCGGCGGGATGTACGACCAGCTCGGCGGCGGCTTCGCCCGGTACTCGGTGGATGCCGCCTGGGCGGTCCCGCACTTCGAGAAGATGCTCTACGACAACGCGCTGCTGGCCCGGGTGTACGCGCACCACTGGCGCCTGACCTCCTCGGAGCTGGCCCGCCGGGTGGCCGAGGAGACCTGCGACTGGATGCTCCGCGAGCTGCGCACGCCCGACGGCGGGCTGGCCGCCTCGCTGGACGCCGACAGCGAGGGCGAGGAGGGGAAGTTCTACGTCTGGCGGCCCGCCGAGCTGCGCGCAGTGCTCGGGCCGAGGGACGGCGAGTTCGCGGCGGCGGCATTCGGCGTGACCGCGGACGGCACGTTCGAGCGCGGCGCCTCGGTGCTGCAGCGACGCGCCGAGCCAGACGACCCCGGCCGCCTGGACCGGGTCCGGGCCGCGCTGCTGGCCGCCCGCGAGCGCCGGGCCAGGCCCGCCAGGGACGACAAGGTGGTCACCGCGTGGAACGGGCTTGCCGTCTCGGCGCTGGCCGAATGCGGCCTGCTGCTCGGACGGCCGGATTTCGTCGCGGCGGCGAGCGATGCCGCCGCGCTGCTGGCCTCGGTGCACCTGTCCGGGGGGCGGCTGGTCCGCGCGTCGCGAGACGGCACGCCCGGCGCCGGCACCGCGGCGGTGCTCGAGGACTACGCCTGCGCCGCGGAGGGATTCCTGGTGCTGTGCGGGGTGACCGGGCAGGCCCGCTGGCTCGCGCTGGCCGGCGAGCTGATCGACACCGCGCTGTCGGCGTTCGGCGACGGGCAGGGCGGCTTCTATGACACCGCGGCCGACGGCGAGCCGCTGATCTTCCGCCCGGCCGACCCCGCCGACAACGCCACCCCCTCCGGCACGTTCGCCATGGCGGGCGCGCTGCTCGGCTACGCCGCGCTGACCGGCTCCGCCCGGCACCGCGAGGCGGCGCTGGCCGCGCTCGGCGTGCTTCCCGGCGTCGCGGGCCGCTACCCGCGGGCGGCCGGCGCCGGCCTGGCGGTGGCAGAGGCCTGGCTGGCCGGGCCGCCCGAGATCGCAATCGTGGGCAGCCCCGGCGACCCGCGCACCCGCGAACTGCACCGGGCCGCGCTGCACGCCGCGCCGCCGGGCGCGGTGCTCGCGCTCGGCGACGGGACGCCGGATGCAGCCGCCGGGGTGCCGCTGCTGGCCGGGCGCGGCCCGGTCGACGGGGATCCGGCCGCTTACGTCTGCCGCCACTTCACCTGCCAGGCGCCGGTCACCACGCCCGGCGAACTCCGCCGGGCGCTGGCCGCGCCGCGCTGAGCGGCCCGTATGCCGCCCCGCCCGCGGCCCGTGCGCCGCCCGCCCGCGGGCCGGTCCGGCCGGGGTGGACGATTGCGGCCCGATGCGGCATCGTGGGATGCGATGCAGCTGACTTCGGCCGTGGCACGGCGGGCTCGGCGGCGGCCAGGGCGGGGCGAAGCCAGGCGGGCGGGGTGGTACGCGCGCGCCAGGCGGGTGGCGCCGGCCCTGGCAGGGCTGCTGGCGCTCAGCGGGACGGCGGCAGGCGCGGTCCTTGCCACCGCCGGGCCGCCACGGCCCGGGCCCGCGGGCCGGGTGGTGCCGGGCACCCGGCCCGCCGTCGCCGGCGGCTCCGCGGCAGTGGTGCCGCTGCTCGGCCGGGACGGCGAGATCCGCACGGCCGTGCCGGCGGCCCGCGGGCCGGCGGCCGCGCCGTCAAGGTACGCGCCGGTCGCGCCGCTGCGCCGGCTGAGGCAGGCCGACCTGCTCGTCGTGGCGCCTTTCTCGCTGTCCGGGCAGCTCCTGGCCGCGGTGTCGCACCAGCCCGCGGTGACCGGCGCCGAGCCGGTCGAGGCCGCCAAGGTTCAGGTTGACGGCGCGTACGTGGCCGTGCTCGGCGTCGATCCCTCGGCGTTCCGCGGGTACGCCGCCCCGCCCACGGCCGCGTCCACCGCGCTGTGGCAGGGGGTGGCCGACGGCGGCATCGCCGTCTCCTACACCATGGGCACCCTGGACCGGCTGTCGCTCGGCGGGCGGGTGACCGTGGCGGGACGCAGGCAGGAACGCCTGCCGGTGGTGGCGTTCGGCACCGTGGGCATCGGCGGGGTCGACGCCGTGGTGTCGGACCAGGTCGCCAGGTCGCTGGGCATGCCGGCCTCGAACGCGCTCGTCATCAGCGCGCCCCCGGCCAGCGTGGCGTCGCTGGCGGCGCGGATCAAGACGGTGCTGCCGCACGGCGCAGCGGTCGAGCCGCTGGTGGCGCTGGTGACCGCCCCGGCCCGGCCCGGGACGCCCCCGGCGGGCACGGCACCCGGCGGCACGGCGCCGGCGGGCGCGGCAATGACGGCGGCGCAGCTGACCGTGGCGCTGCGGGCCGCGGAGAGTAGGGTCGGGCTGCCGTACGTGTGGGGCGCAGCGGGGCCTCGCGCCTTCGACTGCTCGGGCCTGGTCCAGTGGTCGTTCGCCCAGGCGGGCGTCCGCATGCCCCGGGTGGCCGCGGACCAGGCCAGAACGGGGCCCGCGGTGCCGGTCGGCCGGCTGCAGCCGGGTGACTTGCTCTTCTACCACACCGACCCGACCGCGCCCGGCTACATCTCGCACGTGGCGGTCTACCTCGGCAACGGATGGATGATCCAGGCACCCCAGCCGGGCATGGCCGTCCAGGTGGTCCCGGCCAACTTCGGCCCGCAGTTCGCCGGCGCCGTCCGCGTGTACCCGCAGCTTGCCGCCGAGGCCGCCGCCGGGCCCGCCTGACCGCCGCCGGGCCCTTGCCTATCGCCGCCGGGCCGTCGTCGGGGCCGGCATCGGGGCTCCGCCCGCGGCGGTCTATCCTTCCGCCATAGGCGGCAAGTCGCGAACTTCTTCAACGGCGAGGAGACGGCTGATGGTCGACGTGCACGCGGCGCTTTCCGAGGCGGGGCTGCGGAACGGCCGTGTCCGCGAGTACGTGCAGTACTGGGCCGAGCTCACCGGAGCCGCGCGGGTCGAGGTCGTCAGCGCGGCCGATGACGCGCGGCTCGTCGCCGAGGCCCTTGCCGAGGGGGAGATCCTGCCCGCGGGCGAGCGGCGGTACTACTCGCGCAGCTACGCCAAGGACACCGCCCGCTCCGAGGAACGGACGGTGGTGGCGACCAGCAACCCCGCCGACCGCGGGGTCTACAACAACTGGCGCCCGGCCAGCCAGATGCGGTCGCTGCTGGAGCAGCGGATGCGCGGCGCGTCCGCCGGCAAGACGATGTACGTCGTGCCGTACCTGATGGCGCCGCCCGGCTCGCCGCTGGAGCGTTACGCGGCGGGCGTGGAGCTGACCGACTGCCGCACGGTGGCGCTGCACATGATCCGCATGACCCGCGTGGGCGCGCACTACATCGACAACCTCGCCGACTCCGGCAGCTTCGTCCGCGCGGTGCACGTCACCGGCGACCTGGAGCGGCTCGGGCAGGGCACGCCCGGCGACCAGCGCTGCTTCGTCACGATCGCCGACGAGCGGACGATCTTGCACTTCGGCTCGTCGTACGGCGGTAACGCCTTGCTGGGCAAGATCGCACACGGGCTGCGGCAGGCCGCCTACGACGGCTGGGCATCGGGCGAGTTCCTGGCCGAGCAGTTCATGCTCCTCGGCATCACCGACAAGCTGACCGGAAGGCGCTACCATATCTGCGGCGGCTTCCCGAGCGCCTCGGGCAAGACGAACCTGGCTATGATGCTCGCGCCCGACGCGCTGGCCGGCCGGTACCGCGTCGATTTCTACGGCGACGACATCGCCTGGCTGCGCGTCGACCCCGATGACGGCAGGATCCACGCGATCAACCCCGAGTTCGGCGTGTTCGGCGTCGCGAAGGACACCAACGAGGTCACCAACCCGACCGCGCTCGCATCTGTGGCACCGGGCACCGGCACCTTGTTCACCAACGTCGCCTACAACGACGAGACCCACGAGGTGTGGTGGGAGGGCCGCACGCCTGCGCCGCCGGCCGACCTCACCGGCTGGCGTGACTGGACCGGCAGGCTCATCGCGGAGCGGCCGCCCGAGGACTGCGGCGCACCGTGGGCGCATCCGAACAGCCGGTTCACCACGGCGCTCGCCAACGTGCCCAACCTCGCGCCTGATTTCGACGACCCGAGGGGCGTGCCGGTCGACGCGATCATCTTCGGCGGCCGCGCGCGCGACCGAGAGCCGCTCATCCGCGCGATCACCGACCTGGCCGAGGGGGTCTACGACGGGCTGACGCTGGGCGCCGAGGCGACGTACGCGGCCGAGGGCGTCGAGGGCGTGCTGCGCTACGACCCGATGTCGATGCGCCCGTTCATGTCCTACCCCGAGGGCGCGTACGCCGCGCACTGGCTGAAGCTCGTTGGCTCGGCGGCGCGGCGGCCGATCTTCGCGCACGTCAACTGGTTCCGGCGCGATCCCGAGGACGGGCACTACCTGTGGCCCGGTTACCGGGACAACCTGCGGCCGCTGCTGTGGCTGCTGCGCCTGGCCGACGGTGAGGTCCGCGGCAGGCAGACACCGGTGGGGATCATCCCGACAAAGGACGAGCTGGACCTCGATGGCGTGGACGCCACGCCGGAGGACCTCGAGAAGATCCTCTCGGTCGACGTGCCGCGGTGGAAGCAGGAGATGGAGCACCGCGAGCAGCACCTTAGCCAGTTCGCCGACCTGCCCGAGGAGATCTGGCGGGCGCATCGCCGCGTCGCCGCGGCCCTCGGCGGCCCGGGCTGAGCCGGCCGAGCGCGGCCTTGAGGTCGCGGGGCATCTCGCCGGGGATGATCAGTCCGAGCCTGCGGGTGGTCCGGGTGAGCGCGACGTACAGGTCTGCCCGCCCGCGCGGGGATGCCTGCTCGATCCCGCCCGGGTCGACGATGATGACCGAGTCGAATTCGAGTCCACTCTAGCAAAATTCCCGCAATTCCTGCGCCGTCAAGCCTTTCATTTCGATGCCGGGTGGCCCTGCGGGGAGACCCCGTTCCCGCGCTCACCGTCACCCCCCGGTATTCGCCGGGGTGATTTGACGCCGGTACCGCTAGGCGTAATCATGATTACATGACCGTGGGACGGGCCGGGGTCACCTTCGGATCCGGCGCTGAGCTGCGCCGATGGTTCCTCCAACGGCTGCCCGCCGGCTGGTTCGCCGGCCCGCCGGACATCGAGGTGGACCGGGAGGAGATCACGGTCGTCGGGACCCTGGAGGCGCCCGAGGCGGCCGGGGCCTCCGGCGCCGAGCGCACCGCCGCGGCCAAGGGGCGGATTCGCAGGTTCCGCGAGGAGACCAGGGGGCGGCGGATCGAGATCGCCCGCGACGCCGAGCACGTGTTCCGGCGCAAGGTGTCCTGGGGAGTCAGCTGCGGGGACCTGACTGAGATGTTCACCACACTGTCGGTGCCGGTGATGACCAGGCTGCGGCAGCCGGAGCGCCGGGTCCTCGACACGCTGGTCGACGCGGGCGTCGCGCGCAGCCGCAGCGACGCGCTGGCCTGGTGCGTCCGGCTCACCGGAGAAAACGCGGACGCCTGGCTGTCCCGGCTGCGTGCGGCCCTGCGGCAGGTGGAGGAGGTACGGCAGCAGGGCCCGACCGGCGGCTGACCCGGGTCCGTGCATCCCGCCGGCGCAGGAACCCGCGCCGCCGACCGGAGCGTTCCATCCGTTGGGTACGTTTGCCGTAGACGGACACGGTGACGAGGAAGGCCGAGCATGGGACTTCGTGACCTGGCCTACCGGCTGTACGAGCGCAGGCTCGCGGCCTCCCTGTCGCCGCAGGCGATACCCCGTCATGTCGGGGTGATCTGCGACGGGAACAGACGGTGGGCCAGGTCGGCCGGATACCACGACGTGAGCAACGGGCACCGCAACGGCGCGGACAAGATATTCGAGCTGCTCCAGTGGTGCCGCGAGGCCGGGGTCGAGGTGGTGACGCTGTGGCTGCTGTCCACCGACAACCTGACCCGGCCGGCCAGCGAACTGGTGCCGCTGCTGAAGATCATCGAGGACACCGTGCAGGGCCTGGTCGCCGAGCACTGGCACGTGCACCCGGTCGGCGCGCTGGACCTGCTGCCGGCGGAGACCGTCCGCGTGCTGAAGGACGCCGCCGAGGCCACCGCCGAGCACCCCGGCCTGCTGGTCAACGTGGCCATCGGGTACAGCGGCCGCCGCGAGATCGCCGACGCGGTGCGCTCGCTGCTCCAGGAGCATGCCACCCGGGGCACCACGATCGAGGAACTGGCCGAGGTGCTCAACGTGGAGCACATCGCCGAGCACCTGTACACGGCCGGCCAGCCGGACCCCGACCTGGTCATCCGCACCTCCGGCGAGCAGCGCCTCGGCGGGTTCCTGCTGTGGCAGAGCACCCACTCGGAGTTCTACTTCTGCGACGCCTACTGGCCGGCGTTCCGGAAGATCGACTTCCTGAGGGCGCTGCGGTCCTACGCGGCGCGCAACCGCAGGTTCGGCGGCTGAGGCCGCCATCGCCGGGGGCCTCGGCTGGGCGGCGTACCTGGGCGGGATCGTTGTGGCATTGAGCCGGCTAGCGCCGGCACGCTGCCACAACGATCCCGCCGGGCGGGCCGGCTGCGGTCCGGGGTTTCGCGGCGGGTCTCCCGGCGCGCTGCTTTTGCCGTCGCCGGATCGCGGGTACCGTCTTAGGCATGTGGGCGGCGCGGCGCCGCCCACCGGGAGGGCCCTCGATCTCTGAGCTTCGCGCATCCCGCGCAGGCGAGACGACGGAAGGGCCGGCCCGGCCCTTCGAGGGCCTGCCCGGTCCGTTCCGACACGTCTGTGTCCTCGTCTGGCCGCCGGGCCGTGCCCGGCGGCCAAGGGAGAGTCTGCGTGGTCAAGCCCCAAGATCGCCGTACGTACGTCCTCGACACCAGCGTCCTGCTCGCCGACCCGGCGGCCATCACCCGCTTCGATGAGCACGAGGTCGTCCTGCCGATCGTCGTCGTCACCGAGCTGGAGGCCAAGCGGCACCACCCCGAGCTCGGCTACTTCGCCCGCCAGGCCCTGCGCTACCTCGACGACCTGCGCGCCGAGCACGGCCGGCTGGACGATGAACTGCCGGTCGGCGCGCTCGGCGGCACGGTCAGGGTCGAGCTCAACCATGCCGACGCCTCCGTGCTGCCCGCCGGTTTCCGGCTCGGGGACAACGACTCGCGCATCCTGTCGGTGGCGCGCAGCCTGGCAGCCGAGGGCAACGACGTCGTGCTGGTCAGCAAGGACCTGCCGCTGCGGGTCAAGGCAGCCTCCATCGGGCTGGCCGCGCAGGAGTACCGTGCCGAGCTCCCGGTGGACTCCGGCTGGACCGGGATGACCGAGCTCGAGATCGGCGGCGGCGAGATGGAACGGCTGTACGAGTCCGGCACGCTGGACTGCGAGGCGGCTCGCGAGCTGCCCTGCCACACCGGCCTGGTGCTGACCTCGGCCGGCGGCAGCGCCCTCGGGCGGGTCAGGCCGGACAAGTCGGTCCAGCTGGTGCGGGGCGACCGGGAGGCGTTCGGGTTGCGCGGCCGGAGCGCCGAGCAGCGCGTCGCGCTCGACCTGCTGCTCGACCCGGAGATCGGCATCGTCTCGCTCGGCGGCCGGGCGGGCACCGGCAAGTCCGCGCTGGCGCTGTGCGCCGGGCTCGAGGCGGTGCTGGAGCGGCGACAGCACCGCAAGGTCAGCGTGTTCCGGCCGCTGTACCCGGTCGGCGGCCAGGAACTCGGCTACCTGCCCGGGTCGGAGGCCGACAAGATGAGCCCGTGGGCGCAGGCCGTCTACGACACCCTGTCCGCGGTCACCACCCAGGACGTCATCGACGAGGTCCTGGCCAGGGACATGTTCGAGGTGCTGCCGCTGACGCACATCAGGGGGCGCTCGCTGCACGACGCGTTCGTCATCGTCGACGAGGCGCAGTCGCTGGAGCGCGGCGTCCTGCTCACCGTGCTGTCCCGGATCGGCTCCGGGTCCCGGGTGGTGCTCACCCACGACATCGCGCAGCGCGACAACCTCAGGGTCGGCAGGCACGACGGCGTGATCGCGGTGATCGAGAAGCTGAAGGGCCACCCGCTGTTCGCGCACGTCACCCTGGTGCGCTCTGAGCGTTCCCAGATCGCGGCCCTGGTCACCGAGATGCTGGAGGACTCCGGCCGGTAACCGCGGGAACGGCGGCGCCGGCTGCGGTACGGTGGCCAGCGTCATGGAATACCCACCCGTCTCCGTCGTGATGCCGGTCAGGAACGAGGAACGGCACCTGGCCGACGCGGTGCGGCACGTGCTCGCGCAGGACTACCCGGGCGAGCTTGAGATCGTGCTCGCGGTCGGCCCGTCGGCCGACCGGACCGAACCGATCGCGCGGGACCTGGCCGCGGCCGCGGACGGCGGGCGGGAGATCACGGTCGTCGCCAACCCGAGCGGGACGATCCCGGCCGCCCTCAACGCTGCCGTCCGGGTGGCCCGCCACGACGTGATCGCGCGCGTGGACGGGCACGCGCTGCTGCCGCCGGGCTACCTGCGCACCGCGGTCGCGACGCTGGCTGCCAGCGGCGCGGCCGACGTCGGCGGGATCATGGCGGCCGAGGGCGTGACCCCGTTCCAGCGGGCGGTGGCCTGGTCGATGACGTCGAGGGCCGGGGTCGGCTCGGCGGCCTTCCACACCGGGGGCGACGCCGGGCCGGCCGCCAGCGTCTACCTCGGCGTCTACCGCCGCGAGGCCATCGAGCGGGCAGGCGGCTACGACGAGGGCATGCTCCGCGCCGAGGACTGGGAGCTGAACTACCGGATCCGCGCCCGCGGCGGCCTGATCTGGTTCACCCCCGACCTGCGCGTGACCTACCGGCCCCGGGCCAGCGCGCGCGCGCTGGCCGCGCAGTACTTCCACTACGGCCGCTGGCGCCGGGTGATCGTCCGCGACCATCCCGAGACGGCCACCCTCCGTTACCTCGCCGCGCCCGCCGCGGCGGTGCTGGTCGCCTGCGGGCTGGCGGCGGGCCTGGCCGGGCTGGCGGCGATCGCGGCCGGCGCGCCGCCGGCGGCGCGCTGGCTGGCGGCCGGGCTGGTCCTCCCGGCCGGCTACCTGGCCGGCGTCACGGCCGCCGCGGCGGTGCTGGCCCGCGGCGTGCCGGCCCGGGTGCGGGCCCGCATCCCGGCGGCGCTCGGCATCATGCACATGTGCTGGGGCGCCGGCTTCCTCACCAGCCCCGCGGCGCTTGCCCGGGGCCGCGGCGCCCGCGCTCGTTCCGGGGCAGGCGACCAGGCGGCCGCGGGACGAGCGGCCGCGGTTGGGGGAGAATGAGCCATGGACTTCGACCTGGCCGGCCTGCTCGCCGCGCACCGCGGCGCCGGATACGAGCTGTACGGCCGCTACCTGAACCCGCAGCAGCCGCGGATGCTGCACGCGATCGGCTTCGA
>Ga0209061_1006083_pt1 | contig 10048 bp, 12 predicted proteins | sample Coa_R1_10_FD_187157 | JGI IMG/M metagenome (GOLD analysis project Ga0209061, IMG submission 187157) | Surface soil microbial communities from Centralia Pennsylvania, which are recovering from an underground coalmine fire - Coalmine... | ecosystem: Environmental > Terrestrial > Soil >... | reverse complement strand
TGACCTCGGCCTCACATACTTGACGTTTGCCCTTGCGAGTGCCGCAGCGCTCACGCAACGTACCGCGGCACCCTTGATAACCGTTTTGATTGCCGGCTTTTTTGTCATGCATGCGGCATTACATGCCCCTACCGAAGCTACGTTCGGAAATGCCCAGCTGTTTCTGCGCGAAGCTCCCGGCGTCTACGGTCTTGCCCTAGCAGCGATTGCTGTCGCTGTATCTCAGTACCGGTTCAAATAGACCGAATCGAAGGCCGAACACGAATTTCGGGATGCCGGCGTGCTTGAGTGTGTCAGCTGGTCCGATCCCGAGCTAAAACGAGCATTACACTGGAGCCGTTCATCGGCTCGGCGGATCTAAAAGGCCGCATCGCCTCCGTGCGGATCTCGCAGCGACCCCACCGCGATGGTACTCTTCAGCCCACTCTCGGAACTCGGCCTGTGTGAAGCCATACTTGTGGCTGGCCTCCGAAGCGGAGATCTCACCCTCGAGCACTGGGATGACCGGGACTCGAATCCGCCTCGGTCCGTTGTGCACCGTCGGCGTCGATTCAAAAAACCTTGATTTTATAAGGGTTTTTGTAGCATACACGGCCGCCGCCATGTGCGCTCGTCGCAACCGATTTTGCCCCAGCGGGTTGCGATCCGGTTGCGACAGTCTCGAGTAGCAGGGCGAGCTTTTCCTGGCCGCGGGCGGTGCATAGCACTTTCTGTGCCGGCGTTAATGCAAAGCGCATTGGCAAGAAATCGAATTGCGCCTGTTCGCTTGGCGCATAGCTCGGTTCGAATGTAGGCTCCACGCTGAACAAGTGGCGTGGAAATAAGTGCTTACCTCACGATGTGAAGTACGTACGAATGAAGCTCTCGCCGACCGAGAGATCCGCGATTATACGCTCTCGCAAAAATTGGCCCCTCCGCGCCGGCGTACTTGATTATCCCCATGTTACCGTGCTTCGCTACAACGTCAAGGTACTCACGGCAATCACGAAAAACGGCATCGTTCCTTATTTCTCACACGATTATAGGATCGCAATCATTTCGGACGCTGAAAACGCGTGGGACAAGAAACCGAAGTGCGCCGCTGCGTCGATTATCGGTTGAATCTCTCTCGGATCGAGATGTTCTCCGAACTGCAAGCGATGCATCTTGAGGATGACTGGGAGTGGAATCTTAGTAAACGCTGAGAGCATCGGAGCCGTCAATTGTGGGTGCGCGTTTGCCCAGCTTGCTGTCGCGGTCATGGCATCGGCAAGACGTTTCGCCGCTGGGCGACTTGCCTGAAGCCACGCCGCGTTCGCGACGATGACGTGCGTCATGATAACTGGCGCAAGGCTGTCGTAGGGCGCTGTGATCGTCCGGACCTCTTCTTTGGCTTCGCTGAGCCACGGCTCGACCAGACAGGCGGCATCAATGCGCTTCGAGCGCAGGGCGAGGAGCAGTTGAGGATTGGGGACCTCAATGAAGTTGACAGATTGTGGATCGATGCCATTCTTTGCGAGCCACATCATCACCGCCGCTTGTTGGAGGTCACGCAGTGCTACGAGCCCGATTGTCTTCCCTACGAAATCCCGCGGCTCCCGAACCGGCGAGTTTACTAACACCGCTAGCACGGTCGCCGGAGGGAACTGAGACGATGCGATAGTACTTGGCGCAACAATGAAAAGGGGTACGCCGCGGCTGTGCGCAGCAGCCAAGGATGCGACGTTTGTTACCCCGACATCCGCGGAACCGGAGACGACCGCAGCCGAGACGGCACCGCCGTTCGTCAGCGTAATGAGTTCCGCCGCGAAGCCGGCACGGCTCAAATATCCCGCCTTAAATGCATAATAAGGCTCGGCGGCAGCCTCGCCAGGACTCACCGCAAGACGCAGCGGCGTTAGGCGCTGTGCGTGTGAGACAATAGGGAAGAGTACAAGAGACGCGCCCGCTCCGAGAATCGTGCGTCGATTCATTATAATGCCGGACTTTCCAGGCGCTGATAGAGCCCGGCTAAGAAGCCGCTCCACTTTTGTTCCAGCGCGCGACGCTGTTCGCGCGTGAAGACGTTAGCTGCTGGAAATTGGTCACGCCACGACCACGGGATACATGCGTTAATCAACATGCGGCCCATGGTCAAATCGTTTGCCTGTCGTTGCTCCGGACTGAGCATCGGATCGAGCCCACCGGTCCACCCGCCTTGTAGTATCGTCACTGATTTGGCCGGATCAACCCGCGTCGAGATCGCCCAGACGACCTCTTCCAGATTGCTCGGATCGATGTCGTCATCGACGACGACGTAGTACCGCTTCATGTCCCCGTGTCTGAAACCGGCAACCGAAAAGAGCGCCTGTTGAGCGTGTCCCGCATACCGTTGCTTTATCGCGACGACGACCAAGAGTTGATTCCCGAATGACCAGACACCTGAGACGTCCGTCACGCCTGAGCGCTCAAGATGCTCCCAGAGCTGAACAGTCAAGGTTGGGATCCCAATTGAGCTCCCATCGCCCAACGGCCGCAAGGGAGGCATCCCAAGTAAGATCGGTCTAGCACGATTGTAGATGTTCTTAATCCGAACTACCGCTTCACGGCCAGTATGTGCGTAGTAGCCCGGCCACTCTCCAAACGGTCCCTCTTGAGCGCTTTCCTCGGTGAGCGGAGGGATCTCACCCTCGATCACGATCTCCGCCTGCGCTGGCACCGGCAGCTCTGTCGTCGGGAGCCTGACGAGATCGACAGGAGCACCGCGATATGCTCCCGCTACCTCGTACTCGCACGTTCCGAACGGCGGCGACATACCCGCCGCCATCCAAGTTACCGGCTCTGCACCAAAGACGACCGCGACAGGTGCTGCCTTCCCGCGTTCCCAGTACCGCTCGACTATGATGCGACCGTGCTTCTGTGGATTGATCCAGAGGCTCACGCGATCTTTGGCTTGAATCATGGCTCGGTATGTCCCGACGTTCACCCAGTCATTGTCCGGATCGCGAACAACGACCATGTCGCCGGTCCCGATATATCGTCCACCGTCACGTGGATGCCACTTCGGCACGGGGAAGGCATTGATGTCAACCTCGTCGCCGCTTTGTCGGAATGAGAGGACGGGACCGTCGTCGACTATGCGCGGCGCGATAGTGGTCATCTTAGCCTTGCGCTCCTTCCAGAAACGGACCAACTCGACTGGGTGCGCGTTGAGCGGAAAGTCCATCGCAAGCGCAAACCGACGAGGCGTGCGTAAGGGATTTGATACCACCCGGTGTCCTGGTGGGAAACCCACGAAGCGGTCGAAGAGCAACATCGGGCCGCGACGTTCCGCAACAAGCTCGGTGAGCCCGCCGACGTCGCTTTCCAAGTCCGCACCTTCGATGCGGGCAAGTTCGCCGACTTCGTCCGCCGCTTTGATGAACTGTTCGAGAGAGTCAAAAGGCATCGGTGCGTTGCCCGTTTGGACTGGGCCACGTTTTCGAGGTACAATGTGAAAGTACCTCGTATTCGAGGTATCTGGATCCTCTTAACAAGCGAAGGCAGCTTGTCTGGGGCTCGCCATCGAACACCTGTTCTTTACCCTAGACGCCCGCGGACCGAAGGACCAGGACTCGACTTACTCCAAACCGTTAACGACCAGCATGATCAGCAGAGCTCATGCACTTACGTTTGCGGCCGTGGGCGCGCTCCTACGACCGAACTTCAGAGCTGCGCAAGCTGAACGCGTTCGCGTAGCGATAACGCTGGGGGATGCCGTTGCCGAGGGCTACTACGCTGAGAAGGCGGGCTTCTTCAATCGCGCAGGGCTCGACACGCAGCTCGTTATGCTCGCGAAAGGAAACCTCGTTATCTCCTTAGTTGTTGGGACCGGGGCCGACGTCGGGATCGCGAACGTCGGTGCTATCGCGGCTGCCCATAGCCGTCAGATCCCATTCTACGTGATCGCGCCCGGTGCGATCTCGGCCATCGGCGCGCCACCCGTAGTCGTCGTCGCTGTTATGAACGATTCGCCAATTAACAATGCAGCACAGCTCACCGGTAAAACTGTTGCGCTGAGTGCACTCGGTGACTTAGAACAAGCGGCAGTGATGAATTGGATCGATAATACGGGCGGTGATGCTAGGCACGTCCTGTTCGTCGAAACACCGCACGCTGATCAACTGCTCGCTCTGCGCGCGAAGCGAGTGGACGCCGTTGTCCTCGTCGAACCATGGATAACCTCCGAGAAGAAAGACCTGCGATTCATCGGGCGCCCGTATGATGTCTTAGGCAGGGAAATCATGACGCACGCATGGATAGCAAACAGGGGTTGGTACGAATCGAATACTGCTGTGGCGCAACGGTTCACTATGGCGATCCGAGCCGCAGCCCGCTGGTGCAATGCGAACCCCGCAGCCACAGCATCGATGCTCGAAGCCATTACGAAAGTCCCGCGAACGCAAATCCTCAAGATGAACCGTGTCCGATTTGGCGAGACACTGGCAGCAAACGAGCTGCAACCGATCATCAACGTTATGGCCCGCTACGGGTTTATCCCTCATGGTTTTCCAGCATCGCAGCTCTTCGTTCCCAGCAACACCATGTGATCCGCAGGGCGCGACACCCTTTGCCAGCGATCGCGTTCGTCGTCCACGTAGCCGCTTCCCACGAACAACAAAAGCGCAGTCATACTAACCCGACGTCATGTTTTCGCTCAGTGGCACCAGGGGACACTGCTCGAGACGGTGCAGCAACCTCCCTATATGCTTGGAGCGACAGTCGACAAACAGGCCCCGCGGCGTCTCCATCCGCTCGTCTTGTAGACGATCAACCGATGTGCACATCCGCTGCAAGTCTTACCTGGGGCGAATCCGTGAGCGACCACGCGGTACTCATCGGTTCCGCCGCCGCCTAGCGTCCAGAGGGAGATTTGCGCTTCTTCCAAGTGCGTTTAAACCGCAGCTCGTTCTGCCTTCGTGACCTTGTCAAGACGCTCGAGCAGTTATGACTTTAGCGTCGCTACCGGCGCCCCAAGCCGTTGCTGACGGAGCTGGCCACGCTGACGTTCATCGAGCGAGCCGAGAACGTCGTCTTCCTCGGCCCCAGCGGCGTGGGGGAGACGCATCTTGCCGTAGCGCTGGGCTACAGGGCCACCCAGCAGGGCTTCAAGACCAGGTTCGTTTCAGCGGCCGATCTTATGCTGCAGCTGACCGCCGCGCATCGGCAAGGCCGCCTCAAGGAGTTTCTTTGGCGCGGCGTCCAAACCCGGAGTCGCTCACCATCGACGAGGTCAGCTGCCTGCTGTTCTCTCGAGACGAATCAAGCCGCTTCTTCCAGGTGATCGCCCAGCGCTACGAGCGCGGCTCGATGGTGATCAGCAGCAAGGTTCCGTTCGCGCAATGCGATACGACCTTCGCGGGCGACGCTACGATGACGGCGGCGATGCTCGACCGGCCAGAAAATTCTCAGCTAGTCGCCTAAGTCCGCACATTTTAGTCTTTAGATCTGCATCATCCGCCGCAACTTCATCAATAACTTTCGCGAGAAACGGCAATGTATCAGCGAACGTTTCCCCAAGCTTACGCCGCAGCCCGGGATCTGGACACTGGTTTCGGTCTTGATGCTCAACCAGCTGCTGGCCTAAGGCGATGGCTTTGCCGAACTCCTCAAGGAAACTGACGCATGCGTCGTACTGCGCATCGGTGAGAGCAGCTGCTGTATTTAGTTCTGCCAGCCGAGCAAAGAACTTGTCGTAGACGATCCGCACATCGTGAAATTGCAACTCTTTAAAGGAATAAAACCATGGTTTAAGTGTTTCTAATCCAGCGCGGAGCAGCGCTCTGATCTGACGACGCGTCGCGCGTTCGACACGTCTCCCGCGCGCACGTTCGGTGAGCATCTGCACGCCATACGCAAGAACAGCAGCGACGAACCATCCTACGGCAGGCGGTATCGCGTTGAGAAACCAGAGGATGTCTGGAAGCGTCATGCTAACAGCTCGAGTTGGACGCGCATTTTGACCGTGAAACGGATTGACGCTGAACTAAGCTGTTGTAAATGCCATGTAGTGGTGATACCTTGATCTCGTCCCGGTGGATCGCGTAAACGGAAACATGGCATCGCTGAACCAGCTCGTTAGCTCTATAAGTACATCTGACCTTCAACTATGTTGAGCGCCGCGCTTCGCCAACGACGTTGCCCTGGGCGGGGCCTTGCCGGCGGCGGCAGTGATCACGGCAATCCTCGCAGTCCATGCCAGGCTTGCGACAACCGTGCTTTGCGTCCATGCGCAAAAACAGTCGAGTGGAGCGGCAGAGTGTCGCAGACGCCTGTTGGACGGCCTCGAGGAGTACGAAGAACCATTTGGCATGGTGAGTGCGGTCTCGCAGCACGCGGCCGTTGCGGCGCGGCACATGCACGAATTTGGAACGACGAGCGAGCAGCTCGCTGCCGTTGCGGTTGCCGCACGGAAGCATGCCACCCTCAATCCAGCCGCCATGATGCGGACGCCGATCACCATCGAAGACGTCCTTGCGTCGCGATTTGTCACGAAGCCGCTGCACTTGCTCGATTGCTGCCTCGTCTCCGACGGCGCGGGTGCGGTCGTCGTCACCGGGAGCGAGCGCGCGAGCGGTCTTAGGAAGCAGCCGGTATATGTCGCCGGCTTCGGCTTCGGTTATGGACATGGGCCGCTCGAGGCGCCGACGCTGACGACGCTCGGCGGGACGCAGGCGTCGGCCGCGGCCTATGCGATGAGCGGCCTCGGCCCCGACGACGTCGACTTCGCCGAGCTCTACGATTGCTTCACCATCATCACTCTCGTGACCCTGGAGGACTACGGTTTCTGCGCGAAAGGAGAGGGAGGTGCGTTCGTGAGCGATGGGCGCATCGAGCTGGGCGGTGCGCTCCCGGTCAACACGCACGGTGGGCTACTCTCGCAAGGTCACGTCGAGGGGATGCTGCACGTGACGGAGGCCGTGAAGCAATTGCGCGGAGAAGTCGAGGTGGCACGCCAGGTGCCGGATGCCCGGGTCGGGATAGTGAGTGGACACGGCGCGACGCTGAGCGCGCACGCGACGCTTCTGTTGACGAAGGAGTGCGGCTGAGGTGCAACATGCTGGTCTGGGCGCGCGTGAGTTCTGGGACTCATGTCGAGCGGGTGCCATGGCCCTCCAGCGGTGTTCGGCGTGCCGCCGATTTCGCTATCCTCCGCGAAGCGTTTGTCCGTTTTGCCTTTCCGTCGATGCCCGCTGGATGCCGGTCCGCGGAACCGGGACCGTGTACGTCGCCCTCGTCGTCTACCCGCGGTCGCGCGATCCGCAGCACGCGACGTCGAGTCTGGTCATTGTGGAGCTCGACGAAGGGGTGCGAATGTGGAGCAACGTGGTCGGCTGCGATCCAGAGGCCGTCGCCATTGGGGATCGCGTGCGTCTTATCTATGACGACGCGGGAGTGCCGCGTTTCACTCTTGCGGAGTAACGTATGCCGAGATCGTGCGCCGCGATCTGCCGCGTCGTCAACGTGTTCGATCGCCGGTCAGGTAGCCGTATTTGATCAAGGTATAGAGGTATCGTAACACCCAGTGATCGAGCGTTGACTGACGATCGGCCAAAAACGCTCATTTTCATCACCTAGCTGTCGCAGGAACACTTGCTGGCTTGGCCTTCTACGCCCTTATAATCCCGACCTCATTCTTTTGCCCTGAGCCAGCACTGACTGTAGTGCGAAAAGTACTTTGGTGATCCCGACGTGCAAAACGCTCACCAATGCCCCCGATGCTACGCTCCTCGAAGTTCCTTATCTAATCCCATTAGGAGTTTTTTTGTAAAGTGCATCGACGAAGCCACTATCGTCAAGCCGTCTGATATAGTGGAGATCCCAAAGTGCCGTCGGATTGATTTTTGCCGCATCCTTGTCATGGCGAATGCCCTCGAGATATACGTTGTCAATCGCGGCTGTGCTCGGATACAGCTTCGGTTCAAGAGCTTCCGCCATAACCTCGTAGGTCTTCTTAGCAATGTCCTCGCTCATGAGGCCGTCGTTTTTGTAGCGTTCCCGAATGATCTTTGCCACCCGTTCCGGCTGCGTCTTGAAAAAGTGGATACCTTCAATAATTGCCTTGAGAAAACGCTCGACTATGTCGGGATGAGCTTCGACGAATCGGGATCCGCTCGAGAGCGTCGTGAAGTAAATCATCGGAAACGGCTCAATGTCGATGAGTTTCAAGCCGGCTTCAGCGGCAAAAAGGCATTGAGGCGCTTGCAGGAACGCCGCGTCGACTTCCTTGTTCAAAACCCACTTCCACACCGCTTCGGTCGTATCTTCCTTACTTTCATCTGAGAACGCCGCAAGGGGTTTAGCATCCGGGTCCTTCCGAGCATTGGTGCCCGAGTACGCATACTGGTCGACGACGACGACATCGCCACGGTCGGTATCCAAACCGTGTTGCTTTAATTGCAGCCAGTCGTTCAAGCATGGATGAGCTCCCCTGCTACCGACCACCTTGCCACGAAGATCTTCGATCCGAGTGATGTTCGAGTCGGCGCGAACGACGAGCTTTCTTCCGGGCACGCAATTGACGGTCTGACCAAGATACACCCATTTGTCGCCTCGTGTACGGTGCCCGTATGGAGAGATATGGTTGCCGCTTACGAACTCGATATCACCGTTCATAACAGCTACGTGGGCGTCGTGCGACGAAATTCGCTTGTCGTACTCCACGTCGAGGCCGTACTTCTCCCACGAACCTGACTCAGCCACAACGTGCAGAAACAGTAAGTGCGTGCTGGAACGGTAAGGGAAGGCGATTTTATCCACCGAGATTAGGCTCCTTGTGCGGCTTCAGCAACGAAACTTGGATCGAAGAGCTCAGTAACAGGTGGCACCGTTTCGATAAGCCTCTCCTGTAAGACCAGCTGGACCATGAACGAGAGCCCCTTTGTGTTCATGTTGAGGTGAGGATCGAAGGCGTGGCGCTGGCGAAAGTCTTGATCATAGACGACACTCGCCACCTGGGGCGAGACGTGGATCTCAGCAACGAGTGCCGCCATCGCCGCATCCGGATGACTGTATCCATATGCTGCTGCCTTCCGTAAAGCGCGCATCATGCGCACCACTATAGAGCGATGCGTTGCCGCCCAAGTCGTATTTACGGCAAAGCACGTATCGAGCCAATCTTTGACGATGTCGGCAGCCACAGCGATAACGCGCATTCCCTTTTGCGTTGCTAAGATGCTGAACGGCTGTGAGAGGACAGTCGCCCCAACATGACCAGAGATGAGACCCGCGTAGCGTGCGCTACTGGTCGAACCGGGTACGATCGAAAACTCATTCACATCGAAATGCTGCGCCCGGACCAGCAGCGTAAAAGTGATCGATGAGGTGTCGCCCTTAGGACCAAGCAAGACCGACTTCCCCTTGAGCTGAGCCCATGACGAGATCGACGGCTGGGCAAGGAGTACGTAGGGATTCGGAATGAGCTCGGGTGCGATGATCTTGATGGGCAAATGATGGGCTATCGACTCGATTAATAGGTCGGTGCCGTTAAGCGCGAGCTGAACTTCACCAGAAGCCAAAAGGTTGATGGTATTAGTGGGTGTTCCGCTCGTTATCGTTTGGACACGCAATCCTTCGTCTCGAAAGAAGCCTTGACGCTGGGCAATGTAATAGATCCAATTCGCGGCGCCCGGAGCGTTGAGCCCGAAGTTGACTTCCTCTAAACCAGGCGTAGTCGGTTGCGCTGAACCGGTGGATAGTGAGATGACGATGAACAGGCAAAAGAGCGCAACTCCAAGAGCTGACCGACGACGTTGTCTCATACAGCGCTCCTTGTACGTCTGTGAGTACCCTCGGTTCATGCAATGAGAAAGAAATCGCAGCTTCGCCTGCAGTGTAGGTTCGACACCCATCCTGGCTTGACCCCCGAATCGAGCGTAGGCCCTGTCCGGCATGCGCCGCAGAGCGCTCGTCCGTTCACGAGGGACGGCTTCCTGTCATCTGCGAGTGAAGCGGCAATCGTCCCAATGGCGATGCGACGGTTCATGTTGCCTCCTCGGGGGTGAATTGCGGGATCACCATCCCGTCGCGGACATCGTCGAAGACGGCGCGC
>Ga0209061_1006081_pt1 | contig 10051 bp, 8 predicted proteins | sample Coa_R1_10_FD_187157 | JGI IMG/M metagenome (GOLD analysis project Ga0209061, IMG submission 187157) | Surface soil microbial communities from Centralia Pennsylvania, which are recovering from an underground coalmine fire - Coalmine... | ecosystem: Environmental > Terrestrial > Soil > Unclassified... | reverse complement strand
CTTTATCCGCCAGTTCTCCCAGCGCCAGTTGCCGGCTGACATGCCCGAATACCATCTCGGCGCGCCTGTGGATATCGTTACGTTCCTGGTCGAGAGCGGGATGGCCGCGAGCAGAAATGATGCCCGTCGCCTTATCGAGCAGGGTGGAGTTGCCTTCTACGCCAGCGGCCGGCCAGAGGATGAGCAGCGCATCACATCGTTTGAGTTTCTGGTCCCGGTGCGTGATGGCGCTGTAATGCGCGCCGGCAGGCGGCGCTATGTGAGGATCAAAATGTAGGGGCGGCTCTTACAGCCGCCCATAAATGCATAAAATAGAGGTGCATATATGCCAGAGGCGAAAATCGCGGTGATTGGCGGCAGCGGACTCTATCGTATGGAGGGCATGACCGGTCTGGAAGAAGTCACGGTGCGGACGCCGTTTGGCGATCCCAGCGATGCCATCACCATCGGCAACGTAGCAGATGTGCCCATTGCTTTCCTGCCGCGCCACGGACGCGGGCACCGCATCAGCCCCACCGAAATACCCGTGCGTGCCAACATCTGGGCGCTGAAAAGCCTGGGCGTGGAGTGGGTAATCTCGGTGAGCGCGGTGGGCAGCCTGCGTGAAGATATTGCACCGCGCGATCTGGTGATCCCCGACCAGTTGTTTGATCGCACCAGAAGCCGTGTTAACAGCTTCTTTGAGCATGGTATCGTCGTTCACTGCACCTTTGCCGAGCCGTTCTGTCCCACGCTCAGCAGGCTGCTGCTCGAATCCGCGCGCGAACTGGGTGATGTCAGGGTGCATGCCGGTGGAACCTATGTGTGTATGGAAGGTCCCCTTTTCTCAACGAAGGCCGAATCGAACGTCTATCGTAAGCTCGGCATGGATGTGATCGGCATGACGGCGCTGCCAGAGGCGAAGCTGGCGCGCGAGGCCGAACTGTGCTACGCGACCATCGCCTGCGCCACCGACTACGACTGCTGGCACGAAGCGGAGGAATCGGTCTCGGTGGATCTGGTCGTAGCGAATCTCAGCGCCAATATAGCCAACGCGCAGCGCATTATCCGGAGCGTCGCACAAAAGATCCCGGCTGATCGCCACTCCGTCAACTGCGATTGTGCGAGCGCACTGGCGACAGCCATCATCACCGATCCGGCGACAATTCCCCCGCAGGTGAAAGAGCGCTACAGCCTCCTGATCGGCAAATATCTGGCTTGACATCGTGCCCGCAAAGGAGTACAATAAGGCTGTCTCGCAAGGAAAAATGTTCGAGTGAGACAGGCCGGTTTTCTCCTGGTCCTGTCGGTCGGCGTAATCGGGTCCTGCGCGGCAGATGTCTATGAACCCCGCCAGGCCCGTGAGGGAGCAACGGTAAGTGGACCTCTCTGGGTGCCGTAGGGCTGCCTGGTTACGCTGACCGGCAGGGCCAGGCGAAAATCGGCTTTCTATGTGCAGGTGTGGATCTGGCAAGCCTTCGCGAAAAGGCCAGGGCTATCGGGTAGAGCGCGATAGTTTTCCGCTCTCCCATCTGGGATTGAAATAAAAGGATATGGCCTCACAATCGCTCTACCGCAAATGGCGCTCGCAAGCATTCGCCGAAATGGTCGGCCAGGATGCCGTCATTCGCACACTCAAAAATGCGCTTGGCTCTGGCAATCTGGCCCATGCCTACCTTTTCGCTGGCCCACGTGGAACCGGTAAGACGACGACGGCGCGCCTGCTCGCTAAAACCATCAATTGCCTGCATCCGAAGGATGGCGAGCCGTGCAACGCCTGCCAGCAGTGCCGCGAGATTACCGCCGGCAATTCCTTCAACGTCATCGAGATTGACGCCGCCTCCAACCGTGGCATCGATAGCATTCGCGAACTGCGCGAAAAGGTGATGATGCCGCCCGCTACGGGGAGATACAAGGTCTACATTCTCGACGAGGCGCATATGCTCACCACCGAGGCTTTCAACGCCCTGCTCAAGACACTGGAGGAGCCGCCGGAGCACGCTATTTTTGTGCTTGCGACCACCGATGTGCATAAGATGCTGCCCACCGTCCTCTCGCGCTGCCAGCGCTTCGATTTCAAGCGTTTCACCGTTCGCCAGATTATCGGCCATCTGAACTTTATCGCTGAGCAGGAGCATGTGACGCTGGAGCGGGGAGCCGCAGAACTGATCGCCAGGGCTGCCGCCGGCGGCATGCGCGATGCCCTGAGCCTGCTGGACCAGGCTATCGCCTACTCCGGCCAGGAGATCACGCTGGCGCAGGTGCAGGCGATGCTCGGCGTAGCCGACCCGCGCGCTATTCAGAAGTTCATTCTCTCTATCGCGCAGTTCGATAGTCCCGGCGGGCTGCGCCTGATCCATGAACTTGTCGAGGCGGGCGCCGACCTGCGCCAGATCAATACGCAGATCGCCGAGTACTGGCGGGCGATGATGCTGGTGAAGGCCGGGGCCAATGTCGCGGAGATCCTGGACAATACGGAGGACGAGATCCGCGAGATCGTGGAGACGGCCCGCTTCTTCCGCCTGGATGAAATCATGGAGTGCGCGCGTATCTTCGCTCAGAACGACCTTGTGCAGAGGAATCAGGGTACGCCCCAGCTTGGCCTGGAACTGGCGCTGCTGGCCGCTATCGAGTTGCATCGCCAGGGGCAGGGCGAGCAGCTGGCCCGCGTAGCAACGTATCCCGCGCCCGCTGCCGCATCCAGTGCGCGGATAACGCAACTGGCTCCCGCACCCGCGCACGAGATTCCTCGCCCGGCCAGCGCTGCCCCGCGCTCTCCATCTCCTTCGAATGCGACTGCCCCGGCCATATCCTCCGTCCCTGCTCAAGAGCGACAGGCTGCGGCGCCGCAGCCGTCCCGGCAGGAGACAGAACAACTGCCCGACTGGGGTAACGTCTCTTCCAGCGACGACGAGATGGAGGATGCGGTTCCGCTCGATCAGGTTGCGCCTGCTACCGATGGAACGGTAGAGGAAGCTGTGGCTGCGGAGCAGGACACCCCGCCTGTCGAGGAGCATGCGGAGCAAGCGCCATCGCTGACCGTAGCCCGGGTTAAAGAGAAGTGGGAGCTGATAAAGCGGCGCGTAAAGACCAGGAGCAAGAGTGATGGCGCGCTCGTCGCGGCGGTGCTGAACGACTATAGCGTTGTGAGCATAGAAGGGACGGCAACGCGGCCAGTCGTGGTCATCCAGGCGAACGCCGAATTTCATTTCAAGGCTTTGCAGAAGCCCGAACGCCACAAAGTCATTGTCTGGGCGCTGGGGATCGAGTTGGGCCAGGAATGCGAGCTGCGACTGCTGCCGCCGGGTCAGAGCGTCCAGCCGATTCCGTTCCCCGCCCCCATGCCGCCCATGCCGGCGAATGGCAGTAGCAGTGGAGCGACTGCCCCCGGAAGCGGCGAGGCGCAGTTGGCGCCGCGTGGGCGTTCCGCGTCACACAGGCCCACGACTTCGCCACAGAAACAGGAGCAGCGGGCGCCGGGCAGCGCGCAGAAGCCAGCCTCGCCTGTAGATTCTTCGTCTTCGGCTTCCAGCGCCCATCAGCAACCACCACTTGCCAGAACTGATAGAGTGAGAGAGAATAACAATACAGCGTCTTCACAAACGCGCGATGCGGGTGAGACACGGCTGGCGAGTGTGAAGAAGAAGGCGACGGGCGATCCAGTCGTGCAGGAGGCTGCGCGCATATTTAAGGCAGAGATCAAGGAAATCCATTTGAAGTAAAGTAAGGAGTTCGTTTACTCATGAACATGCGTGAGATCCAGAAGGCGCAACAGAAACTGATGAAGGCACAGGAGGAACTGGAGGCGAAGCAGTTCGTCGGGACCGCTGGCGGCGGCGCCGTAGCGATCACCATGAGCGGCAAGTTTGAGATCACCAACGTCAAAATTGATCCCGAAGCCTTTAGTGCGGAAGATATCGCCGATCTAGAAGCGATGGTAAAGGCCGCTGCCAGAGATGCCTTCGACAAGGCAACCGATGCACAGCAGAAGATGCTGAACAGCATGATGGGCGGCATAAAGATGCCTGGACTGTTCTAAATGAGTGACATTGCACCACCGGTGGCAGCGCTGATCGAAGAGTTTGCGAAACTGCCGGGCGTTGGCGTAAAGACGGCGCAGCGCCTGACCTTTTTCATCCTGCGCAGTCCTACCGATCAGGCGCGGCGCCTGGCCGAAGCTATTATGCGCGTCAAGGAGAGCATCATCTACTGCTCGCGCTGCTTCAATATTACCGAAAGCGATCCCTGTCCGATTTGTAGCAACCCCAGCCGCGATCACGAGACAATCTGTGTCGTGGAAGAACCGCTGGACGTGCTGGCACTGGAGAAGACAGGGGCCTACAAAGGTCTCTATCACGTCCTGCACGGCGCACTCTCGCCGATGAACGGCATCGGGCGCAAAGACATACGCATCGATGAGCTTTTGCGGCGCCTGGAGGGCGGGAATGTTCGTGAGGTCATCTTCGCGACCAATCCTGGCTTCGAGGGCGACTACACCGCCAGCTTTATCAGCCGCGAGATCACCAACGAGCTGCATCTGCCAGAACTGCGGGTGACGACGCTGGCGCGCGGGCTGCCTACCGGCGGCGATCTGGAATACGCCGACGAGGGCACGCTCAGCCGCGCTATTGAAGGTCGCCGCGAGATGTAGGGCGATTTATCGCGCGTAGATGCACTTTCCGGGCCGAACGAGGCGCGATCAAGCGCCGCTGCGCACAGATAAGTCTCCTGCTGCGACTTTTAAATGACCGTGAGTTTTGGGGCAACCTGCTTGACTTGATGCTTTACTTGTGGTACTCTTGTTCTACTCTACAAGGGAGATGAGGAGAGAGCGCTAATTTCCGATTATTGGCCTGTGCGGAAGAATGGGTATCAGGGATAACAGAGACTCATCTGAGATGGCAAACATGGCGGGATCATCACCGTTGTCATTGTGTCAGAGCGCGGGGATTGGTTTCTCGTCTGAGATTGCAACATGCCCCGGAGAAGAATCTATTGGATAGTGTCCCTGCGAAGGGGTTTAAGTACTCGGCAAAAAGGAGGAATGCAGGGTGCGGATGAGGCGGGATGGCTGTAATCCGGTCTGCGGCTCACACCTTGCAACAAAACATGGCAGGTAAGAAGGAAAAACCCACAGTAGACTACAATGGCACTGCGACAGCGGCAAAGAGCGAGCGCGAGAAGGCGATAGAGCTGGCATTGACGCAGATTGAGCGGCGCTTCGGGAAGGGTGCGATCATGCGATTGGGGGAGACGGCGCGGATTCAGGTCGATGTGATCCCTACGGGATCAATCGCTCTGGATTTAGCGCTGGGTGTGGGCGGCGTGCCGCGCGGACGCGTTACCGAGATCTATGGCCCCGAGTCCTCCGGTAAGACGACGCTGTGCCAGCATATCATTGCTAACGCGCAGCGCGCCGGTGGCTATGCTGCCTTCATCGATGCAGAGCATGCCTTTGATCGTACCTATGCTGCTCACTGCGGCGTCGATACCGAGAATCTACTGATTGCCCAGCCCGATACCGGCGAGCAGGCGTTGGAGATCCTTGATGCCCTTGTACGCAGCAACGCTATCGATGTGGTGGTGGTTGACTCCGTGGCCGCGCTGGCTCCCCGCGCCGAGATCGAGGGCGAGATGGGCGATGCACACGTTGGCCTCCAGGCGCGTTTGATGAGCCAGGCGCTGCGCAAGCTTACCGGCGCGATCAGCACCTCTAACTGCGCTGTGGTCTTCACCAACCAGTTGCGCGATAAAATCGGGGTCATGTTCGGCAACCCTGAAACCACCGCCGGCGGTAAAGCGCTGAAGTTCTATGCCTCGGTACGCCTCGACATTCGCCGTACCGACTCGATCAAGCTGGGGCAGGATGTGGTCGGGAACCGCACGCGCGTTCGGGTCGTGAAGAATAAGGTCGCGCCTCCCTTCAAATCCGCCGAGTTCGACATCATGTACAACGAGGGTATTTCTCGTGAAGGCGGTCTGATCGATCTTGGCCTGGAGATGGGCCTGGTCAAGAAGAGCGGCGCCTGGTTTACGGTTGGCGATATTCGTCTGGGCCAGGGGCGCGAGAATGCCAAAGAGTTCCTGCGCCAGAATAGCGATGTCGCTGGTGCCCTCGAAGAGCAGATTCGCGGCAACATGATTACCTTCAAGGGCGGCGAAATCGAAAAGGTGGAGGAAGAAGAGGCAGAGAGCGAGGAGACGCTCGACGAAGAGTTGTAAAGTAGTGTGCTGAACGGTTCTCCCAGGCGCCGCCCGCGCCTGGAAGAACCGTTCAGCACACTTCATGTTATTCGCCAGTATCGCCTTGTTCCAATATTTCCGGTAACTTCTGTTCCAGTTCCGGCTGATCGAGATGAACCAGCGGCCTTTCATCCGTGGAGAGAAGCGGTTCTAGCTTCTCGCCTTCTATTAATGGTGGCTCCAGCACCTGTGCCGCCGGCTCAAGCTCGTGCCACCACCTGGCGAGCATGGCCGGATCAACCGCGCCCAGTTTCCCGGTCTCGGCCTGCCGCATCGACCAGTCCAGAAGCGCCTCTTCAACGGGCACCTCCTGGTGCGCTTTCTGACTCAGGCGCCACCTGTTCTGCATGACTGCGAAGTATGCCCGCAGCGGATCCTCTCCGCGCGTCAGAATACGGCGCAGCAGCACAATAGCGGGAAGATGGTAGCGTGTGTACCAGTCGTGCGCAGCCTCTTCGATACTGACCTCACTCCCCCGTTCTTTGCTCATCTGGGCCTGGCGGCCCAGGATCAGGTTGTAAAAACGGCGCGCATAGGCGCGCGGTACGTGAATATGCAGCAGGTCGTAGATGCGGCGCTGGTACCAGCCGGGGAGAACCGTGGTGAGTTGCTGTAACGTGCGCTCCGTCAGGCCGAACAGCGAGTAGCCCCAGCGGTTGAGCCTGCGCAGGAGTTGTTGCGCCTGATAGAAGGTGCTGAAGTTAGGCGAGGCCGCTACCTGGGCATGTTCACGGCGAAGCTGGCGATAGCGTCGCTTGAAATAACGAAAATCGGGTTCGCCCAACACCTGCTTGTCTTCCGGCAGACCCCGCGCCAGGCGCAGGTCTTCCGCCTGCCAGAGCAGGGATTCGCCAAAGGCGTCTATGTCCTGTTCGCGTAGTCCTTCGCTGATCGGGCCAGGGAAGATCTCCGCCGTCTCGGCATCGGCCATGATCGCCAGGATGCTGCGTCCGTCGATGCGCATCAGCACGTTAGCCAGCGAGGGGTCGCCCCAGTAGACTCCATGCTCGTGTAGCTCGATCATCAACACGGCCACGGCTGATAAGAGGCGCTCTTTCGTGCGTCGTGTGAAGGGGATGCGATAGAGCTGGACATGTGGTATGACGCGCGGCGCTAAACGAGTAATAGTATAGCCGCGATCCCCGCTGATATACTGTGTGAGGCCGCCCAGGCTCGGAGTCTCCACCGGAACAGGTGGTGCGGGAACAGTGACGGTGCCGGTGGGTTCAAGCGCGGGTATGCCGCGAAACGCGATCTCGTGCAGATTGTGTATCTCGCGCTCCGCCATGTGCGGGGTTGTCTCCTTGATGGCATAGCGCACCCCTCCACGTTCTACGAACACAATGGGATGACGCGACTCGCCACGGCGCACGATGAGCAATTCCACACCGTGCTGCGACCATTCTTCCAGTGGGAACTGCCAGGGGAGATCTTTCAGGCGCTGCCGGTCATCTGGCCTCATGTGGAATTGTATCTTAGAATGGGTGGTAGCTATAGCGAACTCCTTGATAGCTGTGATATATAGAAAGCGGTAGTTTTTGCTACATGATAGCATTGCATGCGGCCTTGTCGCAAACCGGTAAGCAGGTGTCAGGTTCTCAACGTTCTCGTTCGCTCTGGCCGGGTGATCGCGCGGCGGAGCCGCGCCAGGGATATACTGAGTTGTGGGCAAAATGCGCGTCGCGCATTTTGCCCACAACTCAGTATATCCGGCGGGCGTCCAGGCTTCGACATGTGGAGCAGCAGGCGAGCAGAATCTCTAAGGACGATTTTGAGTATTTTAGGAGTTGCATATGGGTACCGCTACCTTCGATTTCACGGGCGAGGTTGTGCTGGTCACAGGGGGATCGCGGGGTTTAGGATTGGAGATTGCTCAGGGCTTTGGCGCCGCCGGGGCGACGGTGGTAATCACCGCGCGACGGCAACAATGGCTCGATGAGGCCGAGCGTCTGCTGAAAGAGCAGGGCGTACCCGTGTATGCTATGCTCTGCGACGTTGCCGATGCCGCCGCCGTTGAGCGCCTGGTGCAGCAGACGCTCAGTGGATGTGGCAAGATCGATGTGCTGGTCAACAATGCCGGACTGACCTGGGGTGCGCCCGCCGAGCAGATGCCGCTGGAGCGCTGGCGCCAGGTCATCGATGCCAACATCACCGGCACGTTTCTGATGTCGCAGAGCGTTGGCCGCCATATGCTGGAGCGCCAGCGGGGGGCCATTGTTAATATCGCCTCGATTGCCGGCCTGGGCGGCGGCCAGTTGAATACCATCGGCTACAACTCCAGCAAGGCGGCGATCATTAACCTCACACGTTCCCTCGCGCTCGAATGGGCCACGCGCGGCATCCGTGTCAATGCAGTTGCCCCGGGACCCTTCCCTACGCGTATGATGGAGCCGATCCTGAAACGCGCCGGCCAGCAGGTAGCCGATGCCGTACCCATGAAGCGCATCGGGCAGCCCGGCGAACTGGCTCCTGTGGTACTTTTCCTGGCTTCCGAGGCCGCGAGCTATATTACCGGCCAGGTTGTGGCCGTTGATGGCGGCAGCCGCGCGCGGTGATTCGGCTCGCTTATACTTGAGCGAGCCGCGCGACAAGCTCCCTTTCTTCGGAGCCAAACCACGGCGGACTGCCGGCGGCGGCGTTTTCGGCGATATGGTCAACGCTGGTCGTGGCGGGGATAGTGATATGGCAGCGCTGGTCGCTCAGGATCCACTTGAGCAGAGCCTGTGACCACGTTGTCACGCCGAACGCGCGCAGCGGGGCCAGCTTTTCCCGGGCAGGCGGGCGACGCATCAGGCTGCCCTCAGCGAATGGGCGCATCACGACGACGCCGAGGCCGAGGTCAGCGGCCAGCGGCAAGATCTCGCGCTCAACTTCGCGCTGCCAGGGATTGTAGGGGATTTGAATAGCAGTGATGCGCCCCGTCTGCATCACGCGGCGCAGTTCGTAGAAGGCCGCGCTGCTGTAGTGCGTCGCTCCGATAGCGCGCACCTGCCCGGCGTCGCGCAGGGATTCTAGTAAAGCGAGATGTTCGAGCCAGTTGACGAGATTATGTATCTGGTAGAGATCAATACACTGACCAAATAGCTTGAGGGCGCGCCTGACCTGCGCCTGCCCCTCGCTGCGATCCGGCGCCCAGACCTTTGTTGCTACCAGCACCCGATCACGTCGCCCCCGCAGCGCCTCCGCCAGCACCTGCTCGGCGGAGCCATACATGGGCGAGGAATCGAAGAAGGTTATGCCCTCCGCCAGCGCTGCATCCACCCTGCTTCGCGCCCTCTTGAGCGCGGGTTCTCCATGTACGTCGAAAGTTCTCCAGGTGCCCATGCCGATTACCGGCACCTGCAAGCCAGTTTTCCCCAGTGTTCGCTGTTCCATGAGCCTCCTCTTTGAGAGAGTAGTGTTGCCTGGCTATTTGCTTTCTGGTCATACAGTATTGTATCATCCTCATTCAGCGGAAGGAAAAGTAGTGTGCAGGGGTTTGCGCATCGGCTTTGTGCGCGCCTCGCCACCTCCGGAGGCGCTGAGGTGTCCGGGGAAAGATACAGCGGCGTCAAAAAATGACACGCCCCGCGCACTGTCAGGGCTATGTAATGCTCGCCAGAAGCGGGGGTCAAGGGGGCGGCAGCCCCCTTGCGGGGCGCGGGGTGTCCCCGCCCAAACTCTTCCTTTCGGGCGGGGGGTGGGGAGCATTACATAGCCCTGGCGCACTGTGCGCAGCAATTGACGCTGCGGTGATTTCTTGCTATGCTAGCTGATGAGAAAAGACATGCCGCGCTATCAACCTGGTAAACAAGGCGAGTAAAGCATAAAGATCTTCCGGTAGAGCGCG
>Ga0209061_1006079_pt1 | contig 10055 bp, 6 predicted proteins | sample Coa_R1_10_FD_187157 | JGI IMG/M metagenome (GOLD analysis project Ga0209061, IMG submission 187157) | Surface soil microbial communities from Centralia Pennsylvania, which are recovering from an underground coalmine fire - Coalmine... | ecosystem: Environmental > Terrestrial > Soil > Unclassified... | reverse complement strand
GATGCTGCAGCCCTTTAAAGTGCGCAACTTTTGCCTGCTTTTTGGAGGGCAAACCGTCTCGACAATTGGCGACGCGCTCTACGCAGTGGCCCTGCCGTGGCTGATTTTGAGCAACGGGGGCAGCGCGCAGGAAATAGGTGTCGTGCTGGCCGTGTATGGTATCCCGCGTGTGGGCTGCGTGCTGCTGGGCGGCTGGTTGAGTGATCGCCTGCGTCCGAGACGGTTGATGCTGATTGCCGATACAATACGCGCCGTGCTGGTGGGTATTCTGGCGGGCCTGGCCTTGCATGGGCATCCGGCTCTGTGGCAGCTCTGCGCCGTCGCGTTTCCCCTGGGTGCCTGTATGGGCCTTTTCCTGCCGGCCTCTTCTGCATTCCTGCCCGATTTATTGAAGGACGAGGAGCTCCAGGCTGGCAACGCGCTAACGTTCTCCTCCACGCAGGCCGCGACCCTCGTTGGTTCGGCCATCGCCGGCGTGGTCGTTGCCGTGTTGACTTCAGGAACGGCCATGGCCCTCGACGCGCTGAGCTTTGTCGTCTCGGCAGTCTCGCTGGCCATGATGCGCGTCTCCCGCGTCGTAGCTACCGGGACGCCGGAAGAGGCTACGGGGGCGGCCAGCGGTGCGGCCGAAAGCTCGCAGGGACAGATTACTTTTGGGCGCTACCTGCGCACTTCGCGGCTCATGCAGGTTGCGCTGGTAGTTTCGCTGGCGGCCAATTTCTGCTTTGGAGGATTGATGGAGGTCGCGCTACCTACGCTGGTTCATGGTCCAATGAACGCTGGCGCAGGCGGTTATGGCCTCATTCTGGCGGCCTTTGGCGGAGGCGCGCTGGCAGGCAGTCTCTTTGCTGGCATGCTGGGCCGGTTGAAGCGCAAAGGGCTGATCGCGCTCCTACTCTTGCTGGTTATGGCTGTAATGATCGCGCTGCTTCCCTACGGAGGAGTTGCTGGCGCGGCGTTCTGTATGCTCATCAGCGGCGTTACCAACAGCATCTCGAACGTGCTCTTGATTACTGTGATCCAGTTGATCATTCCGCGCCATCTGATGGGGCGCGCAATGGGCCTGCTGCTGTTCGGCTCCTTCGGCACCTATCCGATCTCCGTGGCGCTGGCCGGAGTGTTGACCAATCATTTCGGCCCGGTGATCCTCTTCCCGTTCAGCGGACTTGTGCTCTTCCTGACGATTCTGCTTGGAATCGCGCAGAAGGAATTGCGAGATTTGCAGTGATCCTCAGGCTCTGGTGATGAAGGTCAGCTCTCTCCTGAGCGAATTTCGGAGGGAAGGGAATAGGGCATCCTGGCTTGCTGTTTTCCGTAATAGTTGCAAGTGGAATTTCCTCGCATTGATGGCCTTGCGCACGAGCAAACGGTATGAAAAATTGTCCTGTCCAGGGGTGGATAGAGAGAAGATAGACCCGATATCAAGGAGCATACATTTATGAGCTTGTCTGGCAAAAAGACCGCTGCCGGGCCGGTTGAGAAGCGTCCCGATGGGCGAGATCGACTGCCGCCTGGGCAATACCTGACGAAGAAATGGCCTGTGTTGAGTTATGAACGCACGCCTGCATTTCCCGCTGATTGGAAACTGAAAATTACCGGAGAAGTGGAGAAGCCCTTTGAACTGACCTGGGAAGAGTTTCTGGCCCTACCGCACACAATCTTGACCACCGATTTTCACTGCGTGACGACCTGGAGCCGCTACGATAATACCTGGGAGGGCGTGCATATTCGTGAGATCCTGCAACGTGCCAGGCCGCTGCCCTCGGCCCGCTACGTCATGGCTCATTCGTGGACTGGCTATACCACCAACATGCCTTTTGCAGACCTGAACGACGACGATGTAATGATTGTATTCAAGCACGATGGCCAGGATCTTGAACCCGATCATGGTGGCCCTGTGCGTCTGCTTGTGCCCAAGCTCTACGCCTATAAAAGTGCCAAATGGCTTGACGGGCTGGAATTTATGGCCAATGATCGCCCCGGCTTCTGGGAACAACGCGGCTACCACAATCATGCTGACCCCTGGGAAGAGGAGCGCTACTGGTAAAATCCATAGCTGTCAAAATATCTGTTGCCACGTTCTTTACTGTAGGATAGAGAGTGTATAGCGCGAGAAAAGGAACTGCTCTCTCCTAAAAAATAGACTCACGGCAAGTGGTTCTGATATAATGGCAACAGCTTTGCGCACAAGAACACACATTGTATAGGCCATCAATGGGAGGAAATTTTGTCATGGATAAATGTCCCTATTGCGGTGCAGAGACTCGGCCTGGAGATAACTTCTGCTTGAATTGCGGCAACCGCCTGCCTGCTGCGGGTAGTGTGGCGCAAATGGCGGGAGATGCCACGCTCCCCGCTGATGAAAACTGGGTACCGCCAACCGCTCCGGCCTCGTTAAACGGCCAGGAAATACCCCCGACGCAGGTAAGTACAGCCGTGGCCGAAAGCGCCCCTGCCCCGGCAATTGCGTCACCCGCTCGTCTGACCCTGCGTACAGAAGGAGGCGAGGTGTTACAGGAAATGACGCTTGATAAGCTGGAGTATGCCATCGGGCGTGCTCCGAGCAGCGACATTCTCCTGTCCAAAGACAAACTGACCTCGCGCCGGCATGCTACTATCCATTATGAGAACGGCGCTTATTTCCTGATGGATGAGCGCAGCGCCAATGGTACTTTTGTCAATGGCCAGCAATTGGAGGAGAAAGTTCCTCGTAAACTGCAAAACGGTGATCATATCTCCATCGGCGAATATGAACTGATTTTCCACGCGAGCCAGGGAGACGTGACAGATATTGAGAATATGCCCACGATGATGGTCAGTCCTGGCACTGAGACATACGCAACCAGCGCTCAAGGCCAGCCAACGGCGCCTGCGGCCAACGATGATTTTGGTACGCGGCCCTGGGAGGAGTCTGGTGAGATGAGCAAGGTTGAAAGCTCTGCTCCGGCAGTTGCTCTGATGGATACAGCCGCGCCCTCTACGCCTCAGCCGCCCGTGGAAGCTCCCGCACCCTCCACCGCCGCGACCGGCGCTTCGCCCGCCTCTGAAACAGTTGCGCCAACTCCACTTGAGGCAGGAGGCGTAACTTTTGGGCGCTTGACCAGCCTGCCCCAGCCACAGATGCCCGATGTGGCGCCTTTAATGGCCGCCCTGGCAACCCTGGATGGCCAGGTCACTTCGCTTCAGGATCAGTTGCGCGCGACCGAAGAGGCGATGCGCAACCACGAGGCAGAGATCGCTCAGACCGCCAATCAATTGCGCGCTGGCGTGCGCCGCGTCTCCGAGCGCATGGACAACACTATCGCCGATGTAGCCCGCAGCCGCGAACAACTGGCCTGGGCAGAGCTGATCCAACTAATGGAAGATGTAATGAACAACCCGCGCGATATCGAATACGTGACCAAGCTCGCCCGCAAAGCGCGCGAGTTGAACAAGGTCTTCCAGATCCACCAGAATGTACTCAACACCCTGGCAGAATGCACCAGCCTTCTACGTGGCTTGATCGGCGAGGATCGGCTGTAGGGAGAGTAAGTTGTACCGGGGGAGGTACGCAGGCAAAACTGAACGAGGGCGTTCCTGCGTTTGCCAGGCAGGGATGCCCTTGTCCTTACCTGGTCAGCTCCGACCGGGCAGGGTGACGTTTCTAGCGAAGATATATGCAAATACAAGAATTTGATGCTATTGTGATCGGGGCCGGCCTGGGTGGCCTGTTGAGCGCCGCGCAATTGCTTCAACGCGGCCGACGAGTGGTCATTTTGGAACGCCTTCCCCACTGCGGAGGGCGCTTTACTGCTAAAACATTTCAAGGGGCGCAGGTTAGCACCGGAGCAGTCCATATGTTGCCCTTTGGAAGCAGCGGCGTGCTTGCGCGCATGCTTCAGCGTCTGCGCATTCCTCACCGTATTTTCGATGCGGATGTCTTTGGCTCTTTCCATGTTCACGGCAAACAGATTCGTGCGCGCGGCGTGCTGGGGATGTTCAAGGTCTTTGGGCCGCGCCAGTTTTTCTGGTTTACCCGTGTGGGATATTTGATGTTCTTTAAGCGCCTGCCGGAGGCCGAATGCCATCTCCCTTTTGATGTCTGGCTGACCCGGCATATCGATGTTCGGCACAATCCCGAACTACTTGCCTTCTTTGCCAGCATCTCTCGCTTTGCCCTGAGCCTGGAGCTTAATCAAGTGACGGCGGAAGAGGTTATTCGTACCACGAAACATATGTTCCGCTTTGGCGCGCCTGGCATCTTGCAGGGTGGCTGCGGTGCATTGACCTGTGAGTTGGAACGCAAAGTGTGCAATCAGGGAGCCGATCTGCGTTTGCGAACCGAGGTGCTGCAAATCCTGCATACCAATGGCCGCGTGACGGGTGTGCGTGTGCGTAATAAGGCCAGTGGCGCGGAAGAACTGCTGTCTGCCCCGCTTGTGATCAGTGATATCGGGCCGCGAGCAACCGAGGGGCTGCTCCAGAATCGCCAGATTACACAGGCTGAGGTGCTGAAGCAGTTGAGTGAAGAGCGGGAGAGAGAGCAGGCCGAAGACGAGCGTGTAACCGAGCGGAGCAGGCAACCCGAAGCCATCGGGTTGAAGGTGCATATTCTCAGCGACATTTCGCTGATTCCGCACAAAGGAATTCTCTACTGCCTGGATACCCGGCGTATCGCTGGCATTGTGCAGCCCACTAACGCTGACCCGCGTCTGGCACCGGCGGGCAAACATCTGCTCATCAGCCACCAGGTGATTCAGAGCGAGAATATCGAAGAAGAGAAGGCCCTGGCCCTGGCCGATCTGCGCCAGCTCTTCGGCGAAGCTTTTGAAAAGCACTGTCGCGTCCTGACCATGAGCGCCTATCGCGGGGAGTGGCCGGTCAACCGGCTGGCCCAGGGCAGCGACGTGGCGGTAACCACTACCCACCAGGGCCTCTACCTGGTGGGGGACGCAGTGAAGCCTGCGGGCTACTTGATGGTCGAAGGCGTGGCGCAGAGCGTGAATCATCTGCTGGATCTGCTGGATTCACGAGAGGCAGAAGCGGCTGGGAATTCGCCCGGTGTCTCTCGAGTGCGGCATACGCGCAACGTAGTTGCGCCGCCACCACGTATCAAAGCTCTGCGCTGGCTGTGGGAAGCTCCCGGCAATTCTTCTGCAAAAACCAATCTAGAGGGCGTAAGGAAGAGAGCATGAATAGATTGCAGCCCAGTTATTTGATCGAAGGAGGCGCTCCACTTCACGGTAGCGCCAGGATCAGCGGTGCTAAGAATGCCGTGACCAAGATGGTCATTGCGACTCTGCTGACCACCGATCCCTGCACACTGCGCAATGTGCCGCTGCTTGGAGATCTTGATCTGACCGTTTCACTTTGCCGCGACATGGGTTCTGAAGTCCGCCTGGATGATCATACACTTTCGATCCATACGCCCGGCATTAATTGTTCAATCGTTTCAAGTGAGGTAGGAGGGCTGAATCGCCTGGCGATTCTGACCGCCGGTCCACTGCTGCACCGCTGCGGCGAGGCGGATATTCCCATGCCCGGTGGCGACCGCATCGGCCTGCGTCCGCTTGACTTCCATATCAATGGATTGAAAGCTATGGGTGCAGATGTGACGGAGAAAGAGGGACGCTACTATTTTCATAACTCGCGGGGCCTGCATGGAGCTACCATCAGCCTGCCTTTTCCCAGCGTCATGGCCACCGAAAATTTCCTGATCACCGCCTCTCTCGCAAAGGGCGTCACTGTGATTGAAAACGCGGCCATGGAGCCGGAGATTACTGATCTAATCAAGCTTCTGCAAAAAATGGGGGCGATCATTGAAATTAAAGTTGACCGGCGCATCGTGATCGAGGGCGTTGATCGGCTGCGTGGAGCCAGTCATACACTGCTGAGCGACCGTAACGAAGCCGTTTCGCTGGCTATCGCTGCCTATCTCACGAAAGGCGATGTCTATTTGCAAGGAGCGCAGCAAGATACGCTCCTGACCTTTTTAAACACGCTCTCTAAAATGCGCCTGAGCTTCGAGATCGATGATGAAGGCATCCGCTTTATCGGCGATGATCGCCCGCCAGTGCCCATCGCCCTGGAGACCGATGTACACCCAGGCTTTATGACGGACTGGCAGCAGCCTTTTACGGTCCTGCTGACTCAGGCCGATGGCATGTCGGTCGTGCATGAGACCATCTACGAAGATCGTTTTGGCTACACTAGCTCTCTCACCGAGATGGGGGCTCATATCGGGCTTTACACCAAGTGCCTGGGTGAAATTCCCTGCCGTTTCCGCGAGAAACAGTACGTTCATAGTTGTGTCGTGCGCGGGCCTACGCCGCTGCATGGCACTACGTTAGACATTCCGGATATCCGCGCTGGCTGCTCTTATATTCTGGCCGCCCTCTGCGCTCATGGCACCTCACGCGCCTTCGGTATCGAACATATCGAGCGCGGCTACGAAAATCTCCATCTAAAGTTGCAAGAGCTTGGAGCAAAGATCGAGCGCGTGGAGGGAGAAGTATGAGCGTTGAGCTGCTTTTCCTCCAATCATTACGATATTTTCATCCTTCTCAACTGGACCAGCTCGCGCGCACCTCGCGTAGTTGCTCAGGTGTGAGAATACGGAAGAGGACCAGCAGACTTTCCAGATCGTATTCCAGACCCATAGCGTGCAACTCCTGACGGATGCGACCAAGAGCGCTGATCTGTAGCGTAGAGATCATGCCGTAGCTGAGCAGGCTGGCTGCCAGCAGTTGATCTGGGGTGAGCAGCTTGAACATGAGCAAGATCTCGCCGAGCTGATAGTTGAGGTCAACGCCGCGCAACATACGCTGAACGTGCTGAGCTACTTGCAAACGCTCCTGGGGCACCAGGTGCCCTTCCAGCAGAACGCTTCCGAGTGAACGGGTAGCGCGGCCATTTAAGACCTGCGGCTGTGGCTGCGGCGGTTGAGGAGCAGGAGTCATAGGCGGCAGGCTTTTTACGATGTCAAGCAGCATGTCGTCGCTTGTTCTTACTTCAGGAGGACGACGCCCGGCAACTGGTTGCGAGCCGGTTTGCCCCTGGCCTGGCTGCACCGCGCTCCCATCCCCATTCAAAGAGCCAGAAGACTGCCTGGCGGGAAGAACGACTTGCGGCGAAGCTTCGTAGACGGGTGAGAGCGGCCTGACCTGAGATCTGCTTGCAGCTGAGGCCGGTGTCTCTGGCGAAGAGGCAGGGCGCGCCGGTGAAAGATCTGCCGGGGACGCACCATTCTCGGCAGAGAATGCCTGCTCGGAAGCAAACGTTGCCGGTTGCGCCGCCTGGGCCGGCGAAATGGCCTGGGTTGGTTGCAGGGTCGTCATGGCCGAACGGTTGGAACCCTCCTGCTGCTGTGCCAACGCTTCGCTAGTTATGCTCCTGCGGCTTGCCATCTCGAGGTCGAAGGGTAGGTCCTGAATGGGCGAGGCGCGCAACTGGTTTCCCATGCTCGAAGGCTCAGCCGTGCGGGGTTGAGGTGTGCCTGCCCGCCCGTATGCTTCGTCCAGACGAGCCGCCTGTATAACCTGGGAGCGGATATCCTGCAGCTCCTGCTGCTCTATGTTTAATCCTGTTTGAAAAGAAGTGTTCTGCATATTTCCATTCATCATTGTATTTTGTTGCGCAAGTTGATTCTCGCGTAGCATGCGCGAAAGCTGGTCAAGGCCCGATTCCCCGTTTGTGGAATACCCTCCCGCGCCCGGAGCGGGATTGGTATAGGCCGGGTACGCCTGAGCGGGAACCTGGGGATTGTGCGCAGGTTGATACATGATCTCTTCTCGATTGATTTGTGCCTGGGAATAATCAGCCTCTGCGAAACGCTGGCTTGCCTGCGGGAGCGGCTGAACATCCGGGCTCTGATACTGAGCAGTATTCTGAGCTTGGGGAGCCGGATTACGCAACGGACCGCCGGCCTCGGGGGTAGATGAAAAACTGCGGCTACTTGGATAAATCACCGCACGAATCTTGTCGGTAAACGTTGAAAGGCCCGAACGCGGTGGCTCAGGAGGGCGGGCCGGTGGGGCAGGTGAAGGTAATTCCTGCGGGAGGGGATGGAGCGTCGCTTGCATATGTTGTGAACTGGGAGGCATAGGAGCTTGCGGTATGGCCTGCATACGTTGTGAGTTAGGTGGTATGGGAGCTTGCGGCATGGCCTGCATACGTTGTGAGTTAGGTGGTATAGGAGCTTGCGGCATGGCCTGCATAGGCGCTGGCGAGTATATCTGCGGTGGATAGGCAGGAGAAGCCTGATACGCGGGAGAAGCTTGATATGGCTGAGGCATCTCGATAAATCGGCCACTCCCCTGTCTGTACAAATCTTCCTGCATGTTTGCTGTGGGAACCTGCGCCGGGCGTGAAGACGGAGGAGAACTGGTCGTTGCCACCGAACCAGGGACACGAGCGCGCACAGCATCTACCAGCTTCACGATACCAAGCATACCATCAACCTCCAGGTCAGTCAGAACCGTGTCTATTCGCTCGTCGGGATCATCTGGTCCATAGCCCCCCACATTTGTGCAACGGAATGTGAAGACCTGTACGCCGCGACCCCGCCGCTGGGCATCCAGGGCTACCCAGAATTCGCGCCGGCTAGCCTGCGCCTGCGCCAGGTTTACCATTACCAGCCGGACAGGGAAACGTGCGATTGCATCAAAGACTTCAACCGCTGTGCGAGCTGTATGAACCTCGTAGCCAGCCAAAGTAAGCTCGCTTGAGAGCAGCGCTGTGAGTTGTTGATCTCGTTCAAAAAGAAGAATATGAGGTCCGCCACTGTTAACATTCATACCAGCACTCCATCTTGCTCTATATGCTCGCACTTACCACGGCTCATAGCAGGCACAGCCAGGAAGGAGGCAAATGATCCCACTTTTTCCACACTCTGCGATGGATTTCCTCCTCGTTACTCGTCTCCGTCCGGCCCTGACGTGTTCGGTAGGCCGTAGCTACTCTCAATTTCTATTGATATCGACGCCTAGTATAGCACACAACGCCAGGGAAAAATAGCAATAGTACCTATTGCTATTCTTTTTCTGCCCCAAACAGATCTTGTCAAAATAGACCGGGGTAGGATATCTTTCCAGAGAGGTACAATCGCACTTCTTTATGAGCAAGCGGGAGCCTTGCTTATCTCTCTGGAAAGGTGGAAAACTGGTATGAAAGCGTCTTCTTCGCGTCCTGTGGTGGCGCTGCTCACCGATTTTGGGCTCGGTGATGGCTATATTGGCATCATGAAGGGAGTTATTGCAGGGATCACGCCTGATGCGCAGATGATTGATATTACGCATGAGATTGCTCCACAGCATATCGGGGAGGCAGCCTGGATTCTGGCCAGTACCTATCGCTATTTTCCGGCTATGACGGCCTTTCTCTGCGTGGTTGATCCTGGTGTCGGCAGTGATCGAAGTGCTATTGCTCTCCACGCGGGAGACTGGTTCTTTGTTGGACCAGACAACGGCCTGTTCAGTTATATACTTAATGAACCGGCGCTTCACGGGGCGGTCGAGCTTGCCAATCCGGCCTATCGCCTGTCTCAAGTGAGCTCAACTTTTCATGGGCGGGATATCTTCGCCCCGGCTGCAGCTTATCTAGCGAGTGGGGCTGGAGACGTTTTCTCCAAATTGGGACCGTCTCTCGACCCGGCCAATCTTGTTCGACTCTCTACCGTCACCGCGACCTGGCATGGCAGCGCAATTGAGGCGCATATTGTTCATATCGATCACTTCGGCAATCTGATTACGGGTATCCCGCTGAGTATGGTGCCTGACCTGTTTACTGCTGAGCAGGCGTGTATCACTTTTCCTGAGCAGGGGATGCGCGTGGAGCAGCGTCGCCGCTTTTTCGCGGAGGGCGCGGAAAATGGCCAGGCGTTCATCTATGGGGACAGCTCAGGCTATGTGGGGATCGCTGTGCGTAACGGCAACGCGGCTAAAACGCTGGGTGTTGCGTGTGGCGTACCCATTACTTTCGACATATCACCCGGATAGCTCGTTCAGCACTGGTCAAACTTCTCGTCGGAGGCTATCTTCCATAATATCAGAAGAAGAGAATTCTTCACAGGATAACCC
>Ga0209061_1006077_pt1 | contig 10057 bp, 6 predicted proteins | sample Coa_R1_10_FD_187157 | JGI IMG/M metagenome (GOLD analysis project Ga0209061, IMG submission 187157) | Surface soil microbial communities from Centralia Pennsylvania, which are recovering from an underground coalmine fire - Coalmine... | ecosystem: Environmental > Terrestrial > Soil > Unclassified... | reverse complement strand
GGCAAGGCGTCGGCCAGGCCGATCAGCTCGTGGTAGTGGGTGGCGAACAGGGCGCGGGCGCCCACGTGGTCGTGCAGGTACTCGACCACCGCCCGCGCGATGGCCAGCCCGTCCTGGGTGCTGGTGCCGCGGCCGATCTCGTCCAGCACCACCAGGCTGCGCGGCGTGGCGTGACGGAGGATCACCGCCGTCTCGACCATCTCCACCATGAACGTGCTGGCCCCCGCGGCGAGGTCGTCCTGGGCGCCGATGCGGGTGAAGATGCGGTCCACCACGCCGATGCGCGCGCGCCGCGCCGGCACGAAGCTGCCGATCTGGGCCAGCAGCACGATCAGCGCCACCTGGCGCAGGTAGGTCGACTTGCCGGCCATGTTCGGCCCGGTCAGCAGGGCCAGCCGCGGTCCCTCACCGCCCAGCCGGCAGTCGTTGGCCACGAACTGCTCGCGGCCCCGCGCCGCTTCCACCACGGGGTGCCGGCCCTGCTCGATCACTAGCTCGTCGCTGTCGTCCACCTCGGGGCGCACGTAGTCGTGGCGCTCGGCCACCTCGGCCAACGCGGCGTACACGTCGAGGTGCGCCAGGGCGTCGGCCGTGCGCAGCAGCCGGGGCGCGTGCTCGCCGACGCGGGCCAGCAGCGCCTGGAACAGCGCGCGCTCGACGGCGGCGATGCGCTCCTCGGCGTGCAGGATGCGACTCTCCGCCTCCTTGAGCTGCGGGGTGATGTAGCGCTCGCAGTTGGCCAGCGTCTGCTTGCGCACATAGTCGGGCGGCACCCGCTCGCGATGCGGGTGGGTGACCTCGATATAGTAGCCGAACACTTGGTTGTAGCCGACCTTCAGGCTCTTGATGCCCGTGCGAGCGCGCTCGGCGCCTTCCAGCTCGGCCAGCCAGCGGCGGGTGTCGGCAATGGCGGCCACCAGCGCGTCGCGTTCGGCATCGTAGCCGTCGCGGATCAGCCGGCCGTCGTCGCCGTCGGCCACCGCGCGGCCGATCTCGTCGGCCAGGGCGCGGCAGGGGTCGAGCGCGGCGCGCAGCTCGGCCAGCGCCGGCACCTCGCGCAGCAGCTCGCGCACGGGCTCTACGGCCAGCAGCAGCTCGCGCAGCTGGAGCAGCTCGCGGGCGCTGGCCACGCCCTGCAGCGCCCGGCTGGTGAGCCGCTCCAGGTCGCCCACCGTCCCCAGGCGGGTCAGCACCGCCGCGCGCACGCCGCGGGCCTCCACCAGCGCCGCCACGGCGTCCTGGCGCGCGCGGATCGCCGCCACGTCGAGCAGCGGCTGGCCGAGCCAGCGCCGCAGCAGCCGGCCGCCCATAGGGGTGCGTGTCTGGTCGAGCACGCCGAGCAAGCTCGCCTGCGCGCCGCCGCCCCGCGCGCCGTGGGTCAGCTCCAGGTTGCGGCGGGTGTGAGCGTCGAGGATCATGTACGCTGCGGTACTGTACGTCCGCAGGCCGCGCAGGAGCGGCAGCAGCGCGGGGTTCGTCTCCTCCAGGTAGGCCAGGATCGCCCCCGCGGCGCCGATCGCCAGTGGCAGGTGCGCGCAGCCGAAGCCCTCCAGCGAGCGCACGCCGAACTGCCGCAGCAGGCGGTCGCGGGCGGCCTCGGGGTCGAAGCGCCAGGCGTCGAAGCGCGTCACGTGGCCCGGCAGCGCGAGCGCGCCCGCCTGGTCCCACGGCACCAGGCACTCGGCGGGCGCCAGCCGGCCGAGCTCGCCGAGCAGCGCCGTCGGGGCCTCGGGGCCGCTCAGCTCGGTGACCGCGAACTCGCCGGTGGTCACGTCCACGTAGGCCAGGCCGTAGGCCTCCGGCGCCGCGCTGCCGCGCCCGCCCGGGCCGCGCACCACCGCCGCCAGGTAGTTGTTGGCCCGCGGCGCGAGCATGTTCGGCTCGATCACCGTGCCGGCGGTGACCACGCGGACCACGGCGCGGTCGACGATCCCGTGGCCCGGCGGGCTGAGCTGCTCGGCGATGGCCACGCGGTAGCCCTTGCGCACTAGCCGCGCCAGGTAGCTGTGGGCGGCGTGGTAGGGGATGCCGGCCATCGGCACCCGCTCGCCGCGACCGAACTCGCGCGAGGTGAGGGTGAGGTTCAGCTCGCGCGCCGCGACGCGGGCGTCCTCGTCGAACAGCTCGTAGAAGTCGCCCATGCGGAACCAGAGCAGCGCGTCGGGGTGCTGCGCCTTGAGGTCGAGATACTGCTGGCGGGCGGGCGTGGCCATGGCGCGCCTCGTCCTGGCTTCCTGCGTGTGCGACGCGGGCGTGATTCTACACCGCGGCCCGCAGGGTGTCACAGCGCGGTCAGAGCCCCAGCTCGCGGTAGCGCCGCGCCACCTCGGCGACGTCGGCGAACAGCGTGGCGCGGGCCGCCTCCAGGCTCTCCGGCGGCTGGATCAGCACGTAGGCGGGGTGCAGCGTGGCCATGACGTGCGGGATCTGCGGCGTCTGGAACCACTGGCCGCGCTGCTGGGTGAGCTTGAACTCCTTGCCCAGGATCTCGCGCGCGGCCGGGGCACCGAGACACAGCACGATCTGCGGACGCACCAGGGCGAGTTCGGCGTCGAGCCAGGGCCGGCAGGCGCGAATCTCGCTGGCGCGCGGGGGCCGGTTCTTGCGCCGCGTGCCCTGGAGCACCCACGGCCGGTGCTTCACGATGTTGGTGAGGTACAGCCGCTCGCGCGCCAGGCCGGCCTGCGCCAGGGCCTGGTCCAGCAGCCGCCCGGCCGGACCGACGAAGGGGATGCCCTGGCGGTCCTCGTGCTCGCCGGGCGCCTCGCCGATAAGCATCAGGCGGGCGTCGGGCGGTCCGTGGCCGAACACCGTCTGCGTGTTGTCGGCGTAGAGCGGACAGGCGCGGCAGCGCCGGGCGCGCGCGGCCACCTCGGCCAGCGTCTCGCCGGCGAGCAGGCCCGGGGTGACCTCGTCGCCCGTGTCGAACAGCATAGCGCTCTCCCGCCGCTCCTGGTCCGTGCCAGCAAGTCCCGTGCCCGCCATGCTCATGCTATTGTGGCACCGCCGCTGGTTCGGTACAGTCCCAGCAGAAAGTCGATCCATCCGAAGGGAATTTTCCAGCATGGACCGTAGCACCGTGGGGCGCCTCGCCCTCGGGCTCGGCGTGGCCCTGCTGCTGGCCTGCGGCGCGCCGGCCGAGCGTGCAGGGGCTCCCGCGCCCCAGACGGCCGCGCCGCCGGCCGCGTCGAGTGCCCCGACCGCCACCGCGGAGGCCACGCCGCCGAGCCCACCCGTCACCGTCAACGTGGGCACGCTCGGGCTCACCTCCGACGCGGGCGTGTACATCGCGCTGGAGCGCGGCTACTTCCGAGAACAGGGCCTCGACGTGCGCGACACCCGGTTCGACGCCGGCGCGCGCGTGATCCCCGCCCTGGCCGCCGGGCAGATCGACGTGGGCGGGGGCTCGCCCAGCTCCGGGCTGTTCAACGCCATGGCGCGCGGCATCGGCATCGAGATCGTCGCCGACCGGGGGCGTGCCGGTAGCGACTCCAGCTACATGGCATTCGTGCTGCGCCGCGACCTGGCGGAGAGTGGGGCGGTGCGCGAGCCCGCCGACTTCCGCGGTCGCCGCGTGGCGACCATCGCCAACGACAACGCCAACGTGATTCAGTTCGACCGCTACATGCGCGCCGGCGGGTTGACCTACAAGGATGCCGACATGGTGGTGATGCCCGGCGGCGACATGATCGCCGCGCTGGCCAACGGCAGCATCGACATGGCGGCGGTGGCCGAGCCGATCCCCACGCGCGCCGTGGCCGCGGGCGCGGGGGTGCGCTGGAAGGGCTCGCACGAGGTATATCCGCAGCAGCAGGCGGCGGTGCTGATGTTCTCGCCGACCTTCGGCCAGGCGAATCCGAACGCCGCCCGCCGCTTCCTGGTGGCGTACCTGCAGGGCGTGCGCGCCTACTACGACGCGTTCTTCCGCGATCGCCAGCGCGACGAGGTCGTGGCCATCCTGACGCGCACCACCAGTCTCAACGACCCGCGGCTGTACGACGAGATGGTGCCGTTCGCCGTCGATCCGGACGGCTGGGTGAACGAGCAGAGCCTGACGGACGATCTCGACTGGCTGGTGCGCGAGGGGCTGGTGCCCGAGCGGCCGGACCTGGGCCGCTACCTCAACCGCGCGTACCTCGACCACGCGCTGGCGCGGCTCGGGCCCTATGCGCGATGAGCTCCGGCGGGCAGCATTGCCCCGAGGTGTTCACGGCCTCGTGGCCTGGCCGGGGCCGCCGGCGAGAACGGCGGGCCCGGCCTTCGGAGCGGCGGATGCCGTTTGGCGAGGCATGGAGCACTGAGGACATGGCCAGTGCGGAGGCGAGCGCGGTGAGCGCGGGCGCGGCGGCCGTGCAGACGCGGCGCAGCATCTGCTGCCACTGCTCGGCGCGCTGCGGCGTGCTGGTCGATCTCGACGCGCGGGGCGAGCCGATCGCCATCCGTGGCGACCCGAGCCACCCCATCAGCCGGGGGTTCCTCTGCCCCCGCGGCCGCGCGGCCATCGAGTACTTCCAGCACCCGGCGCGGCTGAACTACCCGCTGCGGCGCGTGGGCGCCCGCGGCGAGGGGCGCTGGCAGCGGGTGAGTTGGGAGGAGGCGCTGGACGACATCGCCGCGCGCCTGCTGGCCATCCGCGCCGAGTCGGGCGCCGAGGCGGTGGCGTACCTGTGCGGCACCTTCCACGGCGCCGACGGCAATTTCGGCTACCGCCTGATGCACCACTTCGGCAGCCCCAACTCGGGCGGCATCGGCCCGATCTGCGCCGGACCGCGGCTGATGGCCGACGCGCTGACCTTCGGCTACGGGCCCTCGGCGCCCGAGATCGTGCCTGGCACCACGCGCGCCGTGCTGCTGTGGGCCTACCATCCATCGGCGTCCGGCCCGCCGGCCTGGAGCCGCATCCTGGCCGCCCAGCGGGCCGGCGCGCGGCTGATCGTCGTCGACCCGCGGCCCACCACCGAGGCGCGCCACGCCGACCTCTGGCTGCGGCCGCGGCCGGGCAGCGACGCCGCACTGGCGCTCGGCCTGCTGCACGTGTTGCTGGCCGAGGGGCTGTGGGACCGCGCGTTCATCGAGCGCTGGACCCACGGCTTCGACGCCCTGCGGGCGCGCGCCACCGAGTACCCGCCCGAGCGCGTGGCGGCCCTCACGGGCGTGGCGCCCGAGCAGCTGCGCCAGGCGGCGCGCTGGTATGCCACGCTGGCGCCGGCCGCGCTGGCCAGCGGGGCCCCCAACGGGCTGGGCCGCAACGCGCTGAACTTCGAGCGCGCGCTGTGCTGCCTGATCGCGCTGACGGGCAACCTCGACCGCCCCGGCGGCAACCGCCTAGCAGGGCCGCAGCCCGGCATCGGCAACAAGACGACCGGGGAGGACTACGCGGCCCTGCCGCCCGCGCAGCGCGCCAAGCGGCTGGGCGCCGCGCGCTACCGACTGCTGCACGAGGGCTTCGAGCGCCTCTCGGCCGCCGCGCGCCGCGTGTGGTACGGCATCCCTTACCCGTACAGCGTCCAGTTCTGGGCGGCGGCGCACCCGCCCACCCTCTTCCGGGCCATCCGCACCGGCCAGCCATACCCGGTGCGCGCGCTGTGGGTGCAGCACAACAACCTGCTCGGCTGTTACAGCAACAGCCAGGAGGTGTACGCGGCGCTCGTCAGCCCGAACCTCGAGCTGTTCGTCGTGCACGACCTGTGGCTGACGCCCACGGCGATGCTGGCCGACTACGTGCTGCCCGCGGCAAGCTGGCTGGAGAAGCCGTTCCTGTGGTCCACGGGCCGCGGCGACCCGGTGCTCACGGGCGAGCAGGTCACCGCGCCGCGGCACGAGCGCCGCTCGGACTACGAGCTGTGCCGCGACCTGGGCCGCCGGCTGGGTCAGGCGTGGCCCGAGCGGGTGGAGGCGGTGTGGGACCAGTGGCTGGCGGGCGCCGAGACCACCTTCGACGCTTTGGTGCGCGCGCGGCAGTGGTGGCTGCCGGCGCCCGGCGAGCGGCGCCGCCACGAGCAGCCCGACCCGCGCACGGGCGCGCCGCTCGGCTTCGGCACCCCGACGGGCAAGGTCGAGCTGGCCTCCACGGTGCTGGCCGAGCTGGGCTACGACCCGCTGCCAGGCCACGACCCCACGCTCGACGCCGCGCTCGACCGCGCGCGCTACCCGCTGTGGCTGATGGTCGGCGGCACGCGGATCGACGCGCTGCACCAGGATCACCGCCAGATCGCCAGCCTGCGCCGCCGGCACCCGGACCCGCAAGTAGAGCTCGACCCGCGGCTGGCGGCGGCGCACGGCATCGCCGAGGGCGACTGGGTGCGCATCGAGACGCCGCGCGGGGCCATCTACCAGCGCGCGCGGCTGGTGCCGGACCTGGGCACCGACGTCGTCAACGCCGAGCGCTGGTGGTATCCTGAGCGCGAGGGCCGCGCGCCCGCGCTGTACGGCTTCTGGGAAAGCAACGTCAGCGCCTACACGGAGGATGATCCCGCGCTGTGCGACCCGGCCTACGGCGCCTGGCCGTTCCGGGTAGCGGTGTGCCGCATCGCGCGCGCCGCCGCCCCGCCGGGCTGAGCGGCGGGGCACTCGCTCGCGCCCGCGTGCAGTAGCAGTCAAGGAGGTAGTCGCGTGTTCCAGCCCCGAGGCTCCTGGGTGGCGATCCCCACGCCGTTCAAGGACGACGAGAGCGTCGACTTCGACACCTTCGAGCGGCTGATCGACTTCCATGCCGAGAACGGCACCAATGCGCTGCTGGTGATGGGCTCGACGGGCGAGCCGACCCTACTGGAGCTGGAGGAGCGGCGCGCGATCATCGACCGCGTGACGCGCTACGCGCGGGGCAAGATCCCCGTGTTCTTCGGCACGACCTGCGGCTCCACGCGCGAGACGATCCGCCTGACACAGTACGCCGAGGCCCAGGGCGCCGACGGCGTGGTGCTGGTGGTGCCGGCCTACGTGACGCCGCCGCAGGAGGCCGTCTACGAGCACTTCCTGGCGGTGGCGCGGTCGGTGCGCTTCCCCGTGGCGCTGTACAACAACCCCACCCGCGTGCGGGTGCACATCGAGCCCGAGACGATCGCGCGGCTGCACCGCGAGGCACCGAACCTGTACATCGACAAGGAGGCGATGGCTGACGTCTCGCAGCTCGCAGAGGTGATCGCGCTGACCCAGGGCGGCGTGAAGGTGCTGTGCTGCGACTACCCGAAGTACGGGCTGATCCTGCCCACCCTGGCGCTGGGCGGCCGCGGCATCGCCGGCATCACCGGCAACGTGGCGCCCGCGGAGTTCGCCGAGCTGGCGGAGCCGTGGGAGGGCAGCGTGGACATCGAGCGGGTGCGCGCGCTGTACTACCGCCTGCTGCCGCTGATGAAGGCGATGTACTGGCTGCCTAACCCGGTGGTGGTCAAGAAGGCGATGGAGCTGCTGGGCCTGCCGGTGGGCCGGCCGCGGCGGCCGCTCGCCGAGTTCAGCGGGCCGCGGGTGGCCGAGCTCGACGCGCTGCTTACCAACCTGGGCCTGAAGGAGCGCTACGCGCCCTGGACGCGCCGCGTGCAGGCCGTGAGCGCCTAAGCGAGCAGATATTGCCTATTGACTGTAGCGGAGGTCGTTGAGCGCCTAGTTACCAGCGTATGATTCTCGCGCAAGAGCGCCTGGTGCGCTGCATGCTATTCCGCGAACTACGCTGGGCGCAGGATACCCGCTGTGCGCGGTCAACCAGTAGATGAGACGTGCACCCTTGGGAAGGAGGCACTCTGTGGGGTTGCTTCTGGCCGTACTCATTTTCGGCCACACGCTTTACCAGTTGCCCCTCGAAGCGTACGGCGTTTATAGGGGGTCGTGCGAAGGATACCGCGCAATCCATACCGTACGCGTACAGCTAGGAACCGACGGCGCCTGGATTTGGTTCGACGACGAGCTCGCTGTGCGGGACCCACAGCCAGAGTGGCGTGACCGTGCGATATACATAAAGTTCAACGACCTCTATGTCTTTGTCATGCAGCCATATATCTTCGCGTACTACGAAGGAGGGGGCAACGCCTCTCGTGGGAGTGAGACAATCACTGGCCAGTGGCTAATGGGGCTATATCGTAATACGACAGATAGGCCAGCCACATACGGCTCTCCTAGCTGGCTCTTGAACTGCGCAGGCTATCGCGGCTCGCCGTTGATAGCCCTGGGCCCCGAGCGCTAGTTAAGCAGCTTACTAGCCATTCTCTCATACTTCCTTTACTCTATTGACATATCAGCGGCCTCCCTCTGCTGGCGGCCGCTCGCCGAGTTCAGCGGGCCGCGGGTGGCCGAGCTCGACGCGCTGCTTACCAACCTGGGCCTGAAGGAGCGCTACGCGCCCTGGACGCGCCGCGTGCAGGCCGTCGGCACGCGCTGACCCGGCGCCGCACGGCCGCCACTCGGGCAGGGAGGCCCCACCCCTCCGGCTGGGCATCGCGAGGGGCGGGGCCTCTTCGCGGGTTAGCGCTGGCGGCGCCACCAGGCGAGGGCCGCGAGGCCGACCAGCCCACCCAGCAGGAGCACGCCCGCGTCGGCCTCGGGCACGATGGGCACCTCCGCCGGGCCGCCGGAGCGGGGCTCGCGCGGCGAGGCCGGGGGGGCCGCCGACGGCGGCAGCATCGGGGCTGGTGCGAGGAACAGCGGCGGTGGGGGCGGCAACGGTTGGACCAGCGGGGGGAGCGGCGCCGGGACGAGGCGTAGCACGTTGGGAGTGGGCACCAGCGTGGCCGTCGGGGTGGCGGTGGGCGCGATCGCCGGCAGCAGCAGGGCCTCCGAGTCGTGAACCGTGATGCGGGTGATGGCGCTGACGTAGCGGCCGCCGCGCCGATCCCCGGGCACGACGAGGCGCGCGAACCCGCCCCCGCCGGTCAGTGGCCGGCCGTCCTCCTCGAACGACACGAGGATCGACTTGTTGGCAAAGTTCGGGTCGAACTCGCCGCTGACCACGATCGCCTCGTAGCCATCGGTGGCCTGCACGGAGATGTACTTGCGCAGCGCGTCGTTGCGCCGGTTGGGCGTCGGCACGATCCCCCCGGCGTCGGCGAGCAGGTCGCGCAGCAGCACGCCCCGCTCGGTGTGCGTCTGGGTGCCGCTGCCCGACTGGAACGTCACGGTGAGCGTCTGGGTCGGCAGTGCCTGGAGTGCCGCCAGATCGTAGGTCTTGGGGGTCCGCACCGCGCCCATGACATCGAAATTGGAGGAGAACCCACCGCCCGTGCGCACGATCGGCACGGTCGAGCTCAGCACCGTGATGCGCCGCACGGCGAACACATAGCGGCCGCCGGCGGTATCACTCGGGGCGGTCATCCGGAAGGCGCCGCGCCCGGGCGGGAGCGGCTGCCCGTCCTCCTCGAAGGCGACCAGCACCGGCTGGTTGCCGAAGCCCGGATCGATCTCCGCGTAGGCGAACAGGGCCTCGTAACCGTCGCTCCCCTGCACGGAGATGTAGAAGCGCAGTTGGTCGTTGCGCCGGCTGGGGTCCAGGGCGAGGCCCCCGGCATCCTGGATCAGGTCGTACAGCAACACCCCGCGGTAGGTGTGGGTCTCCGTGCCCGCGGCGGTCCGAAACGTGTCGGTCTGGGTCTGCACCGGCAGGCGCTGCAGGTCCGCGAGCGTGTACCCCTTGGGCGTGCGCACGCTGCCCACGAGGTCGAAGGCCGTGAGGTACGGCGCGGTCTGCCCGGCGGGGGCCGCGAGCACCGGGCCCCAGCCGCCACTGGCGAACACCAGGGCGAGCCCGAGTACGAGCAAGACGGCGGGCCAAACAGGGCGTGACGGCACGGCATCCCTCCCAGTTGCGACATGTGGTAGCGGTAGCGACTGCCCCGAAACGGGCACTGGACCGGTGGCCCCTGCGCCTCAAGCGGCCACGACTTCTAGCGCGGTGACCCACTTCACGCTGTCGAAGGCGGCCAGGGCTGGCACGACCAACCGCAAGGGGCCCCCGCGGGCGGGCGGCAATGGCTCACCGTCTAGCCGGTACGCCAGCACGGCCTGGGCCGCGTGCAGCTCGGCGAGCAATACCCGCCGGCAGTAGCCGACTGCCCGCACCTCCACCGCGGTG
>Ga0209061_1006075_pt1 | contig 10057 bp, 10 predicted proteins | sample Coa_R1_10_FD_187157 | JGI IMG/M metagenome (GOLD analysis project Ga0209061, IMG submission 187157) | Surface soil microbial communities from Centralia Pennsylvania, which are recovering from an underground coalmine fire - Coalmine... | ecosystem: Environmental > Terrestrial > Soil >... | reverse complement strand
GCCCTGGGCGTCGTACTGGCGCACCAAGTCGCCCACGAAGCGGTCGAGCGCGTCGTAGGGCACCTCGCCCTCGTGCTTGCCAATGATCCCGCCGTGGGGGTCGACGAAGAACAGCGTGGGCCAGGCCCGCACCGCCCACTGCTGCCAGACGCGAAACTCGGCGTCGTTGACCACCGGGTGGTCCAGGCCGAGCCGCAGCACCGCCTGGCGCACGCTGGCGGTCTCCTGCTCGGTGGGGAACTTGGCCGAGTGGACGCCGATGACCACCAGCTCCGCCGCCCACTTGCGTTCGAGCCGCCGCAACTGCGGCAGCAGGTGCAGGCAGTTGATTCAGCAGTAGGTCCAGAAGTCGAGCAGGACCAGCTTGCCGCGTAGGTCGGCCAGCCGCAGCGGCCGCTCCACGTTCAGCCAGTCCAGCCCGGGCGGGAACTCCGGGGCGCGCACGGTGGCGGGATCGCGCTCCATGCCGCTTCTCCTCGCTGCGCCGGCCCGTCGGGCTAGCCGGCGCGGTCTCTCGACTACATCGTGCGCGATCGCCGCGCGGATGACAACGCTGCTGGCCCAGGCGACCGAGGCGGTTTCATGGCATGCTGGAAGCAGTGGGCAACCCGCGCGCCGGGAATGGAGGTAGGGCATGAGCGCGACGTTCGCCGAGCTGGGGCTCAGTGCTCCGCTGCTCCGAGCGGTCGCCGAGCTGGGCTACGAGGAGCCGACGCCGATCCAGCAGCAGGCCATCGGGCCCTTGCTGGCGGGCCGCGACTTGGTCGGCCAGGCCCAGACAGGCACCGGCAAGACCGCCGCGTTTGCCCTACCCATGCTGGAGCGGCTACGCGCTGGCGTCCCCCAGCCACAGGGGCTGGTGCTGGTCCCCACGCGCGAGCTAGCCATCCAGAACGCCGAGGCGATCCACGCCCTCGGGCGCTACACCGGGGCGCGCGTGCTGCCCATTTACGGCGGCCAGTCGATCGAGCGCCAACTCCGCGTGCTCCAGCGCGGGGTGGACATCGTGGTGGGCACCCCGGGGCGGGTGCTGGACCACCTGCGCCGCGGCACGCTGAGCCTCGCCGCCGTGCGCATGGCGGTGCTCGACGAGGCGGACGAGATGCTGGCCATGGGCTTTATCGAGGACGTGGAGGCCATTCTCGAACAGGTACCTACCGAGCGGCAGACCGCCCTGTTCTCCGCCACTATCCCGCCTCGCCTCGCCGAGCTCGCGCGCCGCTTCCTGCGCGAGCCCCTGTGGGTCTCGGTGGTGCGCGACAAGCTGACGGTGCCCCAGACTCGGCAGGTGTACTATGAGGTGCTCAGCCGCGGCAAGCTCGATGCGCTGACCCGCATTCTCGATGTCGAGATGCCCACCTCGGCGATCATCTTCACGCGTACCAAGCGCGACGCGGCGGAGCTGGCCGACCAACTCATCGGCCTCGGCTACCAGGCCGAGCCGCTGCACGGCGACCTCAGCCAGGCCGAGCGCGACCGCACCATGCGCCGTTTCCGCGAGGGCGCGGTCGAGCTGCTGGTAGCCACGGACGTCGCCGCGCGCGGGCTCGACATCCCCGAGGTGAGCCATGTGATCAACTACGACGTGCCCGCCGACCCAGAGGTGTACGTCCACCGCATCGGGCGCACCGGGCGCGCGGGCCGCAAGGGCGAGGCGATCACCCTGGTGACGCCGCGCGAGCGCCGCGCGCTGCATCTGATCGAGCGGCTGACGAAAGGAAAACTGAAGCCCGCCCGGCTGCCGACGGCGGCCGACGTGGCCGCCCGGCGACGCGAGGCGCTGAAAGAAACCCTGCGGACGATGGTGGCCGCCGGCGACCTCGAGCCGTACCTCCTGGTGGTCGAGGAGCTAGCCGCCGAGCACGACGTGGCGGAGATCGCCGCTGCGGCTCTCAAGCTCACGGGCGAGCTGGAAACGCGCGGCAACGGGGCGGCTACGCCCGAGCCCGCCCCGCGCGAGGTGTTTCCCGAGGACGGGCTGAGCGCCGAACCGGGGATGACCAAGCTGTTCCTGAGCCTGGGGCGCGCCGATGGCCTGCGGCCGAACGACATCGTGGGCGCCATCGCCAACGAGGCGGGCCTGCCCGGCAAGGCCATCGGGGCAATCGATCTCTACGATCGCTTCAGCCTCGTGCAGGTGCCCAAGAAGGATGCCCACCGCGTGCTCGCGGCGCTCCAGCGCACCACCCTGCGCGGTCGCCGCGTGCACGCCGAGATCGCGCGCCCGCGCCGCCGCTGAGGGGAACCGCCCACGGGCGGCGGCGCTACTCGCCAGGCGAGGAGGCGTCGTCACCTCGCTCGTAGGTGGCCAAGGCGCGGCGTGCCGCGGCCAGCTCGTCCGCCAGCCGCAGGACGACCACCAGGTGCTCGGCGCTGAACCCGAGGGCGGCCAGGCGCCGGATGCGGCGCAGGCGAGCGAGTTCCGCCTCGCCGAACCACCACTCGCGTCCTTCGACCCGCAGCGGCCGGAGTAGCCCCAGGCGCACATAGCGGCGCACGTGCCGCGGGGAGAGGCCGACCTGCTCCGCGGCCGCGCTCAGGCGCCACACGCGGGTCACCGTGCTCTCGCCACTCATCCGCCGTGTACCTCCTCGCCCGCCGCTAGCGCCCGCGCCCCGCGCCGGAGGCGACTTCCTCCAACCGGACGAACTCCTCCAGCAGCTCCCGCTGGCGTGGAGTCAGGCGCTCGGGCAGATGCACGTGGACCTCCACGTGCAAGTCGCCGCGGCGCTCGGGCTGGCCCAGCCGCGGCATCCCTTGGCCGCGCAGGCGAAACACCTGGCCGTCGGGCGTGCCGGGCGGGATCTTCAGCGCTAATGTGCGGCGGTCCGGGGTGCTCACACGCACCTCGCCGCCGAGCAGCAGCGTAGCGAGCGGCACCCGCTCGCGCAGATATAAGTCGTCGCCACGCCGTTCGAAGCGCGGGTCCGGCCGCACATGGACCACGAGATAGAGGTCGCCAGGCGGGCCACCGGAGCGCCCGGGGCCGCCCTGGCCGGCGATACGCACGCGGGTCCCCTCATCGACCCCTGGGGGGATGGTGACCTCGATCTGCCGCGATGCGCCACCAGCCCCCTCCAGGGTCAATTGCCGCGTGGTGCCGCGGTACGCCTCCTCCAGCGTCACCTCGACCGCCGCCTCCAGATCCGCACCGCGGCGCGGGCGGGGCCCCCCTGAAGGCCGACCGAAGAACGTCTCGAAGAAATCGGAGAACGCCTCGGTCTCGCCGAATAGGTCGCGGAGGTCCTCTTCGGTGAGCGTGCGGTAGGTATGCTGCGCGGCAGCCGGCGCTTCCTCCGTGAACCACTGGAACTCCTCGGGCCGCGCGGATTGCCCCGCCGCCTGGCGCGCGCGCTCCCACTGCTCGTACGCTTTCCAGCGCGCCCCGAGCTGGTCGTACTTGCGGCGCTTCTCGGGGTCCGAGAGCACCTCGTACGCCTCGTTGATCTGTTTGAAGCGCTCCTCGGCTTCCTTGTTGCCCGGGTTCACATCGGGATGGTACTGGCGCGCGAGACGCCGGTACGCCGAGCGAATCTCTTTGTCGGTGGCCGTGCGGGGCACGCCGAGAATGGCGTAGTAGTCACGATACTCCACGAGTGTCACCTACCCATCGGCACCGGCCGCGCAGGCCATCATAGGACCACGAGCTTACGTGGCCGCCGCCCCAGCTGGCCGGCTGGCCGCCTGGGGCCGCCGGAGGGCCAGGAGTCCCAGTAGGCCGAGCACCTCCAGCGCAACACCCAGTAGGTAGACCGGCTGCTGCGGCAGGGGCAGCTTGAGCGCTGCGTCCAGCGCGTAGACACCCGGCCCTGCTAGCCCGATCGCCACCGCAGTCGCCAGGATCACCAGCGGGTACTCGAAGCCGTGGTTCGTCACCCACAGCCCGTGCGCCCAGTGGACGATCCCGATCGCGCCGAGCATGACCGCAGTGATCGCCAGCGCGGCCAGCGGCGTCAGCAGGCCGAGCGCGAATGCCAGTCCGCCCAGGAACTCGCACAGGGCAACGAAAAGCGCCAGTGCCCACGGCGCGGGCAGCCCCATGCTGCCTAGCCAGCCGGCCATACCGCGGAGCCCTGGGCCGCCCCACCAGCCGAACAGCTTCTGAGCCCCGTGCCCGGCCAAGAGTAGCCCGACGACGAGTCGAATCAGCGCCAGTGCATGATCCAACGTGAAGGGAAACACGGCCGCCATCGACCTGCACCTCCCCTCGTCTGGCTAGCGAGTGAATGGCAGGAATGGGCGCGCCTTCACGCGCTCGTCCAGTAGCTTAGCCCACAGGGGGTAAACGCCGCGTTGGAACCGCGCTGGCGTTCAGTAGGGAGCGCCGCGGCGATCAGGCGACGGGAAACCGGGCGGCGTACCTCACGGCGCCCCGGGAGCCATGGCTGCCGGCACGCGGAAAGGCGCCAGGCGCTCGGCATTGCGGTAGGCGATCGCCTCGGCAGCCGCGGGGTCGAGCTGGCCCAGCAGCCGCCGGTAGTAGTCCACGGTGTTGCGGACATAGTCCGGGCGGTAGTGCTGCGGGGCGAACATGTCGAACCCGATGGTGAAGCGGTCGGGAAACTCGGCGAGCAGCTCCGCCCACTCGGGCTGCAGGGTGCCATCGGGGCGAGTGATAACCGTGCCCGGCCCCAGCCAGGGCGTGCGCGCGCTCAGGTCCGCGTAGAGGTTCGGATAGCGGGTCAGCAGGGCGCGTGCCGTGGCCGCCGGCCCGTGGCCCGCGTGGGCCCAGACGAAGGTCGTCCCCGGCGCCCCACGCAGCGCGCGCTCTAGCTCCTCTGCGTAAGCTGCCTCCTGATGCACCACCACTGGCACGCCGTACTTCCCCGCCAGCGTATACGCGGGGAGCAGGGCCGGGTGGTCGGCGGGCACGTTGACCGCGCCGGCCGCGTACCCGCCCGCTAGTTGGAATGGGGCGTGGCGCAGGATCATCTCCCCGAGGCCGCGCCCGTAGCCGCCGGCCAGCAAGTCTTCGAGCGCCGCCTGGTTGACGTACACCGACTGGGGCGCCACCGTCTCGGTATACTCCTCCGCGAGGAACGGGACCACGCGGTCGGGGTAGCGCTCCCAAGCGTCCGTAGCGAGCATCCAGGGCACGCCCATCATCCAGCCGCCCTTGACCCCGACCTGGTCGTACAGGGCGAGGAACGTCTCGATCGTCACGCCGCTCTCGGCCTCTAGATGGGCATGGGTATCTACCAGGGGGCCAGGGTAGGGTGGGCGCTGCTCGCTGGGTGCGGCCACGGCCTCTCCCCCCGTACGCAGCACGACGCCGGTGCAGAGCAGGAGCACAAGCAACAGGAGCCCGCGTGGCATACGCGCCTCTGCAGTCAACGAGCTGAGGCGGCGGGCCGGCCGCCGCGTTGGCGGATTATACCCAGGAGCACTAGAATGGCCCCGCCGGCTTACTCTGCCACCATCTGCCGGCCGTACTCGCGCAGCAGAGCCCGGTAGGCTGCCGCCAGCCCCTCCAAGCGCTCGAGCTGCTGGGCGATCTGCGCCAGGCGCGCGGCGCGAGCGTGCGGCGCCTTGATCGTCAGCAATTCCTGCTCCAGCAGGCGTACGCGGTCGCGCCAGTCGGCGGGGACGCCCTGTAGGCGCGTGTGGACGCTCGACACGCGCCCGGGCTTGGCCGGCAAGCCTAGCGAGGCGAGCGCCCGGCGCAGGGCCGCGGTGCCGCCATCGCGCAGCGCGTTGACCAGCGTGCCCACCTTGTTGGCCGGCACCTGGTGCGCCAGGATCGCGCGGATCACCAGCACCTGCCCCTCTGGCGGCAGCACGACCACCGGGCGCAGGTGGCGCTCGGTCAGACTCGCGCCTAGCTCGCGGGCCTCGGGGCACAGGCGGTTCAGCTGGCGCAGCTGGTAGAAGCGGGGCAGGGAGAGGCCGGTGAGGCTCAGCACCTGCGCCCGCACCTCGCTTTTGTGCGCCTCCCAATCGGCACGAGTGGGGGCAGCGGGATTAGGGGGCTCAGCGGGCGACGCGCCGCCCGCGTCCTCCTCGGCCGTGCTCTCGGCCTCGGCCGCCGCCGCGATGGCCTGTTGCACCGCCGCGCGCAGGTCGTCGAAGCGTGGCCAGCTTGCCGCCGCGCGCTCCGCCTCCTCGGCCGCACTCCGCGCCGGCCGTCGTGGGGGCGCGCCAGGGTCGGGCAGGTCGTCGTCGCCCCCTTCGAAGAGGCTGCTGAAGCTGGGCTCGTCTAGGGGCCAGCCCTTGCGCGCCCGCAGCTCGCGGTCGGCCTTGAGCAACAGATCGCGCAGCCAGGCGGCCTTCTCCACGGCCGATAGGTCGGCCCGCTGGTCATTGGCGACGAACTGGCGCGCCGCTAGCAGCAGCTCGGAGGCGGTGGGCGCCACGACCGCCGGGATACGCTCCAGGCCGGCCAGGAGGCTGGCCAGCGAGCGCCGATGGCCCTCCTCGATGACGTAGCGGCCGTCCAGCCGCGCCAGGCGAATCGGGACCAGCACGCCATGTACGCGGATGGTCGCCGCCAGCTCCTCCAGGCCGTCGAGCACCGTACGGTAAAGCGACCGCGGCTCGCGCTCGGCGAGGGCCTGGAGTTCGGCCAGCAGCGCGCGGGGCTGAGCACGGCCCTCGGCCAAGAGCCGATCGAGCACGGCATCGGGGACCAGCTTGCGCGGCTGGTGGCGCAACCACAGCTCGTCGAGCGCCACCTCGTGCAGCCCGGTCTCCGCCGCATCGCCGGCCAGGTGGGCGTTGAGCCGCTGCAGGGGACGGGCGGTGGAGCGTGCCGCGAGAATGTCAGGCCGGCTGCGGGACATAGAGCACCTCCCGCACCAGACGGCGGAAACTCTCCGTCACCTCGCCGTGGCGGTCGTACTCGGTGATCGGCACGTTGCGGGCGTAGGCGTCGGCCAGCTTGATGGTGCGGCGAATCACGGTCTCGGCGACCTGGCCCGGGTAGTGGGTCCGCAGCAGCTCCAACACCTGCCGACAGTGGCCGACGCGCGGATCGTACATAGTGGGCAGGATGCCTAGCGGGCGCAGGGCGGGGTTCAGCCCCGGACTGCGCGCCAAGTCGATGCAGGCAATGAGGTCCTGCATGGCGTCGAAAGCGGTCAGCTCGCAGTTGGTGACGATCGCCACCTCATCGGCGGCCACTAGCGCCAGCATGGTCAGCTCGCCGAGCGAGGGCGGGCAGTCCACCAACAGCAGGTCGAGGTCGGGCGCCGCGTGGAGCTTGGGGCGCAGTGAGGTTTGCCACAGGCCAACTCCCCGCAGGCGACGCTGGAGGTCGCTGGGCGCCACCGCCAGGTCCACCGTGGCAGGCGCCACCAGCAACCCGCTGCGGGTCTCGCGCAGCACGTCGCGCAACCCGACCTCTGGGCGCACGACCAGGTCGTACATCGTCGGCCGTTCGTCATCGAGCCCGGGGGCCAGCCAGCGGGTAAGGGTAGCCTGGGGGTCGAGGTCCACGAGCGCCACACGGGCGCCCGCCTCGGCAGCACAGGCGGCCAGGCTCACGGTCATCGTCGTCTTGCCCACGCCGCCTTTCTGGTTTGCCAGTGCTACCACGCGCACCATGCCTGCCCCTCTCGTCGCCTCACGACACCGCCAGCGGCGGCCGCCGCCACAATGCCGTATTGTAGCGCTCTTGTAGCCCCCGCGCGACCGCCCGGCATCGCGAGAAGCTAACAGAATTGCCACAGGCGGTGCGCTATACCCGGGTATAGCCCGCCGGGCCGGGCACGCGGCTTGCGTTCACCCTCCTCGGCGCCGCGAGGCACGAGTCCCGAGGAGGCCCCCATGGCATTTCGCGACGACGCGCGGCTCGATCCATCGCAAGTCGAGGACCGTCGCAGGGGCGGGCTCGGCCCCGGCCTGGCGATCGGGGGGGCGGCCTCGGGCTAGTGCTTGCGCTGGTACTCGCCCTTCTCCTGGGCGTCAACCCCACCGACCTCGGCTACGCCCCGGCGCCACCCGTGGCCGAGGCCCCAGCGAGCGAAGGGAACCTCGTGCATGAGTGCCAGACCGGCGCCGACGCCAACGCTCGCCAGGACTGCCGCATCGTCGGCTTCGTCAACAGCATCCAAACCTACTGGCGCCAAGCGCTCGCCGACCAGGGCGCGCGCTACGAGCCAGCGCCGACCGTGTTCTTCAGCGGGAGCACCGACACCGGCTGTGGCCGCGCCACCGCCCAGGTCGGACCGTTCTACTGCCCCGAAGACGGCAGAGTGTACCTCGATCTGGAGTTCTTGAACTTGCTGCTGGATCGCCTCGGCGCCCAGAACGGGCCACTGGCACAAGGCTATGTGGTAGCCCACGAGTATGGCCACCACATCCAGGACCTCACGGGTGGGCTCCAGCGAGTAGACACCCGGACAACGGGGCCACAGAGCCCCGCGGTCCAGCTCGAGCTCCAGGCCGACTGCTTCGCCGGCGTGTGGGTGCGCAATGCGGCCGAGACAGGGTACCTCACACCGCCCTCTCGTGCCGACGTCGCCGAGGCGCTGAGCGCGGCAGCAGCAGTCGGCGACGACCGGCTCCAGCAGCGGACGCAGGGGCAGGTGACCCCCGAGAAATGGACCCATGGCTCCGCCGAGCAGCGGCAGACCGCGTTCCTGCACGGCTACGAGGGCGGTCGCCCCGACGCCTGCACGGCGCCGCGCTAGTCGCCCGCCAATACGGCTAGCGGCGCGCGCGCAGACCGCGCCAGATCTTCTCGGCGGTGATCGGCAGCTCCTTGATGCGCACGCCGCAGGCGTCGTAGACGGCGTTGGCGATGGCGGCCGGTAGCGGGCTATTGGGCCCTTCGCCGATCGCCTTGGCGTGGTATGGCCCGAGGCCCGTGGGGGACTCGACCAGGCTGACCACTAGCGGCGGCGCGTCCATCATCGTGGGGATCTTGTACTCGCCCAGGTTCAAGGTCCTCGGCTTGCCATCCTCGTCGGGCGCCAACGTTTCCAGGAGCGCGGCGCTCACCGCCTGGGCGATGTTGCCCTCGATCTGGCCTCGATGGCCCAGCGGGTTGAGTACCCGCCCCACATCGTCGGCCGTATAGATGGCGCGCACGCGCACCTGCCCTGTCTCGGGGTCCACCTCGACCTCGGCCACCTGGACATGGAACGCCGTGATGCCCTCGAAGTGCCCGGCGCGGTAGTCGGCGGCGCCGCGCAGCGGGCCGCCCGCCCGCTCGGTGGCTCGCCGCGCCGCCTCCTCCCAGCTCACCGCCTCGCGGCCCCGGCCAGCGAAGAAGCGCCGCTCGCGGTACTCCACGGCGTCCACCGGGCACCCGAGCAAGTCGGCCGCCGCTTCGCGCAGCGGTTTCAGGACTTGCTCGGCCGCGTTCAACAGCGCACCGCCGACCATCTGGGTGACGCGGCTGCCGCCCACGCCGCGGTCGTAGGGAAACACCGTGGTATCGGCGAGACGGACCGTGATGCGCTCCGGCGGGAGATCGAGCCGCTCGGCCACGATCTGCCGCAGCACGGTATGCGCCCCCGTGCCCACCTCGGTGATCGCCGTCATCACCTCCACAGTACCGTCGGGCTCCACCATCAGCTCGGCGTGGTACACCCCGCCATGAGGGTGCTTGTTGCTCATAGCGATCCCGCGCCCGACGTGCGGCAGCTTGGGGGTGCCCCAGCCCGAGATGGCGGCCGCGCGCCGGATCGTCTCCTCGGCCTGCACCAGGTGGTAGCGCTCGCCGATCGGCGACAGCCCGCCCTCTTTGATCACATTCCGCAGGCGAAACTCGACGGGGTCGATGCACAGCTCGCGGCAGATGATGTCCACCAACGACTCGACGGCGAACACCACCTGCGGCTCGCCCGGCGAGCGCATGTGTCCGCACGGCACCGTGTTGGTGTACACCTGGTACGCATCGATCTGGACATGGGGGATGTCATAGGAGCCCCCGCCCTTCTCTGCACCGCGCAGGCCGACGGTCTCCGAGGGCTTCATCGCCGCGTAAGCGCCGCTGTTGTAGTAGATCTGCGTCTGGCAGGCGACCAGCCGCGCCTCGGCATCGAGCCCCAGCTTGACGCGCACCACGGCGCCGTGCCGCGGGTTGGCGGCCATGAGCTCCTCGGTGTAGGTC
>Ga0209061_1006072_pt1 | contig 10059 bp, 7 predicted proteins | sample Coa_R1_10_FD_187157 | JGI IMG/M metagenome (GOLD analysis project Ga0209061, IMG submission 187157) | Surface soil microbial communities from Centralia Pennsylvania, which are recovering from an underground coalmine fire - Coalmine... | ecosystem: Environmental > Terrestrial > Soil > Unclassified... | reverse complement strand
GGCCGGGGTCCGGTCATCGGCACAGGGACCGCGCCGGGACGTTCTGGGGTTGTGGCCCATCGCCCCGTTCTACCTGGGGCTGTGCCCCGCAACCCCAGAACGGGCACCGCGCATGCGGCCGCGTCATGCCAGGCCAGAACCAAAAACCACGACTTAACCCCCGCGCGTCCGATCGGTACCGCTCCGTGGCGGGCCGCGGCCCCCGGAGACGGGGTAACCTGCGCCGGGTCCCGGACAAGACGAAACTGGCCCGCGTCTTCGCGGGCCAGCTCTCCAGTGGGCGAGGAGGGATTTGAACCCTCACATCCTTTCGGACACACGGACCTGAACCGTGCGCGTCTGCCGTTCCGCCACTCGCCCCGGAAAGGACGACTTAGGTTAGCACGACCTCAGGTGCACTCGTACCCCGGATACCATCAAGTACGTAAGAACCCGAAGGGAGGCCGAACGGGTGGGAGTTCTGCAGCGCTTCGAACGGCGGCTGGAGGGCATGGTAGAGGGGGCCTTCGCACGCGCCTTTAAGTCTGAACTACAGCCCGTCGAGGTGGCGAGCGCCATCCAGCGCGAGATGGACGACCGGGCCGCGATCGTGGCGCAGGGCCGCACCCTGGTGCCGAACGACTTCGTCGTCGAGGTCGCCGAGAGCGACCACGAGCGGCTTGACGTGTACGCGGAAAGCCTCGGCGTGGAGTTGGCCACCCTGGCCAGGGACTACGCCAAAGAGCAGGGGTACTCCTTCGTGGGGCCGGTGCGGATGCGGTTCGAGGGCGTCCCCGACCTCACCACCGGCACGTTCCGTATCCGGTCGGGGGTAATCCGGGGCCACACCGTCGAGGCGGGTGAGGTCCGGCAGCCGGTCAGCGACCTGCCGCGTGCGCCGGGGGCGCGGTTCTACGGCAGGCCGCGCCTGGTCGTGGCGGGTTCGCATCCGGAAACCGGCATGGAGGCTGGCAGCACGTACGAACTGCAAACGCCGGTAACGCTTCTCGGCCGCGGCACCGACTGCGACCTGCGGCTGGTCGATCCGGGCGTGTCCAGGCACCATGCGGAGCTGCGCGTGGAGGAGGACCAGGTGGTGCTGGTCGACCTCGGCTCCACCAACGGAACGTTCGTCAACGGTCAGCCGGTGCGCCGCGTCACCCTCACGGACGGGACGAACGTGACCCTTGGCCGCACGACCTTGGTCTTCCGGCAGGATGCCGGATATTAGACACATGCCAGACAGGCACCAGACGGCCGGGGAATGACTACCCTAAGGGCAGCAAACCGAAAGCGTCGCAGGAGCCGAGGACACCGCACGGGATGAACGCCCTTACCCTCACCCTCATCAGGGTGGCCTTCCTGGCCGTATTGTGGCTGTTCGTTATCGCGGCCATCGGTGTCGTACGTACCGATCTGTTCGGCGCCGCGACGGCCAGGGTGCGGCGCGGCCGGAACCGTCTGCCGCAGCAGCCGCCGCGGCCGCCGCGGCAGACGAGGGCGGGCCGAGGGGCACCGCGTTTCCTTGTCGTCACCGAGGGCGGCCTGAGCGGCGTGAGCATCGACCTGACGGATCAGCAAATTACCCTGGGCCGGGCGAATGACGCCACGCTGGTGCTCAATGACGACTACGCTTCAAGCCGACATGCCCGGATTTTCCCACAGGACGGACAGTGGATCGTTGAGGACCTCGGTTCCACCAACGGTACCTACCTGGACCGCCAGAAAGTGACCCGGCCCACGCCGGTGCCCGTAGGTGTGCCGATCCGCATCGGCAAGACCGTTCTGGAACTGCGCAGATGACACTAGCACTCCGCTACGCGGTACGCTCGGACGTCGGCCTCCTCCGCGAGGGGAACGAGGATTCGGCGTACGCCGGGCCGCACTTGCTCGCGGTCGCCGACGGCATGGGAGGCCATGCGGCCGGCGAAGTGGCGAGCGCCACGACGATCACCGCGATCGCCGCGCTCGATGCCGAACGTCCCGCGGCGGACCTGATCAACGCGCTGTCCGACGCCGTCGCCTACGCCAACATGCGGCTGCAGGAACTCATCGTCTCCGACCCGTCAGTCGAGGGCATGGGCACGACGCTGACCGCGCTGCTGTGGTCGGACGGGCAAGCCGCGCTCTGCCACATCGGCGACTCGCGCGCGTACCTGCTGCGGAACGGCCAGTTCTACCAGATCACGCATGACCACACCCTGGTCCAGTCGCTCGTGGACGAGGGCAAGATCACCGAAGACGACGTGGCCACCCACCCGCACCGGTCACTGCTGCTGCGCGCGCTGGACGGCAGGACGGTCGCCGATCCCGACCTGTCCACGCACGAGACCATGGCGGGTGACCGCTACCTGCTGTGTTCAGACGGGCTGTCCGGCGTCGTGACCGAGCAGACGCTGCACCAGACGCTGAGTTCGGTGTGGGATCCGGAGAAGGCCGCGCTCCAGCTCGTCGAGCTCGCCATCAAGGGCGGGGGCCCGGACAACATCACCTGCATCGTGGCCGACGTGGTGGACACGCAGACCACCGCGCTGCCGCCGACGCGCGTCCCGGTGCTGGCCGGCGCCGCGTCGCACGGTTCCGCGACCGGCCCGCGCGCCACGGCCCGGCAGAGCTCTCCGGCCACCCGGGCGATGCGCCTGAGCAAGACCACGCCGCAGCCCGTGCTGCCAGACGAGGCGGAACCGGACGGCTGGGGCGGCCATTACGACGGCAACGGATCGGACCCCAAGGGCGGAACCCGCGGCGGACGGCACAGCAACCGCACCAGGCGCCGGCCGTACGACGACGGCGCCGACGAGGATGAGGAGGACTACGAGGAGGACGACTATGCACGCCACCATGAGGGCAAACGCCGATGGCCGGTCGTGACGACGCTGCTCGTGGTCCTCGTGCTGCTGATCGGGGGCGGCCTGTACGGAGGCTGGCGGTACGTCCAGGGGCAGTATTACATCGGCGTCCAGGACGGCAACGTCGCGATCTTCCGCGGCGTCAATCAGAGCCTCGCCGGCATCAGCCTGTCCAGCGTCGTCCAGCGGACGAACCTGCCGGTCACCCAGGTGGTGGCCGGTAACCAGGTCATGATCCGGCAGACGATCACGGCCAGCAGCCTGGCCGCGGCGCAGAGCCTAGTGGCCCAGATCCAAAGCGGCGTCAGCAGCTGCCGCCAGAAATGGCAGGCGCTGGTGCGCTGGCAGGCCGCCGAACTCACCTACCAGCGCGCAGTGGCCGCCTTCAGGGCGAAGAAAACCAAGGTCGCGCCGACGGGCAACCCCGGACCGGCGCCGCCCATGCCTGACGCGGCCGATTGCGCGCCCGCGTCGGCGTTCGGCATCCCGGCGAGCGCACTGCCCGGCGCTCAGCCGGTGACCACGCCGACCGCCTCGCCGACGACGGGGCCGACCAGGCCGGCCGCCACCCCCGCCGCGTCCGCGAAGACGTCCCCGACCGCGCGGGCGTCGGCATGAGCAGCATGACGATGCCGGCTCCGGCGGCGGGCAGTCAGCCGCCAGGGGAGATACCTGTCAACCGCAGGAGCACCGAGCTGAGCATGCTCCTGTTCGTGTTCGGCGTGGTCGCGTTCGCGTTCCTCAACGTCGGGCTCAGCCTCAAGGGCCAGCATCCGTCCACGCTCATCGGGTACGTGGTCGTGTTCGCCGTGATCATCGGCGCCGCCCATCTCGCGATGCGGCGCTGGGCCCCGTACGCGGATCCGCTCTTGCTGCCGCTGAGCGCGCTGCTCAACGGGCTCGGGATCGTGATGATCTACCGGCTGCACGAAGTGGGCAGGAACGGCAATCCCAGCGCCAACGGCGCCCCCATCATCACGTTGAGCTCGTCGGCCGTGACCATGCAGATCGTCTACACGGTGGTCGGCATCGGCTGCTTCGCGGCCTTTCTCGTGTTCGTGAAGGAACCTAGGGCGCTGCAGCGCTACACCTACATACTCGGTCTCATCGGGCTCGGGCTGATCGGGCTGCCTGCCTTCCTGCCGAGCAGCATCAGCGGCGTGCAGGGCACTGGCGCCAAGATCCAGATCGCCATCCCCGGTCTGGGAAGCCTGCAGCCGGAGGAGTTCGCGAAGCTCGCGCTGGCGGTGTTCTTCGCCGGCTACCTGGTCGCCAAGCGCGACGTGCTGTCGCTGGCCGGCAAGCGGGTGCTGGGCATTGACCTGCCCCGGGGCCGTGACATGGGGCCGATCGTGGTGGTCTGGCTGATCAGCATCCTGCTCCTGGTCTTCGAGAGCGACATCGGCACCAGCGCGGTGTTCATGGGCATGTTCGTCGCGATGATCTACATCGCGACGTCGCGCACCTCCTGGCTGCTGATCGGGTTCGCCGGGTTCGTAGCCGGGGCCTTCCTCGCCGCCCGGATCTTCTCCCATGTGGGCGCCCGGTTCAGCATCTGGCTGCACCCGTTCAGCCAGCAGAACCTTCCGATCAACGCGCCCCCGGGCACCCCGCAGCCCTCCTACCAGCTGGTGCAGGGCCTGTACGGGATGGCCAACGGCGGCCTGCTCGGCCGTGGCCTCGGCAACGGCCAGCCGTACTGGACACCGCTCGTGCAGAGCGACTTGATCTTCACCGCGTTCGGCGAAGAACTCGGCCTGGCCGGAGCGATGGCACTGCTGCTGATCTACGGCCTGATCGTGCAGCGTGGGCTGCGTACCGCGCTGACGATCAAGGACCCGTTCTCCAAGCTGCTGGCGGGCGGCCTGTCGTTCATGCTCGCGCTGCAGGTCTTCGTGATCGTCGGCGGCGTGACCCGGCTGATCCCGCTCACCGGCATCACCACACCCTTCCTCTCCCAGGGCGGTTCCTCGCTGATAGCGAGCTGGATCATGATCGGGATTCTGGCGCGGCTGAGCGATACCGCGCGCCGCCCGCCGCCACGGCCGATTCAGGAAGAGGGATTGACCCAGGTGGTGTCGCTGAAGTGAACCGCGCGCTGAAGAGGATCTCGATCGCCATCCTGGTCATGTTCCTGCTGCTGCTGGTCAACGTGAATTATCTGCAGGCATTCGAGACATCGAGCCTGTCAACCAGGCCGCTCAACGACCGAGCGGCCTTCGAGGCGAACCAGTACCAGCGCGGCGACATCGTCACCGCTGACGGCGTGAAGATCGCAAGCACCAAGCCGTCCAACGACATCTACAAGTACCAGCGGACCTACGCCGACGGCCCGGTCTACGCGCCGGTCACTGGCTACGACACGATCTTCAGCGCCAGCGGCGTCGAACAGGCGGAAGACCCTCTGCTGTCCGGCAACGGATCGCAGCTGGCGTTCCGCAACTTCATCGACATGATCACCAACAAGCCGCAGAAGGGCGCCACAGTCCAGCTCACGATCAACTCGAAGGCGCAGCAGGCCGCCTATCAGGGGCTGGCGAATATCCTCCAGGGCACCAACCGGGTCGGCGGCGTGGTCGCGCTCAACCCGAGCACCGGCGCCATCCTGGCGATGGCCTCTTACCCCAGCTATAACCCCAACATCCTGGCCAGCCACGACGGCACCACGGTGACCAACTACGACAACAAACTGCTGAGGGAGAGCCCCAGCCCGCTGGTGAACAACGCGACCCAGACCACCCTCCCGCCCGGCTCGACCTTCAAGATCGTAACGAGTTCAGCGTGGTTCACTCAGAACGCCAGCCGCAACCCGGACAGCATGGTCTACTCGCCGCAGGTCCTGACGCTGCCGCAGACGACCAACAAGCTGCACAACGACGGCGGGGAAATCTGCGGCAACGCCGGCGCCAACGGCAATACCACGATCCTGTGGGCGTTCTCGCAGTCCTGCGACACCACGTTCGGCCAGCTCGGCATGCAACTGGGCGGCGGGGCGCTCAAGAGCATGGCCGACCAGTTCGGCATGGACAACAGCAACCTGGACATCCCCGGCGTCACCGTCGCGCCGAGCCAGTACATCCTGCCGCCGAGCATGCCGCTCACCGCGTTCTCCGCCATCGGCCAGTACAGCGACACGGTAACGCCACTGCAGGAGGCGATGTTCTCGGCGGCGATCGCCAACGGCGGCAAGCTCATGAAGCCGTACCTCATACAGCAGGTCACCGCCTCCGACCTGTCGGTCATCAAGCAGACTCAGCCCCAGCAGTTGAGCCAGCCGGTCACCCCGACCGTTGCTAACTACGTGAAGGACATGATGGTCGCCGTGGTACAGCAGCAGCAGGGCACCGCGTTCGCGTTCAACGCCAACAACGAGAACGGCATCGTGATCGCCGGGAAGACCGGAACGGCGCAGAATCTCCTCAACGGGGTCAGCCCGAATCCGGATGCGGTTTTCACCGCGTTCGCTCCGGCGGACAACCCGAAGATAGCCGTGGGCGTCATAATTCAGGGCGGGGGCTACGGGGCTACCGCGGCCGCGCCGGTTGCCGTCGCGGTCATCAGGGCTTACCTGGCAGCTGTGGGGTGAGGGTGACCGAGTACATCCTGGACGGCCGGTACACGCTGGCCGAGCGGATCGCGGTCGGCGGCATGGGGGAGGTCTGGCGCGGCGCCGACCAGGTGCTGGGCCGGGCGGTCGCGGTCAAGCTGCTGTCGGCCGCGCATGCGGGGGATGAGCAGTTCCGCGCCCGGTTCCGGGCCGAGGCGCGGTTCGCCGCGGCGCTGTCGCACCCGGGCATCGCCCAGGTCTTCGACTACGGGGAGTTCAGCCCGCTGGGCGGGCCGTACCTGGTGATGGAGCTGGTGGCCGGGGAGCCGCTGTCGGCGATCCTGGAGCGGGTGGGCCGGCTGCCGGCCGGCCTGGTGCTGGACCTGGTGGCCCAGGCGGGCCGGGCGCTGGACGCCGCGCACCGGGCCGGGATCGTGCACCGCGACATCAAGCCGGGCAACCTGCTGATCACCCCGGACGGGACGGTCAAGATCACCGATTTCGGGATCGCCAAGGCGCGGGCGGCGGGGGAGGCGGACCTGACCGCGACCGGGATCGTGATGGGCACCGCGCTGTATGTCTCGCCCGAGCAGGCCACCGGGGCGGCGCTGACCGGGGCGTCGGACATCTACTCCCTGGGCGTGGTGGCCTATGAGTGCCTGGCGGGGCGGCCGCCGTTCGTGGCCGACCAGCCGCTGGCGGTGGCGATCATGCACAGGCACGACCCGGTGCCGCCGCTGCCGGGCGACGTGCCGCGGGCGGTGGCCGGCCTGGTGCTGGCGATGCTGGCCAAGACCCCGGACGGGCGGCCGGAGTCGGCCCGGCACGTGGCCGACCGGGCCGAGGTGATCCGCGACGCCCTGACGGCGCCGCCAGGCAGCGGACCGACCAGGGTGGACATGCTAGCCCCCGCCGACTACTCCCCCACGATGGTGGCTCCTTCCGGAGATTCCCCCACGATGGTGGCTCCTCCCGACGGCTCCGGGCAGGCGGCCGGTGCCCGGTTCGACGATTCCGGGCGGACCGCGGGTGCCCGTCCAGGTTCCCGGCGCCTCGCGGCGGCCGGGGTGGGCGTGGCGCTGTGCGGGGTCGCCGCGATCGTGGCGGTGGTGCTGACCGCGGGCGCGCACCCGGCCACCGGGACCGGGACCGGGACCGGGACCGGGCCCGGAGCCGCGTCATCCTCACAACCGGGCGACCGGGTGCGGTCGGGGATTTCCGCCTCGATGCACCCAACCAAGGCCGCCGGCATTGGTCCGGGCACTAATGTGAACTCGACACCGACCGGGACTCACCCGGGCCAGCCGTCAACGGGTCCGTCAACGAAACCCTCAACGGGTCCGTCAACGAAACCCTCAACGGGTCCGTCAACGGGGCCGTCGACCGGACCCTCGACCGGACCCTCAACGGGTCCGTCAACGGGGCCGTCGACCGGACCCTCGACCGGACCCTCAACGGGTCCGTCAACGGGGCCGTCGACCGGACCCTCGACGGGGCCGTCGACCGGACCCTCGACAAGCCCGCCAGCGGGCCCGGCGGGATGACAGTTACGATGCAGGGTGGTTTGGAAAAGTGCGAGACATGACACAGCCCCGGCTGCTCGGTGACCGCTACGAGCTAGAAGGCGTCGTTGGACGGGGCGGCATGGCGGAGGTCTACCGTGCCCGCGATATCCGGCTGGACCGGGTGGTCGCGATCAAGACCCTCCGTGCGGATCTCGCACGGGACCAGACCTTCCAGGCGAGGTTCCGCCGCGAGGCGCAGTCCGCCGCGTCGCTGAACAACCCGTCGATCGTGGCGGTGTACGACACCGGCGAGGACCTGTCGACCGGCGTGCCGGTCCCGTACATCGTGATGGAGTACGTGGACGGCCGGACCGTCAGGGACCTGCTGATCGAAGGTCACCGGCTGCTCCCCGAGCGCACGCTCGAGATCATCAGCGGCGTGCTGCGCGCCCTTGAGTACAGTCACCAGGCGGGAATCGTACACCGGGACATCAAGCCCGGGAACGTGATGGTCACCCGCAATGGCGACGTCAAGGTGATGGACTTCGGCATCGCCCGCGCGATGAGCGACGCTCAGGCCACGATGACCCAGACCGCCCAGGTCATCGGCACCGCGCAGTACCTGTCGCCAGAGCAGGCCAGGGGCGAGCGGGTGGACTCGCGCAGCGACCTGTACTCCACCGGCTGCCTGATGTACGAGCTGCTGACCGGCCGCCCCCCGTTCACCGGCGACTCGCCGGTGGCGATCGCCTACCAGCACGTCCGGGAGAATCCGATCCCGCCGTCCCGGCTGGATCCGGACATCCCGCCGTGGGCGGACGCGATCGTGCTCAAGGCGATGGCCAAGTCGCCGAACGACCGGTACCAGACCGCCGCCGAGATGCAGGCCGACATCCAGCGCGCCGCCTCCGGCATGCAGGTGGCCGCGATGCCGCCGCCGCCGACCCGCGCGGACTACTACGGCTATCCGGACCGCACCCAGCGGATGGGCCCGCAGACCATGATGGGCGCCGCCCCCACCGCCGCCGTCCAGTCGTATCAGCAGACCGGGTACGGCTACGACGGGGGCTATGACGGCGGGGAGCCGCCACGGCGCGGCTGGGCACGGCGCTGGCTGCCCTGGCTCATCCCCCTGCTGGCGGTGATAGCCGCGATCGCCGTGGCGGTGGTGATGCTGACCGACAACAACGGCGGTGGCATCTTCGTACCGTCGGTAGACGGCGAGACGCAGTCCCAGGCCGTCGCCGCCATCAGGGCCGCGGGCCTTGTGCCGCAGGTCGTGACGCAGAACGACGCGGGGGTGCAAAAGGGCCTCGTGATAAAGACGAACCCGCCCAACGGCAACAGCATCAGCAAGGGCGGCACGGTGATCGTCTACGTCTCCGCGGGTGCCAAGGACGTCAGCGTGCCGTCGCTGCAAGGCAAGTCCACGGCCCAGGCCGAACAGGAGCTGACAAACCTCGGCCTGAACTACAACCTGCAAAGCGACCCGCAGTCGACGCTCCCCCAGAACACAGTCGATCATACGAGTCCCGTCGCCGGCACCTCCGTCCCAGCGGGCTCGTCGGTCACCCTGTTCGTCTCGGGCGGTGGCGTCCAGGTGCCCGAGGTCACCAACCTCCCGGTCAACAGCGCCATCCAGCAGCTGAACAGCTACGGGTTCACATACAAGATCGATTACACGCCGGGCCCGGTTGGCCAGAGCATCCCGCCTGGCACGGTATGGAGCCAGAGCCCGCAGCAGGGGACCACGGAGCCGAAGGGCTTCCAGGTGACGCTCCTCGTGCAGCCGCAGGCGACGGCCAGCCCGAGCAGCTCGCCGACCGACACGAGCGGCTCGCCGGCCCCCACCAGCCCGAGCGGCTCGCCGAGCCCTACCGCCGCCGGCACCGGCAATCCCGGCAATGGCAACGGCGGGGGTAACACCGGCAACGCCGGGACCACCAGCGGCATCGGAACTGTCACCGGCAACCTCTTCGGTGGCACCCACAGCTGATCGCCACCGAATCCGCAACTCAGCCGGGGTGGAGCCGCTGCGCGGCTCCACCCCGGCTCCATGTCCGGGAGCGGGATCGCCTGGCGTCCCCACAGCCGCACGGTGCACGCCCGTACCAGATAGAGCACCACGAGAAACCGAAAAATCTTTCCTCATGAAAGAAAAATCTGGTATAGGCTATAA
>Ga0209061_1006071_pt1 | contig 10060 bp, 1 predicted proteins | sample Coa_R1_10_FD_187157 | JGI IMG/M metagenome (GOLD analysis project Ga0209061, IMG submission 187157) | Surface soil microbial communities from Centralia Pennsylvania, which are recovering from an underground coalmine fire - Coalmine... | ecosystem: Environmental > Terrestrial > Soil > Unclassified... | reverse complement strand
CGAATTCGGCCACACCTTGTCGCTCGCTCCCACCGCCGGCGTTTCGAAGCTTGTGCTGCAGCCTGACCGCGTGACCGTGCAGGATCCGAATAAGCCGCAAACGGACGCCTATTACGCCGCGCCCGCCGGTCCCTTCCTGATGAACGTCATCGACCCGAGCCCCATCGAGTCGCAAAACGGTCCGCAATTGATCTGTGGACTTTCCGGTCTGGAGACGGTCAGTTTTCCACTGCCGTCGACCGGCCCAGGCGCCGTGGTCACATTTCATCCTGACCAGCCGGCGGAGGCTTCCGAGTTTCCATACACCGCAGTGTCGGAAGACAGCGTCTCCGGCGATCCCATCGATTGCCAATCGCCGCGCCCGGCGCTCACGGGCAAATACACGACTAGCTGGCTTACCGTCACCGCCGCTCCGCAAACCCCCGAAGATCCGGTCTACTTCGCGCAACCCGACGGCTCGTCTCTGTATGCCATCGGCAAAGGCGCCGGCAAAATTGATCCGGCATTTCTCGGATATTTCCAGCCCATCACGGCCTTGCTGACATCGGCCCAGCGCAAGGACTCGTTCCCCGTTGCGCCTTACTCGGCAACGAAAATCGACCCGAACGGGTTCGATGTCTTCTCCGCGGCCGATTTGCGGGACTTCGAATTTCAGATTCTGGCGCCGCAGCGTCGCGCTGTCATCCAGAATCTGCCTTTAAATGCGGCCGACATCCAAAGTCGCACCACCGCGCGCGGCGATGCCGCTACCACTCCGGGCACTACCTTGCAGGGGCTGCTCGTCGATGTCAACTCCGACGGAACCTGGGCTCGATTGCTGCTCGGCAGCCTGACTCAGCCGCAGCAGTATGCGCTGCAATTCCGCGATCTCAACCCAACTCTACAAGCCGCTTTCCAGACCAATCAGTTATTCCTCGTAGTTACCCAACCCGATCCTTGCTGGAAACTTGCCGTTGCTCCGCCCGGCTTTCAATGTGACCAGAAAACGACCTTCGACAACTTCCTGAAGCTCGAATCGTGGCCGTTTCAAATCAACACCGGGTTCGGCAACTCACTGGGCGATTACAATAACGTTCTCATTTGCAAGTTTTGCGACGGCTCCCTTATCGATCGCATCAAGAACCCTCGCAAGTGGACCAACCCATGCGCCTTCAATAGCCGCGAGCCGGGCAGCCTGGATGCCGTATCGCAATGGCTGCAGGACTATATCGCGGAAGCCGAGCTGAATGCCAGCCAGGGTTCCGACGCCATGTACTTCCAGCATTTCCTCGACATCGCGAAATCCCCCGCATGGCAGGGCATCCTTGCGCTGCGCGTGACGGTGAACCTGGAACAGTTCCCGCAAGAGCTGCAGGGACTGCTGGCCGGCATCGATCTGAGCAAGTTTTTCGCGCACCACCTGGGCATGGAATTGGCCTATATCAAGGCCTCGGACGGCGTGTTGAAGCCGGAAGGAAATAGCTCGCTGTTCGGGCTCATTTACTACGTCGATCCGGCGTTCCAATCCCAGATTGCATCGGAGGGCAGTCCGGATCTGCCGGTTCCGGCGCCGCCGAACGTGGACTACAACTTCAAGGTGCTGACCCTGAAGGTGCTGTTTGAAAATTCGGAGATCAAGAACTTCGCAAGCAAAGCGCAGATCACCCTCAATCGCCTCTTCGATGACGAGACTTCCCGCGTCACCACCAGCCAGGGCCCTGCCATCAGCAACTCCATCGTGCTCAACGGCAGCTACGAGAACCACGACGGGCAAGGCGTGTACGTCTTCAACACAACCGCTGTGAACAAGTTCTGGCTGACCAGCAATGTGTGGAACTATGTCGAGTTCGTCAAGGCGCAGTTCAGCACGCTCAACAACCAGACTACGGCCGCCGACGACGTGCAGGCGCGCTTCACATTTTTAGGATTCCTCAATTTCCAGGAACAGCAAGGCTTCGATGCCATCTCATTCGGCAGCGAAACGGGGAGCGCGGAAACAGACATCAACGTCGGCCTCAGTTTCTCCAACCTGTACCTGGAGATGGGGTTCAACGTGGAGACCCCTAGCCAGGTGACATTTGGGCTCTTCACTGACCAGATCACGTTCTCTCCCGCCCAAAGCACCGCGCGGCGCGACAGCCTCTATCAACATTTCCCGATCAACATTACGCGCCTGCTGCGCGGGACCGCGGAGAAGCTGCCCACTCAGCAGGGCTATCTGAAAGTGACCACCAGCCAGCTCCGCATGGCGCCGCTAAAGGACGTCTGGTACGGCTTCGAATTCGATTTGAACATGGGCACACCGGGCGCGCTCGCCGCGGCCATCGGCTTCACGTCGCAACTCTTCATCGGTTGGGGGCCGGGCAGCACCGGCGACGCTTACACTTTCTACATTGGAATCAAACTGCCGGGCGCCGGGGGCGGGGAAGCGAAGACCTTCAGCCTGCAAGGCGTGCTGCGGCTCACCATTCAAGCCATTCAGTTCTTCAAAGCGGTGGGCGAGGGCGGCGGCCCCGCCTATATGCTGCGGCTGACGAACATCCTGCTTTCCATTCTCGGCATCTCGTTCCCGCCCGGAACCAGCACGCTGTTTTTCCTGTTCGGAGATCCACGCGCGGGCTCAGCGCGCAACAGCCTGGGCTGGTATGCCGCGGTCAACCGCGAACCGAAAACGCTTGAACGCATCGAACCGCCCGATCAACGGGCGCTCACAACGCACATTCAATAGACGAAAAGCATGCCACGGCTCATCTACTGGAACGTCGAGCACTTCAGCAAGGACAAGTTCTATAACCGACTGCGCAAGCGCTCGCGCGACGACGAGGACGTGTGGGGAGTCAATCGCGCAGATGAGCTACGAACGTACCTGGTGCCGACCCTCACACTGCATGACCCGGATTTCATCGTCATCGTCGAAATCCGTCCCGGAGCGGCCGGGTTGCCCGCCGGTGGGCTGCTCTATGACGAAGGCACTCTAAGCCTGCTGCATTCCCTACGCTCATCCACCCTCAACCAATGGTCGCTGGTTCCTCCGCTGATCCTCGGCCAGAACGGCAAGGCGGAAGGCATCGCGGTGTTCTATCGAAGAGATCGATACTTTTTCACCGGACCGTGGAGATGGCCGGGCGGAGCAGGGGGCGTTGCCGGTCCGGTCGCCACTATCGGCGCTCCGGGTTTCTATCCGAGCCCCTGGAAGCGAGGTGGACGCGCGGCACAAAGCAGTGCCTTGCCGCTGCGCTTTGTTCCCGGAGGGGCGCCTATCAATGCGGGCCAGCGCGAAGACAAACTCGCCGGCCAATGGCGCTTCACGGGAACAGCTCACAACGTCGGTGGCTATCTCCGGTTCCCCGGACCAGCCACCGATTTCCGCACTCCATTCCTCACCACCTTCTGGGATAACGTGAATGCCCGAGTTATAAAGCTGTTAGCCTTTCACGCCCCACCCGACCAAGATGTGGGCGGCAATGTTGCAACTTCAGAATCCACTATCGGCACGCGGCGCCTTTCCTACATCACTGCTATCCAAGCGATCGCCGCCAACGAAAAACAAGTGATTGTTGGTGATTTCAACGTCAGTGTCTTCGATGGGGCCGCAACTGCCCCCGCCTACGGCCGTATTACTGGCGCCCCTCTGAACTTTGGCCAGCTCATTCAGCCCACCCCGTATCAAAATCCGGATGCTGGCTACGTCTGTACGCACATCAAGAATATAAATGAAGCGGCGCCCTGGGACACCGATGGTTATCCCGGATTCAGCTACCAAACAGTCGACGATCTATACGGACAGTACGATTCCATCGATAATGCCTTCCGCCGCTTCGGCGGCGGCGTGGGACCGGCTCCCGCTTCCAATATCACCATCGTGAATCGCCTGACGGGCTCGCCATACAACGCCGTCCCCACCCCCCCAGGTTGTCCCCCCGGTCATTTCCTGTACTTCAGCGGCCTGGCGGACCTCTCAACCCTAAATAGCCCGAACGGTATCGATCCTGACGCCATGAATGCTGACGACAAGCTCATTGATTTTCGCCAGCCTGACAACTATGGGCTGATCCGGCAAACCAGCGATCACCTGCCGTTGCTCTTCGACTTCTGAGAATCCGGCCACACATGAGCTTAACCGATCTCGCAAAAAAACTTCGCCTGGAAGCCGAAACCGGCTCCATCTCCATTACGGCGAGCAATCTCACCTTGAACACCGGTTTAGTGCTACGGCCCGGCTTCGACCTGGATGCCACCATTCGAGACTCCTTCCGGCTCGAGCAAAGTTGGACCGTAGCTGTCACTTCTCAGGACATTAAAGATCCCGTCGGAAACACCATGCGGATCGAGAACGGCAAGTCTTCGTTCCCGGGTCTGCAGCTCGCCGACAAAGCAGTGACCATCGAGTTTTCCGTCGCCGATGTCGCCGGCCAGAGCATCTTGAATTTCACCGCTCCGGTGAACCTCGACGGCTGGAAGTTCAGCGACACGTTCACCTACATGACCGGATTTCCGTACGACTATGTTCCGTACACGAATCCGTATTTCATCTTTTCGACCGACAAACTGGCCGTCTACTCCTGGACAGGCAAAACGATCGCGCTCGAGACCGGCCAAAACTTTGCGAGCCTGATCACCCTCACCGGCGTCTTGCAAGGCATCGTCCAGTTTCTTACCGGCTTCAATACCGATATCCAGCTGCCTTTCTATGGCCCGACGAACGTCAAGGATATCAACAAGGCGCCGAATCTGCTGCCGCAATTCGCGTGGACCGCGCCGATAATCGCCAGCCTGCAGCCCATCCTCTCGCTCCAGATTAAGAATCCCTTCGTCGGCATGCGCGTCGCCAATGCGGAAGTCACCGAAGACGGCGAAAAGGTCGTCCACCAGCTTCGTAATTTCTACTTCGGTATGAAGCTCGCCATCGGCGAAGGCGCCAAGATCGAGCTCGACTTCATTACCCGCATCTATCAAGGCGGCACGCAATACAACATCTATGTCGCTTCGTCGCCCGATAAGCCGCTAACGCCCGAGGCGTTGTTCGAACTGATGGCCGGGGAGACATGGACCGCTCTGGTGCCCGCGCAGTTGCAGCAATTCCTCAGCCTCGTCGCCTTCAAAGACATCTCGGTCGAAGTGGCGTTCGTCAACTCCACACCGGTAGTCAACACCATCACCGCCACCGTCGGCTCAACCGGCGAATGGCGCTTGTTCGGCGATTTCGTCATCAAGCAATTCGACGTCATCTGGGCCATCGAAGGCCCCGGTACTGAGGACGCACAGAGCATCCAGTTCTCCGCGCGCTTCGAGTTCTTCAAAGATCTCTTCAAAGGCGAGTTCTACGTCAACATCACCAGCGACCTGGTCATCTCCGGCGGCTACGAAGGCGAAGTCCGCTTCAGCGACTTGGTCAACGTGATCAGCGGCGGCGCCATCCAACTGCCCGATAACCAGAACACTCTCGATTTCGCTTTCCAAAACTTCCAGCTCCTGCTCGACTACCGACAGAAGCGCTACATGCTCGGCGCGGAAGCTTCCGCCACCCTCAAGATCATGGGAACCGACGTCATCACGTTGGACGGCGTGCGGTTCCAGCTCACCGCGCTCCCTAAGCCGGGCACCACGCAGACCCAATATTTGGGAATGATTCAGGGAACCCTTTACTTCATCACCATCGGCGTCTTCCTTTCGGCCGAGTACAAGGGCGAGGTCGAGGGCTGGTTCTTCCAGGGTTCGCTGCCTCAGGGCGAAGAGTTGGCTCTCGGCGAGTTGCTCAATAAGCTGCTCGCCGCCGTAAGTCTGCCGGAGTTTCTGCCGCCGTCCCTCATCGTGCGAGAGCTCGCCGTCACCGCCAGCCCCGCCACCAGCACCAAAAAGTCATCCTCCTATTCGGGATCGGGCAAGCTGCAGTTGGTCGATACCCAGCTCGGATTCCTCGGCTCCTTCACTCTCGCCGCTAGCCTCGATATCGTTTACGTCAACGACGGCGCCAAGGCCACCACGCAAGGCGAGTTCAACTTCATCACCACGCTCGAAAGCATCGGCGCCGAGTTCACCATCGGCTACAGGTTCAATTCCGAAGCGAGCAACATCCTGTTCCTGCGCTGGGAAGTGTTCACGGTCGAGTACAACACGAACTCCACCGAAATTGTTTTCCGTATTGATGGCTGGTCCTTTGGCGACCTTCTGGTTTCCTTCGTCCGGATGATCACCGGCGACTACGATTTCCGCCTGCCTTCCCCCTGGGACCTGCTGAACCAGATCAGCCTGCGCGGCTTCCAGATCACCTTCAACCTCACCACCAAAGAGGTCTCTTTCCAATACAAGCTGACCAACAAGATCAACCTGGGCTTCATGACCATCAACGGCCTGGAGCTGAAGAAGGACAAGAACGGCCTGCTGTTGACTCTCGACGCGAGCTTCCTCGATGGCTCGGCGGTCCCCCCGTTCGACCCCATGAAGCAGACGCCGGACGTTCCCACCGGAAACGCGCTGGTCGACTTGAAGCTGCTTGCCCTCGGACAACGCGTCACCGTGGCCGGCATTAACCAGGTCAAGAACATGAACGAGGCGATTAAGGTGCTCTCGGGTTTCCACGACAACCCGCCCGACAAATTGCCCGTCGGCGGCCCGAACCAGCCTGCGTTCGATTCCAACAATAGTTGGCTGATCGGGACTCATGTCACTGTCCTCGGAAACACACTCGATCTGAAGCTCGTGTTCCTCGATCCCGAGCTCTACGGACTGCGCATCGCCTTGGCGGGCGAAAAGGCCAAGATCTTCGCGGGCCTTCAGTTCGAAATTCTCTACAAGCGCATTACCGACAGCATCGGCGTCTATCAAATTGAGCTCAAGCTGCCCGATGCGATGCGCTACCTCGACTTCGGCCAACTCTCGATTATTCTGCCGGTGGTCGGCGTTGAGATCTACACCAACGGCAATTTCAAAATCGATTTCGGCTTCCCGTACAACAACGATTTCTCGCGCTCTTTCGGCGTGCAGTACTTCCCGTTCGTGGGCGCGGGCGGATTCTACTTCGCCTATCTCAACAGCGCAACCTCCACCAAAGTACCGAAGACAAACAAGGGCATCTTCGACCCGGTATTTGAATTCGGCATCGGCCTTTCCATAGGGCTCGGGAAAGACATCAACAAGGGCATCCTGAAGGCCGGCATCAGCATCACCGTCATCGGCATTCTCGAAGGCGTGCTGGCGGTTTGGAAGCCGAACGATTCCACACAGCAGCTCGCGCTCGCCCCGCCGCCCGGCACAGCGCTGGCCGCAGCCGCGAGCGGCGACGTTCAGAAGTCTTATTACTACCGCATCCATGGCACCATCGGAATCACCGGCAAGGTGTACGGCAGCATCAACTTCGCCATCATTTCAGCCGACGTGAACCTGGTCGTCTACGCCTTCATTCAGGCCACCATCGAAGCCTACCGGCCGCTGCTGGTCTATATCGAGGCTGGCGTCTCCGTCTCCCTCACGGTCAAGATCAATCTCGGCTTCTTTAAGGTCAGCATTCATCTCTCTTTTTCGACCAAGATCAGCGAGCGCTTCGAACTCGGCTCGCGCAGCCTCGCGCCTTGGGACGACGGCGCACTCTTGCTCGGCCCGCGAACACTGACGGCTTCTTCCTTCGAACGCTATTCCGCGAACCTGAACTTCGCCGCGCTCGCCGTCGAGCCGCAAAACAAGGTCACCATCAATCTCTACTACGCCAACCAGATGGCCGTCGAAGGCGACCCGAACACCTCGCCCGACACGACCAAGGCCAAGTTCGTCACCATGCTCTATATCGATGCACCCAAGCCGAAGGGGCTGGCTGCAACCGAAGGAGCGCTCGACGCGGCCGCTGACAAAACTTCATTCGAGTTGTTCGCCGAGGAGGTTTTTCTTTGGTCGGTATATGCGTTCTGGGACAAGAAACCGTCTGCCCGGAGCGCCAGCCGCGCTGAGTTCGCCGGAACTCCCATCCTGCGCGAGCACGTCGCGTCCGCATACAAATATCTCTCCGATAACACCGTCCACCGGCCCATCTCTTATAAAACCGATATCGTTCCAGGACTCTTTTCGCAGCTCAACTTCGTCGTGAATGGCCCGGGCACGCTCGACTCCGCGGCGCCGTTCCCCATGTTCCCGAACCTGCGCTTGAACGCGCCGGCCTATAAAGACGCGCCTGAAGTAAAGGTCGACTTCATGGATTACTCCCTGGTCGACAACACGTACCTGGAACAACTACGCGCCTATTTCCAGCAAATTGCCGCTCAGTATCAGAACGAGCTCGAACGCAAGTACGCCGGAACGCCCGCGCCCGCGCAAGCGCGCCGCGCGATGGATGACGACCAGGAATCGTTCTCGCAAGCGGTGTTCGAAGATTTCGTGTTGATGATCGCGCGCTACATGCTGCAAGCCGGTATCGACGCATTTGACGGCTTTGCCTATCCGTATAACGGCGAAAAGCTCTCCACCATCGTCGGCCAGATCAACGCCATCACGGACGACACCACCGGCATCAGCAATAACCTCACCGCGCAAGAAATCGTGTTCGCCAACCGGACGCTGGAACTCACTGCGAACCTCACCTTCCAGGTGACGCAGATCCGTTACGCCATTCAGAACCAGAATTCGCTCGGCGAGATCGCAACTAAATTGCGCGCCACTGCCCTGGATATCGTCAAAGACCTATATAACGCCACGCTCGGCGGCCTGATCCGCCAAGGCGTTGTTCTCAACCTTCCTTCCGGCCCATACATCACCGGCCCGGATGACACCATTGACCGCATCGTAGCCAATGCTCCGGCCACTTACGAGGAACTCACCACGGCGCTGCTGCCGAAAACGGATGCACTGATTCCACTCGCCGTCATCGTCATCCCTGCCTCGCTGTATACAACGCAAGCGGGCGACAAGCTGCAGACCATTGCCGATGCCTACGCCGTCGGATACGACACGCTCGCCGTCGATGTTCAGGGAATCGCGAATCTGTTCCTCGCGGGGACCGCGGATAATCCAACCTTCCTCACGCTGCCCAACCTGAGGGTGATGACCTCGACCGATCTTTTGCGCGATATGGCCGCCAAGTACGGCATCGACAATCTCGCGGGCATGGCGGCGCGTTTTCTGCTCTATGGCTTGCGCCCCATCGTCAACTCGAATCTTGTGCTTCAGCCCTCGAACCCGTGCGCTGCTGTGCCTTCCGGCGGCTCTTGCGCGTTCTACAACTTGACGGGCCAGCAATTCGCATTGCCCTCGCTCGATACCAGTGATTCCGACAAGTGGGCAGTCACGCTGTCTACCCCCGAGACTCTGAGCTGGCTCACCTTCGCGGGCGCCGATCCGAACGGCATCGCGGTCCCGGTTGATAAGTCGAGTATTGATTGGATCAACCAGGTATGGCAGTCTGCGCGCAAGAACGGCACCCAAGCCAAGATCAACTCGATCGCCCAACTGCCGAGTTATCGCGACGCCGCCAGGCGATTCAATTTCACAACCAACATCCCGGTGCAAAGCGCCACCAGCCTGCGCTATCCCGTAAACAACAACTCCGGCGGCTTCGTCACCGTCCCGCGAGTATGGTCGCTGCCTTCCGGAATGCTTCGGCAGGTGAGTCTCGATACCGCGCTCAGACCGATTTTTTCGGTGCGCATCGGCACCGCGGAAGATGTCACCCATGCTCCTTCAGCCAAAGCCTATGGATGGGCCACGCTGCTCGACGTGCAGGTCAAGCGTATGCGCGTGGCCGCGGAAAGCGAACAGACATTTCCGAATACTTACGAATTCGTGGGCGCGGGCGACGCCGGCATCCAGTTGCTCGAGCAATATCTCGCCGCGGTGGGTGAGAAGCGCGCCGCCGCGATCAACGCCATCTACATCTTCTACCGCGCCAATGCCACCGGCGAAACGCCTGTCGGTTTGCAGTCGGAAGGCATGGAGAACGTGACCTCGTTCCTGGTGAAGGCAAACCTTTCCACCGAAACCAATCCCGGCCAGGCGCTTGCACGCATGGCGGCAGCCGCGCTCACGCCCACAGGCATCCTCAACGATCCGGTCGATTTCTTGCGCCTCGCCTGGGAAGCGAGCATCACGCGTTCTGGCG
>Ga0209061_1006070_pt1 | contig 10061 bp, 6 predicted proteins | sample Coa_R1_10_FD_187157 | JGI IMG/M metagenome (GOLD analysis project Ga0209061, IMG submission 187157) | Surface soil microbial communities from Centralia Pennsylvania, which are recovering from an underground coalmine fire - Coalmine... | ecosystem: Environmental > Terrestrial > Soil > Unclassified... | reverse complement strand
GTCGTGCTCATGATCCAGCCGCCGCGGGGTTTCGGCGACAATCCCGTGGCGATCTATCATGACCCCGACCTGCCGCCCAGCCATCACTATCTGGCCACCTACCGCTGGCTGGACACCGGCTTCGGCGCTCACGCCCTGGTGCATCTGGGCAAGCACGGCAATCTGGAGTGGCTGCCAGGAAAGACGCTGGGCCTGTCGGCGGCCTGCTCCGCCGACGCCGCGCTGGGCGATCTGCCGGTGGTGTACCCGTTTTTAGTCAACGACCCGGGCGAAGGCACCCAGGCCAAACGACGCGCGCACGCCGTGCTCGTCGACCACCTCATCCCGCCGATGGCTCGTGCCGAAACCTACGGTGATATCGCCCGGTTGGAGCAACTGCTCGACGAGCACGCTGCCGTCGCCGCGCTGGACCCCGGCAAGCTGCCCGCGATCCGCCAGCAGATCTGGACCCTGATCCGGGCCGCCAAGATGGACCACGATCTCGGCCTGACCGAACGCCCGGAAGACGACTCGTTCGACGAGATGCTGCTGCACGTCGACGGGTGGCTGTGTGAGATCAAGGATGTGCAGATTCGCGACGGCCTGCACATCCTGGGTGAACGGCCGACCGGAGAAGCTGAACTGAACCTGGTATTGGCGATCCTGCGATCTCGTCAACTCTTCGGCGGCCAGACAACGGTGCCCGGTCTGCGCCAAGCGCTGGGACTGGCCGAGGACGGCACCGATGAGCGCACCTGCGTCGACGCGGCCGAGACCCGAGCCCGCGAATTGCTAACAGCGTTGCAGGCCGCCGGCTGGGATCCCGACGCCGCCGAGCGGCTTACCGGCAACCCCGATGCGGCGGCGGTGCTGCGTTTCGCCGCCACCGAAGTGGTGCCCCGGCTTTCCGGCACGGCTAACGAGATAGACCAGGTGCTGAAGGCTTTAGACGGCCGCTTCATCGCCGCAGGACCCTCCGGCTCGCCGCTGCGCGGCCTGGTGAACGTGCTACCCACCGGGCGCAACTTCTACTCCGTCGATCCCAAAGCGGTGCCGTCCCGGCTAGCGTGGGAAACCGGTGTAGCGCTGGCTGATTCGCTGCTGGCGCGTTATCGCGACGATTACGGGTGCTGGCCTCGTTCGGTCGGCATTTCAGTGTGGGGCACTTCAGCGATGCGCACCGCTGGCGACGATATCGCGGAAGTTCTTGCGCTGCTTGGGGTCCGGCCAGTGTGGGACGACGCGTCGCGGCGAGTCGTGAATCTAGAGCCAATTCCGTTGGCGGAACTCGGCCGCCCTCGCATCGACGTGACCGTGCGCATTTCCGGTTTCTTCCGGGACGCGTTCCCGCACGTGGTGACCATGCTCGACGATGCGGTACGGCTGGTGGCCGACCTCGACGAACCCGTCGAGCACAACTACGTCCGCGCCCACGCACTGGCTGACTTTGCCCAGCATGGCGATAAACGCAGATCCACCACAAGGGTTTTCGGTTCGAAGCCGGGCACCTACGGGGCGGGGCTGTTGCAGCTGATCGACAGCCGCAACTGGCGCGACGACGCCGACCTGGCCCAGGTGTACACGGCGTGGGGCGGATACGCCTACGGGCGCGACCTGGACGGCCGCCCCGCGACCGACGACATGACCCGCCAATACCGGCGCATCGCGGTCGCTGCCAAGAACACCGACACCCGCGAGCACGACATCGCCGACTCCGACGACTACTTCCAGTACCACGGCGGCATGGTGGCCACCGTGCGGGCGCTGACCGGGCGGGCGCCGGCGGCCTACATTGGCGACAACACCCGTCCGGACACGATCCGCACCCGCACTTTGTCGGAGGAAACCACTCGCGTCTTTCGCGCCCGCGTCGTCAACCCGCGGTGGATGACCGCGATGCGCCGGCACGGCTACAAGGGCGCCTTCGAGATGGCCGCGACGGTGGACTACCTCTTCGGCTACGACGCCACCGCGGGTGTCCTGGCCGACTGGATGTATGAGCAGCTCACCGAGCGCTACGTGCTCGACGCCGAAAACCGCAAATTCATGGCGGAGTCAAATCCGTGGGCACTGCACGGGATGGCCGAACGGCTGCTGGAGGCGGTCAGCCGCGGAATGTGGGCCGAGCCGCAACCGGCCACCGTCGAGGGATTGCGGCAGGTGCTGCTGGAAACCGAGGGTGATTTGGAAGGGCATTTGGAAGGGTAGAGAGATGCACCCCACTTTTGCCGACGTTGCGAAGTCCCGCTACATCCTGCTGACCACATTCACCAAGGACGGCCGGCCGAAACCAACACCGATCTGGGCGGCCCCAGACGGTGACCGGCTGCTGGTCATCACGCAGGAAAAGTCCTGGAAAATCAAGCGCATCCGTAACAGCCCACGGGTCACCCTCGCGGCATGCGATCTGCGTGGCCACCCGAAAAGTGAGGCCATCGAAGCGACGGCGACCATCCTGGACAAGTCGCACAACGCCGCGGTCTCCGACGCGATCGGCAAGCGGTACGGCATCGTTGGCCGAGTATTCAACTTCTTGTCCAAATTACGCGGCGGCATGCGAACCAACATCGGGCTCGAGCTTCGCCCGGCCGGTTAACTTCGCAGATATCGGCCGAAGAACGCGAACACGCGGGCCCAGGCGTCTTCGCTGGCGGCTTCGTTGTAGCCGAATCCGGTGATGCGCAACAGTGGCTGGGCAGGCAGCTTGTTGGCGAAGCTGTGGCCGGCGCCGGGGTAAACCTTGACGTCGTTGGGAATGCCCTTGTGCTCCAAAACCCGGTGCAGACGATTCGGCGCGCCGATACCCAGCGGGTCGCGGCTGCCGAAGCTTGCCACGATCGGGCATGCGCCGTCCAGAGTTTCGCTGAGGTGACGGGGCAACGGTGTGCCGTAGAACGGCGCGGAGGCACCGAATCCCCTGGGCGCCATTACCAACGCGAACTGCCCGCCCATGCAGAAACCGGCGATTCCTATCCGTCCCGAGCATTGCGGCAGCGACTGCAGGTAGTCGCGGGCGGCCAGGATGTCGTCGACCGCGGCGCCCTGCTTGCTGAACAGATCACGAAATACCCGCATGACGCAGCGAGCCCTGCCGCCGCGCGCGAACAGGTTCGGTGTGATCGCCACATATCCCGCCGCGGCGAGGTGATCGGAGATTCGCTGCTTGTCGGGCCCGTAGCCGATCGCATCGTGGATCACCACTACGCCTGGCCAAGGACCCTGCCCGTCGGGGACACTCAGCAGCGCATCGATCGGGCCGGCCGGGGTGTCAATCTCGATGGTGGTCATGACGCTTATCTAACTGCAGCCGCCGTGGAAGTTCGACGGCGTGCTCGGCGCGCTGGCATTCATCGGCACCCACCTCCGTCTCACCCGGCCCAATCAATTCGCGCTGTTAGCATCGCAAGGCGTGCCCCCCGCGTTCGGTTCCGACGCCACGGTGGCGGGCGAGGACCCGTGGGCCGCGGCGCGCGCGGCCGCCGGTCACTGCACGCCGGGCAGTGCGGTGTCGCTCCGGGCGGTGTTGGCGCCGGGGACCCCCTTGTGGCGCGGTCGGCAAACGGTTGGTCGGGGTGCGGTCAGCTATGGCTAGCACGCCCAGGCGGTTTCACCGAGCGGGCCGTTTCGCCGACGCCACCGAGATCATCCCGGCCGTCGATGACGAGGACACCGGCGCCCTTCCCGTCCACCCCGACGCCGGTCCGAGTGCCGACCCTGCGGTCGATGACGACGCCGCCGACTTGGCGGACGCTCCCGACGCCCGCCCGACACTGCGCCAGCGGTTGGCCGAGCTCGGTACCGCGGGTCTGGTGTGGCTGCGCACCGCGTTGCTGCCGCGGCTGGGCAAGGCCGTGGTGCCGCGATTGGCGCGGCTGTGCGCGACGGTCGCGGCGGCGCTGTTGCTCTGTGCCAGCTTCCCCAGTTTCAACTGGTGGTGGGCCGCTGTCGTCGCGTTCGCGCTGCTGGCCTGGGTGCTGATCGATCCTGCCACCAGACTCGTCGGTGGCCTGGGATACGGCTATCTGTTCGGGCTGGTGTTCTACGTGTCGTTGCTGCCGTGGATCGCCAAGCTCGTCGGCCCGATGCCACTGGCGGCGCTGGTGGTAGTGTGCGCGCTGTTTCCCGCGATCTTCGGGCTGCTGGCCGTGGTGGTACGGGCGCTGCCCGGCTGGCCGATCTGGTTCGCGCTGGTGTGGGCGGCACAGGAGTGGGCCAAATGCACGGTGCCGTTCGGCGGGTTTCCGTGGGGGGTGGTGGCCGCCGGCCAAACCGCGGGCCCGTTTCTGCCGTTGGTGCGGTTAGGCGGTGTTTCGCTGCTGTCGACGGCGATCGTGCTGATCGGGTGCAGCCTGACCGCTTTCGCGATGGAAACCGTGCGGTGGTGGCGGCGAGGCGGCGCCGGCACCGCCGCCGCCGGCACCGCCGATACTGCCGCCGACATGCCCCCGGCGGTGGTGGTGCCGGGGATCTGTATCAGCCTGGTGCTGCTGGCCAGCGTCATCGTGTGGCCGCCGGTGCGGCATGCGGGCGCCGGATCCGGGAACGACGCCACCGCCACTGTGGCCGCTGTCCAGGGCAACGTTCCCCGACTGGGGCTCGATTTCAACGCTCAACGTCTTGAAGTGCTGCGCAACCACGTCCGGGAGACGCAGCGGCTCGCCGACGACGTCCATGCCGGCCGCGCGCCGCAACCCCAGTTCGTTGTGTGGCCGGAGGACGCGTCGGACATCGATCCATTGCGCAACGCCGACGCCAGCCAGCAGATCACCGCCGCTGTCGACGCGATCGACGCACCGATCCTGGTCGGCGCGCTGACCGATCTTCCCGGGGCCAGCGGCAAGGAACCGGCGGCGCGCAACACCGTGATCGTCTGGAACCCCGGCACGGGGCCGGCCGATCGTCACGACAAACAGATCGTGCAGCCATTCGGCGAGTACTTGCCCTGGCGGAGCTTTTTCCGCCACCTCACCGCGCTCGCCGACTGGGCGGGCAACATCGTGCCCGGCGACAGCACCGGCGTGGTGCATGTCGCCGGCGTCCCGGTCGGCGTCGCCACCTGCTGGGAGGTGATATTCGACCGGGCGCTGCGGGAATCGGTGCGCAACGGCGCGCAACTGCTGACCACGCCCGCCAACAACGCCAACTTCAACCAGCGGATGAGCGAACAGCAGCTGGCCTTCTCCAAGATCCGCGCCGTGGAGCTCGACCGCTATGTCGTCGTCGCCAGCAACACCGGGATCAGCGCGGTCATCGCCCCAGACGGCCGCGAGGTGGAGCGCACCGAGTTCTTCGTGCCCGCCTACCTGGACACCCAGGTACGTCTCAAAACCACCCTGACGCCGGCCGCCCGCTGGGAGCCGCTCGTCCAATGGATGCTGGTCATAGCCGGCGCGGCGGCACTGCTCGCCGCCATAAGGCACAATGGGTGGTTCCCGCGTCCCAAGCGCAGCGGCCGGCCGATGGACGACTCAACTGCGCCCGAGGACGCATCCGGCGGCGTCCCGCTCGACGAGGGCGACGAGATTTCGTCCGATGCAGGTGGCGACCAAGCCCCCGCCGAAGGCGGCCGACACGCAGCCCGGTCCGGGCCAGACAAAGGAGCGACATGACCACCGGCCAGTCGACATCCCGTGGTACGGGCGAGCGTCCCAGCCAGCGCACCTTGGTGATCATCCCGACCTTCAACGAGCGGGAAAACCTGCCGCTGATCCTGCGGCGGCTGCACCAGGCTCGCGCGGAGGTGCAGGTGCTGGTCGTCGACGACGACAGCCCGGACGGCACCGGCCAGCTCGCCGACGAATTGGCAGCCGCGGATCCCGATCGGCTGCACGTGATGCACCGCACCGCCAAGAACGGGCTCGGGGCGGCCTATCTGGCCGGCTTCGGCTGGGGACTGGCGCGCCAGTACTCCGTTCTGGTCGAGATGGACGCCGACGGCAGCCACGCGCCCGAGCAGTTGCACCGATTGCTCGACGCGGTCGACGCCGGAGCCGACCTGGCGATCGGTTCGCGCTACGTGGAAGGCGGGACCGTACGCAACTGGCCGTGGCGGCGGGTGGCGCTGTCCAAGGTGGCCAACACCTATTCGCGGCTCATGCTGGGCATCGACGTGCACGACATCACCGCCGGCTACCGCGCCTACCGGCGCGAGGTGTTGGAGACCATCGATCTGTCCGCGGTGGATTCGAAAGGCTACTGCTTTCAGATCGACCTTACCTGGCGCACCATCAGCAACGGCTTCACCGTTGTCGAGGTGCCCATCACGTTCACCGAGCGTGAACTCGGGGTGTCCAAGATGAGCGGCTCCAACATCCGCGAAGCGATCGTCAAGGTCGCTCAGTGGGGGATCAGCGGGCGGCTTGACAGCCGATCACGCCGGGGCGCCCTCAGCTACCGCGACGGCGCTGCCTGATGATTTCCAGACGCTCCTTGAGCAGCTCGTCGAGCTCCTCGATGGTGCGGCGCTCGAGCAGCATGTCCCAGTGGGTACGTGGCGGCTTGACCTTCTTCGGCTCGGGCTGATCACCCTCGATCAGGACACCTTCCATGCCGTTGCGACATAGCCAGGTGCCGGGGATCTCGGCATCGTCGGCGAACGGAACTTCGAACTCCTCGCCGTTTTCGGTCCGGTACCGAGCAATCTGACGCGGCGCCAGGTCATGGTTGCGGTCAGTCTCGTAGCTCACGGCTCCGAGGCGACTACCCCTCAGCACGCGGTCAGCCATGGGCTTACTCCTCCGAACTCCTCTGAGCTAAAACTCTACGGGTTGACAACGCTATTGCGGAGTCGCGCGTTCCCGGGACCCACGCCGTCACCGTGCGCGACGCGGCCTCCCATGATACCGGGATCACGGCGTGCTCCGCGTTACAGTTCGGGCGTGGCCCGTCGCATACGACCCCGGCCGTGCCGCTGGTGTGGTCGCGACATCGCGGAGAACGGCACGGGCCGGCGGCGGCTGTACTGCCGGCAATCCTGTCGGCAACGGGCTTACGAACAGCGGGCATTGACCGGCGGCGCCAGGCCACTGCCGGCTGACGCGGTGGTGCTGTCGGCCCGTGAGGCCGTTGAGCTCGCCGATCGTGTCTATCAGGTGCGGTGTGCGGCTGAGGACGTGGCCACGGCGCTGGACGAAGGTGCTGAAAGAGCGGAATTGCGCCGACTGTGCGACACGCTGCTGCGCGCCGTGCACGCGGTCGACGGCTGGCGCTAAGTCCCTGTTACCGCCGGTCGCCGGAGAGGTTGACCACGGTGACCGCCGCCACCGGATGGCAGGTACAGTCGCGCCATGACGGCTGGGCTGAGCGGTTGGCCGCGGGTCTGGCCGCCGAATCGGGCGGACAACGCGACGTGGCAACAGCGGGACGGATATAACGCCGGGGGATATCGGAAGTGTTGGACAATCGTGCCGAGGTTGGCCTTGCTCACCACTGATGGTGAGCGGTCGCGAACCAGAACTCTTGGCGCGCGCTAAGCCCGCTTTCACCGGACAACCAAGCGAGGAATAGCGACATGGCTGATCAGCTCCGGCATGCGACCGAGGCGCTGCGCAAAGCGCTGGTGCAGGTTGAGCGCCTCAAGAGCACGAACCGCGCGCTGCTGGAACGCTCCAGCGAACCGATCGCGATCGTCGGCATGGCCTGCCGCTTCCCCGGGGGAGTGGACAGCCCCGAGGGCCTGTGGGAGATGGTGGCCCAGGGCCGCGACGTGATGTCGGAGTTCCCCACCGATCGCGGCTGGGACCTGGACGGGCTGTTCGACCCCGATCCCGATGCGCCGCACAAGTCTTATACCCGCTACGGCGGATTCGTCGACGACGTCGCCGGTTTCGACGCGGGGTTTTTCGGGGTGTCACCCACCGAGGCGCTGGCCACCGATCCTCAGCATCGGATGCTTCTCGAGCTGTCGTGGGAAGCATTGGAGCGGGCCGGAATCGACCCGACCTCGTTGCGGGGCAGCGCCACCGGAGTGTTCGCCGGCATCATCGTGCAGGGCTACGGGATGCTCGCCGAGGAGATCGAGGGCTATCGGCTCACCGGTATGACCTCGAGCGTGGCGACCGGCCGGGTGGCCTACGTGCTGGGCCTGGAAGGCCCCGCGGTCTCGGTGGACACCGCATGCTCGTCGTCGCTGGTGGCGCTACACATGGCGGTGCAGTCGCTGCGCTCCGGCGAATGCGACCTGGCCCTGGCCGGCGGTGCGACGGTCAACGCCACCCCGACGGTCTTCGTCGAGTTCAGCCGGCACCGCGGGCTGGCGCCCGACGGCCGCTGCAAGCCCTACGCCGCCGCGGCCGACGGCGTCGGCTGGTCCGAGGGCGGCGGGATGCTGGTGGTGGAGCGGCTGTCGGATGCGCGCCGGTTGGGTCATCCGGTGTTGGCGCTGGTGCGCGGCTCGGCGGTGAACCAGGACGGAGCCTCCAACGGGTTGACCGCACCCAATGGGCCGTCCCAGCAGCGGGTGGTGCGCGCCGCGCTGGACAACGCGGGCCTCAGCCCGGCGGATATCGATGTGGTAGAGGGCCACGGCACCGGCACCACGCTGGGTGATCCGATTGAGGCGCAAGCACTTTTGGCCACGTATGGGCAGAACCGCTCGCAGCCGGTGTGGTTGGGCTCGATCAAGTCGAACATGGGTCACACTCAGGCCGCCGCCGGGGTGGCGGGCGTGATCAAGATGGTCGAGGCGATGCGCCACGACCTCTTGCCCGCGACGTTGCATGTCGATCAGCCCAGTCCACATGTGGATTGGTCGGCGGGGCAGGTGGCGTTGCTGACCGAGCCACGGCCCTGGCCCGCTGCGAACGCTGAGGGTCGAGCGCGCCGGGCCGGGGTGTCGTCGTTCGGGATTTCCGGCACCAACGCGCACGTGATCATCGAAGCCGCGCCGCCCGCGCCGCAGCCGCAGGAGCGGTCGCAGCCGGCGGTGGTGCCGTGGGTGGTATCGGCGAAGACCGCCTCGGGGTTGCCCAAGCAGGCGGCCCGATTGAGGCAGCATCTGGCCGCGCACCCACAGGTTGATGTCGCCGACGTCGGGTGGGCGCTGGCCGGCCGGTCGGTGTTCGAGCACCGGGCGGTGGTGCTCGGCGCCGATCGTGAGCGTCTGCTGCGCGGCCTGGGGGAGCTGGCCGACGACAGCCCGGGTGCCGCGGTGGTGCGCGGCAGCGCACGGCCCGTCGGCAAGACGGTGTTCGTCTTCCCCGGCCAAGGCTCGCAGTGGCGCGGCATGGGCGTCGAATTACTGGATGTCGCACCGGTTTTCGCCGCGAAGATCAACGAGTGTGCGGATGCGTTCGCGGAGTTCGTGGACTGGTCGCTGACCGACGTGCTGCACGGCGCCCCGAGTGCACCCGGCCTGGACCGGGTCGATGTGGTGCAGCCCGCGCTGTTCGCGGTGATGGTGTCGCTTGCCGAGCTGTGGCGCTCAATCGGTGTCCGTCCCGATGCCGTCATCGGCCATTCCCAGGGCGAAATCGCGGCCGCCCATGTCGCGGGGGCGCTGTCGTTGCGCGACGCCGCGCTCGTGGTCACGTTGCGCAGCAAGCTGCTTCGGGAACTGACCGGCCGCGGCGGCATGGTGTCGCTGGCATGCAGCGCTGAGCAAGCCCGAGACCTGTTAGCGCCCTTCGGGAATCGGATCGGGATCGCTGCCATCAACGGACGGTCGGCGGTTGTGGTATCCGGCGAAGTCGCGGCGCTTGAGGAGCTGGTGCAGCGCTGCACCGACCAGGAGCTGCGAGCACGCCGCATCGACGTGGATTACGCCTCGCATTCGGCCGACGTCGAAGCGATCCGCGAGCAGCTCGCCGAAGCGTTGTCCGGCATCGAACCCCGTCCAGCGCGCACCGCGTTCTTTTCCACGGTCACCGGTGGTCTGCTGGATACCGCGGGACTGGACGCCGACTACTGGTATCGCAACATTCGCCAGACGGTCGAGTTCGACCGGGCGATCCGCAGCGCCTGTGAGCACGGTTATCGCACCTTCATCGAAACCAGCCCGCATCCCGCGTTGATCGCCGGGATCGAAGGCACCGTCAGTGAATGCGTCGAAGGCAACGCCGAGCCGATCGTGGTCCCCACCCTCG
>Ga0209061_1006069_pt1 | contig 10063 bp, 6 predicted proteins | sample Coa_R1_10_FD_187157 | JGI IMG/M metagenome (GOLD analysis project Ga0209061, IMG submission 187157) | Surface soil microbial communities from Centralia Pennsylvania, which are recovering from an underground coalmine fire - Coalmine... | ecosystem: Environmental > Terrestrial > Soil > Unclassified... | reverse complement strand
TCACTCTGAATTGGGATTCTGTTACCCGCAGTCTAGCTGCGGGAGTAACCTGTCTTGATTTGGTGAAAGGGGAGTTTATGAGCCGAGTTTCGATGTCGGTGTTGTCGCTGGCAGCATTGCAGTTGCTATTTACTATCCCGCCGTGCTGTGCACACACTGCTCTGCAGGCGAGCGGGCAGGGCGGCACGATTGAGGGCACAGTTACTGATCCCTCAGGCGCCGTAGTTGCTGGAGCAACGGTCACTCTATCCAACCCGAATGTCAAGTATACGCAAAGCACAAAAACCGATACGAATGGTGCATTTCGCTTAGTCAATATTCCGCCAAACACGTATGTGCTTCAGATTTCATCGCCCGGGTTTCAGCCGTTTCAACAGCAGATTGACGTGCGAACAACCGTTCCCATTCCTATTAAGGCAACCCTTACACTGGCGAGCGAACAGCAAACGGTGAATGTGTCTGCCGCGCCTGAAGTTGTCGAAAACGTGCCGGCTCCGCATACGGATGTGGGCTCCAGTCTGCTCTCGACATTACCGATTTCAGGCACCGACAATGGCTTAAGCAATGCCATTACGTTAACTTCTGGTGGTGTAGTGGCAGATTCGAATGGCTTCTTTCATCCCCAAGGTGATCATGCACAAACGAGCTATGTCATCGATGGACAGCCGATTACCGATCAGCAGAATAAAGTTTTTTCCACTGAGCTTCCGACTAACGTTTTCCAAGCGATGGAGCTCATTTCTGCAAGCCCGAATGCTGAGTATGGGGATAAGACGAGTTTAGTCGTAAATGCAGTCACCCGGTCTGGTTTGGGGCAAAAACCAAATGGCAGTCTCGAGTTGAGTTATGGATCGTTTGGAACGGCTACTGAAAATGCAACATACTCCATCGGGGGACCGAATTGGGGTAATTTTATAGCCGTCGACACATCGAGAAGCGGCCGTTTCCTGGATTCTCCGGAGTTCTGGCCGATGCACGATATCGGGAACAGTGGGGTTATTTTCGATCGCATCGATTATCAACCTACCGAACATGATGCCTTTCACCTCGATATGTATGTTGCCCGCAATTGGTTTCAAGTCCCGAATACATATGACCAGCCGCTGCAAGATCAGCGTCAGCAGGCCCTCACATTTGACGCAGCAATTGGTTATCAGCACACGTTCAGCCCGAGTACGCTGCTTTCAATCAACCCCTACTGGCGGCAAGACCATGTTCAATACTTTCCAAGCCATGAGCCATTTGATGACACCCCGGCCACAGTCGCCGAAAATCGACATCTTACAAACTGGGGGACGCGTGTTGATCTTTCTTATGCAAAGGGAATGCATAATCTTGACGTTGGTACGGCTTTGATGCAGCACCGGCTGAACGAAAATTTTGGTTTTGGAGTTACGGATCCAACTTTTAACCCGGTGTGCTTGACGCCCGGTGGAGAGGCTGTTACGACGCCAACGCTGACCAATCCCGCTCTATGCGGAACACTGGGTTATGTTGTGAACCCCAATCTTTCGCCTGGCTTAATTCCATACGATTTGAGCCGCGGTGGTTCGCTTTTCCTGTTTCGTGGTTCAGCCAATATTAATGAGGAAGCGGTTTATGTACAAGATCAAATTACATTTCGAAATCTGACACTAAATCCAGGCCTCCGCTTTGACAATTATGACGGCTTGTCAACGGCGCATCTGGTGGAGCCTCGTATTGGGTTTTCTTATCTGATTAAGAAGACCAACACTGTGATACGTGCGTCGTATGACCGCACTATGGAAACTCCGTACAACGAGAATCTTGTTCTCTCCAGCAAGACCGGTGCCGGGGGGCTCGCTAGTACTGTGTTTGGAGCCTATGGAGCCGCGCCCTTAAGCCCAGGAAGCCGCAACGAATTCGATACAGGATTTGAACAGACACTTGGGAAATATGTGGAGATAGATGCGAGTTATTTTTGGAAATACACAACCAATGCCTTTGATTTCGATACTTTATTCAACACTCCCATTGTATTTCCGATCGAATGGCAGAAATCAAAGATCGACGGAGTTTCTGCCCGTATCTCCACTAGTAGCTTGCATGGATTTCAAATCTATACGACGCTTGGTCACACACGCGCCCGCTATTTCCCTCCGGAGACGGGAGGCATCATTTTCAATTCACCACTGAACACTAGTGTTTTCCGCATCGATCATGACCAGGCGTATCAGCAGACTGGTTATTTGCGCTACCAGCACGGCAAAGACGGGGTTTGGGCACAATTCATCTGGCGTTTCGACAGTGGCGAAGTGGCCGGTTCAGTAACGGATCTTGCCGACGCTTTGGCGCTCGATGCCGATCAGCAGACCGCAATTGGCTTCTATTGTGGCAACCAACGCGCTACCTTGACACATCAGATTACATCTTGCCCTTCTGGCGCTTACGGTGCAACTAGACTGGTGATTCCAGCTCCTGGTACCTACAACCCGGATCACAATCCGCCGCGAATCGCACCGCGGAATATTTTTGACGCGGGTGTCGGAACCGATAACCTTTTTCACAAAGAAAAACTGAAGACGACCCTCCGACTTACCGTTGAAAATCTCACTAATGCGGTGGCGCTGTACAATTTTCTTTCGACGTTTAGTGGAACACATTTCGTCGAGCCGCGAACCTACACGGCGGCTTTGGGGTGGACATTTTAAGGGAGTGAGGACACGTTTTGAAATCACATGTGATACGTTGTTCGCCAAGGCTATGTGTTTCCGTTCTTTGCTAGTCGCGCTAACATTTTTGGTCATTGCCATGCCCAATCATTCAGATGCTCAATCTGCCATCAATCCAGCAAGGGGGCTAGCGCCTCTCTTGGCGAGCCGGGGTCTTGCGGATGGCTGGCTGCTGGTAGCCAACAAGGGAGACCATGCTCTCGGTATTGTGGATCCTATCGAAGGTAAACAGATTGCTGAGATTCCGGAAGGTGGCATAACCGGTCATGAAGTTGCGGCAGCACCAGACGGTAAGACTGCATATGTGCCGATCTATGGCAATTCCGGCGTCGGCAAGCCTGGGACTGATGGCCGAAATATGGTCATAGTCGATCTCGAATCACGCAAGGTCATCGGAAACATAGAGTGGGATCATGGCGTGCGACCTCACTGTGCTGTTTTCGGTCCGAAGGACGGAATGCTCTACGTTACCACTGAACTGGATCACACCGTATCCATTATTGATCCGCATTCACGCAAGATTGTAGGCGCCATCCCGACTGAGCAGGCCGAATCGCACATGCTGGTTATTTCTCACGATGGCACACGCGGCTACACAGCCAATGTCGGACCGGGCACCGTGTCGGTTCTCGATATGATTGGCCGGAAGACATTAAAGGTGATCCACATTTCCGGAGAAACACAGCGGATATCGATTTCCCCTGACGATAGTATGGTTTTTACTGCTGACCAGACGCAGCCGCGCTTAGCCGTAATCGATACTCACAGCAACACAATTAGGACTTGGATACCCTTACCGGGACTCGGCTATGGCACAGCATCAACTTCCGACGGACGTTGGCTAATTGTTGCGGTGCCTACGGTGAACAAGGTGGCAGTAGTTGATCTTCAATCCTTAAAGGTCGTGCACACGATCGACGTACCCAGAGCCCCGCAAGAGGTTCTCATTGCTCCCGGCAATCACGTCGCCTATGTTTCTTGCGACGCCAGCCGCCAGATTGCAGCGATCAACACCGCGGATTGGACGGTAGCAAAGCTGATTCCTGCGGGCAGGGGAGCTGACGGGCTTGCATGGGCTACCCGCGAATAAGGAGCTGGTTTTGGGCTGTTCGGCAAAATTGAACCGTACACTCCATTAACCGGACGCTAGGGAACCGGAGTCAAGGCAATGATGGCATTGGGAAACAAGCCGCCGAGGACCACGAAAAGCACAGCAGCGGTCAGAGCCCACTGCTCGCGGGGCAGGGCATCCGCCATCACGGTGAAACCAGTTCGACGCTTCCCGAGGAACAAACGGATGAATAAGCGAAGAATGCTAATCGCATTCATCGCAATCGCAATGGGAAGCAGCAGCCCGAGTAGAGAATGGGACGCCAGGGTTCCGTGAATCAGCAAGTCTTGCGAACAAAAGCTCAGCGTGCCGGGCAATCCCACCAATGCGAGGCCCAACACGACGAAGAACACCGCCAGGCGCGGTGCGTGTTCCGCAAGGCCGAGGTGCCGGCTCGCCGTTAAATTTTCGCCAAAGCGGACCTCTAATAATCGCAGAATTCCAAAGAGGCCCATAGTGGAGGCGGTAACCACGAACCAGTGCACCAGCGCTCCGGTGATTCCTTCCGCCGTCCGGCTCTCCAGGCCAGCAAGTATGCAGGCGGACTGGCTCAGAGCAATAAAGGCCAGCAGACGACGAGGAGAATTCTCTATCAGCGCGCGAATGGCGACATACAGGGCCGTAGCGAGCGCCAGGTAAGACAAAACGGGAAATAAATCGCTAGCCACCCGGGGAAATAGCGGAATGATCAGTTTTGCGACCAGGAGCGCTCCGAAATGTCCGTTCAACAAAAGGGCACTCGGAATTGCCGGTCCGTTCTCAGCGGCATCCGCCACCCAGGCGTGAGCCGGGCAGATTCCCTTTCGAAAGATCACCGCCACTATCAGCAGCCAGAATACGGCCATACCTCCAGGGTTGCGTTGCTGTAGCTCACCAACCACCAGTCCTTTTCCGGCCGCTGCGATGGAAGCAATTGCCAGCGCCAAGGCAAGAATAGATAGTCCCATAGCTACCCGCGGGCGCCAGGTTCTGGCGGGAAGGAACTTCGTCCGGAAGAATGGCAGAGCTGTCAAAATCCACGCGAAAAGGAAGATCAAGAGGTCCTGGGTGGTGTATGCCAACAGCGTAGAGCCCAGCACAAAGAGCAACTCTGCCATCGTGCTCGCTTTACAGTCCCGCTGTGGCAACACGAGGATCGCCATGACCGCGAGGCAGGAGAACAAAGTCATCAATGTTTCCTCCAACCGCGCTGCAGCCGCTGTGAAATGCAGGAGGGTCAGGCTCGCCATCACGGATACCGAGGCGGCTGTACAGGCGATGATGCGGGCGCGGCTAGCCATGATGGCGGCTAAAATCGCTCCACACCAGGGTGCGCAAACGGCTACGGAACGAATCGTAAATTCGGACGCCATTGTCATTCGCTCCTCTGGATGGCCGCCTTCCGCATTGATAGCGGTACTTCTTCAGGCCGGCGCATTGGCCCTTGCAGTCCTAGGTAATCCAGCTTGGCAAATAAGTGTGATAGTCGCATGAGGGGATCCACCACGAAGCGGTCGAGAATGATATCGAGATGAGCACGATCCATCGCCCACCGGTATAGCCACAGTTGAAAGCGCTGCGGGAACAACTTCGAAAAATGCGGCCCCGCCGGCGTGAGCTCGCCGCCGATAGCGGCGTGCATCTTGTGGTAGTCGTGAAGCATCGACGGCGCGCGCAGGAACTGGAGGGTGCGAACAGTGGCGTGTCCCAGGATATGGACCACCGCGAGCCATTTCCAGCCCAGCCCAATTTCAACAAAAACCAAGCCCACCTGTGTCAGTGATGCATAGGCAAGCGAGGTCTTTGCATCGGCGCTGGCCCGCCCGACGATGGTCCCTTGGATAGCGGTAAGCAAGCCAATCACGACTACCGCAGAGGAGGCCCACTTCGATTGAGCGAGCAGCGGCTGCACGCGAAGCAGCAGATAAGCTCCGGCGTGGATCGAAATAGCGCCGTAGAAGATCGCACTCGAAGGCGTCGGTCCTTCCATGGCGCGTGGCAGCCACCCGGAAAACGGGATCTGCGCAGCTTTTCCTGCCGCCGCAAGGAGCAGAAGCAGGCCAATAATCGCCGATTGCGTCCCGTTGAGCGAAGGGAATCCATTCGCAAACGATGCGGTTCCGGCCCAGTGATGCAGGGCGAACACGCCCACCAGCAGGCCGATATCGCACGCCCGATAAACCGCGAACACGCGCAGGCCGTTTTCTACCGGGGCTGGCCGCTGCTGAAAGAAGGCGATCAGCAGCACCGATGTAATGCCTACGATTTCCCAACCCGCTGCCAGCAGATCAAGGGAACCTGCGGCGAACGCCAGCAGCGATCCGAATGCGAACAGTTGGAGCAGCAGGAAAAATCTCAGGTAGCCGCGCTCTCGATGCAGGTAGGTCGCTGAGAATTTCCCAATGAGACCCGAAAGCGCCGCCGTAAGAAGCAGAAACGGAAGGGACAGGCGATCCGCCAGGAGCGTCAGCGGGAAGTGATAGTCATGTACGGCGAACCAGTTGCCGAACGTGATTGCGATTGACGGAACGCCTGCTGCCCTAAGATGCCAGATCATCGCTGTGAACGCAAGAACGGTGAGTGAAAAGGTCAGGCTGGTGGCCCGCGATACCATCCGCTCGCGCGCAGTCCAACCAGCCAACCAGAGCAGCGCCAGGACCGTGAAAATGGCGCCAGGAAGCAGCACCGCCAATGAGAGCGTGGCTTGCCAAAATCCCATCATCGGCGCTCCTCCGCCTGGATCCAGGCCATCGGAAGATGCTCGGACTTGCCGCCGTACCATTCGGCAGAGGAGAGCGCTAGAGGCAGGCGTTCCACAGGCCCGGCGAACGCTTCAAAACCTCCACCTCGCAAAACGTGAATGATGCCCGATAGGGGATCGATCGTGGCGATCCGAATCCAGCGGTTCTCAATCAATCGCCGGAGAGACGCGTTGCCTTCCACTGCCCTCATCAATTGCTCCGGCGTGCTTTCGATGACGAAGAGAATGCGCACCGGCTCGTGGATTTCCACCATTTGCCAAGGCAAACCCGTGCGCAAGTCGCTGGCGTGTCCGTCCATCACGCCCACAAGGCCGGTCACATTGTGAGGCAGTTTCGTGCCGCAGCCGTAGCGCTCGTTATCTACAAAAGAAAAGTAGTACTCAAGACTGATGCCTGCGCAAACAGGTACAGTAGCCGCCAGCAGTGCCGCCAGATTTCGGCCGTCGCGGTCTTGGAAGGGATCGTAGGAGACCAGAAATGCCCGCCGGTTCCAGAAATAAGCCGCGGGTTAAGCTGCGCCGCCCTACGATGCAGATTGCATTCGTGCAATGACCATATTCCGGCCGTGGCTCCGCCAGATGTTCGCTACGCTCTTCCACGTGTCGCAGCGCTTCTTCTGGGGATGCGGCGGGCGGGCAGGACTCAAATCGCCGGGCGCGCTCGTGAGCATTCCGCGCTCGCGCTTTGTTGAGAGATTTCAGAATGCGCTCCAGATCCTGCTGGTGTGTGGGCGGAATGACGTCCAGGTCGTACAGCTCTATGTCGTCACTGCAGGTATCGTGATAGCCGCCAATAAACCAGGTGTCGAGTGGAATATCGATCCCTCTTGCTCGCAAGCGATCCCGCACTTCTGGCCGATTGGCCATGGCGGCGAACAGCCGCGCGTTGGGGCCACCGCGACGCCCGCCGCATGCGCCGCAGTCGTGCGCCGATTCGTGAGGATTGTTCAGACTGGTGGAGCCGTGGCCCAGAACGACCACCAGCCGCGCGAAATTTTGAGTCAGTCCCGCAGGCTGCAAAATGCTTGCCACTCGTTCCGTCTTTTCCTCGGCCGAGAATCCCAGGAGCAGGCCGGCCATGGAGTCCTGTGATTCCACCGTGTTGCGCATGAGAGTCAGTTCCGTGCGTGGTTCGGGGAGAAACGCCCGGTTTAGCCACTCACGCAGTTGGGCGTACCGCCTGGGCGCAAGCAAATGCCCAATCAGCGGAACCGCCGAAAGCAACCCGAGCACACTGGTGGACAGCCAGCCGCGTACGACTGTTTTCGATGACAGGTACGAGTACCGCATCCATTGGCCGAGCATGCGCCTGCGTACGCGGCGCGTCTCGAGCAACTCGCGATCTTCTTCTTTCGGCTGTTCGAGCACGGTGTGCTGCGGTTTCAACGCTACCGGGCAGAGGGCGGCTCCGTGCGGATCCTCGATTCCCTGATAGTCCACGGCGACGGCGAAGTATCCCACGGCGCTCAAGGTCTCCACGTCCGGATCCACTTCTTCGAGCGCCCGCCGCATGGACTCTTCCCGTTCATCGATGCAGAAGAACACCTGGGCAGCGGGCCTCGTTTTGAACTCGGCCAAGCCGCGATAGTAGCGATGGCTCGCTAACCCATGAAGGATCTCGCGTTCGTGCCGGCGTTCATAGGCCAGGTGCAGGATGCGCCGCCGCTCCAGCCCATTACACGCTTTCACTTCGCCTGTAAAGGTCGCCCACTCTGAGTCGGAGAGCCTGGCTACCTCGGCTGCGGACAGCGACAGCACACGCGCTGCGTCGTAGATCCGAGCGGCTCGGCTTAACCGCAGCTTTTCCTGTGTCTTGAGCGGGCTCTCCTGGGGGATAGCTTCGGCGGCTCCCATTAGAGCTGCTACTCGCGCCATCGTGAGCCGTACTGCGAGAAAGTCTATGAGCGAAGACGGTACGGACTCATGAGCCGCGAGACCGGGCTCTTCTTCCAGGCGGCGCATCAAACCGGCCCACCCTGGCAGGGCCAGTAACTCCGACTGAATGACTTCTTTCCAGCTTGGCTCGGGAAGCTGTTGCGAGTCGAGGTAGTCCAATACGGCATCGACTGCTGAGAAGCCGAGGTGTTCCTGCCGCTGGAACTCTTTGTCCAGCCCGATCAAATACCGGGGGAAAACGCCATATGGCTGCGAGAGCAAGGTGCGTACAGCGACGTAAAATCCGTTGTGGCGGCCCGGCATGGTCCAGTAGGCCATGCCCTGATCCAGAAACACCGAGCACAGCCGAATCAGCCACGGATGGATAACTTCATTCACCGGATTGGGTAATACGATCTCTTCTTCATGAGCCACCGCCCGGCTGAGACACGCCTCAAATAAAGCGCGCAGTGCAGCCCGCCGGAAGTCTGTGGCCAGATCGCCCTGCTCGGCCCGCCACAGGATTGTGGCAGCGTCAAACTCGCGCACCCCGGGTGTGATCATCGCCCGGCGGAGCGAACGGCGCGTTAATCGGGGGAAAATGATTGCGTCTGGCTCGGCATCTAGCACCGCGTCGATGTCTTCGATCCGAATGCGCCCTCGCGCCAGTTCAGCGCGATACGCAGCCTCGCTCATGTACGGCTCGGCGCCAAACAGTTTTCGAGCTTCCAACACTGCCCTCTCAAACGGCAGATGTTCAAAAGCGTGCAACGTGTTGTGATGGACGAAAACTCCAATTGGGCCTTGCTGTGGCAGCAAATGCGCCGCTTCGTCAATTACCTGACGAAGGCGATCATGTCTCGCCGGTGTGAAACTCACGTCTTCGGTCGAGGGAAAATCGCTGCCGCCCGGCTGCGCCGCCTCGGAAGAAGCCTTCAACGAGCCTTCCTCTCCGCCTGAATTTCGCCGAGCATTTGCACGGTATCTTTCAAATTCGCCTGAAGGTAACGCCGCATGATATCCAGCACTTCAATCAGAACCGGATTGCGCAATGAGTAGAAAACCTGATTGCCTTCCTTGCGGTTGCTCACGATTTGCCGGCTCCGCAGAACAGCTAGGTGCTGGGAGAGGTTCGCCTGCTCCAGGCCCAAACGCTCCTGGATCACGCCGGCAGAAAGCTCCCCATTCCGCAGCATCTCCACAATCGCGATCCGCGTCGGGTGGGCCAAAGCTTGAAAGATGCTGGCTTTGTAAGCCCGAATGCTGTTCGTCACGGCAGTGTTCACCAAACATAAGAATATTCGATTTTAAGAATATAGTCAACTTCCATTCGTTATGCGCTTGACGCACTGCGCTGCCGCCGCTTGGCCCACCACTTCCTGCGCGATATCACGAAAGCTTTCACACGAAATGGAACTCTTCCAGCGCCAAGCCTACGGCTTCTGAAATTTTCAGAATTATCGGTTGAGAATTAAACGATTATGTTCTTGAGTTCAGTTAGAATGGGCTGCCCCGTTAGGCGCCGAGGGCTCGAAGGTTTGGTCGGGGCGGCAGGATTTGAACCTGCGACCCCCTGCGCCCAAGGCAGGTGCGCTACCAGGCTGCGCTACGCCCCGACGACAACTTCTTTGATTGTAAAACCCT
>Ga0209061_1006068_pt1 | contig 10063 bp, 5 predicted proteins | sample Coa_R1_10_FD_187157 | JGI IMG/M metagenome (GOLD analysis project Ga0209061, IMG submission 187157) | Surface soil microbial communities from Centralia Pennsylvania, which are recovering from an underground coalmine fire - Coalmine... | ecosystem: Environmental > Terrestrial > Soil > Unclassified... | reverse complement strand
CTCCGTATAGTTGATATTTGGTTCTTGGCCTGAACTCAAATTCAGACTAACGCGGCTTCCGCCAGCCCCGGCCACCCACTACGCTCACGTGGCAGAGGAGCTAATTTGGACAAGAGTGGTTGCGTACCGTGATGCCTTCGAAGTAATTGTAATTAGCCGCCATCACATTAAACAGATTGAAATTTCCATCGCCATCGAAAATCGGTTCGCCGTCTCCGGCGGCTTTAATCACGATAGGCTTTTTCGGCGTGCCGCTCTGGGTTAGATAGTAAGTGCCATCGGAAGGCGCGGTGCCGCCGGGGCCGCCTCCACCGTATCGGAAACGGTCGTCTTTGTAGAGTCCACCATGTACCAAAATGATATCGCCCGGCTGCACGCGCGGGCCGTAGGTATTGAAGTTATCCGAATGACTTCCGCCCAGGTAATAGGCCGCCATCAGTCCGGTGAACGCGGGCTCTTGTTTCTGGCCTTTATAATCGGGCGGATAGACATGATAAGTTCTTCCTCCTGCAGCGGGCTTCGGTTCGAACCGCGTGCGCACGGTTACCACGTTTACCTTCCTGCCTTCGACGCCATCGGGATCGCTAAGCACGAAACGGCATTCATACTCAGTATCCGGTTCGAGATCGAAGATGCTGCCGGCAAACATGTTGGGCGTGGTGTAATTGAATGCGTTCTCGGTGATGTGCTCATGATCGAGGCGCATCAAGGGCAGCCCTGTTTTCCATATCGCAGAGCCTTTCTTGCGATACGAAACAGCGACCGAGGCGTTATGGTTATCATCGCCATCGATCTGCCATTCGAACCCCAAGGAAATAAGCGTAGGCGGCTCCGCGTAGAACTCTTTGGCCGTAACCTTAGCGGCGGCGCGGGCGCGGCCCGCGGTCATGATCGGCGCCGCTGCCAGAGCGGCCATGAACCCGCACTGACCCAGCCAATGCTTTCCGGTTTTCGACATCGGGACTCCATTTCGGCCTACGATTTTACTCCATACTCAAGGCGCTTGCTCTCGAACGGGGCCTTGTGTATAGTAGCGAGACACACCTCGCATCTCTAACAGGTGCCTTTTCGAATGTGGAGTGGAGTCATGCGCTTATTTGTGGCTGGAATCTGTTTACTTTCGATTAGTACGGTAGTTTTGGGGCAAGGCGATCGCGGCACGATCACCGGAACTATTTCCGACCCGGCTGGGGCGGTGGTGGCGAGTGCGTCGATTGAGGCGCGCAACGTGGAAACCGGCGCCACGTATACTGTGAGCAGCACTACTACGGGCAATTACACGGTCGGCGAGCTCCCCGCCGGCACTTATGAACTAACCATCAGCGCGCCCGGATTCAAAAAATGGGTTCGGCAAGGGCTAACGGTGCAGTTGGCCCAAACCCTGCGTATCGACGCCGCCCTCGATGTTGGCGAGACGACCGAATCGGTGACGATCAGCGCGGCGGCGCCACTGCTCAAAACGGAAAGCGGCGAGATCAGCCACAATATTGAAGCGCAGCATATAGATGACCTTCCGGTAGGATCGCTGGGTGCGATCCGCAATCCCCTCATCACCGCGGAACTGATTCCGGGCGCCAATTACGTTTCGAGCACGACTATCCGTGTGGAGGGGACCCCGGTAAATTCGGAGCAGGTTCGAATCGAGGGCCTGGATGCGACTTATAGCTTGGGTATGAGCACTTACTCGTTTGCCCAGCCCAGCGTGGACGCGATTCAGGAGGTCGCGGTCCAGACCAGCAACTATGCCGCGGAGTTAGGCCTGGCCGGCGGCGGTGTATTTAATATCGTAATGAAGTCCGGCACCAACCAGTTTCACGGCAGCGCCTACGATTATTTCGTAAACGAGGCGTTGAATGCCGCCGGCCCATTCACTCATTCCGATCCTCGGATGAGGGGCAACGATTACGGATTTACTGTAGGCGGGCCGGTGTGGCTACCCAAGATCTATAACGGCCACGACAAAACATTTTTCTTTTTCAGTTGGGAATCCCACCCCACGAGCACCGTTAACAGCAACACGTTCGATACGGTTCCGACGGTCGCCTATCGTAATGGCAACTTCAGCGCCGCCATGGCCGCGGTGAATAACCGGAGTCTCGGCACTGACCCGCTCGGCCGGCCGATTCTCCAGAATGCTATATACGACCCCGGCACGCAGCGAGTATACAATGGCCAGATTATCCGCGATCCCTTCCCTAACAACACAATTCCGGCATCCGAGATGGATCCCGTGGCCCTGAAAATTCAAGCTTTGATACCGCTGCCGCAAGGCCCAAACGCCAATCAGTTGGTGAATAACTATCTCAATCCGTTCACGACTGTATCCCAGAACTATATACCGACTCTCAAAATCGACCATTCGTTTAACGCCCTACAAAAGATAAGCTTCTTCTGGGGATGGACACACTCCGCAACTCCAAACGGGCCTGGAACGGGGTCGAGCAACGGATCGGCCGAGGGTTTTCCGCAGCCAATCTCCACTTTCAGCGCGAGTTACTTCGATACTTACAACCAGCGGCTGAATTACGATTACACGTTGCGGCCGACCATGCTGCTGCATTTGGGCATTGGTTATCAAACGAGCACGCTGAACATGCCCGCATACGTGCAGAACTACAATCCGAGCACAGAACTGGGATTAAATGGCCCGTTCCTCCCATATGCATTTCCGAACTTATCGGCGCTGTCCAGTGCGCAAGGAGGCGTCGCTAACGGCAATGTTCTGTCGCAATACACGCTGGGAAGCGAATTTGCCGGAACCGAGAAGACGCTGGAGCAGAAGACGGTTGCCACGGCAAATCTGACTTGGGTGAAAGACAATCATACGTACAAGGCCGGAGCGGAGATGCGCATCGAAGGCTATCCCAACTACAATATCCAGGGTACGACGGGGCAGTTTGCCTTCAGCGCGGCGGAAACTGGACTGCCTTACCTGAATGCAACCGGTCCGGCAGGCTCCGGCGGGACCATTGGTTTCCCGTATGCCAGTTTTTTATTGGGGTTGGTGGATAATGGCAACGTCCGCGAACCGGCTGTGGCCAAGTTAGGAAAACAGGAATGGGGCTTCTTTGTGCAGGACAGTTGGAAGGTTACTCGCAAGTTAACGCTGGAATTGGGTCTGCGCTATGACTACTCCACCTACGAAAGAGAACAGTATGGCCGCTTCGGGAGCTTTTCCGCAACCACCCCGAATCCGAGCGCGGGAGGCTTGCCGGGGGCGGTAGTTTATGAAGCGACGTGTAAGTGCAACCTTGCGCATAACTATCCTTTTGCCCTGGGCCCGCGGCTGGCGTTCGCTTATCAGTTCCTGCCGAAAACGGTGATTCGCGGGGGCGCCGGCCTCATTTACAACGGCACAGCCAATAACAACGTAATCACGCGCCAGGTTACGTCCTCAAACCCGTTCAGCTCGCCTGCCTTCGGCCAGCCGGCAATGGTGTTTAGCCAAGGGGTGCCGCTCACTGCCGCCCAGATTGCCTGGCCCAATTTCAATCCGGGCTATTACCCGCTTCCGGGGACACTTACCGGCCCGCCATACGTGATCGATCAGAATGGTGGACGGCCTAGCAGAATGTACCAATGGAGCATCGGAATCCAGCGCGAAATCTTCCCGAACCTGGTGGCGGATGTCAGTTACGTGGGAAATCGCGGAATGTGGTGGCCAGCAGCAGTACTGGATAACTACAACGAACTAACGCCACAACGAATGGAATCGTTCGGGCTCAACATCAACAGTGCGGCGGACCGCGCACTGTTGGCTTCCCCGATGGGTTCGCCCGCGGTAATCGCAGCGGGCTTCCATGCTCCATACGCCGGCTTTCCGGCAAGCGCGACGCTGGCCCAGGCGCTGCGGCCATATCCGCAGTTCAACTCCGGCCTGGCGGCGCTGTGGGCGCCTCTGGGCGATACGTGGTACAACGCATTGCAGGCCAAATTGACGAAGCGCTTTTCGCACGGCCTGGATTTCACATATAACTTCACCTGGTCGCAGGAACTTACCCTAGGCACCGAGTCGGATAGCCCGGGTCCATTCGGTGTTTCCGGAGCCGTCAACGACGTCACGAACCGCGCTCAGGATAAGTACCTGTCGGCCTATTCGCGGCCACTGGTGAGCACGATTTTTGCGAGTTATACGTTACCGAAGTGGGGCGGCAACAAACTGCTGCGATTCGTCGTGGGTGATTGGCAAATTGGCGGTGTGCTGACCTACGCCAGCGGCATGCCGATCATGGTGCCATTTGCGAACAACAATTTGGGCACCATTACATTTATCAACAATGGCCCGACGGGATCGACCGGAACATTCGCGAACCGGGTGCCGGGCGTGCCGCTATTCACGGTGGATCTGAACTGCCATTGCTATGATCCGCGCACGACATTCGTGCTGAACAAGCAGGCTTGGCAAGACCCGCTCCCCGGGCAGTATGGCACCTCGACCGCGTATTACAACGACTACCGGCAGCAGCGCCGGCCTCAGGAGAATCTGAGCCTGGGCCGCGTGTTTCCGATCAAGGAGCGGGCCAGCCTCAGCATCCGCGCCGAATTCGATAACATATTCAATCGCACGCGCTACCCGAATCCCACTTCGACGAATGCATTGGCGCCGCAAACGGTGAATTCGGCCGGGATCGCTACGGCCGGTTTCGGCTGGCTGAACACGGCCGGCGCCGGTACGCCGCGACAAGGGCAAATCGTTGCGCGGTTCCGGTTTTGAAGGGGCCGGGCCGCACTGGTGTACAATGCACGACGGTACGAATACATGAAGCTATATCTGTCCTCGGCAGCGGTCATCGTTGCGGGCATATTTTGCCTGCCGGCGAGCGCGCAATGGTTTGATATCCAGAAAAAAGGCGTTCCGCGCACCGCGGATGGGAAGCCGAATCTTGCCGCCCCCGTGCCACACACTGCCGACGGCAAACCGGACCTGTCGGGCGTCTGGCTCGGGGACCAGTGGAACCCCCCCGGCCACAGGCCAAATCCAGCCGGCGCCAGCAGGCCCGAACCGCCCGCTATGCTGCCCTGGGCCGAGAAGGTCTTTGCCGAGCGCCGTGCCAATGGCGGCAAAGACAATCCGGAAGCGCGTTGCATGCCGCAGGGCATCCCCTACGCCAGCACGCTGCCTTATCCGTTCGAGATTTTCAACGCGCCCGGCAAGGTAGTGGTCGACTACGAGATGTACTCGCTGCATCGCCAGATTTTCACGGACGGCCGCCAACTGCCGGCGGAATTTCAAAGCCCGTCCTGGATGGGGTACTCGGTAGGCAAGTGGGATGGGGATGAATTCGTGGTGGAGACGGCCGGGTTCAACGACCAGGTATGGAATATCGACCTGGCCGGCCATCCGCATTCCGACGCGGAACACGTAACCGAACGCTACCACCGCATCGATTACGGGCACATGGACGTTCAGGTGACGATCAACGATCCCAAAACGTACACAAAACCGTGGACTCTGCCAACCATGCATTACACCCTGCTGCCGGATACGGACCTGCTCGAATTTGTTTGCGAGAAGAACATCGACCCGCAGCACATGGTCGGGAAGTAGATTCCAAAATCGTAGTATGATGTTGCACGCATGAGGTCCACATTCTCTGCTATCGCCGCGGCGGCCGGTCTGCTTTTGGCGGCGGCTCCCGCGGGTGCGCATCATTCTTTCGCGGCCGAGTTTGACCGCGGTAAACCAGTCGAACTCAAAGGCACGCTGATCAGCCTCGAGTGGGTGAATCCACACGCGTGGATTCACATGGAAGTGAAAGACGAGAACGGCAAAGCCAGCAAATGGGATTGCGAACTCGGCAGCCCGAATCTGCTGATGCGGAACGGCTGGCGGCGCGACACGATCAAGCCGGGAGAGACCATCGTCGTGAGCGGTTTCGCCGCTAAAGACGGTTCTAACATTTCCAATGCGCGTACCGTCAAAACGGGTGACGGCACGCGCGTGTTCAATGCCGGTTCCTCCGGCGACCCCGGGACGCCGGGCGCTTCTACGCAATAACCGGGCTCGCCAGACGGCTCAGAATGTAAATCTTCCGACCAGCAGACCCTGCCGCTCGCCCGGTACGCCAACTATGCCGGCGACTCCAGCGCCGCCGACCGTGGTCGTGGTGTTGATGTAACCGAAGCCCGATGAGGCGTTGCCGTTGGGCAAACGCGTTTGCGGCGCCTTGGCGTTCAAGTTGCTTGGGTCGTTGAACACCGGCCGGTTGAAAACGTTATACAGCTCCATGCGGAGATTGAACGAGGCGCGTTCCTTGATGCGCCAGGTTCGCCCGATGCTCATGCTTTCCGAAGGCCGGCGCTGCTTGCGGTAATCGCTGTAATAGGCCGCCGAAGTGCCAAACTGGCCGGCCGGAGGATCAGTCCAGGCGGCCGGATTCAAAATGAAAGTCTTATTGGGGTCGTAGCAGTGGCAATTGATGTCTGCCGTGTACAGCGGCACGCCCGGTACGCGATTGGCAAACGTCCCGGTGGCGGCCGCATTTCCTGCAATACCGTCGAAAATGAGCGAGGCCAGGTTATTGTTGGCAAACGGAACCTGGAGCGGCAACCCGCTGCGATAGGTCAGGAAAGTTCCATAACTCCAATCGCGCGCCAGCCACGACAAAACCCGGTTCGTATGCAGCCTGGGAGTCAGATACGAGGCCGATAAGGTCCATTGGAACGGCTGGTCGTAAATCGAAAGATACTTGTTCGTGTTGCGGTCGAAGATGTTGTTGTACACCGCATTGCCAGTGGAACCTGGGTTGGGGTCGCGCTCCGTGCCGATGGTGAGGGTTTTCGACCAGGTGAAGGTGCTGTTAAACTGCAAGCCGTGAGAGAGCCGCTTGGTCGCCTTTACCTGTAGTGAGTTGTACCATGTGTCGCCCAGAGGATCGAACAGAGTGTTGACAGTGGTGTACTGTGGGAAGGGTCGCAAAGATTGCGCCACAGTTTGCGTTAGCGGGAAGTTCGGGTAGGGGGGCGTATTGAAGCCGCGCGCAATGGCTATGGGCGAGTTCAACGCCGAGGTGAGCAGTTGCTGATCGGCCGGGCTGTTGATGTTGATCCCGCGCGCTGCCAGGGCGGCCGGATTGATCGCGTTCAGATTGATCAAACCCAACGATTCCCACCAAATGCCCCGATTGCCCACGTATTCGGCTTCGAGCGCGAGATTCGGAAGAATTTGCCGCTGGAACCCGGCGCTCCATTGATACTGGCGCGGTGGGCGGCCGGCATTGGGATCGAGCCAATCCGTTCCATACGGGACCGGTGTGCCCGTCACATTGTATTGGCCGGGATTGTAGTTCGGCCATGGCGCAGGATCGAATGAGCGCGGAATACCCGCGGATAACGTGGTGACGGCCGCGCCGAAACTCGGCGCGAGAACGGTATTGGAAGAGCCGCCGAGTGTGGTGGCCGCGCCATTGTTGGCTTCCGAACTGGCATAAACGATCCCGAAACCGCCGCGGAAGACCGTCTTGGGCGTTATCTGATATGCGATGCCGAGGCGGGGTCCAAAACCCCACGGATAGTTCTTCGCCAGGTTGCAGTTGCAGTGGCCCGGTCCTGAGCCATCGAAGATGGCGGCGCCTGGAATATTGCCGGTGGCCGGGTTGGGCGTGGTCGGCGAAAAGTACGGCGCGCGCCCGTACTGCTCTCGTAAGTAAGTCTGGAAGTCGTATCGTAATCCGTAATCCAGTGTGAATTTGCGAGTCACTTTCCAGGAATCCTGGGCATAAATTCCAAGCTGATGTTTACCCAGTTTCGGGAAGACCGGATTCGCGATGCTCACTTGATTTACATCGCCCAACAGGAAACTGGCATAAGCAAACCCTGGAGTCTGCCCGCCTGTCAGAGTCTGCCCCTGCAGATAGGGCAAACTCGTTTGCGCCGCGCTAAAGCCATATGAGCCGGTGGTATTCGAGAGATTTTCCACGGGATAACCTTCGATTCGCAGTTCGGCGCCAAATTTGTAGGTGTGATTGTCTCGAACTTTTGTCAGGCTTGTATTGAACGTGGGCCGCTGTGTCCATTGATGCGTGTTCGACGCCGAACCCATGTTCTTCATACCACCGGTGCCATTGAGCGCCGTCAGGCCCGAGATGGCCGGAAAGAACTGGTTCACAATCGCACCCTGCAATCCTAGTTGCTCCGCGGCGTTGTAGTGAGTGATCGAGCCATTGCTGGTTACCGAGGGCACGTAAAAATCCGTATCGAAATAGCCTGCGCCGAAATGCAGCAGCGTGGTGGGCGTCAGGGTGTAATCGTAATTGAGACGAATCGTATGGGAGCGTATAAAAGAACCTATCCCGGCCGTAATCGGGTCCGGCAAACCGTCCGCGAGCCCGAAAGTCGTGGAGGTGGGCTGCGACAGCCACTTGCGCGTCCAGTAGAACGACAAATGTCCCTTTGACCCGGTTAACTGGTCGATCTTCACGGCGGGAATGCTTTCAATCTGCGTGCCCGAAAACGTCGGCACAAAGTTGTTCACCAGGGCGTTGGCGAATGGTCCTTGGGGCTGCGGAATTAGATTTTGAATCTTCACCGCGATGGGGTCGAAACTGGATTGCGGAATCGAGTTGTTCGGGTAAGGATCGCGAATGGTCTGTCCATTCGCCGTTCGGGTGGTGTTCGGGTCGTAGATCTCGCCCGCGAAAATCGGCCGGCCGAGCGGGTCCATCCCGATAGCCGAACCAATGATCGCCGATTGAAAATTCCCCTGGCGATAGGCCGGCGTGGGCACTGTCTCCTGAAGAGTGTTGTAGACATCGGTTTCGCGGTATTGCTCCCAGTTGAAGAAGAAGAAAGTCTTGTCGTGGCCGTTATAGACATGCGGTATCCACACCGGGCCGCCGATAGTGAAACCATAATCGTTTCGCCTCTCCCGCGGGCGCGGGTTGCCGGCTGGATTATCCGTATAGGGAATACCCGCATTGAAGGCTTCGTTCACGAAGTAGTCATAAACTGTTCCATGAAACTGGTTGGTGCCTGACTTCATGGTCATGTTGATGACCCCGCCTCCGGCCTGGCCGTATTCCGCGGCGTAGTTGCTGGTTTGCACCGAAACTTCCTGGATCATGTCAACGCCTTGCTGCGACTGGTTGGGGATGGCCGGGATCCCGCTGTTGGCCGCTTCCTGGCCTTCGACGCGCAGCGATTCCGTGTTATTCGGCGCACCGCTGATTCTAAGTTCCTGGCCGGTCATGTAAGTGCCCGGCATTAGTTGAGCCAACACCACCGGATTGCGAATATTGCCCGCGCCGCTGGTGGCCTCCTGAAATACCGGCAACTCATCTAGAAAATTGGTGTTTACGTTATGGCTCAGGTCGCCGCTTTCGGTTTTCAGCAAAGGGGCATCCGCCTGGACCGTCACCGACTCGCTCGCGTTTCCCACTTCCAGAGCGACATCGATGCGCAATGTTTGCGCCACTTCCACCGTGATCCCCTGCCGTACGAAGTTCTTGAAGCCCGGCACCGAAACCGCCAGTTGGTACGTGCCGGCCGGTAACTGCGAAACCGTATAATTGCCCGTCGGCGTGCTCACGGTGTTATACACGGTTCCGGTTTGCGTATTTTTAGCGTCGATCTTGGCGCCGGAAACCACCGCTCCTGCCGGATCGGAAACCGTGCCGGTAATTGTGCCCCGATCGCTCTGAGCGAAGGCGCTGCCCGCGACACACAAGAGAAGGGCACTCCACGTAAAACGCATTAATGACTCCTGAATCGATGCGGCCCTCTCGGGCTCGCAAGCTAGTAGCTGTTTGGTCTGGAAAGTCTATAACTTTACCGCGGTGGCGTCAATGGGTTATGAAAAACAGGAGTTTCCCCAAAATCTGAGCATCTGATCGGCTGAGGGTAGGCGGCTCAGCAGATTGCCGGTATCCGGAAGTGGCAGGGGCGGAATCCGTGAAGGGTTTTTCTGAGAAATCCAGACCACCACGGAGCCGCCCTCTATGCACGATAGCAAAGTCCGTTCCCGCCTGAAGGCTCAATTGACCAAGTTCTGCGACGAGCTCTGCGCCGGCTTGTCACGGCCTTTGGAGAAGTTCGCTTGCCAAATGCTATTTGGCATCCAGGCCAG
>Ga0209061_1006067_pt1 | contig 10063 bp, 9 predicted proteins | sample Coa_R1_10_FD_187157 | JGI IMG/M metagenome (GOLD analysis project Ga0209061, IMG submission 187157) | Surface soil microbial communities from Centralia Pennsylvania, which are recovering from an underground coalmine fire - Coalmine... | ecosystem: Environmental > Terrestrial > Soil > Unclassified... | reverse complement strand
CCACAGCCATGCAGGGCGGCTGCGTCTGCGAAAACTGCTCGCACCTGCGCGTCGGCACAGGCAATGTCGAGTTTGCCGCTCTGTTTGCTCCTAAACCACTGGCCATGAGCGGTGCCAACGACTGGACCATCGACATCGAGCGCAAGGGATTGCCGGAGCTGAAGGAGCTATACAAGCTCTACGGCGCTGAAGACCGCGTGATGGCCCACTGCTTTCCACAATTCCAGCACAATTACAACCAGGTCAGTCGGGAAGTCATGTACAATTGGTTCAATAAACATTTGAAACTGGGTCTGGCTGAGCCAGTCATCGAGAAGCCGTTCCAGCCGGTGCCGCCCAAGCAGCTGAGCGTCTACGACGCAGCGCATCCGCGTCCGGCCGACAGCGTTGACGCCCAGCGGCTGCGGCAGTACATGACGGAGCAATCTGACAAGCAAATTGCCTCCCTCGTGCCCAAGGATGCAAAAAGCCTGGCCGAATATCACCGTATTTTCCGTGCAGCCCTGCGGGCGATGATTCACGATGAATGGCCAGGCGCCGATCAGGTTGAGGAGATCCAGAAAGGCGAGGATGAGGAACACGATGGTTTCTCCTCACGCCGTTACCTTCTGACACGCAAGGGTCAAAAGGAGCGCATCCCGGCCGTGGCGGTCTGGTCGCCCGACTTCGACGGCACAGCCGTGGTCTGGATCCATCCGCGCGGCAAGGCCAGCCTGTTCCAGGACGGCAAGCTGGTTCCCACGGCGAAACAGATTCTCGATCGCAAAAGTGCTATTCTCGCTGTGGACGTGTTCGGCACGGGCGAATTGTCTCTCGACAAACCGCCGGCTGTCGATCCGAAATATGCCGGTTTCACTTTCGGCTATAACCGTACGCTTTTGGCCGAGCGTGTCCACGACATTCTCACCGCTGTTGCTTTTGCCAAAAATCACGACAGGGTGAACACGGTACATCTCCTCGGTTTCGACAAAGCTGGCCCGTGGGTGTTGTTGGCGCGCAGCCTGTGCGGCGATGCCGTAGCACGCACGGCAGCAGACTTCAACGAGTTCCGCTTCGACAACGTGCGGGCGACTACCGACGAAATGATGCTGCCGGGCGGCCTCAAATACGGCTTGCCGGCCCTGGCAGCGCTGGCCGCACCGGGTGAGCTATTCGTCCACAACCATCGCGGCAGCGGTTCTGGCCAATGGCTCAAGGCAGTGTACGAAGCGGCGGGAGCGAAGGATAAGCTCCAAAGAATACCTGAAAAGGTTACAGAAGAAAAACTAATAGACTGGTTACTGCGCTGAATATACAAAACCCGCGGCGTCCTCCCCCTACCTCCCCCAAATTTTGGAGGAAGTAGGGGGGGCCGCACGCGGCGGGAGCGGACGCCATCGCTTACTTCACCAACTTCTTGACCTCGTCTTCGAGGTTGGCGATTTGGCCGTTGCGATTGACGACTTTGCCGTCTTTGCCGACGACGAAGATCGTGGGCAAGACCTGGATGCCGTAATCGGTGGCCAGCTTGCTTTCCAGGCCGCCGTCCTGGTGCAAGTGTGTGCCGGGCGCTGGCGTGCTCTGGAGATACTTGCGGGCCTCATCGAGGGTGTTGTCGAGGTTAACGCATACCAAATCGAGCTTGCCCGCGTGCGTATCGAGCATGGCCTTCAGCTTGGCGAAATCGCCAGTGCATTGGCTATTCCAGCTAGCCCAGTAATAGACGATCACGACTTTGCCACGCTTCTGGTCCATATCGAAGAGGGTGTTCGGATCGCTCAAAGTCGGGCCGGACAGCGTCAGTGGTTTGCCTTCCAGCTCCAGGCGTGCGATGGAGCCTTCGGCTTTCTTCGCCTGCGGCTTGCCAGGGAAATGGTCCTTAAGCTGCTTGTACCAGTTCTTGGCCTCGACTTCCTTGTTGAGGAACTCGCTGACCATGCCCGCTTGCAACAGGGCGTCCGGCGTGTCTTCGCCGTTGGGGAAGGCCTGCACGAATTTGGCCAGGCGACCCAGCCAGGCTTCCTGGATCTTGTTGAAGTTGGTTTCCTTGCCGTGTGGCGGCAGGCTGCGCGAGTAGTCGGCCTGCATCTCGCGGTAGGTGACGTAGGCCGTCAGGGCGTGTCCGGCCGGCAAGGCCTTGGCGAGCTGCTGTTCCAGGCTGAGCAGCCGAGTCATGGAAGCGGTGTTGCTTGGATCGCTCTGGGCGGCGGTGCTGAGGCTGTCGGCCACCTGGCGAATCCATGGATCCCGATCAGCCGGCTTGACCTTGGCGACGATGCGCTCCAGGATGTCGGCCCGATGCAGATGATGCTGGGCCAAGGCGGGACTGGTGCTGCTGGTGTTGGCAGGCGGGACACGCTTGTCCAGGTCGGTCAACTCGGCGATGAGTTTTTGCAGTTCAGGATTATCGTCCAGGTTAACCGAACCACCTTTGCTGCTCGATGTTTCCGGGGCAGCGGCGCCGGGAACAGGAGCACTGACGAGACGCCAGGCGCTGCCGACTTGATACATCTCGCCGGTTTGAATCCAATCGCTGCTGCCGCCATTGTCGTATAAAAGCGTGCCGCGTGTGTGCTTGAGGACCTCGGCCCGGCCGGCGGAACCTTCCGGGGCAAGGCACTGCGGCGCAACCGTCTCCAGGTGAATCCAGGTGGCCTTGGGGCTGAGCTTGCTTAGCTTGCTCAGGGTTTCTTGGAACTTCTCCGGAGCAGCCTTGAGCTGCTCGCGGATGCGATTGGCCTGCTCGGCCGGCAAGTCGAGAGATTTCAGCTCTGCTTCGGTCAACAGGAGCGGCTGCAAGCGGGCAAAATCGCGGCTGATGAGGGCTTGCAAGATCTCCTGACTGACCTCTTCCGGCGAAATGACTTTCCAGGAGTCGATGCGGCCGTCCTTGTCCGAGTCGATGCCCCATTTGCTGCCGCCAGCGTTGAACCAGCGGTACTGATCGGGCTTGCCAGTGAAGGTGGTATCGATCTCGGCGTAGACTTCGACGCCGTCTTTGTAATAAGCCCAAACGTCGATGCGTTTATCGCCGTTGCTGTCGAAGAAGCGGCGGAGGAGGTTGCCTTCCTCGTCTTTGAGCACCCAGCCGCTGGCTCCTTGCGCACCCTTGACCAGCTCGACTTTGCAGCTGTCTTGCTTGTCGGCGGCCGGTGTGGTGCAAATTACGCCTTCCTGGCGCGGCTTGAAGCTTAACATCTGCGCCGCCGTCGGAGCTGCCGCGGCCGAAGACGCCAGCGCGGCCAGCAACAGACCACTCGTCAACCAACTCTTCGTCATCCCTGACTCCTTTCGTGTCGTGCCGGATTCGCCGTGGAGGCGGATGTCCCTATTTTCGGCACAAACGACGGCGGCAGTTCAACGCAAACATCCAGCGAGTGGGGGTATTCCCCTCGGCAACTCCTCACCAGGAGGGTGCCCCCCTCTGCTCGCCAAGGGGCGTTCTTGAGATGTAACCAAGTTCTCTGGGGGTGATCAGGCGGCTAGTGTCCAGTACGACTCCCATTGGCAACCCTGTCGGACGCAGACCAGGCTCACCATCACCTGCACATTGCGACGCCGCCATTACACTTTGTACTGCGCCCCAAAAACTGGGCGCGTGGGAGAGTGGAAATACACTGATGATCAGGAGGTATCATCATAGCGAAGCCGAGAAAATTTTCCCCCGAGTTTAAGGCCAAGATTGCGTTGGCGGCCCTGCGCGGCGAAGCTACCACCGCGGAACTCTGCCGCAAGCATCTTCTCTCCGATACCGTCAATCAGTCGATGCAAAGAAAACCGGGACATTCAGGATTGTTCTTGCCAGCGTAGCAGCACCACCGGCCATGTGGGGCAAGGGCGATTCAAGGCATTCCCCATCGCGGAGGACCACCACCTGCTAATCGTCCTCCGCTACATCGAACGCAATCCCCTGCGGGCAGAAATGGTCCCTCACGCGGAGGACTGACCGTGGTCGAGTTTGCCTGCCCGGGGCCACCTTACGCTTTTGCCCTTCCTTGATCCCGGTCCGACGCCTGGGCCACCGGACTGGACGGACTACGTCAACCGGCCCGAAACCGAAGTCGAGCGGGCGCAACTGCGTTACTCGGCCTGGCGTCAAGCTCCCTTCGGCAGCGACAGCTGGGTGAAACGAAGAGCTGCTGCGCTGGGCTTGGAATCCTCCCTTCGCCCGGCTGGCCACCCGCGCCGTCCGGCCACCGATTCCACTCAACCATCCCTCTTCACAATGGAATCCTGAATGTCCCATTTTCCCATCTTCTCATGGCCTTTATGGTAATATTACGGAAAGAGATAGTCAATGATCCGATTATTCGGAGAGAATCGATACGGCTTCCCTTGCTCAAAGAGAGCCAAGCGTTTTCGATAATCCTCCAGGAAAGGAAAATCTGGATCAGCTTTCTCTAATGATTTCTTAGCCCAGCGCACCGCCTCTTTGTAATCTCCGCATTCCGCAGAAGCCATTGCCAGCAACATAAGTTGGCGTGGCACCTGGTATTGTGTCATCTCGCAACATTTGGTGGCCAATTTACTGGCCGTCGACCCATCACGAAATTGTCCTTCAGGACAGGTTGCCAGTAGATAAGCCTTTGCCGCCATAGTTCCTAGGTTATCGTGGTCAAGTTTCAACGACTTATCATAATCTTGCAAAGCTTCTTTATATTTTGCCTGCGCAAAAAAAGCCATTCCTCTGTGCAAAAAAGCGCCAGGCCACTGAGGATCATCTCGAACGATGGACTCAGCAACATTTAAAGCTTCTATATACTGTTTACGCGCTATGTGGCAGTCGAAACGTACAACCAGACCATTTGTCCGATTCTGTCGGTTCTTTGACCATCTTGATATATGCTCACTAATCTTAAATGCTAAATTATATTTGCCAGTCTTAAAATAATATTCAAAAAAGAGGTAATTGTTTAGCGCCTCAGTTGCCAAACAGGCGCAGCCGATCGGCCTCCGTGTTGCTATCCTAACCGTATGGAAGAACCTACCTGTCCCGGCTGCCGAGCGTTGCTTCAACGCATCGCTCAACTCGAAGCTCAAGTCGCCGAGCTGACCCGGCGGCTCGAGGACGCCCTCCGTGCCAGCAAACGACAGGCCGCACCCTTCCGCAAAGGTCCAGCCAAGGCCCAACCCCAAACCCCCGGACGCAAGAGCGGCGACGCCCACGGTCGCCACGGTCATCGCCCCGAACCGCCGCCCGAACAGATCAACGAATGCCACGAAGCGCCGCTGCCGCACGCCTGCCCGCACTGCCAGGGACGCTTGATCGAAACCGGCATCGCCGAGCAATTCCAGACCGACATCCCGCGTCGGCCCATCGTGCGCCAGTTCCGCATCCATGTCGGTCACTGCTACCAGTGTGGCCGACGGGTGCAGGGGCGGCATCCCTTGCAGACCTCCGACGCCGTGGGCGCGGCCGCCAGCCAGGTCGGGCCCGATGCCCAGGCGGCGGCTACGCTGCTGCACACGCAGGCCGGCCTGTCGCACGGCAAGGGGGTCGCCGTCTTCGCGACGCTGTTTGGCATCCCCCTGACCCGCGGGGCCAGCGCCCAGATCGGCTTGCGGGCCGCCGCTCGGCTGGAGCCCGACTACCAGGCCATCCGCGCGGAGTTGCCGCGTTCCCAGCAGATCGCGGCGGACGAAACCGGCTGGCGGATCGGAGGGCAGCCGGCCTGGCTCCACGTCTGGGTCGGTGACCGGGCCACCTGCTACGGCATCGACCCGCAGCGCAGTGCCGCCGTTCTGGAGCGGGTGATCGGCGTGGACTGGGACGGTGTGCTGGGCCATGATGGCTTCGCTTCCTACGGGCGATTCACGGAAGCGGTCCATCAGCAATGCCTGGCTCATCCGCTGCGGCGTGCGCGGGAGTTGCTGACCACGGCCACACGAGGGGCGGTCCACTTTCCCCGTCGGGTCATTGCCTTGTTCACGGAGGCGATTCACGAGCGCAACCGTTATCGCCGCGGTGAGATCACGGCGGCGCAGTTGCAAGGGCAGCGGGACGCCTTCGCGGCGCGTTTGCGGGCGTTGGCGTATCCGCCGCGTGTAGTGCCGGAATACGAGCGGTTGGCGCAACATCTGTGGGACCACTTCGAGCAGTGGTTTGCCTTTGTGAGCGATCCGGGTATTGAGGCGACCAATTGGCAAGCGGAGCAGGCGTTGCGTCCGGCGGTGGTCAATCGCAAGGTCTGGGGCGGCAACCGTACGGCGGCGGGCGCGTGGGCGCAGAGCGTGTTGCTGTCGGTACTGGAGACGTGCCGACGCCAAAGCCGCGGGATGCTGGACTATCTCAGCCATACGCTACGCTCCGTGGGCAATCTTTTCCTGCCCCGCCCCGTGCTGCTACCAATCCGCTAAACAATTACCTTAAATCAAACATTTTTTAACTCCCAATTATCGCGCATAGCCCAAAAACACGGAGAATACTGCGGTCGACAAAAAAGTGCTGCCCGCAAGTATTCCCCGAGAAAATCCACCCTCGGTCTATGCCCCCCTATAGTGTTAAACACCAATTAGGACATCTTCGTCAGCCGCCTGGCGGAGGACAATTACCCAGGCAAGCATCGAAGTTATCGAGCGTGGTTTGCATACACGCTTCGTAGTTAGTTAATGCATTTTGCAAACAAGCCAAAGCTGCACTGTCACCGTTGGCTGTACATGCGTCATAGGCAGCGTTAGCATTACTTCCGCATGCGAGCAGGTTGGCTGTCATGGAGGCTACAGCTGCTATAAAAGCGTTGTAGCCGTTCACTACGGACGAAGCCCAATGACCTCTGGTCGGCGCGTGCTAGACATTGCGTTGGCTACCCATGCGATGGATGGCCAGACGCGCTCTTGCGTAAATCAGCCTCAACCTCCAGATACCGTGCAACTCAGCGGTCCCGTCTTGGCCGTGTTTCCGTATGAATAGGCCGGTGGCAGAACAGGGTTCCCCTGCGTACACGCCGTCGCCGTTTTTGTGCAGTTAACCGCTAATGTGCATATTGGTCTTTTATCGACCACGCCACATAGTGATGAGTATGGCGGGTTCTGCTGCTTGGTGCCATTACAGTCGGTAGGATAACTATTGGGCACGGTCTGGGCGGTCGCGGGGCAAGTAGCGGCAGTAAACGTGCCACATGAATTATCCCCGGCACAAGGTTGACTGGCGCCTGGCGTCGTTCCATCACACGGAGGGTCAGCAGCCTGGAGCAGCCAGATTCCTTCGCAGAAGGCTAGGCCCACGAGTAGCGCGTACACGGTTACAGATCTTTTCATGGTCAATCTCCTTCTCGGTAGTGAAAACAAAACAACTCAAGTCACACAATCCCCCGTGTAGGGGAGAGAGAACTTATGGGACAGTCTCCTAACGCGGTCTGGCCCGCAAGTACCTTCTTGTTGCGAAGAGAATGACCGCAGCGATCAGTAATAGAATGGCGACGACGGACAGGCGTATCCCTAGGCCCTTTGGGCCGCGGCGTAAAGGCGCCTTGGTCAAATCGACCGAGGAAGCGTCTACGAGGCGTCCGCCGGAATACGTTTTCGGCCTAAAGTCCTCGATCACCCTCGCACCTTCGGGAATACCCAAGGTGCTGATGCCAAAACTGCTGTCTCCTACAGGCGAGTCGAAATCCACAAATTTCACTTCCATGACCTGTTCATCGACTACGTCGCGCCCTTCAAAACGCCTAAAGTGGCATTTTTTCGGAAACCAACCGACAGGATGCTTCAAGAGGCTCAAATCCACGAATAACTCCCATTTGTTAAGTGTTTTATTGATAACTTTCTCACATTCAATCCGCCGAACGTTGCCGCCTTCTGGAACGGAATACCATAGGGACACTCGCTCAGCCGTTGCGTCGTGGGAGAATGAAAAAACGGCTTTCTTGCAATCAACGCCACCCTCCTTGGCATCCTCGTACGAAACCAGCTTCCTATCGGGGCGCAGCAGACAGTCCTCCATCCCGAAGCCATAAAGAGTCTCTAAGGATGATGGGGCAAGCCCCAACACCCTGGGATCGAACAAATGCATCCTCCTTCGCTCGTCCTTCCCAGGAGAGCCAACCTCAATAGAAACTGGGGTGTATTTAATTGCCCGCTTCGGCGTTAGAACGTGCTTCATAAAGTATTCAACCTTTCCAGAGGGTGACAGTGCCTCCCATTCCCAACGTGTACGTTCCGGATCAAAGATGAGCGTGAAAACCTGAAGCAGCGACTCGTACACCGCGTTCTGCGGAAACTTTATGTATCTCGCCTCGATAACGATCTTACCGTGTTTAATCTCGCGGCGAGCCTGAAGCACACGGGCCTCAATTTTTTGGATGTCGTTCAGGACTTCCGCAGTGAGAGTTGGCTCTAACAGGACAATGATGCCCAAAAAACAGCTACTTATAAACATTACTCAATCCTGCCTTTCGTATGAACAACCAGAGGCAACCGAAACACAGGCTGTTTCTTACTATTTGTCGCCAGGTTCACAAAAATACTGCCCCCGGAGGACTCGTACTTCAAAGGATCGAACACGACCTCGACGGTGGTCTGTGTGGGGGAGGAACCAACGATTTTGGCAGTGAATGCCCGCCTAGTCGTCGAAACTGAAACAATCTCGAGAGAATCTATTAGCCTCGGAGTAAGCGTTACAAGTCTAGTCTGTCTATGGAGATCTGTATCACGAGCCGAAAAATTGAGAACGTCTGGAACAACATCATAATCAGGATCGATTTTTGCAATGAGCGGCAGCGTCTCGTGATACTTGTTAGCATCCTCGCCAAGCGTATAGACTAAATGAATTTCCAACCGAACGTACCCTCGAGCCTCTCCGGCGTGCAGCGTAACGTGAATTGTTGTTTCCGCTCCTGGATTCAGCCTTTGCGACGAAATGTCAACATCTACGCAGGCGCAGCTGCGAATTATGTCGTGGACAACGACTTGTTCAGAAGAGTTGTTTCGAACTATCACAGTTCCCGAGCGTTCCTCGCCTTGGGGAAACGTCCCTAAGTCGAGCGTCTCTGGAGTCAACGATACAGCCGGCATGTCGTTCTTGAATGCCTTGAGGGCATAAACGAAGCTGGCCAAAGAGCCAACCAGCGCGGCTAGCCCCAAAATCAGCCAGACGCTCTCGACGACTTTCTGTAAGTGCCTAACCATCATAAGGCCTCCTCTAAGTTCGACTTATGCAGTTTTTGGGGAGCTTCCTTGGGGAGTAAATGGAGTTGGAACAAACCTTCATGTCCTTCGCCCAAGGATGGCTCCCATGTCGATTCTACCGTCGTAATCGTTCACGGGTCAAAAAACAGATGTACACTGAACACGCCATTTCGGATAATTCTGAAATCAGCCGATTTTTTGAAGTTTCACGATCATGATAGTGTACAACACTGTAAGATTGACGACTGAAAATGAGCAGCTTGTCATGTTATATTTAATAACTTGTTCAGTATAAGATTGTGGAAACATAGCAAAAACTCGCTGTTTTTGAGGTTTCTGTCGCCAAGTTGTACACTGGACATCTGTTTTTCAACCCGTGAACGGTTACCAGTCTGTGGATCCAGTACATACGACCTTTACGTAGCAATTTTGCGGGCTCGTGCCATTGCACTGCAAACTACCGGATGAGTCACCTGAATTAGACGCTTCGTTGGACTGGCACCAGGACTTCACGACGCCCGGATAGTAATCGATTCTCCAGGAATCAGATCCGTTCGCTTGACAGTAAGCAGCATTGTTGTAACAGAAGTTATCGTCCCATGCTTGGGAGAAGCACGCAAGGCCTCCAACCACCGATGCCAAGCGTTCATCAGTTACCAACAGAAGACCTTGATCGGTAAGGCATGCATGAGCCTGCCAAGCAAGCCCAAGAAACGAAGCAATGATGACGCTAAGGGAGAGCATAACGGCTCGTCTCATGGGAGCATCCTCCTTTTTAACGCCGTGTGCAACTTTTACTAACCGTTGCATAAAGAACTAAACTTCGCCATCCCTACAATGGGGTATGGACACCGAGCCATTCAACCCCTTCGACTGCCGGGAGTGGCGACGCATGCAAGCCTGGCGCTTGAACCAACTGGGCTGGAAACCATGCGACATCGCCACGGCGCTCAGCGCC
>Ga0209061_1006066_pt1 | contig 10067 bp, 6 predicted proteins | sample Coa_R1_10_FD_187157 | JGI IMG/M metagenome (GOLD analysis project Ga0209061, IMG submission 187157) | Surface soil microbial communities from Centralia Pennsylvania, which are recovering from an underground coalmine fire - Coalmine... | ecosystem: Environmental > Terrestrial > Soil > Unclassified... | reverse complement strand
CGACGAAGTAGGGTGGGAAGATCGTGGTGTGCCACCCCGGGACGACGGCAATGGCGAAATCGAAGCTGACCACCGTGTGCACCGAAAGCACCAGCGGCGTGGCTAAGCCGGCCAACAGTAAGTACAGCGATTCATAGCGCTTCCAGTGCCGCGCCGAGCCGCGCCATCCCATGGCAAAGATGCCGTAAAGCTTTTTGGTCAAAGGATGGCGCGCCTTCTCACGCATGGTGGCGAAATCCGGCACCAGGCCGACATACCAAAACACCGCCGAGATGGTCGCGTAGGTCGAGACCGCGAAGACATCCCACACCAGCGGGCTGCGAAATTGCGGCCACACGCCCATGCTGCTGGGATAAGGGAACAACCAGTAGGCAAGCCACGGGCGGCCAAGGTGGAAGATGGGGAACATGCCGGCGCAGGCCACGGCAAACAACGTCATGGCTTCCGCAAAGCGGTTGATGGAGTTGCGCCAGGTCTGTTTCAGCAGCAGCAAAATCGCGGAGATCAGCGTGCCCGCGTGGCCGATACCGATCCACCAGACGAAGTTGACGATGGCGAAGCCCCACGCCACCGGGATCTCGATGCCCCAAATGCCGACGCCCCGGAAGAACAGCCAGGTCACCGCGACCAGCAGCACCATCACGAAGAAACCGGCAATCAGGAACCCGGTGAGCCAGCCCATGCCGATCGGCCGCGTCAGGACGGCATCGGCAATGGTGTCGGTGACCGTGCCGAAGGTCTGCCCCGGCAGCATCACCGGCGGCTCCTCTACCCACGGCACGTCCTGCAGAATAGTTTTTTCTTCCGGTCCTTGCTGCATCGTTAACTGGACTCCGACAGCTCCTCAAGTTCAGGGTTGGGGTTCTGCACCACGGCCAGATAGGTGGTGCGTGGGCGCGTGTTCAAATCTTCCAGCAACTGGTAATTGCGCGGCTGGGCTTTGATCTTCGAAACCCGGCTGTTGGGGTCGTTCAGATTGCCGAAAACGATCGCTCCGGCCGGGCACGCCTGCTGGCAGGCGGTAAGAATTTCGCCGTCGCGCGGCCAGCGGTCCTCCCGCTCCGCAGTAATGCGTCCATGGGTGATGCGCTGGACGCAGTAGGTGCACTTCTCCATCACGCCGCGGCTGCGGATGGTCACTTCCGGGTTGCGCATCATCTTGAACTGCGGCGTGTTCCAATCCTGGAACAGCAGGAAGTTGAAGCGCCTTACCTTATAGGGACAGTTGTTCGAGCAATAGCGCGTGCCCACGCAGCGGTTGTAGACCATGTCGTTCAGCCCTTCGGTGCTGTGCACCGTGGCCCCCACCGGGCAAACCACCTCGCAAGGCGCATTCTCGCACTGCTGGCAAGGGACGGGCTGGTAGTACATGCCGGGGTTCTCGGTGCCGCCCTCGTAGTACACGTCGACCCTCAGCCATTGCATCTGGCGGCCGCGCATCGTCTGCTCTTTGCCCACCACCGCAATGTTGTTTTCCGACTGGCAGGCCACAATACAGGTCTTGCAGCCGATGCAGGAGTTCATGTCGATGGTCATGCCCCACTTCAGCTCGGTGTACTGATAGTTGGGATACAGCGTCATCTCCGGAGGGACCGGCTCCTCCGCTTCGTTGGCGAAGTTCGGGTCCTTCAGGAAGTCCTGCAAAGTGGCCTTGCGAATGACGTGGCGCCCCGCGAGATCATCTGACTTTGCACTCGGCAGATCAGAGTAGTCGATGTACTGGAAGCCTTGCGGGTGAGCAAATCCGAATCCCGAGCCCACCTTCTGGATCTTGGTTGCAGCGAACCAGGGGGCATCGCTGCTGCGAATCTGGTAAGCATCAAAGCCGAAGCCGTTGCCCACATGCCCGGCCCGGGTGCGCCCATAGCCGAAAAAGACCGTGATGGCGTTGTCGGGATGCCCGGGCTGCGGCCAAATCGGCCCCTTCACCTTGCGGCCATTGACCTCGATCTCGATGATGTCGCCGGTCACCAGTCCCGATTGCTTGGCCTGGTTCGGACTGATCAGCACCGCATTGTCCCAGCACAAATTGGTGATCGGCTTCGGCGTTTCCTGCAGCCAGGCGTTGTTGGCGCGACTGCCGTCATAGATGAGGGGATCGCGGCGGAAGATGACTTCCATCAACTCTGGGCTGATGCTGCCGGCCGCCGGGACATTGCCGCCCTTGAAGGAAACGGTTTTCGGAGCAAACGCCGTGCCGGCGATGAAGCCGTCGTTCAACGCCTTGCGCCATTGGGCCTCGAAGTCGCCGCCTTTCATCTGGCCCTGCCAGTACTGGCGTACGATGTCGTAGCCCGAAGTCCACGGCGCGCCCAGCACCGCCGAGATGAACTCATACTCGCTCTTGCCGTGATATAGCGGAGCGATGAGCGGCTGAATGATGGAGGCGGTCCCGTCGAAGGCGCGCGCGTCGCCCCACTGCTCCAGATAGTGTGTGGCGTTGATGTGCCAGTGAACGTGATCGTAGGTCTCGTCGTTATACAGGCTGTGCTGCACGCGCAGCGGGACCTTGTCCATCGCCTCGGCGAAGCCGAAATCCGCGGGGGCATCGTAGACCGGATTGCTGCTGCCGGTAATGAGCAGCAGGTCGACCTGGCCGGCGTTCATTTCGCCAACCAGTTCCTTCAACGCGGCGGTCTGGTCTTGCGGTTTGACCTGCACCGTTTCGGTGTAGAAAACGGTATTGCCGTTGGCGCCCAGCGCCTGGTTCATGGCGTGCGCCAGAGCGTGCACCGCCGGCGGCTGATTGTCGCCCGGAATCACCACCGCTGCGCCTTTGTGCGCCTGCAGGTCTTTCACCACCGCCGCGACAAACTTCTGATACTCCGGCTTGATCGTTGCTCCGCCGCCCACGCCCAGCCCCGCGGCGATCGCGCGGGCCACCGTGCCCACCTCCGAAGCCCGCACCGGCAGGCGATGATCGGCCTTGCCGCTGGTGTTGGTCGGCGTGCTCTGAATGGAGTAGAAGCGCGCCATCTTTTCCTTCAGATTGGGATCGCGCTGCGCCGCGAATTGCCGCGCATAATAGAGGAACCCGGGAAAGCCGCTGGAGAGGAAATCGCCGTCGAGCGAAACGATGATCTCCGCCTTCGCCAGGTTGTAGCGCGTTTCCACATATTCGCCGAAGGCGAGCAGCGATCCGGCCCGCACGTTGTCACGATTGAGGGGCTCCCACTGGATCCATTTCGACTGGGGAAAGGCCGCCTGCACCTGTTCCATCAAGGAAGCCATGGTGGGCGAACTGGTAGGCCGGCTGAGGATGCGCAGTCCGGCGCCCCTGAGCGCGCGTTGCGTCGTCAGCGCTCCATTCAGCGCCACAACATAGTCACTCCAGTTCCTGAGCTGCCCCAGATACGTTACGCTCTGCGAGCGGTCAGGATCGTACATGTCGAGGATCGAGGCCTGGGCAAAAACGTCGCTCCCTCCCAGCCCGGCAGGGTGCTCCGGGTTGCCCTCGATCTTGGTAGGCCGGCCTTCGTGACTCCACACCAGCGCCGGCGTCGCATAGGCGCCGAAGGGCATGGCCGTGGCGAAGAACAGCGGGTTGCCCAGCACGATCTCGTTCGGCTGCCGGACATAGGGAACAATCGGCTCCAGGGGCATTTTGACGCAGGCCGACAAGCCGGCAAGGGCCATGGACGCGCCCATCAGCTTCAGAAAGCTGCGCCGCGAAGCGTTCTCCGGCCAAACCGAGGCCTGACGGGGGAACTCGCGGTGCAGCATTTCGTAAAAGCCTTCGCTCTGCGCCAGTTCTTCCAGGCACCGCCAGTACTGCGGACCGTTCTGGGCGCGCGCCAGCTTCGCCCGCGCTTCAGCCAGCTCCATCTTGCCGGGACAAACCGCCTCGATCTTTACCAGCTTCTCGTTGTCCATTCCTCTTGCATTCCGCTCTTCGCGCTTCGCTTTTCGCCAGATCTGCTTCAGCGGCGCCCTGGCGAAGAGCGAAAGGCGAACCGCGAAAAGCGATCCCTCGAAACTTAAAACTCGTCTCCTAACGATGACATGTGCTGCAACTCGTAATGTCTTCCACGGTACGAACGTGATAACGGTGCTTCAATTCGTTGCCCAGAGAAATCTGGTCAGTAAAGACGCTGCCATCCGCCAGGGTGACGGGATGGTTCTTGCTGGGCTGCTGGTACTCCATGTTGAAGACCTGGTCGCGGGGGCGCAGGAACTTTTCCGGCGCGCGGTGACAGTCCAGGCACCACTCCATGCGCAGCGAGTTGGCCTCGTAGGTCAGCGGCATTTTGTCCACCGGCCCGTGGCAGCTAAAGCAACCCACGCCTTTGTTGATGTGAATGCTGTGGTTGAAATAGACAAAGTCGGGCAGATAGTCCACCCGCGTCCACTCCAGCGACTGCCCGCTGCGATAGCTCTCCCGCACCGGCTCCAGCATGGGGGCATTCGTCCAAATTTGCGAATGGCAGTTCATGCAGGTCTTGGTGGGAGGGATGCCGGCAAAGCTGGAACTCTCGACCGAGGTGTGGCAGTAGCGGCAATCGATGCCGTCGCCGGCGACGTGGTGCTGGTGGCTGAACGGCACCGGTTGCGCCGGGGCGACGTCCTGATAGGTGGTGTAAGGGGAGCGCTGGATCTCCAGCCCCGCCCACAGCACCACGGAAACGATCACCACAACGGCGATGATCGAAACCCGTGCAATTGTATTCGCACTGCGATGGAAGATTTGGCCCATTTGATGTGAAGCTTTCCACGCTGTGGGTTCGGGCGCCCGACTACCCCATCGGGACCCAGGATCGGGGCGGATACCGCGAGGGGCTAGCACATCGCTTTGTGACGTGCATCACCCAAGCCAGTGATTATAACAACGAAGGTTGGGTCTGTTGCAAGTGCGGTCGCGTTCCCGCCAAAAAACTTTTCCTTTTCCGCAAAAATCGCGCCGCCGGCAAATTCTAAGAGCCACGAAAAATCAGGGTTGAAAGGCCGGCGGCTAATGATTGGCCGCCGCTTTCCCGAACGTCGGCAACAGCAGCAAGGCCAGTAGATAAGCGCCGGCGCCGCAGGCCAGCGTGGCCGTCAGCCCGAAGCGGATAGCAACCACGATGGCCAGCACCGAGCCCAGCACGCTGGCCGCGGCATTCATTCCCCACGCCCATTCCACCGCGCCGTGATTGTGTGATGATCCACTGGCCGCCGAGAGAGCGCGTAGCCCGCTCGGGAACGGCATTCCCATGGCGAACGCCAGCGGCGCCAGCAGCAAGGCGCTGATCATCAGCTTGGCCGCAAACGGCGCGCCGATCAACGCCTCCAGCCAATGCGGCAAGGCGAAAACGTAAATCAACAGCGCGACGATGATGACCGTTAACGCCACATAGACCTGGGCCGGCTCGCTCAGCCAGCGCCGCGAAATCAGGCTGCCCGCGCCGCTGGCGAGCAGCATGAGAAAGACGACCACCGTCAACGCATACGTGGGATATCCCAGAAAGAGCACGAAGCGCTGAATGAACGCGATCTCCACCATGATGTAGCCGAGGCCGATGGCAACGAAGTACAGCACGCGCAGGCTGCGTCCCGAGCGCGTTTCCGGCCCGGGGTGCCCAGCGCGTCCGCTGTTGGCGCGATGGGGTGCAGAAAGCGCCAGCGGCAGCACAAGAAACGCGATCACCGCCGCCACGGAGACCAGCAGCACAATTCCCAGAATCGCGATGCCCAGGTTGACCTTCCAGTCGATGCCGCCCTCATCCGAGCCGCGGAACACCTGCTCCGGCTTCAGGGTGAAGAAGAAGAACGGCGCATTGTCGGTGACGGGAGAAACATTGTAGCGATACAAGGCGGAAAAAGCGCGTGGGTGCTGGCCGCGAATCAATTCTGCGAACGCCGGTTGCGCCATTCCTGGCTGGTCCGCCGTCGCCGGCAGGTACAGCACGTGCAGGTTCAGATTCGGCCGGTGGCCATTCGCCCCTTCGATGTGATCGAGCACCGCGTGCTGTTCCTGCAGGGTAAAGGGCGATTTCTTGGCCAGCACGACAACCGGACGCCCGTCGGTGTCCAGCGGGCCATCGCTGACCACGATGAAATTCTGCGAGCTGTCCTTCACGCCCATCTCGCGCAGCGCTTCCATCGCCTGCGAGACCACGCGCAGGGCCTCGCGCGGCTTGGCGAACTCCCAGCGCGTGATGGCGATCATGCCGTCGGGCTTCAGGTGCTCAAAGTACTCGCGAAACGCCTCTACGGTGTACAGGTTGTTCTCGCTGAGGGCAAACGCGCCGGCTGCGGTCGAGGCCCAGGTATCCACCAGCGTCATCTCCACTACGTCGTAGCGATCGTGGCTTTGGCGGATGAACGAGCGCCCATCGCTGACGTGCAGGTGCACCTCGGGAATCTGGTAGAGGTGGTAGGTGTAGTCCGCGAAGCGACGGCGCATGATGTTGTTGGCGATGATGGGGTTGATTTCGATGCCGGTGACGTTGGTGCTGCCGTTGGCCACCGCGCGCAGCACGTCCACGCCGCCGCCCGGGCCGATGATGGCGAAGTCACCGCGCGGCCGCAGCACGTTGGCCAGCGAGGGCGCGGCCGACATCAGATCGCGCCGGTAGGCGTCACTCCAGTGGTGCGGGTCGGTGTTCATCAGCGAAGTCTGCGCGTCGGCATCAATTACGATCGCCCGGCCCACTCCCTGCTGGTCAACCTCTACACGCGAGAGCGCATTCCAGCGCGCATACAATGGAGCTTCGCGCTTTCTTCCCTTGGCGTAGATGATGTCGATGAGCTTGCCGCGAAAGTTGGCGGCAATCAGCAGGAGCATGGCAACAGCGAAAAACGCGGGGACAACTCGTTTGCCGGGAGCGGCCCACGCTGTCCCCGCAACCGCAACCGCGAATCCCGCAAACAGGATCGTATTCGGCCCGCCAAGGAAATTCAGCAGCGGCACCAGCGCCAGGCACGCCAGCGAGCCGCCCAGCAGGTCCGCGCCATAAAGCTGCGTGATGCGCGCCGGATGCCGCGCGAAGACGATGGAGAACATCAGCCCGGTGAAGAAAAACGGCACCGCGGAAGCCAGATACAACACCGTCAGCCGCCAGAAATTCGGCCAATTCAGGTTCAGCGAAACCGCGCTGTGCAGCACGATTTCCAGGACCGCGAAGATGCAGCAGGCGTTGGCCGCACATAGCAAGGCGCCCAGCCGCTCGACCGGCCATCGCGCCAGCCACTCTCGCCGCAGGCAAGCGAACACCGCGCCTGCCCCCAGCCCCAGCAGCGCAATCGAGATCGCCAGAAACGCGAAGTGATAGAACAACACGACAGAAAACAGCCGCGTCAATCCGAGCTCCAGCAATAGAGCCGAGAAGCTCATAAAGGCGACGGCAACAGGCACCCTCCAGGTAGTCGTTTCCCCTGCCGGCACCGTTAACGTAGGACTCTCTTTTATATCCAGCATGAAATTTGAGATTACTACGAAGCGCCGCTGCGCCCTATGAGAAATCGCCGCTCAAACCCGAGAGCGCGCAGTTCATCCCTGGGCGCTGCAGGCCGCGCTAACGTTCCCAACCCATAGCCGTCGATGCGGCGAGGCTCACCCTGTTGGCCGGCTCTCCACTCCACCTCTGGTTGATGTATCTTGCAGGAGGCATCGTCCTGGCTGCCGGCTTGCCTGTCGTCTCGAAAGAGCTGCGCGGCGCGCCCTTCGCCGAAAAGTTCGCCGCCCTCGGTGCGTTGTTCTACGCGGTCCCGCTGGCCGTCTTCGGCACGCAGCACTTTATCGACACCGCCTCCATCATGGCGCTGATGCCGTTTTGGATTCCGGCGCATCGCTTCTTTGTACTGCTGGTGGGCGGTTGCCTGATTGCCGCGGGGCTAAGCATCGCCACCCGCATCCGGTCCACGCTGGCGGCCTTCTTGACCGCCGTGATGTTTGTCTGCTTCGAGGGTCTGATGATCATCCCCGGCGCCGTGGCCGACCCGCACAACCGGTTCAACTGGGTCATTGTTTTTCGCGAATTCACCTTCTGCGCCGGAGCTTTGTCGATCGCCGCCGCGCACGCATCGACGTGGTCCAGTCGCGGCAGGAATGCGGCCCAAATTTTCGCCCGCCTTGAGCTGGGCCTCGCACTGATATTTTTTGCTGTCCAGCAGTTTCTGCATCCTGCCCATGTGCCCGGCATTCCTCTGGAGCTCGTCACCCCCGCCTGGATTCCCGGGCACTCGATTTGGGCTTACGTGACTGGCGTAGTCTACCTCGCAGCCGGGCTTTGTCTGCTGGCCAACCGGCGAGCCCGCTCGGCGGCAACGGCGGCCGGGGTCATGCTGCTGGTCCTGATGCTTGCAGTGTACTTGCCGATGCTGGTGGCGAAGCCGTTGGATCTGGAAGCGATGGACTATTTCTTCGACACGCTGCTCTTCTGCGGCGGTGTGCTGGCGGTGGCGGGTATCCAGGCGCCGGCGCTGGCGACGCGACCCATCCTGGACCGGCAGGTGACAGCAGGTTGAGCGAACGCAGACTTTGCTGTGGTCTTCGCTACTCTGATTCCAATATCACCTGCGCTATGGCGGAGTCTTTCGTATGCGTAATCGACAAGTGGGCGCGGACCGCTCCCAGGCTGCGAAAGAACTCTGCAGCTTTATTGTGGAAGGCGATGGTCGGCCGTTGGCCGGGCAGCCGGCTCACCTCCACATCCCGCCAGGTAACGCCGCGGTTCCAGCCGGTGCCGATGGCCTTCATCGCAGCTTCTTTGGCGGCGAAGCGCCCGGCGTAGCGCTCTGCCTTGTTGGCCTTCGATTCGCAGTAGCGTATCTCTTCGGGCGTGAACACGCGTTCCACAAATCGCCGCCCGAAGCGCTCGATGGCGCCGCCGATGCGCTCCACCTCCGCGATGTCAATACCGGTGCCGACGATCATGACTGCCGCTTTTGGCTTTTCGCTCTTCTCTTTGCGCTTATTCCCTTCTATCACCGAGTGTGCATAGGGGGAAGGACCTAACGGAGACTCTGACTCAGTCGAAACGAAGCCCCTCGGTGACTAAAGCCGGGGCGATCCTGCAGGTTTTCCGGGCGGTTTAAAGGTCGTCCCCTTCAAAGACCGGACTTGATCAGAGTTCTCCTACGTGCTCGCACGAAGGAATACAGCTCTGATCTCTCAGGCTTAGGCAAGGTCCCGGCGAAAAGCGAAGGGCGGAGAGCGAAATGCCCTAGACAGCGTAACACGTTGAGAATAAGGAGATTGCTTGCCTCCTACCATTACAACCTACAATTTGTCTTGGGTTTTTCCCAGTGCACCTGCTATGATGAAGTTGCTCGATTGATCGACGTTGTACGCAGCAGTTCCTGCCTTAGCAGCAATCCCTGCCTGCATCACACCCCGATCGAATTGCAGCTATATCAATTGTTGAAGGAAAATGCATCACCATGGAACAAGGAACAGTTAAGTGGTTCAATGACGCGAAGGGCTACGGCTTTATCAGCCGGCAGAATGGCGAAGACGTATTCGTTCACTATTCTGCGATCCAGTCGAACGGCTTCCGCAGCTTGCAGGAAGGCCAGGCTGTGCAGTTCAACGTAGTCAAAGGGCCCAAGGGCTGGCAGGCAGAGAACGTACAACTGCTGTAGGTCTCGAGCTGTAAGGTTCGAAAGGGCGGCCAATTGGCCGCCCTTCGTATTCCAGGGAACGATCGCTCCAAGACATTCTGCCAGGAACTTTGTACCTGCTTATTTCGTTTAAGTAACGAAACGCTTCGCGGGGGCATCTGTTCGCTCATGGCTGATCCGCTTCATCTGCCCGATGCATTCGATACCGCAACTCCCCCAGCACCACCACCCGAGCGGCCTCATTCCCGACTGTACCGGGTGTTCGTCGGCCCGCGCGGGCTGCGCGCCGGCTGGAAAGTTCTCATCTTTTTCCTCATCGTCGGCGGCGTGGCCTTCGGCTTTCACTTGATCGCCGGCCTGTTCGGCAGAGTGGATCCCAAGGCGCCGCTAACGCCGGGAATCGCCCTGGTGAACGAATTTGCCGGCATGGTATCGGTGCTCATCGCCACCGCCATCATGGCCAAATGGATCGACCGCAAACCCTGGGCCTATTTCCATATCCCGCTGCGTAACGCTTTCCGCTCTAC
>Ga0209061_1006059_pt1 | contig 10073 bp, 11 predicted proteins | sample Coa_R1_10_FD_187157 | JGI IMG/M metagenome (GOLD analysis project Ga0209061, IMG submission 187157) | Surface soil microbial communities from Centralia Pennsylvania, which are recovering from an underground coalmine fire - Coalmine... | ecosystem: Environmental > Terrestrial > Soil >... | reverse complement strand
GCGGCTCCCTCGACTCTCCGGTCGCGTGGTAAGCCTCGAGGTCGGCCTTCAGGGTCCGGACCGCCCAGTTGTAGGCGTAGCGGCGGCCGCCCCACTGCCGGCGGATGGTCTGCCACTGCTCCGGCGTCAGATCAAGGGTGAACTGGAAGGCCTGAAGCGCCCAGTCGTCCGGGGGCGAGTACCTACGGGGCTCCCCACGAGGCCGGCCTCGTGGGGACCCGGTGAGACCCGGGCTTCCCGGGCACGCGGCGGGGAAGCGCGAAGCCCGCGAGGGCAACCCCGTGAGAGGTGCCGCATGAGACGATCGCTTACTCAGCGGCAACGGAGTCGACCGAGCCCCTCGGCGGGTCAGCGACGGCCCCCGGCCGCCAGCGTCCGGGCCTGGCTCAACAGATCGGGCATGGTACTCACCGGCACGCTGTTCTGGTACCAGATATGCCCGTCCGACGTGATCAGGAAATAGAGGTCCGGCGTCCCCGAGGGGTCGTAGGCGCGGCTCAGGGATTCCGTGGCCAGCCCCCAGGTCCAGCCTCGATCCCCGAAGGCCGGCCCCGCAGCCTCCTGGGCGAACTGGGCGAGGTTGGCAAGGGCCTGGTCCTGAGGCCCGAAGTCGCCCGCCAGCCCCAGGGCGACCACCTGCACGCCCTCCTTCGAGAGCTGGTTCAGGTGCTGCGCGACCGCTGGGATGCTGGCGGCGCAGCTGGCGCAGCCGCCGGCCACGAACCAGAGGAGCACCGGATGCCCGCGCAACCCCGCCACGCTCGACTGGCGCCCGTCCACGGTAACGAACGCCCCATCGGGAGCCAGAGCGTGGGCACCCGCGCCCGAGGTCGGCCCGGTCGGCACCGAGCCGGGTCCCCCACAGCTCCCAAGCAACGCCGTTGTCCCAGCCAGGGCCACCAGCACGACGAGGCCGCGCAACGGCCTCTTCCGAACGCTCGGTCGGCGGTCACCGGCCACCACCGACCGTTGATGCAAGACCTCACGGCTCATCGCCGACCTCCGACGTCAACACAGGTGAGGAGCGGTGAGGGCGCGGCCCCATCACCGCAGGGCTCGCGCCTGGGCCAGCAGCTCGGGCATGCTGGCGCTCGGGGAGCTGTTGACGTAGACGATGCGTCCGTGCTCGTCCAACAGGTAGTAGATGTCCAGGTAGCCCTGGGGGTCGTAGGTCTGGCTCAGCTCCTGCGAGGCGCTCCCGAAGGTCCAGCTCGGATCGCGGCCCGAGGTCTGCGCATAGGTGCGAACGAAGCTGGGAAGGCTCGGCCCCGGCTGCCCCAGGTCCTGGTAGAGCTCCAGCTCGACCACCCGGACGCCGGTCGCCCGTAGGGCGTCCAGCTGCGCGGACATGGTCCGGGTGCCGGCCTGGCAGGAGTCGCACCAGGTGGTGACGAACCAGAGCAGGGTGGGTTGGCCCCGCAGGGAGGCCACCCGTTCGGTCTGCCCGGAGATGGTGGTGAAGGTCCCATCGGGAGCGGGCCACCCGACCGCCTCCTGGGTCCCCATCGGGCTCCTGCTCTGCCCGCCGCCCGCGCCGGCCGGGGTGGGAGCTCCCTGGTCGAGCCGATGCAGCCCGAGGACGAGGACGGCGACCGCCAGCACGATCAGGCCCCCCACGGCCAGGGCCAGCCGTCGGGGCCACGCCGCACGCTGACGCGCCGCCTTCCGCTTTCGGTGGGCGGGGGTCGGCCGGGGAGCAGGGCGACGGCTCATCCCGCGATCTCACCCTCGGGGTCGCCCACCGAGGGCGCGCAGCGGTCCTCCGCGTCGCCCGCCGGTGCGCACTCGCCGGCGAGGCAGGCGGCACGGGCCAGCTTCCGGAGCGCGCTCCAACCGGCCAGCACCAGGACGGCCAGGCTCCCGGCCAGGAACGACGTCTGGTGCACGGCGAAGAAGTGCTGCAGGGCCCCGGTGGTGCTATACAGGCTGACCGCCGACAGGCCGGCGAAGGCGAGCAGGGTGGGGATGATCGGCGTGCAGCAGAGGAAGCTCGGGAGCAGGCTGGCGATGAAGGCGAGGCCCCCCACGGCGCCGGTCCGGGCGGCGACGGCCCGGCGTGTCGCGTGCACCTGCACGACGACCAGGAAGGCCATCCCGGCCCCGAGCACCAGGCTCCAGGCCAGGAGCCCGGGGGTCAGGAAGGCCCAGTTGGCGAGCGACAACCGCTGCGTGTAGTCGTAGGGGAGGAGGATGGTGTAGGCGAACGTGATCGCCGCCGCCACCGCCGCCAGCAACGCCCGGTTGCGTCGCCAGGCGAGCAGGTCCACCAGCACCGCCCATGTGGATGCCCGGCCCGTCCTCGCCCCAGCCGCGAGCATCCTCCCCGTCCCTCTCGCCTCCGCCCTTGGAGGCCAGGCCCGTCGGGGACGGCGGCCGCGATCCGGTGTCCTCGGCATCCCTCGACGCCTCGACCTCAGCGCGTCGCCCCGGGCGGAGCCGACGGCGTCGGGACCACGGGAGCCTCGCCCTCCTCATCCCTGATGGTGGGCTCCCCGGCCGGTGGGCAGCACCCGACCGTGGCCCGGCGCCCGCGACGGATCGCCCAGAGGGAGGGGGCAACCACGGCGACGGTGAGCACCACCGCCCCGGCCAGCAGCATCCCGTGGGCCGCGAGCCAGGAGCCGATCCCGAGCGACGCCGCCAGGGCCAGGAGGATGGGGCCGCCGCAGCAGAGGAGCATCAGGGGAATGGCGAGCAGCGCCCCCAGCCAGCCCCACCCCGATCCCTTGTCGCTCCGATCGTGGCTCACCGTCTCGACCTCCCCGCGCCCTTCGTCACGCTCTGGCACACCCGCGGTGGACGCCGGCTCCTCGACGCGGGACCGTTCCACCGGGGTCGCCCGCTCGCGATGGCACCGGCCAGGTTCCAACCGCGCATGGCTCGATTCTACTACAAATTTGTAGATCTACAGATCCGTCGTCATCGCCTGCCCGGCCGGTTCCGTCAGCCCGAGTCGCCGGCGGCGGTCCGACGATGCCCCCACGGCCAGGTGGGACGGAGCCCGATCGCCGCCGCCCCCACGGCGCAGGCCACGAGCCCGCCGGCCGCGGGGTCGCGGTCGGCGAGCGCACAGATCGACCACGAGAACCCGACCACCAGGACCGCGCTCAGCGCCCCCACCAGGGAGTTCGCCCGCGGATCGGAGCGGGCGGGCTCCTGGAGGCGACGGATCCGATAGCGCAGATGGGCGCCGTCGACGAAGGAGGGGGCATCGCTCGAAGCGTGGGCCAGTCCCACCCGGGCCAGGGCCGCGAGCAGGGAGGACCTGCCCACCAGCCTCGCCGCCTCCTCGTCCGCCGCCGCCTCCATCTCCCGACCGAGCCCGGCCCAGGCCCGGCGAACCGAGGGCAGGAAGCCGTAGGCCCCAGCCACCACCGCTCCCAGCAGGAGCAATCTCGGGTGCCCGAGACGCACGTGCGCCCCCTCGTGCTCGAGGACCGCCTCCTGCTCGGCGGGATCGAGCATCGAGAGCAGGCCGGTGGTGACGACCGCGCGCGGCCGCACCACCCCACCGGCATAGGCGAGGGGCCGGCCTGAGGGGATCACCCACACCACCCCTCCGCCCCGGAGGCGTCGCTCATCGGCAGTGGCCAGCGCCACCTCCCGCAGCTCGGCCCGCCGCGTCCGCACCGAGAGGCGCACCGCCTGCCAGGCCAGCGGGGCAAGCGCACCCAGCGCGACGGCGTCGGTCACGAGCCGCCACCCGCCGGCGTCCAGCCCGAGCCAGCAGCCGGCGGCGTGAGGATCGCCGCCTGTCGCCAGGGCCGTGAGGGCGGCGCCGAGGCAGGCCAGCCACCCGGCCGGGAGCAGGGCCAGCGCCAGCAGGGTGACCAGGTGGGCTGCGCTCAGGAGCCGAGGCGAGGCACGTGCGAAGTCACGGCCCGTGAGCATCCACGGGAGCAGGAGGAAGAGTGCCAGGGCGAGCGTGGCGAGTCCCAGGCGGATCACGACCGTCGCATCCGGGCGAGGACCGCGGCCAGCTCCTCGAGCAGGCCGGGGTCGTCGAGGTCCTCGACCAGCCGGGCGAGGACCGCCCGCGGGTCGCGCGCCGAGGCCAGCAGCCGCTCGATGGCCCGCGCCGTGAGGGCATCGGCGTCACCGGCCGCGCGGTAGCGATAGCTCTTCCCCTCCAGGCTGCGCTCGACCAGGCCCTTGTCGACCAGGCGCGAGAGCACCGTCATCACCGTGGTGTAGGCCCGGGGCGGACCGGGGAGGCGTTCCACCAGCTCCCAGCCGGTCACGGGCTCGCGAGCGGCCCACAGCTGCTGGAGGATCTCGGCCTCGAGCTCACCGAGGCGATGGCCGGCGATCACCCGTCTCGGCATGGCAGGGTCCATTCTCCCTTGTCCGCCTCCACCCCGCAGCCTCCGCCGACGCCCTGGCAAGGCCGGAGGTCGCTCTCGGACGTCACCTCCGCCAGGCGACGTCGTGCCCCCGCGGCGGGCACGGAGGCGAGCGCCGGTGGCGCTCACGCCCGGCGGCGGGAGGCCACCAGGAGCCCGTAGTTGGAGACGCAGAAGGGGACGAGGTAGGTCAGCCCCACCTTGACCCAGGTGAGAGCGGTGGCGTGGCCCGCGAGGACGACGTCGAGCTGGTTGATCAGAAAGAGGAGACTGCCGACGACGATCGCCGCCCCGACGGTGCGCTTCAGGCAGTCCGGGCGCAGGCAGACCCCGGGGAGGTCCCGCCAGCGGGCCCAGGCCGGCGGGGGAGGTCGGCGATCGCGCCCCTCTGGCTCCCCCGGAATCGGCCACGGCGCCTCGGCTCCCATCCGATCCTCCTGCCCACCGGGGGCTCGGGAGCGTTTCGAGCCCCTCGCGCCCCGGGTGACGCCCGGGGAGTCCGCGGCCCCTCGCCCGGCGGTCACCGGCCGAGCCCCTCGGCCAGCGGCGCCCACCGCGCGGCGGCGAGAGGGGCGGCCTCCGCCAGCCCCAGGAGGCACCCTGGCATCCCCTGCCGCCGGGACCAGGCCTCGGTCGCCTCTCGGCTCTCGAAGAGGTTGCTGTTCGAGCACCGGTCCAGGTAGAGGTTGCGGCAGCGCTCCCGGTGGGCGTCGTCGGGGCGAAAGACCACCAGCGAGCCCGGTCCTGGCCGGCCGTGGCGGAAGCGTACCTCGAGCGGCGTGCGGCTCCAGGGGCTGACGGAGCGGCCCACCCCGTCCGCGCGCAGCGCCCCGAGGATGCCGAGCAGGTCCCGGGCGCACCAGGTCCAGAAGCCCCGCCCGGCGATCTCGATCCGGTGCCGATCCGGCTCCACGTTGAGGCCGGCAGCACCCATCACCCGGCCCCCGGCGTCGAGGCGGATCCGGACCGCGCCCTCCAGCTCGACGACCGCGGCCCCGACCTCCTCGACCGGCCGGCCGAGGTCGGAGGCGAGCTCCTCGATGGACACCGCCCGCCCCGTCCGGAACAGACGCCGGAAGGCGACCCGGCCGATCGCGTCGCCCAACACCGCATCCACCGTTCACCCTCCGTCTCAGGCGGCGCAGCAGCTCAGCCGGCTCACGTCGCGGGTGAAGGCCTGCGCCGCCAGCTTGAGGCCCTCGGCGAAGGTCAGGTAGGGCGCCCAGGTGCCCGCCACCTGGTCGGTGGTGAGCCCGAAGCGCACGGCGTAGACCGCGGCCTGGATCACGTCCCCGGCCCCCTCCGCCACCATGGTGACGCCCAGGATGCGCCGGCTCGCGGCCTCGGCCACGATCTTGACGAAGCCCCGGGTGTCGCGGTTGACGAGAGCCCGGGGCACGGCCGACAGGGGCAGCACCCGGCAGGAGCAGGCGATCCCAGAGGCCGCCGCCTGGTCGTCGGTGAGCCCCACGGCGGCGACGACGGGGCTGGTGAAGATGATCCGGGGAAGGGCGGTGAGGTCCACCTTCTGCCCGTCTCCGTGGAGGGCGTTACGGGCGGCCAGGCCACCTTCGTAGGCGGCGACGTAGACGAACTGCGGGTGGCCGGTGACGTCCCCCGCCGCCCACACCCTCGGGTTGGTGGTGCGCAGGGTGTCGTCGACCCGGATCGCGCCCCGCTCGGTGGTGGCGATGCCCGCCCGCTCCAGGCCCAGGCCGACGGTGTTCGGCCGACGCCCGGTGGCGACCAGGACCTGGTCGGCCTCGATCGCCTCCGGGCGCCCGTCCCGCTCCAGGCTCACCACCCGCCGCCCCTCCCGGCGACCGACCGCGGTGATCCGGGCCCCGGTCACCACCCGGGCGCCCTCCTGCTCCAGGACGGCCTGCAGGGTCTCGGCCACCTCCGGCTCCTCGAAGGGCGCGATCCGGGGCGCCAGCTCCAGGAAGGTGACCCGGCTGCCCAGGTGCAGGAAGAGCTGGCCCATCTCCAGCCCGATGGCGTTGGCCCCGATCACCACCAGCTCCCGGGGCGGCTCACGTAGCTCCAGGGCGGTGGTGCTGGTCAGGTAACCGGCCTCCGCCAGCCCCGGGATCGGGGGCGCGGCCGGCGAGGCCCCGGTGGCGACGACGAATCGGGAGGCCGTGATCCGCTCCCCATCGCAGGTGATCGTCCCTCCGTCCACGAACTCGGCCCGCCCCCGGCGGACGGTGAAGCCGTAGCCCTCGGCCAGGTCGAGGTACTTCTCCGCCCGCAGCCGCCCCACCAGCTCGGCCTTGGCGTCGACGAGTGCGCCCAGGTCGACCCCCTCGGCGCGGGTCACGATCCCAGAGAAGGGGTGATGCCCGGCCCGGTGGTAGGCCTCGGCCGGGGCCAGCATGGCCTTGGAGGGGATGCAGCCGACGTTGACGCAGGTCCCGCCCACGGTGTCGGCCTCCATCAGCGCCACCCGGGCCCCGGCCTCGGTGGCGGTGATGGCGGCGGCGAAGGCGGCCGAGCCCGAGCCGAGCACGACCAGGTCGTAGCTCCCCGACCCCGCCCCCGCCAGCGGCTCGGTCCTGTGCTCCTCCTCGACCGCGTCCTCGACCGATCGCACCCGGTAGCCGGCCGCCTCGATCGCGGCCACCAGCTCGCGGTCGCCAGCCGCAGCCGGGTCGAAACGGGCCTCTCCCCGACGCCAGTCGGCCACCACCCGCCGGGCCCCGGCGGCGGTCAGCGCCTCAGCCACCGTCCTCTCGCAGTGGGCGCAGGTCATCCCTTCGATGCGCATCAGCCGGCCTGCCATGGCAACGCCTCCTCGCTTCATCCGGCCAGCCCGCGGCCATCCGTAGGGGGTGGGGCCGGGCTGGTTGTAATATCCTGTTTTCCAGATATGTTACCCGTCGCCCCCACGGCCGACGCCACCGCCCTGGCCCGCTTCTTCCGGGTGCTGGGGGACCCCACCCGGCTCCGCATCCTGGAGCTGCTCCAGCACGGCGAGCGGACGGTGGGCGAGATCGTGGACGCCGTCGGCCAGCCCCAACCCCGGGTCAGCACCCATCTCGCCTGCCTCCGCCACTGCGGGTTCGTGACCGCCGAGCGGCGGGGCCGGGAGGTCGTCTACCGGCTCGCCCTGGAGGGGGTGGAGGGGATCCTGGTCCGGGCGGCGCGGGCGATGGGGCCGATCAGCGAGCGGCTCGCCACCTGCACCCGGATCGGGCCGGACTGGGTCTGAGCCCCGGGTGCCTGCGGCCTCCCAGCCTGCGCCCGACCTTGGGGACGCTGGCTGGCCTCGCCTCGGCCTCGGTGGCGAGGCGCTCGTCGCCGAGGCGATCCGTGGGCTGGGATGGATGGCCGAAGGATCGTCATCGGTGGAGACCTCCCCACCCTTTGAGTGCTGTTGATCGCTCGGCGGCAACGAACCGTGCCGTTGCACGCCCAGGCCGAGGTGGTGAGACCGGGCCTGAGCTGGAGCGTGGAAGGAGCGGTGCCGAGGTGAGCTCGCGGAAGCGCCCGCCCGCTCTGGCCCACCGGCTGCGCCGGGTGAGTGATCGTGAGGGCAAGGGCCCCCGCTGCGGCGAGGAGCAGGACGATCCCGAGGGCGAGCCAGCCTCGCCTGGGCTGAGAGGGCGAACGCCTGGGGCGATCATGGCGTCCCGGGCGCGCTCGGGGACGAGATGCGAGGGACCGCCGGGCTGCCATCAGCCCGGCGTTTGGCGGCGTCGCGGCGGTCGGGGGGATCGAGCCCCGCGCCTCGGGGCAGGGTTGGGGCCTTGGCCCATGCCTCTTCCCTCGATGAACAACGACGCGGGCCGAGGTGAAGGTCGGGGCGTGGACCTCGCCATCGGCCGTCCCCGCCAACGAGCGCCAGCCTGGGTGGAGCAACGCCCCTTGCCAGAACGGCGGTGATGTTGGACACCTCCTCGTCGGTGGGCGGCTTTGCCGCCAGGCTGGGAGATCGGGAGGGCACGACAACCGCCGCCACGTGGGCGAGGCAGCCCGTCGGGGTTACTTGACAACTACAAAGCGGCTTGACGATATCAGGGTCGCTCTGCGATCCAAAGCTGCATGCAAACGCGCTGCCCGAGCTGTGGGGGCACCGAGAGCTGGGGCTGGGGGAGCCGCCGACGGACGCTGGTGGGAACAGAGGGGAGGCAGACCCTGTGGCTGCGCCGACGGCGCTGCCGCCGCTGCCGGCGGGTCTGGACCGAGCGCCCGCCTGGGATGATCCCCCGGCGGCGCTACTCGGCCGAGGTCATCCGGCTGGTCGTCGCCTTGCGGGGTCGAGGGAGGAGCTGGGAGTCCTGCGCTGAGCGGTGCGTGCGCTGGGGGGAGGGGCCGGACCCGCGCACGCTGCGACGATGGGCGGCGGCCGGGTTGCTGGCGCTCCAACCGCGTTTGCCCTCGATCCGGCGCCGGCCTCCCGTCTACCTTCCCTCCTGCCGCTCGATCCTGCCCGGGCAGGATCGAGCGGCGCGCTTCCGAGGGCCCTGAGATGGTTGCGTCGATGGTGGGGGAGGCGTGGGGCGTTGCGGGTGTGCCGGGCCCAGAGCTCCCACGTGCTGGTCGGGCGACGGTGGAGGTCGTGCATGAGTGTGGTCACGGAGGAGGGGCAGCCTGGGGGCTCGGGGTTGGGGGAGCCTCGGGATGAGGTCGTCCCCCTCGACCGGCTCCCGCTGGCCGGGGAGGGGGCGGGAGCGGTCACGGATCTCTCCCGGGGAGAGCCGGATGGCGTCCGCCGGGCGGTGCCGCCCGGCTTCGAGGGCCTGATGGGGGTGCGCCGGCCGGCCTCGGGGGGCTGGCGGCGGGCGGTCGCCCGGCTGAGCGGCGGGCTGGTCGCGCCCGGGCCGTCGGGGCGGGAGCGGCGGCGGCTCGAGCAGGCACGCCGGGCCCGGACCCCCATCCAGGGTCGCTGCGCCCTGGTGGCGGTGCTGGCCCGCAAGGGCGGGGTGGGCAAGTCGACGGTGACGGCGCTCTTGGCCTCGACCTTCGGGCTGCTCCGAGCCGACGCCGTGGTCGCCCTGGACGCCGCCACCGAGGTCGGCAACCTGGCCGACCGGCTGGTGGTGGAGGGAGCCTGGCTGACCGGTCGCGACCTGGCCCGGGCGGGCGAGGTGGCGGGCCGGGCCGACATCAGCCGCTACACCTGTCAGGACCCGCAGGCGCGGCTGGAGGTGGTGGCCGCCCCTCTGGAGGGGGACGAGATCCTGACCCGGGAGGAGGCGGAGCAACTGCTGGGGGTGCTGGCGCGCACCCACAACCTGGTGGTGGCCGATGTGGGCTCGACCCTGGCCGAGCCGGCCACGGCCCTGGTGGTGGAGCGGGCGGAGCAGGCGGTGGTGGTGACCACCCCGGCCGCCGACGCGGTGCGGCTGGCTTGCCGGACCCTCGAGCATCTCGAACGGGTGCGGGGGGCGGGATTCCTCGCCCGCACCTGCGTGGTGGTCAACGCGGCGCCGGATGCCGCGACGGCGGAGCGGGTGGGCCGGGTCTTCGCCGAGCGAGGCCTGGCCTGGCTGCCGGTGCGCTTCGACCGCCACCTGCACCTGGGCGGGCGGTTCGACTGGGCGCTGATCGCGCCCGGGGTGGCGGACGACTACCTGGCCCTGGCCGGCCTGGTGGGCGCCCGATTCCGCGTGGAGGGTACGGCATGACCTGGCTCGACATCCAGAACTACAACCCGGCCGACACCGCCAACGCGGCCAACGTGCTGCCCTTTTACGGGGCGGCGGAGAGCCTGCTTGCGGCCTTGGG
>Ga0209061_1006058_pt1 | contig 10077 bp, 5 predicted proteins | sample Coa_R1_10_FD_187157 | JGI IMG/M metagenome (GOLD analysis project Ga0209061, IMG submission 187157) | Surface soil microbial communities from Centralia Pennsylvania, which are recovering from an underground coalmine fire - Coalmine... | ecosystem: Environmental > Terrestrial > Soil > Unclassified... | reverse complement strand
ACCACAAAGCATTCGGGCTTAGGCCGGAGGACAGCGGCGTGCCTTCCGCGTGGGTTCTGGAGCGCTTGGCTCTTGTCACCAGACCATGGCGGTCCAAGATGGCGTGAATGGTGCTGCAGGCCGGCACCTTCACCTCCTGCGGCAGACGCCGCAGGAGGCGTTCACGCATCTTGCGCGCGCCCCACCTCGGCTTCTCCCGCTTCGCGGCGACAATCGTCGCTTCCACCTGCTCAGGCAAGCTGTTGGCATACCGATGAGGGCGCCGCGCGCGATCCGTGAGCCCCTCCAGTCCGCATTCCTCATAGCGGTCTACGATCTTGTAGCCGGTCTTCCGGGAGATCCCAAACTCGCGGCACAGCGACGCCATACTCTCGCCTTCTTGCAACCGAATCACGAATCGTATGCGCTCGTCCATCACAGAACATTTCCTCCATGGCATGTTTTATCCTGCCTCGCAGCAGGCAACATGTGTTACCCATGTCTCCGGAACGTTCTGTTACCTATGTCTCGGGTCGGTCATCAGAGACTTAGCGTCGCCGGAGACACGTGTCCGGCAATATCGCGAATCGGCGATCCCGCCGCCACGAAGCACGCCGAGATGTTGATCGGCCCTCACAAAGGGGAGAAGATTCAGGAGCACCGGCCGGTGCACCTGGTTGATCAAAGACCAGTCGCCGCGAATGATGCCCAATGGTAGGGATGCTCCGGCGAGGGGACGTTCTGCGTCAGCCTGACGCCGCTCGAGACACCTCTGTCTTGAGCAAGAGCGTCGTTGTCATTCTCCGAGTGGCCGCCGCTGTGGCGTAACATTTCGAGTTGAGCCGCGCGCAGCGACTGCGCCCAGCTCAATCCCTCGATGAATCTCAACCGGTAAATCTCGGGTATTAGGCGCTGCGATCCGATGTCGCTCAGCGGGTAAAGGGTACCGAGGAAGGTTCGCACACCGGCCCGCAGGAATGCCGCGCCTAACCCGAGATAGTCGTCCGTGTCGGGATCGGTTACCGAACTCACGCAGGTGGCGGCAACCACAGCATCCACATGGGAGAGACTCGCTTTCAGGATGTCGGCTTCCGAGCATTCCCTCTCCGCCGCGTTCTGGCGTTCCGCGAATATCAGGGCCGCATGGCCGTTGTCCTGTATCAATGCATGCTGGGCCAGGTGGATGTGGCTGTAGGTTCCGCTATAGATTCCTGCCACTCCCTTGTTTTCATCGAGAGCGCTGCCATGAAGAAAGGCCTTCCGGGTTGCGGCGACGTCCGTCAGTTCTTCGACAGTCCAACCCAGCGACCTCAGTTGCCGGGCCACAAGCCGTGCTTCAACGGCGGCTCCGTTCAGGGGCCGCGGGGATGGCATGGGGTTTCCAACGACTAAGGCGTGCAAAGCTTTCTGCGCCAGGCGCTCCCGGTGCCTTGCATAATGCAGCAGGTAGGCGCTGGGAGCGTAGCTTACAACGAAATCTTCAAGGAGATACCGAATCCGCCCCTGCTCATGCCGTGCGGCAGCGTGAAGGGGCATAAGAAAAAGGAAGCGATGCGGAATGATGCATAGGGAACGGGGCGCCAACTCCGACCCTTCGGCGAGTGTTTCGTCCAGATGATCCAGCAGCCGGCATCGCTTCACAGCGCCCGTGCTCGCTGCGATTCTCACCGGTGCGCTGAATATTAGCTCGTCAAGTTGAAAACAAATGTCAGTGACCAGTTCGGCTGCGGTCGCGATCGTTGTCCGTGATTCGTAAATTTGCTTCCAGCGATCGTTCGCGCGCGCGAGTGCTGCGAGGCTGCCCTCGCGAAACTCGATCAATTCGAGGCCGTTCTTTCTGGTCAGAAGATAGGCGCGAAAGCAGCCGTTGCGGTCGGGCCAAGCCAGGAAATCGAGTATGCAGGAACGGGCGTCCGGCAACAGAGCCATGTATTCCTCTTCGCGTTCCAAATATGTGACGGCGCTGGCACGCAAACCGCGCGCGAGCTTCGTGTTGGGAAAGCGCTCGAGAATATCGTCAATGATTCTGCGCATCACCCGCTGTGGTTCTCTCGGTTTTCCTGTGGTCCGCGGTGTTCCCGGCGTGGAGGGAAACGCCAGCCCGCATTCGGTTAATGTATGCCGGGCATTGCAGTACTCTTCATAGGCTTGGCGATCGATTTCACTCGGATCGCATTCGAGATTCATTGCGAGGCACTCGGCGAGAGTTCGGGCGCGGGAGCGCTCCAGATAAACCATGCTGTCGAATGCCTGGCCCAGTTCGAGCGAGGCCTGTGTGGCGATCTCCCACGGGCCGCGATTCATCTCTCCAAAACCAGCGCGAATGTTCATGGCGGCGATGTTCTCCCGAAGGGTTTCGAGAACCTCAATTGCTGCTCTGCTTCGGTCCAGAGCATCTTCAAACCGCCCTGCGTCATAGAAAGCCAGCGAAATATTGTTCTCGCATGTCGCGGCCTCGCGCTCCAGACCGAAGCTCACATAAATCTGTTTCGCTCGCTCCTGAAAAGCGATCGCCGCGGCCGGTTGCCGGAGTCCTCGGTGAGCGATGCCCGCCGCCATGAAACGGTCTGCGGTCTCTTTCGTAAACGGCTGTGCGCCGGGATTGTCCAGCGCCAACGCGATACAGCTCAAGGCCTCGTCAAATCGCCCCTCCGCGCTCAGACAAAAGGACAGGTTCGTTTCACATTGCGCCTTATCCTTCGGCAACCCGAGTCCGGAAAAAAAAGACAGCGCGGATGTCATGTGTTCTCTCGCGCGTTCGTATTGCTTCAATATCAGTAACGCCACACCGAGGTTCGCGTCGCAGTCCGCGGCATTGCGATATGACCCCGACGCTCGGTAAAGCCTGGCTGCTTCGGCAAAATGCGTGCAGCCGGTGCGAGCGTCGCCGTAACCCATCACGGCATTCCCAGTCATCAGTTCACAGTGCGCCAGCTCATCTCTGAGACTGAGCTCACGGTATACGACGCGGGCTGATTCAAAAGCGTCGAGCGCCTCCTCGACTCTGCCCAGCAGCGTCAGAGTTTTTCCCAGATTGAGATCGCAGCCAGCCGCGTCCTTTTCCATCCCGAGGGCCCGATATCTCGCTCGTGAGGAACGACAGCTCGCCAGCGCTTGTTCGTACTGGCCCATCGCGTGAAAACAACAGCTCATATTGTTTTCCGCGAGCGCGACAAGCTTCGGATTTGCGAGAGCCTCGTAAACGTCGCGGGCGCGGGAGAACAGCGGAACCGCGTCCTCAGGCCGCCCGAGTTCAACGTGTACGTTGGCGATATCGAGTTCACAGTCGGCAATCTGCCGCTTGAGGTTCAGCGATTCGAAGACGCGAACAGCGTTGTGAAAGGCTGTCAGAGCTTCATCGTAACGGCTGAGCGTTCGGAGTGAGTTGCCAGCATTGACTTGGCAATCCGCCGCATTCCGAGAAAGTTTCAGGCCGATGTAAACGGTCAGCGCGCGGCTGAACCGCGCTAACGCGTCCTTCGCGAAACCGGCCTCGTGCAGGGCGATTCCGATCCCGTCATCGCAGTCGGCCGCATCCTTTTCCATCCCGAGATGCAGGTACAGTTCTCGGGCCTGTTCAAGAAAGTCGATCGCCTCCTGGTAGCGGCCCAGGTCGCGCTTGGCGCTTCCGATGTTTTCGAGGCACATAGCGACGTTGTCCTCGTGTCCGCCCTGACGGAACTCGGAGATTGCCCTCTCGAAATGTTCGATCGCCTCCCGCGACTGGCCGAGGTCCCTAAGCGTGACGCCGACATTCATCGTCGAGAGCGCTGCTTCATACGGCAGGCCCAGGCGCTGGAACTCAGTCAAAGCCAGAGAGTAGTGTTCTATAGCCTCCTGCCAGCGGCTCAGCGCCCGCAGCGCGTTGGCGATACTACCTTCACAACTGGCTGCATGTTGCGCCATGCCGATCCGGGAGAAAGCTGACTTCGCCCTTTCAAAGGCGTCGATGGAGTCAACGGCTCGTGAAAGCCCGAGCAGCGCTGTTCCCAGCAGGAACTCACATGCGGCGACGCATATCGGCTCGGTGGTTGATCCCAGAAGCGCTTTCAATTTGTTGAGTAGGCAGAGGGCATCGTTGTAACGGCTGACCTGGAGAAGGGATTGCGCTTCGGCAAGATACGATGCGATGTGTTCGTTCATTAGCGCGCCGAAAACCAGTATGGCTCGATACGACCATGGTTCTGCGAGGCACCATGGCCCCACATAACTGCCGAATCGGAGGGATTACGGCGAGCAGACATCATATTCAGAGAGTGACACCCATCTGCGGTCTGAATCCATAGCCTCAATCTGCCTCACAACGGCATCGAGCTCCTCGTTCCGCAAAGGGCGTGCAACCAGCTCACGCGCAAGAACGGCAAGTGGACCCGCCGATTCAAAGGCCACCGCGATTGCGATCAGGCAATTCGTCCCGGCAGGGCCGCCCATCTCGAATGTTTCCGGTCCACCCGGAATCATGTAACATCCGGCGGCTACGGTGTGGCGTGGAAGTACGCTTTCGATTGCATTCGCAGATCGCCTCGACATCGATAAAGATCAGTTCAGCCAGTTGCGGGACCCGGACGATCACTCGGGCTTCCGCTCCGATGTCAAATTGCGCGCGCGATGAATCAGCGGGCCCCTTGCCGCTGGCGACACCTCGGAGCTGGCCGGCGGCAACAATCTCGCACATCGCCTCCGGACTTTCTAGCTCCTGCATCCGGACAAGGAAGTCGGGCATACCGAGGAGCCGCAGCCATTCACTAACGGAGTCCGGATCTCCATGCATCAGCAACTCCGCAATGCCGGTCTGGAGTTGAGCGCCCGGAAGAGATCGATTCAGTTCCCAGTCGTCGAGCAATGACTCCCGGATACCGAGCTGCTGTGCAACTTCTGCAGCGCGGTACCCCTTCCATGTGCGTCGGTGCCTGAGAAGGTCACCGATACTTCCGAACCTGCTCCGCGAACGCCCGAATGGGCCTCTGAATTCGGCATCGACCTGCGACCGCTTCAGGAATTCAAGAATCGTGTTGCTCGCAACAAACCGGGACCTGCCGGCGCTCAGTCCCCCAAGGAAAACCATTCCGAAACAGGTGCTCACTCCATGCCGAACCGAGATCATCGGACTTCCGCTCATGCCTGGAGGTATCCCACCTGCGGTCTGGAATTCCTGCAAGGTTCCTGTGTCGGCCCGCCAATGGAAAACGACCTCGTTGTGGAATTCGGTTGTGGAGCAGGAGAGCGAGTCGCTCCCGTGAAAGCCCGCGACGAATCTGCGCCCATAAGCTGGCGCAAACATCCAGGTCTGAAGAAAGGGTTCAAACCGCAGCGGAGGTCGATTGACGACCTTCGCCAGCTTGATCAGGGCAAGGTCGTGACCCGAAATCGAAGTTACCGCGCCGCCGACCGTCTCCTCATCGAATTCAGCCGTTCTGGGAAAGAAAATCCGGCAGTCCTGAAACACACGCTCCAGATCGTCGGGTGAGGGACTGAGAGGGTTGAATTGGGAGACGGTGTGGGCACAGGTGAGGACGTGATTCGGGGAAACCAGGATTCCCGTTCCGAAGCTCGACGGCCCGTGCGACCGGAAAGAGGCGGTGACACGGGCAACACCGGGATACTCGATGCTGCCGTCAGCTCGGATGAGATGCACGGTTTCCCCGGTGTGTTCTATTACCGATTCTTCGCATCAGTGATCGAGTTCTACGCCGGACTCATCGCCTGAAGTCTTGCGTCTCGCGCGAATTGGACCATTTCGGAGTTCTCCAGGAGTGCCGGATCGGCCGAAAGCCAATCGAAGGTTCGCTCGCGAAGTTCCTTGAGATTAGAGCGCAGCAAGCACGCTGTGAGCTCTACCATGGCAACGCGGCATGGCGGAATGCGCAGCGACTCGCGAATCCACTCCTTCAAATAATCGAAGATCAGGCGTGTCAAGGGCGCGGCGACGTCCGGGGGGAAAAAATTCAATAGGCCCGCGTACATCGTTTGAAGGAAATCGGCGAAAATCCTGGTGGCCGCGGAATCGCCCATGAGCGAGGCGAGGATCGCGTTGCAGGTAATGCTCTCGTCGCGACCCTCGGCGTTGACAACCACCATCTTGCGCGCCGTGAGCTCGCTCGCGATGCCTTCCCCCTGCAGGAAAACGAGACAGATCAGGGCCTCCATCCCCGACGATCCCAGAGCCCAGGATCTCAGATGGCCGATCACAGAAGTAAATCCTGTGGTCAGACAAAGTGAGACCAGCGTGTACTTGAAGGTCTGCGCGGTTTCGGCCTCGTCTTCCAAGGATTCGGCATAGAATTCTCCCAGCGCGGGGAGAATCTCGCGCAGCGCGGCGGCCTCGGCGGTCCTAATCCTGCCCAGTTCCGTATCCAGTCGGCGAAGCTGCCGCGTGATGTCCCGGTCCACCTGAAAGGCGGCCGCCAGTTTCGACTCCGCAATGCCTCGCAACTTATCCATCGCAAGCGACAGTTCGATTTCGGCGATCTGCTTGTACGCGACGATTGCGGTCCACCGGTGATTTCTCTTTGTCGCAAACCATTCGAGCATGCCGAGCAGGTGTTCCCGATAGACCTGATCGCCTGTGCTGAGGACGCCTTGAGCCAAATAGCCGACGAGAGACTTTTCCCTCCACGAAGTGCTAGCGGCCCAATTTCTCAGCCAGGTCAGCATCATTTCGGAATCAATGACGCCGATTCTGCCAAGAGCCTGCGCCACCTTGGCTCGAATCGAAACCGAGTCGTGTCCAGTAAGTTGAAGCAAGGCGCTCGCGAGGCTGCTGGTCAACAACGGAAACCGGGAGATGAGAACGGACCACAGGCGCGCGGCGTCGGCTGGATCGTTGAAGCCGATCAGGTCGCGGGCGAACGCGGCATCCCGGGTAAGGGCGATGCCGACCCGTTCGCGCATGGCGGCTTCGTCGAGCGGCCGTTTTGCGCGCCGCAGACCGTGCCAACGCAACACGTGGCGCCGGATGGCCGTATGAAGCTCTGCAAATTCGCTGACGTACACGTCGGTGATGCTTCCTTGCGAATATGCAATCACCATCGCCAGACAGTAGATCCAGGTTTCGAGATCGCTTTCGGGGCAGCGTTGAAACCACGCAGAAAGCGTGTCCGACGCGGCGAGCGCGTCTTCGAGCGAAGCTTCCTTGCGAAGCACAGCAACAAGGCTCTTGTCGATGAATTGAACCACGCGGCTCATGGTTCTGCAGCGCTCTGCGATTTCCTGTTCGAGTTCCGGGGTGACTGAGCTCCGCAAATTCGAATATTCGGGCCGTCTGTCAAAAAAGACCGAAATGGCTCGTTTGGTTCCCTCCAGCCTGACGTCAAGAGAGAGATCGGCGAGCCGCACGCATAATCTGGCCGGGATGGAACCGATGCACCCATGGGGCAGAGAGTTTGTCGTCGCCGTGAAGATTACGTGGCTATCTCTCTTTTCCAATTCGTGCGTCACATTCGCGACGGCGGCATCGGTTTTCAGATTCGACAGGAACTCGACCACCCCGGGATTCTCGTGTTCCAGCACGTTTCGGAAAATCAGGATCTGTCCCACCGGCTCTTCGCGAACTTTCAGATCCTTGATGAGATCCAGCCGGACGCTGTTGCGCGGCGGCGTATAGAGCAGTGTTCTTCCTCCGACATCGCCGCTCTCATGCAGTCTCCTGGCGAGGTAGAGAGCCATGCTTGCCCTGCCCGTGCCGTGTTCCCCGTGGAGGATCAGCATCCGGTGCTGCATCAGAGTGGACACACTGGCTTCCACAAAATCCGACTCGTAGGCGAAGTTTCTCGCGTTATCGACTTCCTCCTCTCGGCTAAATACGTAATGACTCTTCCAATCAAAAATAGAGACGCCCTGAACAGTGTCGCCCAGCAGGTAGGCTTTGATTTCCTTGGCGAATGTCTGATTAATTGTCTGCGTGGAATTGGTGAAGTTGCCGGTCGTGATGCCCTGAGCGGATTCGGAGGACGGAGCATTTGAAGTTGAAGTGGCAGCCGGTTTTTCCGGCTCGGACTTGGGAGCAGTGTCAGGCGCGGGCGGCGGCTGACTCATATCGGCGGCGGTATCGGTTGCCGGGGTTGTCATTTCAACATCTCCTGGAGGGCGCGCGAGTCGGCCAATTTATTCAGCGCTTCGAACTGTTCCGAAGTGACGCTGTAGCCCGCGATCAATTGTTTCGAAGCTTGGAGATATTTTTCCAGCTCCGCTTGAGACGCTTTTTTCTCGCGCCAGCTTTCGGCTACTGCGTGCAGCAAATTGGAGGCCAGCTCGCGTTTTTGATCGCGGTCTCCATTGAGGGAGTCAACCACAGCGGCGAGCTGCGCGACCACGGTCGCGAGTTTATTTTCTCCGGCGGCGCCAAGTAGCCCGGTCCTGGGCGAATCCAAGGAGGGGAGCGTGGAGGGGAACGGCTGCGACCCGTAAGCCGCGGCTGCGCCTCCCAACCCGTTTGAGAGACTGGCGATAACTTGGACGTTACGGGCGAGTTCCGCTCCCGTCTTGGTATTTTCAGCGATGTGCCCGAGCGCGGCATCCACATGCCTCGCCGCCCCGGCGCGAGCCTTTCCCCACTCCTCGATTGTTTGCACATCGGCGTTCTGGTGGGCTTTTAGAAGATTGACCTCATGGTTGGCCAGCGTTTCGAAGATCTTTCCTTCCTTCTCGTACTGCCCGATCTGCTTCGCGCGCTCCAGGTCGGCTTTTGTTTCATCGGGCCGCGCATCGGTCTTCGACAGCCGAAGCTTCATCCGGATTCTGTCGATCTGAATGCCATAGCCGTTGGCGTATGGCTGCAGGGCATCGGTGCTTTGCTCGACGTCGTTTGCGAAGTAGGCCACGGCGCCATCGTCGAGAATCTCCCGTTTCAGAATGTCCCAGTTGGTGGTGCTTGTAATGCCATTGAGGACTCTGAGGATTTCGTGCTCGACCTTGCGAACCGGGTCGTCGGGCCAGCGGATGGCAACATCCTGGTGCGACCAGACGCTGAAGTCGAGTACGTAGAAGGCGTCGAAGGCGTGTCCGGGCGAGACATGGTCGACAGGGGCGTTGAATTCGTGCCGCAGTCTCGTATTGTCAGTCACTGGAATGCTGATGTAATCGGAGGTTCCGAGAAGTCCTCCGAAAGGTCCGCGGTTCAGTTTCTGACCTGGGTGTAGGTGTTGCTTAACTACCCGTCCGGTCTTCTCCTGCTTGAGGACCACGGTGTGCCAGCCAGGCAGGATCTGTATACCGGCGATTTCAGTGCCTACGACTTTCAAATGTTGTGTGAGATTGTGCATATTGCTCCGCCTTTCGTCTATTGGCAGCCTGTGGCGCTGGTAGCCTTGCCGGCTATTCGCTGGGAGGCCGATTTCAATGAACTATCTATGAGTAGCGCCGCCGCCGCGCGCCAGCGCTGTGCGTCGCCATTGCGAGCGAGCGCCACGGCTTCTTGAAGCGCTTCCGTGGCGCCGCAGCGTTCCGCTACACTTTTTTGAGCAAGAAACAGTTCGACCGCGGCATTTTCAGAGTCGATGTCGTCCAGCAATACGGCCGCAAGCACGAAGCGCCGGGCCGCCAAACAGGTTCGAAGCACGCCGGCTGCGCAGCGGATGGACTTTTGTTCCATTGCTCCAGCGTCCAGGGCGGCAAGCGTCACGGCCAGCCTCTCGACCCGTTCGAGAGCTTGCGATACGTGCCGTGGAGGCTGTTCGCCTTCCGGTGCGGCAGCCGTAAGCCTCCCGATTCCCCGCACCGCCTCTTCCGCGATGAAGCGTGCGACGCGGAATTGCTCACGAGCCATGAAGTCGGCCGCGCGAGTGATCAGGATATGGAAGTCGGCAATGGAGGGGAACGTGGCCCCGGCCAAGTCAGATTCGAGTTCAGCCAAGGCGGTCGCGGCTTTGCCAATCGCTGCGTGAGCGGCGCTCAACTCCTGCGCAAATTCGAGGATTGTCTCGGCGCGTCGGATTTCCTTCAGGGCGTTCTGAAAGCGGTAGCTCCGCGCGTCGCGCTCGGCGGCCCGGGTATGATCGTCAAACTCGCGAGCCATTCGCGCGCCCGCGGCTGTGCTGCCGGTATCGGGATGAAGGCCGGACATTCGTTCGCGGAGCATCTGGAGCTCTTCGAGAAAGTGAT
>Ga0209061_1006057_pt1 | contig 10078 bp, 9 predicted proteins | sample Coa_R1_10_FD_187157 | JGI IMG/M metagenome (GOLD analysis project Ga0209061, IMG submission 187157) | Surface soil microbial communities from Centralia Pennsylvania, which are recovering from an underground coalmine fire - Coalmine... | ecosystem: Environmental > Terrestrial > Soil > Unclassified... | reverse complement strand
GGCATCCGGGCGGTCAACGGCGTGTCCTTCGACCTGGCCGAAGGCGAGATCCTCGGCCTGATCGGCCCGAACGGGGCGGGCAAGACGACGATCTTCGACCTGATCTCGGGCATCCTCCCCGCCGACCGGGGGAGCATCCGGCTGAAGGGCGTCGACGTGACAGGGTGGGGCGCCGACCGCCGGGCGGCCGCCGGCCTGGGCAGGTCGTTCCAAGACGCGCGGATCTTCCCGTCGCTCACCGTCGCCGAGAACATCGCCATCGGCCTGGAGCGCCACATCGAGACCCGCGACCACCTGGCCGCCCTCCTCGACCTGCCGGCGATCCAGGAGTCCGAGCGCGACGTGGCCTACACGGTGGACGACCTGATCGAGCTGATGAACCTGCAGGCGTTTCGCGACAAGTTCGTCTCGGAGCTTTCCACCGGTTCGCGCCGCATCGTCGACCTCGCCATGGCGATCGCCCACGACCCCGTGGTGCTGCTGCTCGACGAGCCCTCCTCCGGCATAGCCCAGCGGGAGACCGAAGCGCTCGGCCCGTTGTTGCTGCGCATCAAAGAGGAGACCGGCTGCTCAATGCTGGTCATCGAGCACGACATGCCGCTGATCACCTCCGTCTCCGACCGGATCGTCGCCCTCGACCTGGGGGCGGTGGTGACGGTGGGCCCGCCCAAGGACGTGGTCAGCGACCCCCGGGTCGTCGAATCGTACCTGGGGGGCGACCCCGCCGCGATCGAGCGCAGCGGCTCCCGTTCAGAGCTTCCCGCCGGGCGGCGGGCGACGAGCACCACCCGGAAGAGCACCGCCAAGGTCCGCGCCTCCAAGGCCGCCTCGGGTGGCGCCGCCACAACCAAGCGGGCGGCGGCCGGCGGCGCGGGCACTCAACGGCGGGCGGCCAGCGGGGGGCGGCGGAAGGGACAAGAGGAGGGGTGACGGTGGGATCCGGACCGCAGGGCAGGCCCAGACGGCGCGCTCTGCTCACCGCCCTGGCAGTAGGCGCATGTGCCGGCGCCCTGCTCGCCGGCGGCCCCGCCATGGCCGCCGTCTCCGACGTGCAGAGCGGCTGGTGGAACGAGGCCTCGGCGGGAACCGTCGCCGCCCCGTCGACGACCCCGAGCAACGACCTGCAGGTCAGCAACGGGCTGCAAGGCCCGTTGTCCTTCGCCGCCGTCCGCTTCGCCCTCCCCTCGGGCACCCCGGCCTCCGCCGACGTGACGCTCGACCTCGCCGTCCCGTCGGGATCGGCGACGACCATCGGCACCCCCGCCGTGTCAGCCTGCCCGACCACCGGCGCCTGGAAACCGGGCGGCGACCAGCCGGCGTCGACCAAGCCGGGTTACGACTGCACCGGGGGCAACGACGCGAACGGCGTCGTCGCGTCGGGTGGGGGAAGCGAGACCTGGACGTTCCCCGCCTCGTGGGCGTCTGGGGGGACCGTGTCTGTGGCGCTGGTTCCCACCGCCGGCACGCAGACCCCGTTCTCCGTCGAGTACGAGGACCCCACGGCCGCGTCGGTGTCGGTCCTCGGACCGAGCAGCGCAGGCACCGCTGCGACGTCGCCGCAGCCCCTGCCGGGCCAGTCGCCGGCGCCGGCCGGTGCCGGCTCGTCAGGGGGCGCCGCCGCTGCGGGGACCGCCGTGGCGCCGGGGCCCATCAGCGGATCCACCGCGCCGGGCGCCACACCGGTCGGCCCAGGGACCGCCACCCTCGGGGCCGGCTCCGGGGCCGCCCCGTCCTTCTCGGGTCTCGCCGCTGGAACCGGCTCCTCCCCGGCCGGCCAGGCGGCGACCGTTCCCCACGCTTCGGCCGCTCCCGCCTCGCAGCTCCCGTCGGCGGAATCGGCCGCGGTGGCCCAGCCCAGCGACCGCGCCGCGAGGATAATGGCCGTCTGCGTGCTGGTCCTCACCGGGATCGCCCTGTTCGTGCTGGCCGGCCGGCCGGCGCGACCGCCCCGCAAGCTCGGGGCGTTCGCCTCGGCGGGCGACGGTGCGGGCGGCGTGCAGCCGGCTGTCGTCGGCGGCCTGGGGCGTTTCGCGAGGGCCCGCTTCGCCCCACCGAAGCGGATCTGACCGGCCCCTTCCCCGGGGCTAGGCGATCCCCGCCGTTTCCTCGTCCAGGGCGCCCTGGAGGAGGCGTTTGGCGGTGATCAGCTGCAGCCACTCGCTGTCGGCGGTGCTGGCGCTGCGCCGGCTGTGGCGCTGCAGCAGCCGGGCCACCTCGCCGAGCGCTTCGCGCACGGCGGCGGGGTCCTCGCCGGCCAGGTGCCACAGCTCGCCGACCGCCTGACGGCTGTACGGTGACGGCCCGTCGGCCAGATCCCTGGCGCGCCTCACCAGCGTTTCCACCGAAGCGGACCTGGCGTGCTGGGCTGCGAGAGGCGGGGCTGGCGCCGGCGTGGGCAGGTCGTCCTCGTCGACGATGCAGCCGTCGCCGTGCACGTGGTGCCACGCGTCGGCCTCGGCGGGGCGCAGCTCGTTCCACGCGTGGCCGCTCCAGCCGCACGCGCAGCGGGCCCGGTGCGCCCGGCCTCGCCTGAAGATGCTTATGCGGTGCTCGTCCCCTCGAGGCACGTCGACCAGGCTAACGCGCCCGGAGGGGGCCGGCGCCTACCTGCCCTTCCAGTTGGGCGGCCGCTTCTCGATGAACGCCGTCAGACCTTCTTTCATGTCCTCGCTGGACATGGCCTCGGCCATGCCCTCGCCGGAAAGCCGCCATCCGGTGTCCTCGTCCTCGGTCACGGCGGCCAGGATCACCCGCCGGGAAGCCCGCACGGCGACCGGGGCGTTGGCTTCGATCCGCCGGGCCAGGTCCTTGGCGGCGGCCAGCGCCTCGCCCGGCTGGCAGAGGTGGTTCACCAGACCGAAGTGGTAGGCGCGCTCGGCGTCGATCGGGTCGCCGGTGAGGGCGAGCTCCATGGCCAGGTTGAACGGCAGCTTTCGCGGCAGGCGGAACAGGCCCCCGCCGGCCGCCACCAGGCACCTCTTGACCTCGGGTATGCCGAACTGGGCGTTGGTGGACGCGACGATCAGGTCGCACGCCAGGCAGATCTCCGTTCCGCCTGCGAGCGCCGGGCCGTCCACGGCGGCGATGATCGGCTTGGACCTGTCCCGTCGGGTTATGCCGGCGAAACCGCCCCGCGCGGTCTGCAAGCTCGCCGCCCGGCCGGCGTTGATCTCCTTCAGGTCGGCACCGGCCGAGAAGACGGGCGGGACCCCCGTGAGGATGCCCAGCCACAGCGAATCGTCCGCCTCGAGACGGTCGATGGCCTCCTCGATGCCGGCGGCCACTTCGCCGTTGACGGCGTTGCGGGCCTCGGGGCGGTTGATCGTCATCACCGCCACGTGGCCGTCGGCCTTGTACTCGACGGCGGTCATTTGGGCTGCAGCCGGGCGGCGCCGTCGATGCGGATCGTCTCGCCGTTCATGTAGCTGTTGGTTATCAACTCGACGGCGAGGCTGGCGAACTCTTCCGGCTTGCCGAACCGGTCGGGGAAGACGACGTCCTTCTTCAGCTTGTCCTTGAACGCCTGCGAGGCCTCGCCGCTGCCGTAGATGGGCGTGTCGATGAGGCCCGGTGCGATCGTGCACACCCTGATGCCCACGACGGCGAGATCCCTGGCGATCGGCAGCGTCATGCCGACGACACCCCCCTTCGACGCCGAGTAGGCCGCCTGGCCGATCTGGCCGTCGAAGGCGGCGAGGGAGGCGGTGTTGACGATGGCGCCGCGCTCCCCGTCGGCGAGCGGCTCGGTCTGGCTCATCGCGCTCGCCGCGAGACGGATGCAGTTGAACGTCCCGACGAGGTTGATCTGCACGACCCGGTTGAACTGCTCGATCGGGAAGGCCGACTCGTAGCGCCCGTCCCGGCCGATCGTGCGGGTGGCGTTGCCGACGCCGGCGCAGTTGACCAAGGCCCGCAGCGGGCCCAGCTCCTTGGCTGCTTCCACGCCCGCGACGACCTCCTCGGTGTTGGTCACGTCGCAGTGGACGAACACGCCGCCGATCTCCTTGGCGAGCGCCTCACCTTTGTCGTCTTGAAGGTCGAGCACGGCGACCCGCGCCCCCCGCTCGGTGAGCAGCCGGGCGGTCGCCTCGCCGAGGCCCGAAGCGCCGCCCGTGACTATCGCAGATGTTCCGTTGACGTCCATGCGCCGACCTTAGCTGCGGGCCTACGCGGGGCGCTCCTCCGGCAGGGACGGGCTCCACACGTGCCACCTGCCCTTGCCCGCCTGCTTGGCGGCGTACATCGCCCGGTCGGCCCGGTCGGTCAGCTCGTCGAGGGTCGCGTGGGCGTCGAAGGGGGCGATGCCGATGCTGGTCCTCACCGTGATCTGATCCGACCCCACGCCGATCGGCTGGCTCAAAGCCTCGATGAGCCGCTGGGACACGGCCACCCCCGATTCGACGTCGCCGGCTCCGAGCACCACGAGGAACTCGTCGCCACCCATCCGCACGAGCAGGTCGCCCTGGCGCAGGACCGACATGATCCGGCCCACCGACAGGCGCAGCACCTCGTCGCCCACGGCGTGGCCGTAACGGTCGTTGACCTCCTTGAAGTCGTCCAGGTCGAAGAGCAGGTGCACCGTCGGGCCCTTGGGGCGCGACTCGAGCATCGACCTCATGCCGACCCGGGTGAGCGCGCCGGTCACCTGGTCGTAGTCGACGAGCCGCCTCAGTCGATGCTGCTCGACCCGGTGCTCGAGGGCGATGTGGGCGAGGCCGCCGATGCGTTCGAGCACCCCCAGGTAGCCGGGGGGCAGCTCCACCTCGCCCTCCGACCACACGACGAGGCACCCGAGAGTCTGGTCGTCGCGGCGGGCCGAGGCCCTCTGGTAGGTGTACAGCTTCGGCTCGCGCACCGGTAGCGGCAGGCACCAGCACGCCTTGAAGCCCGCGGCCCTGGCGGCGCGCGACAGCAGCGGGTCCATGGCCAACTGGTCGCCGACGGCGGCGGTGACCATCCGCGACGAGGCGACGGCCTCCTCCCAGGGGCCGTCCCACGAGCGGAGCCCCTCCGTGGCGGCGCCGCCGATCCACTCGCGCCCCTCGGCGGTTACGAGCACCGACGAGACGGTCCCCGGCATCCTCACCTCGAGGTAGTCCAGCAGGTACCGGAGCGACTCGGTGCCCTCGCTGTCGAAGGCGAGCACGCCGAGCGCCTGCTCGAGGGCGTGACGGGCGACGATGGGACGCCCGAGGACGAGCAGCCCGGCGATGTCGGGGTTGGCGAGGAAGTTGGTGCGGGCGAACTCGAAGGGGACCCAGTGGCCGTCGAGGTGGCGGATCCTGTACTCGCCGGCTATGTCGGCGTCGGGTGCCGGCTGGCTGCCGGTACGCGGGCGGTCGACCTCCACCGATATGACCGACAGCGCCGTCTCGATGTCCTCGGGGTGGATGAAGGCGGCGACGCTGTGGCCCACCATGTCCTCCGGCCGGAAACCGAGCAGGGCGGTCACCGAGCGGGAGATGTAGGCGATGGTCCCGTCGGCCTCGACGAGGGCGACGAGGTGGCCGGTTCCGATGAGCAGGGCCCTGAGGGTCCTCTCCAGCGCGGCCGTGTCGTACGGGCCGGTGACGGCCGGGCCGCCGGGAGCCCCCCCCGGCGGGGCGGTACCGGCGAGGTTCGCCTCGCCGGGATGGGATTTGCACGCCTCTTGCAAAGTGGAGCCCCTTCTGCGACATGCAGGTTCCTGGCCCGAAGATAGCCCCCGACGGCGTCTCCTTTCAGCGGACCCTGTGCCGGTTTGTTCACCTCGCAACCGGTTGGGACCTTTTACGACAGCTGGTTTTTTCGCCTTATTCTGCTTCGGGCCCCCCGCCGGGGCGGCGGTCCTCGGGGCGGCGCCCGCCCGGGTACACCAGGCGGGTCGTCGCGCCCTCGCCGTCGGCCTCGCACGAGAGGTCCCCTCCGGCTGAGCGGGCGAGCGCCGCCAGCCGGGCGAGGTCCTCCGCGGCCGGGGAGCCGGGCTGTTCCACGGTGAGGGCGGACGGCCCGACGGTCACGTTCATCTCCTCACCGCTTCGCGCGAGGACCCGGAGCAGCTCGCACGCGAGACGGGCCGCGGCGGCGAGGGGGACGCCGGCGGGGCCGGGGCCCGGGTGGGGCCCGGTGAGCTGTCCGGGCGTGCCGATGACCTCGCGTATGACGGCCAGCTCGACGGCGACGAAGCCGGCCAGGGTGCCGTCCCAGGCGACCGGCGGCGGGACTCCGGGGCCGGCCACCTCGGACCACTCCCGTTCGACCCGGACCCGTTCCAAGCCGAGCATCAGCTCGCCCAGCCGGTCGGGCTGCGGAGCAGCTTCGGGTTCTGACAGGAGCGGAGGCGAGGGGAGCGGGGCGATGGCCTGGGGGGAGGCGGGCTCGAGGGCCGAAGCGCGCCGGGACGCCCGGAGGAAGGCGGCGAGCGCCGCCACGAGCGCCGCCGACACGGCTGCCAGCGCGGCGGCTTCCACCATCGGCAACGACGGTACCCAACGTCGAAGCCGGCGCCGGCCGGGAGGCGTAGCCTCGGTCGCGGTGGGAGGGTCTTGCTACGTCATCGACTACGACGGACGGTTCAGGTTCGCCGCCACCCCCGAGGCGGTTTGGGCCGCCATGGAGCGGCTCGACCAGTTCGAGCGCTGGTGGGGATGGCTCGGCGGCTTCGACGTGCAAGGCGACGGGCTGCGGGCGGGTTCGGTGCTGCGGGGCACGGTCGCACCGCCGCTCCCCTACCGCATGTCGGTGCAGGTGGACGTGACCCGCTGCCAGCCGGCCAGGCTCGTCGACGCCGAGGTGAGCGGCGACCTCGAGGGGCCCGCCAGCCTGCGCATCGGCGCAGACGGCCGCGGCGAGACGCTCGTCGACGTCGCCTGGACTCTGGAGATGAGGCAGGCCGCGATGCGCCTCGCTTCGAGGGTCGCCCACCCGCTGCTGCGCTGGGGGCACGACCGCCTGGTCGACTCCACCGTCGAGTCCTTCCGGGCGAGGCTGGGGGCTGAGTGACCGGAGAAGCGTCCTTCGCCCGGAGCCTCTTCGACGGGCTGCCCCCCAGGTACGACCGCCTCGCCGAGATCCTCTCGCTGGGCCAGAACAGGCGCTGGCGCCGGGCGATGGTCGACGCAGTGGTGGCGGGAGCGCCCCGATCGGTGCTCGACGTCGCCACCGGACCGGCAGGAGTCGCCTTGCAGCTCGCCCGGCGCACCGACGCAGAGATCACAGGGGTCGACCTGACCCCCGAGATGCTGCTCGCCGGCGCCTCCAACGCCGCGGCCAGCCCTCACTCCGCCCGGATCTCCTTCGCCGTCGCCCGGGCCGAGCAGCTGCCCTTCCCCGACGCGACATTCGACGCCCTCACCTTCACGTACCTGCTCCGCTACGTCGCCGACCCCGCGGCGACCCTCGCCGAGCTGGCCAGGGTGGTGAAGCCCGGCGGGCCGATCGCCGCCCTCGAGTTCCACGTGCCCGCCGGGCCTCTGTGGCACCCGCTCTGGGTCCTCTACACCAGGGCGTTGCTCCCCGCAGCGGGCTTCCTGCTCGGCGGCCGGGAATGGCTGGAGGTGGGGCGGTTCCTCGGCCCGTCGATCTCCGAGCACTACCGGCGCTACCCGTTGTCGTGGCAGCTGTCGGCGTGGCGGGCCGCCGGCGTGGAAGGCGTGCAGGCCCGGGTGATGAGCCTCGGAGGTGGCGTCGTGGTCTGGGGCCGGAAGGGGTGAGCGGAGACCCCCGGCGCGCCGCGTGGTACACGCCCCGCCCGGGGACCTGGCGCGACTGGCTCGGTGTGCTGCACCCTCCCTACACCGCCTGGCACCTCGCCTACGTGCTCGTCGGAGCGGGCCTGGCGCCGCACCTGTCCGTGGGGCGCCTCGGGGCGACGCTGCTCGCCTTCGGGCTCGCCGTCGGGGTCGGCGCGCACGGCCTCGACGAGCTCAGAGGGAGACCGCTCGGCACGACCATCCCAGCCCCGCGCTTGGCGGCCGTCTCGGCCCTGTCCATCGCCGGGGCGGTGGTCGTCGGCGCGCTGGGAGTGTCGAGGGTCGGCTGGGGCCTGGTCGGGTTCATGGCCGCCGGCGTGGTGCTGGTCGTCGCCTACAACCTGGAGCTGGGTGGGTTGCACAACGACGTCACGTTCGCCCTCGCGTGGGGGGCCTTCCCGCTTCTCACCGCCTACTACGCCCAGGCGGGAACGCTTCGGCCCTCGGCGGCCCTCGGCGCGGTGTTCGCCTTCGGCCTCTCCAGGGCTCAGCGGGTGTTGAGCACCGAAGCCCGGGAGCTTCGACGGCGCGTCGCGACGGTGACGGGCGCCAAGCGCTACGGCGACGGGACCAGCCGGTCGTTGAGCCGGGAGGCGCTGCTCCGCCCGGTGGAAGCTGCGCTGGTGGCGTTGTCGTGGTCCACGTGCGCGCTCGGCGTCGCCCTGGTCGTCGCCCGGGCGGGGCACTGAAGCCCGTAGGGCTCCCCGGCCGCTGCAGGTGCCTACGACGCGCGGACCGAGGGGTCGAGGCTGTCGCGGCCCAGCAGGCGCTCGATCAGCTGCTGGTCGGCACGGCGGGTCAGGATCCCCACGCGGTCGCCCGGCTCGAGGACGGTGTCCCCGCCGGGCAGCACCTGCTCGGTGCCGCGCTGCACCGTCATGACGATCGTCCCGACCGGCAGCCCGGCGGATCGGAGCGGCACCCCGGCGAGCGGGGCGCCGGCGCCGACGGTACCGTCGACCACGGCGGCGTCGGCGCTGACCTGCGACATCCTGCGCAGGTTGCCCTGCAACCCCGCCCGGTATCCGCGCACCAGCGAGGACGTGGTCATGATCCCCACCACCTCGCGATGGTCGCCTAGGACCGGGATCCAGTTGGAGCGCGCCTGCATCAGCGATTCCAGCGCCACGTCGAGCGTCGCGTCCACCGAAACGGTCGGGGCGGTCGGATCGGCCACCCGGCCGAGCTCCGTGTCGGGGGACTGCCCGGCCATGTCGGCGAGCTCCCGGGCCCTCACGACGCCGACGAACGCCTCGCGCTCGTCTACGACGGGCGCCCCCGGCAGCCCTTCGCGGGCCAGCTTTCCGGCTCCCTCGCCGACGGTGTTGCGCCCCGAGAAGATCACCTTCGGGCGGGCCATGAAGTCGGCGACCCGCAGCGAGGAGAGGAGCGGCATCCGGGCCTGCAGGCGGTGGGCGGCGGACTCCGCCCGGTTGTGGAGCTGGCTCCGGTAGATCGTGTCGTCGGCGCGCCGCACGATGAGGGTGGCCAGCCCCACGGCGATCATGGCGGGCGCCAGCGTGGCCAGCGAGCCGGTCATCTCGACGACCATCAACATGACCGCCAGGGGGGCGCGGGCGATGCCGCCGAAGGTGGCCATCATGCCGACCACCACGAACGGCGCCGGCGTGTGGGGTATGGCCGGGGCCACCGGTTCGAGCAGCCGCCACACCGCCGCCCCGGTGAACGCGCCGATCACCATTCCCGGCCCGAAGATCCCCCCCGAGCCGCCGGACCCGATGGAGAACGACGTGGCGACGATCTTGGCGGCGGGCATGGCGAGCACGACCCACAACGGCAGGGACATCAGCTGCGGGCCGAGCCCCTTCTGGATCCACCCGTAGCCGGTGCCGAGCACCTCGGGCAGCGCCACGGCCATCGCCCCGACCATGAGACCGCCGACGGCGGGGCGGGTGGCGCGGGGCAGGGGGAGCTTGCGGAACAGGTCGGTGATCCCGTAGAAGCCCTTGGCGTACCCGAGCCCGACGAAGCCGCCGACGATCCCGATGAGGGCGTACCAGGCGAGCTGGAGGGGCTGGGTGTAGTGGTAGGACGGGGCGGCGTAGCCGAAGAGGGGGGAGAAGCCCATGAAGGCCGAGAAGACCGTGTACCCGATGATCGAGGCGATGATCGAGGGGATGATCGCCTCCACCTCGATGTCGTCGCGGTAGAGGATCTCGGCCGAGAGGAGGGCGCCTCCGAGGGGGGCGCCGAAGATGGACCCGATGCCGGAGCCGATGCCGACGGCGACGGCGATGCGCCCGTCGGAGGGTGAGAGGTCCAGCGCCCGGGCGAGAAAGGAGCCGAACCCGGCGCTGATCTGGGCGGTGGGGCCTTCCCGCCCGCCC
>Ga0209061_1006056_pt1 | contig 10078 bp, 6 predicted proteins | sample Coa_R1_10_FD_187157 | JGI IMG/M metagenome (GOLD analysis project Ga0209061, IMG submission 187157) | Surface soil microbial communities from Centralia Pennsylvania, which are recovering from an underground coalmine fire - Coalmine... | ecosystem: Environmental > Terrestrial > Soil > Unclassified... | reverse complement strand
GAAAAAAGCAGGCGCTCAAACTAGAATACTCACAAATCGGAAATCGTAGGGGCGCGCGGCGCGCGCCCTGGGCGAACGCCGTTCGCCCAGACTCCATCGGGGCGAACGCCGTTCGCCCAGACGAAGTCGCTCGAAAAGATGAGCAAGTTTCAAGCCGCCAATCGGGTGTTGGATGAACTGGTGGAACTGAAAAAAGCAGGCGCTCAAACTAGAATACTCACAAATCGGAAATCGTAGGGGCGCGCGGCGCGCGCCCTGGGCGAACACCGTTCGCCCCTACAGGATTTTCCCATATGGATCGAGATACTCTTCGTCAGGTCGAAGATTGGATCAAATTCTTTCAGGAACTCGGGTTTGAGGAGTTCTATCTTCGCCCGCAGGGAGCTACAGCAGAGTCTTTAGCACCCAAGGCTGCCACGACTCCATTATCCGCAAGTCCTAATGTTGCATTTGGTCCAACTTTCGGCAACAAGCCCCTCGCAGCTTCGGAAGCATCTGCCGGCTCGACTAGGCCGGCAAGCTCGGCGGACCCACCCATCACGGCAGCGCCACAATTTACTGTCTCACGCCCAGTGGCCCCACAATCATTGAGCCTTTTCGAAGCGCCACCCGCTCCGGCCGCCCCAACCAAACACGAGACGCTTGAAGAAATCCAGGCCGATCTTGGAGACTGCCATCGTTGCAAACTTTCAAAAGGCCGGAAGCATATTGTGTTTGGGCAAGGCAATCCGCGCGCCGAACTGGTGTTCGTGGGCGAAGGTCCGGGCGCCGATGAAGATGAGCAAGGGTTGCCTTTTGTGGGGCGCGCCGGACAACTGCTCAACCGCATGTTGCAATTGATTCAAATCAGGCGAGAGGATGTCTACATTTGCAACGTCGTGAAGTGCCGACCTCCGGGTAACCGCACGCCTGAGCCGGATGAAATCGCAACCTGCTCGCCCTTCCTCTTCCGCCAGATTCAGTCGATCCAGCCGCGCCTGGTTTGCTGCCTGGGTTCACCCGCCGCCCGCACCGTGTTAGGCATCAAAGAGGGCATCACCAAAATCCACGGCCAGTTCTTTGATTACGGAACCGGCAAGGCCCTCGCGACCGTGCATCCGGCCTATGTGCTCCGCAATCCCCGCGAAGAAGTCATCCTTCGCGACGACTTTGAGAAGATCCGGCAGTTCTTGAAATCTGCCTGAATTCCCTCGTCTCGTTTATCATTCATTGCAACTCGAAATCAGAATCTTTGCGGCTGGGTGACACCGACATGTTGTACTTTTGACACACTCACATTTAATTGACCACCATTAAATTTTTATAATTGAATTTAGAATCAATGACTTAATGAAATATTAGAACCTGGAACTTGAAGTGCTATTTGTACAATCGCATGGATTCAATCATCAACGACTATCAGCACACCTTGGCAGGAACCCTTTGCTGGTCAGGCATAGGTCTCCACACTGGCGTTGCGGTGAATCTTTCCTTAAAACCCGCTCCGGCAAACACGGGAATCATCTTCAAGCGCACCGATCTCGAAGGGTTCGTCATTAAAGCGCGGGCGTCGAACGTGGCCCGCGTGAGCTACGCCACCAGCCTGATGCACAAGGGCGTGCTGATCTCGACCACCGAGCATTTGCTCTCGGCGCTGATGGCGCTGGGCGTGGATAACGTTTGCGCCGAAATCAACAACTTGGAAGTCCCGATCATGGATGGCAGCGCCCTGCCTTTCGCGCGCGACATCCTGCGCGTGGGATTGAAGCGGCAGCGGGCGCGCCGCACCTACATCCGAATCCTGAAGCCTGTCGAGATTGCCGAGGGGGGCAAGAGCATCGCCATTTATCCCTCCGAGCGATTTCGCGTGACCTACGGCATTGACTTCTCGCACCCATTGGTCGGCAGCCAGAAGCTGGAATTGGCGCTGACCCCAACCAGCTACTTGGAGGAAATCGCCCCTGCCCGGACTTTCATCACTTCCCTCGAAGAGGTGGAAATCTTGAAGAAAGCGGGTCTTGTCCGCGGCGGCTCGCTTGAAAACGCGCTTGTTCTCTCTCATGACCGGATCTTAAATCCGGGAGGGCTCCGCGTCCCGGAGGAATTCTGCCGCCATAAAATTCTGGACCTGATTGGTGATCTGGCGTTGCTCGGCCATCCCCTCATCGGCCACGTCGTCGTCCATCGCGGCGGTCACGCTGTCCATTACGCGCTCGTCTCGCGCCTTCTCAAAGAGAAAGACTCCTGGCGGCTGGTCGACTCGCTTGAAGTCCAACCGAGAACTTCCGCCGCTTGACCGCTTGATGGAGGACCCCCGCAGCCCGCCATTTCAGGCGAAGACCCTTCCATCCTGTCATTCTGAGCGACAGCGAAGAATCTCTGTAGTCGTATCGGCTATTTTCATGGCAGCCGAAGGCTCAGCGTCAGAATGACAGCCGCAGGGCCGAGGATGACAACGTCCACCGATGCTTCCCAGTGACCTGCTAACCTTAATAAAATTTAATGCTTGTTTCAGGGAATGACGTTCAGGACGCGCTATGCTAAGGGGCTGGCAAACGATGATCTGGAGGTCCGTCATGATACCGAAGAAGATCTATTTGTGGAACAACCTGACGAGTCGAAAAATGCCGCACAGAATTCAGCATCCAAGCCAATGCTTTGTGACCCTTCTAACTTTCGCCATTTGGGTCGTTACGTTCTGGGGCGCTCAGGCCAGCGCGCAGGAAAATCACGCCGCAGCCGGGTTGCAAAGCGCAGCTCCAACAGATCAGGCGCAAGAGCCTGGCGCGTCCGGCCCGCCCATCACCATTACTCTTCAGGACGCCTTGCAGCGCGCCGAAAAGTACAGCCCGCAATTTCAGGCGGCAGTGACAGCCGTAAAGCTCGCGCGCGAAGATCGGGTACAGGCGCGGGCCGCGATGCTTCCCTCCGTCAGCTATACCACGCAGTATCTCAACACGCAGGGCAATGGGATTTCGCCGGTGGGGCGCTTTGTGACCAATGACGGAGTGCACGTCTATCGCGCCTGGGGAGTGGTTCACGAAAGTATGCCCGCCAGCTTTTTCTTCTCCGCCGGACCGCGCAGCGCGGCTTATGCGCAAGCTCTGGCGCAGGCCAACGAAGAGATCGCGCGGCGGGGTCTCGCCGTCACGGTCACGAACGCATACTACGCGCTGGCGCTGGCCCAGCGCCAATATGCGACGGCGCAGCAGAGCGTGGCGAACGCCCGGCGATTTCTTCAGATCAGCAGAGAGCTTGAGCAAGGCGGCGAAGTGGCGCGCGCGGACGTGATCCGATTTGAGCTTCAGTTCAACCAGCAGCAACAGGCTCTGGAAAACGCTCAGGTCGCCATGTCAACCGCGCGACTTGATCTGGCGGTGCTTCTGTTCCCCGATCTCAATCAGAATTTCACCATCGTCGATGATCTGGACGTTCCGCCGGTGCTGCCCACCTTCGGCGAAGTCCAGATGATGGCCCGCAACAACAATCCGCAGATTCGCGCCGCGCTGACGTCATACCGACAGGCGAGGCTCAACGTCTCCATCGCGCGGGCCGCGTTCTATCCTTCGCTGACGCTTGATCTCGACTACGGCATCGAAGCCAACGCCTTTGCTCTTTACAGCAGCACGAATACCACACGTCCCGGAGTGCGCCAGCCCAATTTGGGCTACTTTGCAACTTACGCGCTAAACGTTCCCATCTGGGACTGGGGGGCGAGCCTCAGCAAACTGCATCAGGCGGAGGATCAACGGAACCTCGCGCGGGTGAATCTGTCGTTCGCCCAGCGGCAACTGCTGAGCCAATTGTATTCGTCCTATAATGAAGCGCAGGCGGCCTGGAAACAGTTGGATACGTTGCATAATTCGGTGACCCTGGCGGCGCGAAACCTGCAACTTGTCACCATGCAATATAAGGCAGGCGAGACTGCGGCGCTCCAGGTTCTTGATGCCGAAAACTCGCTCAGTCAGGCGCGCGACGCTTACGCCGCCGGCCAGGTTCGCTATCGTTCGGCGCTGGCAACTTTGCAAACCCTGACGGGAAGTTTTTAGGCTGGCTTCAACTGTGGCGGCGCTGCCGCTTCACTTCGTTCAGGGCAGGCTTTGAGCATCGAAAATCGCCGGTGGGGACACCGGCGCTACAAAAAGCCGTCATGATCAATGGGCTTAAAAACATGACTGCACGCACACTTCGGCCTTTTCTTCTCATCGCAACCCTTCTCGGCGTATCCGTTGCATGGAGCGGTTGTTCGCGCCAGGAGGCCGCGCAGCCTGAGCCGGTGGTGACAGTTCAGGCTGCGCCGGTCGAGCAAAAGACCATCCAGCGCATCGTGACCGCGAGTGCGCTCCTCTACCCCTTGCAGCAGGCCGTCATCGTGCCGAAGATCAGCGCGCCGATTGAAAAGTTTTACGTCACGCGCGGCAGCCACGTGCATGCAGGCGAGTTGCTCGCCTTGCTTGAGAACAAGGACCTCTCCGCCGCCGTAGTTCAGAGCCAGGGAACCTACGACCAGGCTCAGGCAGCCTATGTCACTGTCACCCAAGTGAACCTGCCGGCGGATATCCAGACCGCCCGGCTGAACGTTCAAGCCACCCGCCAGGCGATGCACGCCGATCGGCTTGTCTATGAAAGCCGCCTGAAGCTTTACAAGGCAGGCGCCATTGCCCGCAATCTTATGGATCAGTCCCATGTGGCCTATATCCAGTCGCGCAATCAATATGAGATTGCGTTGGCCCACCTCAAGGCGCTCGAAGCTGTGGGCAAGAATGAGCAGCTCAAAGCCGCCGAAGGGCAATTGACGACGGCCAAAGGGCAATATCTGGCTGCCCAGGCTCAATACCATTACTCCGAAATTCGAAGTCCCATCAACGGCGTGGTCACCGATCGGCCGCTTTATGAAGGCCAGATGGCTTCCGCCGGAACGCCGCTGCTGACGGTGATGAACATTTCGCACGTGGTGGCGCGCGCGCACATTTCTCCGCAGCAGGCTGCGCTGCTCAAAGCGGGCGACCCGGCTACGATTTTCCTGGGACAGGATCACCAAGAAGTTGCCGGAAAAGTGAGCGTGGTAAGCCCGGCGCTCGACCCCGACAGTACAACCGTCCAGGTCTGGGTGGATGCCGCAAATCCTGACGACCGGCTGAAACCTGGAGCGACTGTTCAGGTGGGCATGGTCGCCGAGACCGTCAAGGACGCCATGGTGATCCCCGCATCGGCCGTGCTGACAGCTTCTGACGGATCGACCTCCGTGATGGTGATCGGGCCGGATAACCGCGCGCACCAAACCAGCGTAAAGACCGGCATCCGCGAGGGCGATGAGGTGCAGATCACCAGCGGCCTTGAGCCGGGCCAGAAGGTGGTTACCGAAGGAGCCTACGGATTGCCAGACGGCACAAAAGTGAAGTTTTGAGCAACAAAGCTCTCAGCAGTCAGCAAGTGCATTCCCCATCGCTCGCTGATTGCTGAAAGCTAATCTCTAATCTTCAATGAATCAGAATGGCAAATCGAATCACGCCTTTTCGCCGCAAGTTGCGAAAGAGCGCGAAGCTTCCTCCTACTGGTTCGCGCGTGAGTCCAAATCAATCATCTTTCTCATCATCACGCTCGCGCTGGTGGGCGCTTATCTTGCCTTTACCATCCCGATTTCAGTTTTTCCCACCACCAATTTCCCGCGCATCATCATTGGCGTTGACAACGGCGTGATGCCCATCGACCAGATGCTGGTCACCCTGACGCGACCCATCGAGGAAGCCGTAAGCGGCGTGATGGGCATCCAGGACGTACAATCCATCACCAGCCGGGGATCGGCGGAAATCGACCTGTTCTTCAGTTGGAAAGTTGATATGTTTCAGACGTTGCAGCGCGTCAACGCCGCCATCGCGCGAGTGCAGCCCACCTTGCCGCCCACGGCCAAGATTGAAACCAATCGGTTGCAATTCTCAAGCTTCCCCATCATGGGTTACAGCATCACGTCCAACACCGTTCCGCTGACTCAACTCTGGGAACTGGCCACCTACACCTTCAAGCCGCGGCTCAACAGCTTGCCCGGAGTTGGAACCATCCTGATTCAGGGCAACCAGGTGCCGGAGTTCCAGATCACTCCCGATCCGGCTCAGTTGCTGGTGACCCGCGTCACCATTTCCGACATCCTCAACGCCGTTTCCAACTCCAACCTGATTCTGTCACCCGGCCTTTTCGAGCGCAATCACCAGTTGTACCTGGGGCTGATCAGCGGGCAGGTCCACGACCCGCCGGAAATCGCCAATATCTTCATCAAAAAAGATCCTTCCGGCACGCCCATTGACATTGGAGATGTCGCCACGGTTTCGTCCTCGATTGCGCCCAATTACACCATCGTCACCGCTGACAACAAGCCCGCCGTGTTGATCAACATCAATCGCCAGCGCGAAAGCAACACCCTGCAGGTTGCGAATGAAGTGAAGGCGGAAATGCAACAGATTGAAAAGACGTTGCCGCCGGGCGTGAAGGTGAGCAACTTCTACGACCAGTCGTGGATCGTCGGCGAGTCGATCAAAAGCGTGCGGGACGCCATCATCATCGGGATCATTCTCGCTTCCGCCGTTCTGGTGCTGTTTCTGCGCGACTGGGGGTCTTCGTTCATTGCGGGCATGGTGATCCCCATCACTATTCTCATCACCTTCATCGCGCTGAAGTTTATGGGGGAAAGCTTCAACCTGATGTCGCTGGGCGGGCTTGCAGCCGCCGTCGGATTGATCATCGATGACGCCATTGTCGTGGTGGAAAACGTGGTGCTTCACCGCGAAGCGGGCGAAGGGCGATTCAAGGCCGTCGCCCTGACATTGAAAGAGCTGACAACGCCCCTGATCGGCTCGACGCTGACGCCCATCGTCGTCTTTGTTCCACTCATCGTGATTACCGGAGTGGACGGCGTTTTTTTCCGCGCCCTGGCGGTGACCATCGGCGTGGCGCTCCTGACTTCATTGCTGCTCGCGCTCACCTGGACCCCCAACCTTTGCATCTATCTGCTTCATCAGAAGAGGGACCACAACATGACCTTCGCGCCCGCCGGGGGAGACGACCCGCCGCCGGTTCCGGCGGAGGAAACCGCCGAACAAACGGAGATCAGGCGGCTGATGGTGGTGGAAGAACACCTGATGGGCGGAACCATCGGCCGCACCATCCGCTTATATGACCGATGGTTTCGTCGCAGCTTGCAGCATCCCGTTTGGTTTCCCATCCTGGGCGTGGTTCTGATTGTCGTATCCTTTTTCTGCTACCGCCACATCGGGTCTGACCTGCTTCCGGAAATGGATGAAGGCGGCTTCATTCTCGATTACGTGACGCCGCCTGGCAGCTCTCTCGCTGAGACCAATCGCATGATCAGTCACATCCTGCAAATTGTTCATTCGGTTCCTGAAGTGGCCAGCACGTCGCGCCGCACTGGACTGCAACTGGGCCTTGCGGCAGTTACCGAAGCCAACACTGGCGATATTTCCGTCAAGCTCAAAACCCATCGTCACCGCGACATCTGGACGATCATGAACGAAATCCGCTCGAAGGTGGTTCAGCAGGAACCGGCGGTGGACGTTGAATTCACGCAAAAACTGCAGGATATGATCGGCGACTTGACCAGCGCTCCGCAACCTATCAAGATCATGCTGTTTTCTCGTGACGCACACCTTCTGGACTCTTGGGCGCCCAGGGTTGCCGACGCGATCAGCAATATCCAGGTTGGCGGGAAGCATCCGGTGGTGGACGTGGATAACGGCATCGATTCCACCACCAGCGGCCCGGCCGTGGTCTTCCAGGTGAACGTCGCCAAAGCCGCCCACGCAGGTTTTACCCCTCAGGATGTGGCGAATGAAGCCGAGGCCATGCTGGATGGCGTGACTGCCCCTCAGCCGGTGGTTGTCAATGACCGCCCCTACACCCTGCGCATTCGCTTTCCGGAATCCGTCCGTTCGTCGCTCGACGCAATGACCAACACGATGCTGATCAGCCCCACGGGGCAGACCGCCAATCTGGGCTCGCTTGCTGCCATCGAGGAACTTCCCGGGCAGACCGAGATTCTGGAGGATAATCAGCAGCGCTACGTCGCAGTGACCGCGCGACTGGAAGGGCTGGACCTGGGTCATGGCATCGCGGCGGTGAAGCAGGTGATGAGCAATCTCCATCTTCCATCGTCGATTCGAGTGGAATACGGCGGACTCTACAAAACCCAGAAGCAGTCGTTCCACGATCTCACGCTGGTGCTGGTGCTGGCCGTGATCCTGGTTTTTCTGGTGCTGCTCTTTGAATTCAGAAGCTTTTCCGCCCCCATCGCCATCCTCATCAACGCGGTGCTGGCCACATCAGGCGTATTTTTCGCCCTCTTCATCACCGGCGTCACATTCAACCTTTCTTCATTTATGGGGCTGATCATGGTGATTGGAATTGTGGCCAAAAACGGCATTCTGCTGCTCGACGCCGACCAGAAGTTTCGCAGCGCAGGTTTCTCAGCAAAGGAAGCCATCGTTCAGGCGGGCAGACGGCGATTGCGGCCTATCCTGATGACCGCGCTGGCGGCTGTGGTTGGAATGCTGCCGCTCGCGCTCGCGATCGGCGCCGGTTCGCAGATGTTGCAGCCGCTGGCCATCGCCGTCATTGGCGGTCTTCTGATCGCCATGGTCCTGTCGCTGATCGTGACCCCCGCCATCTACTATTATCTGACGCGGCGCGGAGAAGCAGTTCCACAACCCGCCCCGCGCAGCAACCCACTGGCCATTGGCAATCGGTAAGGTAAGTAGGGGCGCGCGGCGCGCGCCCAGGTTTCCGCCCGAGCCGGCCGTTTTCACCGTGGGGCGAACACCGTCCGCCCCTACGGTAATTTGCGCATCGCTGACGACGGGGCGGACGCCGTCCGCCCCTACAACCACGGTGATTCATCATCAAGAGGTATTGCAGCCGCTGGGTTTTCCCGATCCAACATCCAGCGCAACGGATTGGTGGCAATGTAATCCCGAATCTTGTTCAATTCATCCTCGTTGCGAATGACGTGTTCGTAATAGTTCCGTTGCCAAACTCTTGCTCTCGGCGCATTGGAGATTTCTCTGATGCGTCGGGTAACGACGCATTTGAAACCTGCGATAAACGAGGCTAATGATCGCGGACGCATGCGTAGGGGCGCGCGGCGCGCGCCCAAGTTTCCGCCCGGGGGATAGCCGACCGTTTTCACTATGGGGCGAACGCCGCTCGCCCCTACGGTGACAGGACGGGCGCCGCCCGCCCCTACAAATTGCACGATGCCGTGCACGTGATTCGGCATGACAATGAACATGTCCAGTTTGAGTTCCCCCCGAATTCGGCCTGACCGAAACCATTCTGTCTGAACAATCTGTCCCCAATCGTTCAATTGCATCTGCCCATCTACAATCCGGCCAAATAGAAATTCCTTATTGAACGCGCAAATGGTTATAAAGTATGCGCCGGGAAACGAATAATCGTAGCCGTGCAGGCGGATTGAACGGCGATGATGTATTCGAGAATCGTATTTCATTTCGTAGGGGCGCGCGGCGCGCGCCCGAGTTTTCGCCCGAGGGATAGGCGGTCGTTTTCACCATGGGGCGAACACCGTTCGCCCCTACAGTGACGGGGCGGACGCCGTTCGCCCCTACAGCGATATCCTGCCGCAACCTCAATCCGTTACTTGTTCCAGGATTGCGAAGTCGCCGGGATTCCATGCCTGAACGATAATGTAAAGCTTATTGTTCACCCTGCGCAGCACGGCGTTATGAATGTGCTTGAAGTTCTTGAGGCCCAAATCGTCTTTCGGGTCAATTGTGGAAACCAGCTTGCCATCTTCCAGAATGTAGATCGGCGCGCCGCGGCTTGGGTCGGGACCATCCAGCGCCGCCACCACCGCATAATGTCCCAGGTAATCGATGTCGCAGGGCAAGGAACCGGAAGGCATTTTCAATGTCCCGAGGTAATGACCGTAGCGCGTGAATCTCTTGATCTCGGAATGCGGGCGGTCGGAAATATCGAATTGCTTCGTGCCGGGAACCAAGGTGATGCCGTGCGCCGTCCGGAACTGCGTGGGACCATCGCCTTTGCCGCCAAACGCCAGATCGTTCCACATGGC
>Ga0209061_1006053_pt1 | contig 10080 bp, 10 predicted proteins | sample Coa_R1_10_FD_187157 | JGI IMG/M metagenome (GOLD analysis project Ga0209061, IMG submission 187157) | Surface soil microbial communities from Centralia Pennsylvania, which are recovering from an underground coalmine fire - Coalmine... | ecosystem: Environmental > Terrestrial > Soil >... | reverse complement strand
GCGCGCCGAGCTGACCGTACCGGGGCTAGTGCAAACGGTGATCTTCACGCGGCGCCCGCAGCGCACGGTGCGCCCCGCCAACGAGGACTTGCGCGCCCTGGCCGCCCACCGGGCCACGCTGGTGATCTTCCTGAGCATCACTGGCCTGCGCGCCGTGGTCGCCGACCTGCTGGCCGGGGGCTACCCATCCGACACGCCGGTCGCGGTGGTGTACCGCGCGACCTGGGAGGACGAGCAGGTGCTGCGGGGCACGCTAGCGGATATCGCCGAGCGGGTGCGCGCCGCCGGGTTCACCCGCCAAGCGCTGATCCTGGTGGGCGAGGCGCTCGACCCGCTGCTGCGCCAGCGCCACGGCGCCCTGCGCTCGCACCTCTACGCCGCGGGATTCAGCCACCGTTTCCGCCCCCACGCCCGCTCGCGGGGCGGGGAGCGAGGGGAGGCGAGCCACGCATGAGGGGCCAGCCGGGCACGCTACCCGATCCCACGCGGCCGGCCACCGTGGCGGCTATGTTCGGCCGCATCGCCCCGCGCTACGACCTCCTGAACACGCTGATCAGCTTCGGCCTGGACGCGGCCTGGCGGCGGCGCGCGGTAGCCGCGGCGGCCCTGCCGGCGGGCGGGCGCGCGCTGGATGTCGGGACAGGCACCGGCGCACTGGCCCGCGCGCTGGTTCGCGCGGCGCCGGACGCCGAGGTGGTGGGCGTGGACTTCACCGCCCCCATGCTCGCCCTGGCCAGGCGACGGCAGCCCGCTGGCGCGCGGCTGCACTTCCTGTTGGCCGACGCGCAGGCGCTGCCGTTTCCAGCTGGTAGCTTCGACTGCGTGACCTCGGCGTTCGTCATTCGCAATGTGGCCGATCGGCTGGCGGCGCTGCGGGAGCAAGCGCGGGTGCTGCGGCCCGGCGGGCGCGTGGTGTGTCTGGAGGCGACCTGGCCCCGCGCGCCGCTGTTCCGCCCGCTGTTCCGCGCGTACTTCCGTTACTGGGTGCCCGTGCTGGGAGGCCTGCTGGCGGGCAGCGCGCAGGCGTACACGTACCTGCCCGAGTCGGTCGCGCAGTTCCCCAGCCCCGAGGCGTTCGCCGCGCTGCTGCGCGAGGCGGGGTTCACCGCCGTGCGCTACGAGCTGCTGGGCCTGGGCACCGTGGCGCTCCACGTGGGCGTGCGGCCCTGAGCGGCCGCCGGTGCGCGCACCACGGCGGGCGAGTAGGCATGGGGGATGAACACGGTCGGGGGGCCGCCGTCCAGCGGCAGCCGCCAGATGCTCGCCTCGGGGCCGCGCGGGGGACCGCTGGGGGCCAGCGCGTACAGCAGGTGGCCCTCGTCGAGCCACTCCACCTGGTCGTCCACGCTGCGCGTCTCGGCGGTCAGCGCGGTATCCGTGCCGGTGGCCAGGTCGAGCACGTGCAATGTCCAGTGGGGGCGGCCAGCGCTCCCTACCTGGTACTTGTAGGCGAGTCGCGTACCGTCGGGCGATAGCGACGGACACTCCACCCCGGGGCGCAGGACGCGCAGCTCGCGCGCCGCAAGATCGCCCGCGACCAGATACGTCTGCCCGCCCGTGCCCATGGTAGCGTAGAAGCGCTGGCTGTCGGGCGTGAAAGTCACGCCCCAGAAGTTGCGATCGACCGGCTCGAAACGCGCGCCGTCGCGCCAGACCGCGAACTGCTCCAGGTCGCCCGCTAGCTCGCCCGTGGTCAGGTCGCGCAGCGCCGTGTAGGTGGAGAAGCCGGCGTCGTCGTAGCCGTGCCCGGCCACGAACACCGTGCTGGCCGCCCAGCGCCCATCGGGGCTGACCCGCACCCGGCTGGGAATGCCCGCCTCGTGGAAGGTGAACTGGGGCGTATAGTCGCGGCCGAACGAGTAGGCGCTGTAGCTGGAGAGAAACCCGCCCACCACGTTGTTGCCCAGGCAGAAGCCCCGCCCGCCGGCGAAGTACACGCGGTCGCACTGGAGCCCTGTGGGCACCCGCTCGCCGGCGGGCGCGTCGAGGGGCACCAGCGCCACCTTGCCGTAGCTCGGCCCCACCGCGGTACTCAAGAACACCACGTGGGGCTGGTCACTCAACGCGGCTAGCGCCGCCGTGTCCACCGGCGCGGATGCAGCAATAGGGGGGGCCGCGGCCCGACGGGCGGCCAGCGCCACGTAGCCGCCGCCTACCCCCAAGCACAGCAGACACAGGGCCGCGAAGCCCCACCAGCGGCCCCGCCGCCCGCGCGCTGGGGAGCGCAGCCCAGCCCCCGGCCGGGTAGCACGGTCAGCCGTGCGGCGCGACGGCATAGCCCCCCGCTCTGGCCTGGCGCAGGAGCAGCAGCGCTAGCAGGATAGCGCCCGTGAGCCCCCCCAGATACAGCAGCACGCTGGTCTCCAACCCCCACCAGGTCCACAACGCGCCGAAGCCGACCGAGCCAGCGAGGCGGGCCAGGCCGGTGGCGGTGGCCAGCGTCGCCAGCCCGCTGCCCCGCAGGGCCGCCGGTAACTGGGCGCTGGCGATGGCCGCTAGCACGCCGTCGGTCGCCGCATAGTACGCGCCCAGCAGCGCCAAGCAGCTGATGGCGTGCGGCCAGGCCAGACCGGGACTGAGGACCACCAGGTAGGCCAACGCCAACAGCACGTAGCCCACGAGGAATACGCGCGACCGCCCCACGCGATCGGCCAGACGGCCGAGAGGGATGTTGAGCGCCAACGTCACCAGGGCCGTGCCTACGTACAGCAGCGGCAGGACAGCCACTGCCACGGCACCGCGCCGCTGCAGCGCCAGGTAGAGGAACGGGTCGCTGATAGTCAGCAGGGCCAACAAGCTCGCCACGACGATCAGGCGCCCGAAGCCGCTGTGCAGCACCGCCCGCTCGAGGTGACGCAGGGGCCGGGGCTGGCCGGCAGCCGTCGGAGCCCCGGCGCGGTTCTCCGCGAACAGCAGGAGCACGCCCAGCCCCAGCAGCGCGAAGCAGAAGCTGGCCACGAACACCGCGTCGAACGCGTTCGGTGCCAGCGCCAGGATCCCGAAGGTCACGAACGGCCCGAGCAAGGCCCCCACTGTGTCCAGCGCGCGATGGACCCCGAAGGCAGTGGCCAGCGCGGCGCGCGGGGCACTGAGCGAGATCAGCGCGTCGCGCGGGGCCGTGCGTAGGCCTTTGCCCAACCGGTCGCCCAATACCGCCCCGGCGATCCCGGTCCAGACGCCGCCCACGGCGAGCAAGACCAGCTTGCAGATGGCCGATATCGCATAGCCCGCGGCCGCCACCTCCTTGTAGCGGTGCGTCCGGTCGGCGAGAGCGCCCCCGGCCACGCGCACCAACGCCGCCACACCCTGGTAGAGGCCATCGACGACGCCGAACTCTAACGGACTCAGGCGCAGGAAATACACCAGGTACAGCGGCAGTGCGGTGGTGATCATCTCGGCGGAGATATCGGTGAGCAGGCTGGTCCCCCCCAGCGCCAGGACGTTGCGGCTGACCGGCAGCCACCCGCGCTTCATGGCGCTACGCGCTCCCCACCGGCAGCAAGCTGTCCTGGAACACGTCGAGGTGCTCCAGCGCGCGGCCGGCGCCGACGGCGACGCAGGTCAGCGGGTCCTCGGCCAGCACGACGGGAAGGCCGATCTCGCGGGTCAACAGCTGGTCGAGGTTGCGCAGCAGCGCGCCGCCGCCGGTCAGTAGGATGCCCTTGTCGGCGATATCCGACGCTAGCTCGGGCGGCGTCTGCTCTAGCACGGTCCGCACGGTGTCCACAATGGCTTGCAAGCCCTCCCGCAGGGCATCCGTGATCTCCCACGAGCTGAGCTGGATGGTGCGCGGCAGGGCAGTGGTCGCATCGAGCCCCTTGACCTCGAGCGTGACGTCTTCGGGCAGGCGCACAGCGCTGGCCAGGCGCACTTTGATCTCCTCGGCGGTGGAGCGCCCGATAAGCAGGCGATGCTCTCGTTTGACATGCGCGGCGATCAGCGCGTCGAGCCGCTCGCCGCCCTGGCGCAGCGTCCGGCTAATCACGATGTCGTTCAACGAGAGGACCGCCGCCTGCGTGGTGCCGGCTCCCAGATCGAGCAGCAGGTGGCCGCTGGCGCTGGCGAGCGGTACGTTGGCGCCGATCGCGGCGGCCAGCGGTGCGGGCAACAGATACACCTCGCGCGCGCCGGCCTGGAACGCCGCATCGACCAGGGCACGGCTCTCCACACTCGTCACACCCGCCGGCACGGCCAGCATCACCGCGGGCCGTCCCAGCGGGAGCCGGCGGCTCGCATGGCGGAGTAGCACCCGCAACAACACGGTTGCAATACGATAGTCGGCGACTACCCCGCCGCGGATAGGCCGCGTGACGACGATGCGGGGGGGTACCCGCTCCGCCATCGCGCGCGCGTCATGGCCGACCGCGTAGAGCCGGTCATCATCGGCCCCGTGAGCGACCACGCTCGGCTCGTGGAGCACCACCCCGCGGCCGCGCACATAGAGGCGCAGGTTTGCCGAGCCGAGGTCGAGGCCGAGATCGCGCCTGAACATCGCGCCGCCTTGCAGCTTCACCCCGTAGCCGCGGGGGGCGCCCACCGCCAGGGAAGGCGGCGCCAGGGCGATGGCGTCAGCGGACCCATTCCGGCACGACGCGACGGATGCGCGCCCCCAGGCGGGCGAGCGTGCCGACCAGGTCCTCGTAGCCACGGTCCAGGTGGTAGGCGTCGCGGATCACGGTCTGGCCCTCGGCGGCCAGCGCCGCTAGCACCACGGCCGCCCCGCCGCGGATGTCACGGGCCGACACGACCGCGCCGCCCCGCAGGCGCACCGGCCCGTCGATCCGGGCCCGTTGCCCGCTCGCGTCCACAGCGATGCGAGCGCCCATGGCGCGCAGCTCGGCCGCGTATTCCAGGCGGTTTTCGAACACGCGCTCGTGGACGATGCTCGTCCCACAGGCCTGGGTGAGCAACGCGGCGAACGCGGCTTGTAGGTCGGTGGGGAACCCGGGGTAGTGGATCGCCTGCACGTCGACGCTGCGCAGCCCCCCCGGCGGCGCCGCCGCCAGTACCCAGTCTGGCCCCTCCTCCACCCGAGCGCCTGCCTCGCGCAGCTTGTAGGTCACCGGCTCCAGATGCTCGGGCACCACGTCCACCACCCGCACCTCGCCGCCCGAGATCACCCCGGCGATCAGGAAGGTGCCGGCGGCGAGGCGATCGGGCATCACCCGGTAGGTGGCCCCATGCAGCGGCCGGCCGCCAACCACGACCAGCGTGCTGCTGCCCACGCCGGCGATGTGCGCCCCCATGCGCTGCAGGAACGTCGCCAGATCCGCGACCTCCGGCTCGATCGAGGCGTGGCGAATGGTCGTCACTCCCTCGGCGCCGCAGGCGGCCATGAGCAGGTTCTCGGTGCCGGTATGGCTCGGGTAGTCGAGATAGACCCGCTCGCCGTGCAGGCGTTCGGCACTAGCGTGGTAGAAGTCGTCCTCCTGCACCACCCGCGCGCCCATGCGGCGAAAGCCGTGCACATCCACGTTCACCGGCCGCATGCCCAGCGCGCAACCGCCCGGATGCGGGGCCTCGGCGCGCCCCACCCGCGCCAGCAGCGGGCCGACGACCAGGAACGAGGCGCGCATCCGCTTGCCGAGGCTGCGCGGCACGCGCGTGTTCGTGATGGTCCCGGCGCGGACCCGGACGGTGTGGCGATCGAGGCGCTCCACCTCGGTGCCCAGGGTGCGGAGCACCTCGAGCATGGTGTGGATATCTTCGATGTCCGGCAGGTTGGTAATCGTGCACGGCTCGGGGGTCAACAAGCAAGCCGCTAGGATCGGTAGGGCCGCATTTTTCGAGCCGCCGATGACCACCGTGCCGTGCAGGGGCACACCGCCCTCGACCACGATGCAGCGGTGATCGAGCGCGGCCGGCCCGTCGGTAGTCGGGGGGTGCACACCGGGCGAGGCGCTCACGAACTCGTCCTCCGCGCGCGGCGGCGGGCGACTTCGAGGCGCACCAGCGAGCGGCGCAGGGCCGCGCGCGCGGCTTCCGCCTCCGCGGGCGGCGCGTTCTGTAAGGCGGCGAGTGCGCGCTGGCGGGCGGCCTCGGCCCGGCTCTCCTCGATCTCCTCGGCGCGCTCGGCCGTGTCGGCCAGCACCAACACGCGGTCATTGAACACTTGGAGGAACCCGCCGCTGACCGCCATCAGCGTCTCCTCCCCATCCTTGCGCAGCCGCATAATACCTGGCTGCAGCATGGTGATCAACGGTGCGTGGCGGGGCAGGATTCCCAGCTCGCCCTCCACCCCGGGCGCCACCACGACCTCGACCTCGTCCGAGAAGACTTCCCGTTCGGCTGTCACCACATCCAGGCGTAGTCGCGCCATGACCCCTTGTGCCCCCTCCTGTCGTGGCCCCGCACCTCCCGGGTGCGCGCCGCCCCAGTATAAGCCTTTCGCGGGGGCGGCGACAGCCACTCGCCCCATGCCACGCTACTGCCGCGCGGGCGGCCGCTCGCTGGCCCAGCCATCGCGCGTCAGCTGCCAGACCTGCTCGCAGCAGCGGGCGAGCTGCCACGGCTCGCACCGCCAGGTGCCCGCCTCGCGCCCCGCCATGCAGTAGCGCTGCTCGAACACGATCACCACATCGGCCTTGAACTGGACGCCCACCTCGTGCTCGCGGGCGGATACGGGCAGGCTGACCACGTCGGCGCGCGGGTGGCGCACCTGCCAGACGCGCTCCGGCCCCCCCGCCTCGTCGACGACCAGGCCGTACACATCGGGCCCCAGGGCCGTCAGCGCGCCGGCCGGCAGCGGCGGGTCGCGCCGCGTGACCAGAAACGCGGCCAGAGCCGTTTCCGCCAGATCCGTGCCCCAGCGCTCCACCGGTGCCCCCGGGGCGAGCGGTCCGCATCCCCCGAGCAGCCCGACCAGCAGCGCCAGTACCACGCCGCCGGGCACCCTCAGTATACTCACGGCCGCTGGCCGCGTGGCCTCTCGCTCACCCACTGCCCTTCCTCGGCTGCCCGTGCTGGTCCCACCACCCTGTTACAATCCCGTGGAGGGAGTCGCGGTGTGTGCGTCGCCGCCGACCTGGCCCCTGCCCGACGGCCGCGTGGCGGCCCCGGCTTACCAGGCTGCTCTGGACTACCTACTAGGCCTGTCAAGGCGCCCACACGACCCGGCTACCCAGCGCGCGCACAAGGTCGCGCGCACGCGGCACTTGCTCGCCTTGCTCGGCGATCCGCAAGACCGCTTCGAAACGATACTGGTGGCGGGCACCAAGGGCAAAGGCTCCACCACCGCGCTGCTCGCCGCCATCCTGCAGGCCACCGGCCGGCGCGTGGGGCGTTTCACCAGCCCGCATCTGCTGAGCTTCCGCGAGCGCATCTGGGCCACGGGCGCGTTCATCTCCCCCGCCGACCTCGCGGCCGGCGCCGCGCGCCTGGCCCCGTGCATCGCCGCGCTCGAGCAGCGGTGGCCGGCCCTGGGCCCGGTCACGACCTTCGAGGCCGCGCTGGCCCTCGCCTGCGACTATTTCGCCCGGCAGGGCTGCGAGGTGGCCGCCGTAGAGGTTGGCATCGGCGGCGCGCACGACGCCACCAACGCCCTGGAGCCCCGCGTGAGCCTCGTCACGGCCATCAGCGAGGACCACCGCGACGTGCTCGGCCCGACGCTGGCCGACATCGCTGCGGCGAAAGCGGGCATCTTGCGCGCGCGCCGGCCCGCCGTCAGCGCACCCCAGGTGCCCGCCGCGGCCGCGGTGCTCGCCGCCCGCGCGCGAGCGCTGGACGTCCCGCTCGCGTGGGTGGGCCGCGAGTGGCGCTGGCAGCCGCTCGGCAGCCCAGCCGGACGCGCGCCGTTCGCCGTGCGCGGGCCGGCCCTGGCCCTCGATCACCTGACGCTCCCACTGCTGGGCCGCCACCAGCGCGATAACGCCACCCTGGCCATCGCGGGGGCCCGCGCGCTGCTCGGCGCCGCCCTGGAGCCCTCGGCCGTCGCGCACGGGCTGCGCACGGTGGTCTGGCCCGGACGCGCCCAGCTCGTGCCCGGTGCGCCACCACTGCTGCTCGATGGCGCCCACAACACGGCCTCGGCGGCGGTGCTGCGCGAGACACTTCGCGAGTGCTTCCCCGAGCGCTCCTGCGTGCTCGTGCTCGCCTGCAGCGCGGACAAGGATGCCGCGGGGATCGTGCAGGCGCTAGCCCCTGCGGCGCGCGCGGCGGTCGCCACCGCCACGGCGCACGAGCGCGCGCTGCCCGCGGCGACGCTGGCCGGCCTGCTGCGTGCCGCGGGGCTACCGACCATCACGGCGGCCGCTCCACCGACAGCGCTGGCAACGGCTGCCAGCCTCGCGGGCCCCGAGGGCTTGGTCGTGGTCACGGGCTCGCTGTTCCTCGTGGGCGCCGCGCTCGCGCACCTCGCGCTTTCCCAAGCGCACGATGGGGACTGCGCCTAGCTGTCGACTATACTGAAGCGCGATGGCATCGCGTCGGAGCGAGTGGCACAGACCTTGTAATCACGCGGCGCGGGCAAGTTGTTCGGGCGGGGGGAGGGGAGGCGCGTGGCCACGCCGAATTATGAGGCGCTGAGCCTCAGCGAGCTGGGCCGCCGGCTCGTCGACAACGTCAGCGCGCTGGTCGAGAAGCAGATCGCGCTGGCCAAGCAAGAGCTGCGCGAGGACATCCGCTCCAATCTCCGCGCCATCATCCTGTTCGTTGCCGGGGGACTGCTGCTGCTGTTCGCCGCGATGTGCTTGCTGGTGGCGCTGATCGACGCGACGATGCTCCTGCTGCGCTGGCCCCTGTGGGGCGCCGCGCTGTTGTGGGGAGTGCTGTTCGCGATCGTTGGGGCAGCGTGCCTGCTGCTCGGCCGCCAGCGCCTGCGGGTTCCGCCGTTGCAGCGATCGCGAGCGATTGTCCGGGAGGAGCTGGAGTGGGCGAGACAGCGGCTGACACCGCCCGCGAGATAGCCGCCCTGCGCCGGGAGACCGAGCAGCTGCTGGACGCGCTGGAGCAACGCGCGCGCCAGGGGCTGGATCTACGCCACGTGGCGATGGCGCACCCGGCCTTCCGCCTGGCTCGCGGGGCAGCGGTCGCGGGCGGCGTCCTGGTGGTGCTCGCCCTGTGGTACCGCTCCTACCGGCGCGCGCAGGCTGCCCGCCGGCCCCTGGCGCGGCTGCGCCGCGAGGCGGCGGCGCTCGGCGCGGAGGCGCTTACGCGCGCGCGCCTGGCCGGCCAGGCGTTGCGAGGCGCGGAGCCCATCCGCGAGCCGCCCGCTGCCTCCGCGGCGCCGGCGCCGCGCGTGCTGCGCGCCCTGGCCGCCAGCGCCACGCTCGCCGGCGCGGCCTACCTGGCCCGCAAGCTCGCCGAGCCCCAGTGGCGCCCCGAGCCGCCGCGGCCACCTCCAGACGCGTCCGCGTGCTGAGCGCGACGGCTACGCCAGGCCGACCAGCGCCGCCACCAGGTCGTGGCCCGCCAGCACCGAGGCGATGGCTACTACGGCGATGACAGCCGAGACGGCCAGCAGCGCCCAGCTCCCGCCCGTGAGCGGGGCGAACTCGGGCGTGAAGCGCCGCCGCGAGAAGCCGCGGATCTCCAGCACCTTGCCCACGGTGTCCGCCCGGTCGATCGCGTTGAGCGTGAGCGGCACGAAGATCGGGATCAGCCCGCGGATGCGGCCCCAGAAGCCTTGCTCGACCACGGCGTGGGCCCGCGCGCGTTGGGCGTCGCCGATGCGCTGGAATTCGGCCAGGTACAGCGGCACGAAGTTCAGCGCCAGCACGATCATCAGCGCGTACTCCAGCGGCAACCGCGCCACCATCAGCGCCTGGATCAAGTCGCTGTTGTTGGTCGTCATCACCGTGACGAGCAGCGGCGTGGCGAACACGAACATGCGCAGCACCGAGATCAAGCCGAGGTACAGCCCGTCCTGGCTGATCACCAGATCGAAGCCCACCAGCGGCACCCGCACCAGCGGGGTGCCCGGCACGATGATGGCGAAGATGAGCCCGATGGTGATGATCAGCACCCCGAAGCTGCGCAGACGCTGTAGCGTGGCGCCTAGCACGCGCCCCAGGGCCGCGACGCCGAGGATGCTCAGCAGGAGCAGGCTCAGCGTGAGCGGCTGGACGAAGATCAGGCCGGCGA
>Ga0209061_1006051_pt1 | contig 10083 bp, 10 predicted proteins | sample Coa_R1_10_FD_187157 | JGI IMG/M metagenome (GOLD analysis project Ga0209061, IMG submission 187157) | Surface soil microbial communities from Centralia Pennsylvania, which are recovering from an underground coalmine fire - Coalmine... | ecosystem: Environmental > Terrestrial > Soil >... | reverse complement strand
GACGGCGTGACGCCTTCGGGGGCGAGCCACTGCCACAGCGGGATGTTCGCCGACGCGGCCAGCGCGCGGGCCAGCGCCATGGAGACGCCGACGGTGGCGTTCGCGCCGAGCCTGCTTTTGTCCGGGGTGCCGTCCAGGTCGATCATCGCCCGGTCCGCGCCGGCCAGCGAATTCCAGGTGCGGCCGCGCAGCAGCCCGGCGATCTCGCCGTTGACGTTCGCCGCGGCCTTGAGCACGCCTCTGCCTCCATAGCGGGTCCTGTCGCCGTCGCGGAGTTCCACCGCTTCCCGTGATCCGGTGGACGCGCCCGAGGGAACCCCGGCCCGCGCCGTGGTGCCGTCGGCCAGCCGGACCATCACCGCCAGCGTCGGCCGTCCCCGCGAGTCCAGGATCTCCAGCGCAGACAGGTCGGTCACATCGAACGGTGGCATCATGGTCTCCCTTCGCCATGGCGATCCTGCTTCCGCGTGACGCGGCCGTCAGGGCCATATGGCCCTGGTGCGGCGGAACTGGCGAAAGTCGCGGCCAGTGCCGTGAATCATGCCGCCTCGCGGGAACTCGCGGTTATGTCAGAGGCCATCAGCCAGGCGGCGGTTCCGGAGCGGCTCGCGCTCCTGCCGGAGCCTCATCCGGCGGTCCCCAGCGCAGCCATACGGCCGCCAGTACGCACCTGCCCTAAAATAGGAAGCGGCGGCGTCAGATCGCCCGGCGGTGGATCCCGCCGCACCCGCGCTCGATGCCCGCGGGCAGCCGTATGGCCGATGGGTCCTGCTCTCCACGCGCGGTGAGGAGGACACCATGGCGGCTCCGGTATCCAGGCCGGTGCAGCGGCATGCCAGGCAGTGGTCCCGGCTGTGGTGGCTGCCCGCAGGGGGTTACGGCAACGGGCTCGACGACGGTTCCTGGGTGCCGGTTCTCGATGTCGGCGAGCAGGTCGTGCCCCGGGTGCTCGCTGTGCTGCGCGACGCTGGAGTGCCTGCCTACGCAGCGCTGGCCCGCCCGGCATCGGACAGGCTGCGGGAGCGGCCGGGACGGCCCGCGGGCTATCAGCCCTGGGCCGGCGCCAGCGCATTCGGCAGGGCGGAGGTGGCATTGATGACCGCGATGCCGTCCCTTGCCCGGGAGGCGGCCTGCCGTGCCGACAGCGCATGGCGGTGAGCCGACAGCGCATGGCGGTGACGGGCCTCCGGCGCATGGCGGCGGCTGCGGTGGCGTTCGGCGCCCTCGCGGTGCTGGCTTCCTCCGCCGATCACGGGTGGCTGGCCGGTGCTGACCGGCGCGCCTTCGAAGCGGTCCGCGGCCGCCGCGGACCGGGGACGATCAGGGGCGCGCGCATGATCAGCGCGCTGGCCGAGCTGGCCGTCGTGTATCCCGTGCTCGCGCTCACGGGAGTCGGCGCTGCCCGCCGGGGCGCATGGTGGCGGGCCGCCGCCCCGTGCCTGGTGGTAGCGGGCGGGACAGCGGCCAGAAGGTGCCTGTCGCGGATGATTGCCCGGCAGCGGCCGCCTGCCGAGGCGTGGCTGGCCGAGCCGGAAGGGTTCAGCCTGCCCTCCAAGCACACCACGCTCGCGGTGCTGACAGCCGGTGCCGCCATGCGGGCCTTCGGCGTCCGCGGCGCCCCCGCGCAGGCTGCGACGGCGCTGACCGCGGCCGGGATCGGTGCCAGCCGCATCTGCCTGGGGGTGCACTGGCCAGCGGATGTGGTCGCCGGCTGGCTGTTCGCCGAGGGCTGGCTGCGCCTGGCGGGCCCGGTCCTGGCCCAGGCGAAGCCGGAAAGGACATCGATCGTATCGCGAGACGGGCGGCGGCGTGCCGTCAGGTAACGTAAGAAGCGGCGGAGGGGCCCGCCGTCAACTGCGCGCATGCCAACGGTCCCTGTCAGGCGACGGGAAACGTGAGGCGGTATGGAGCAGGTTCTGGCGCTCAGCCACGTGCGGAAGTCCTTTGACGGCAGGGCCGTCCTCGATGACGTGACGCTGTCTTTCCTGCCGGGCGCGAAGATCGGCGTGGTAGGCCCGAACGGCACGGGCAAGTCCACGCTGCTGAAGATGATGGCCGGCCTGGAACAGCCCTCCAACGGCGATGTGGTGCGCATGCCCGGCTACAGCATCGGGCTCCTGCCGCAGGAGCCGGCGCTGGACGAGGCCAAGACCGTGCTCGGCAACGTCGAGGAAGGCGTCGCCGGGGCCAGGGCACTGCTGGACCATTACCACCAGGTCGCCGCGAGGCTGGCCGCGGAGTACTCCGGTGACCTGCTGGATGAGATGGGCCGGCTGCAAGAGCAGCTTGACCACAAGGACGCCTGGGACCTGGATGCCAGGCTGGGGCAGGCGATGGGCGCGCTGCGCTGCCCGCCGCCGGGCGCGGACGTGGCAACGTTGTCGGGCGGGGAGCGGCGCCGGGTGGCGCTATGCCGGCTGCTTTTGTCCCAGCCGGACGTGTTGCTGCTGGACGAGCCGACCAACCACCTGGACGCGGAGAGCACCCAGTGGCTGGAACAGCACCTGGCCAAGTACCCGGGCACCGTGGTGGCGGTCACCCACGACCGGTACTTCCTGGACAACGTGGCGGGCTGGATCCTCGAACTCGACCGCGGGCACGCCTACCCCTACGAAGGCAACTACACCACCTACCTGGAGACTAAGGCCGCCCGGCTCAAGGTCGAGGGGCAGCGGGACGCCAGGCTTCGCCGGCGGCTGGAAGGCGAGCTGGCGTGGGTGCGGTCCAGCCCGCGCGCCCGGCAGGCCAAGAGCCGCGCCCGGCTGGGCCAGTACGAGCAGATGGCCGCAGAGGCGGCGTCGAGGACCAGGCTGGACTCCGAGGAGATCCAGATCCCGCCCGGCCCCCTCGGCAGCCTGGTGGTCGAGGCTGAGCACGTGGCCAAGGGGTTCGGGGACCGGATGCTGATCGAGAACCTGAGTTTCTCACTGCCGCAGAACGGCATCGTCGGGGTCATCGGCCCGAACGGGGCCGGCAAGACCACCTTGCTGAAGATGATCACGGGGGAAGAACGCCCGGACGCCGGGAGGATCCGGGTCGGCGAGACGGTGCGGATCTCCTACACCGACCAGATGCGGGCCGGGGTCGACCCGGACAAGACGGTGTGGGAGGTCATCTCCGGCGGGGAGGCCTGCATTCAGGCAGGCCGGGCGGAGATCCCCAGCCGCGCGTATGTGGCGGCGTTCGGTTTCAAGGGGCCGGATCAGCAGAAGCCGGCCGGGCTGATGTCCGGCGGCGAGCGCGGCCGGGTGAACCTGGCGCTGACGCTGCGGCAGGGCGGCAACCTGGTGTTGCTGGACGAGCCCGCCAACGACCTGGACACCGAGACCCTCGCGTCGCTGGAGGACGCGCTGGGCGGGTTCCCCGGCTGCGCGGTGATCACCAGCCACGACCGGTGGTTCCTGGACCGGGTCGCGACCCACATCTTGGCATGGGAGGGCGGCGCGGACTGGCTCTGGTTCGAGGGCAACTTCGCTGCCTACGAGGAGAACAAGGCCGCCCGGCTCGGCGAGGACGCGGCCCGCCCGCACCGGATCACCCACCGCACGCTCGCCCGGTAAGCGGCGCGTGCTCTTCCGCGATTCTGCGGGGATGACGGGAGCCACACATGACCCAGGAGTACCTCATCGGCGAGCTCTCAGTGCGGCCGGGGCAGTTGCAGGCCACCGCACGCGACGCTGCCGCCCGTGATGATGCGGCCAGCCTCCGCCGCAACCGCGCCCGTGCCAACGGCCCCTGTTGAGCAGGGAAGGCATGCATGGCGGCGATCATGGACGAGGATGCCGTTGAGGTGATCCGCGAGGCCGAGCGGATCGTCTGGGCTGTCGGCTGGCGTCTCCAAGAGGAGGTCGTACTGGACCGGCTGGCGGGAATCAAGGGCCTGGCCCTAGCCAGGCTGGAACCGCGGTCGGAGGTCATCCAGCTCGTCACCTACGACGGGGAGCACCTCGGGCACGTGCGGCGGGGACCCGTTCCTGGCCAGGAGATTCGCTGGGTAACGGTGGTGAAGGACCAGGCGCGGCGGATCGGCGCCTATTCCAGTGCCGCTGCGGCCGCCGCGGCGCTCGCCCGCGCCTGCGGCAAGCGGGCGGAGAGAACCGGCTGATGGAAGGTCCAGGCAGGTCCTATGGAGCCACTAGCACCGGTACGCTGCTGGTCCTGGCCGCGGTCGCGGTGACATGGCCGAGCCGCGGATGCAGTATCCCGCCGATGCCGTGCCGCCCGAGCACCAGCAGGTCAAAGCCATGCTGCTGCGCGTACTCGCAGACGATCCGGGCGGCGTCGCCGGATTCGGCGAAGTGGAGGCTCACCCGTGCCCGCCGATCGGGGGTGAGCGCGTCCCTGGCCTCGGCGAAGGTCTTCATAGCATGCTCGCGGCGGGCATCGAGGTCGGCGGTGCCCTCTTCCCTGCTCTCGGCATGGGACGCGGGCTTGAGCACCGCGAGCGCGACCACGCGCACCGTGTCGTCAGCGGCGAGTGATGCGGCAGCGCGGAGGGCGGCGGCCGCACCGGGCGAGCAGTCCCAGCCCACCAATATGCGGTGGAACGCGGTCACAGCGGCCTCCTCACCTGCCGGGCGGGACAGGACGCAGAAGCCGTCAGCGGGATCGTTACCCGCGGTTCCGGTGCCGGAGTCCCCGCGTGCCGGACCGAGGCGAGCCTCATCGCCGTTGCCGCCATTGTGAACCGCGCGGACAGTACCCGCAAGAGGGGGCCCGGTGGCCCGGCGGGACATCGGCCGGACCCGGAGTGCCATCTGCGCTCGCCGCGCAAGGGTGGTTTCTCTGGCACAATGAGGAAGGCATGGGTGATGGGGCCCACCCAGGAACCGCTGCCCGCCTGTGGCGCGGCCAGCTGACGGTCCCTGGCCGCCAAGCCAGGAGGAACCGCGTGCAGCCAAGCCCGACGCGCGCCCGCAGGGCCGTGCGGAACGCCTCGCCGGCGTTGAAGTTCGTGCTCTTGGTGGGAGTCATGAGCTTCTTCGCGGACTTCACCTATGAGGGGTCGCGCAGCATCACCGGACCGTATCTGGGGCTGCTGGGGGCGGGCGCGTTCACGGTCAGTGTGGTCAGCGGGGCCGGGGAGTTCATCGGGTACAACATCCGGCTGTTCTCCGGGCGCAGTTCGGACCGCACCGGGATGTACTGGCCGATCGCGATCGGCGGGTATGTGCTGCAGATGGCGGTCGTGCCGCTGCTGGCGCTGGCCGGGAGCTGGCAGTGGGCGGCGGTGCTGATCGTCGCCGAGCGGACCGGGAAGGGGATCCGCAACCCGCCGCGGGATGCGATGCTCTCCCACGCCGCCAGGGACATCGGGTACGGGTGGGCGTTCGGGATGCACGAGGCGCTGGACCAGTTCGGGGCGCTGTCCGGCCCGCTGCTGGTCGCCTTGGTCCTCGCGGCCGGCCGCCACGACTACAAGGTGGCGTTCGCGGTGCTGGCGGTCCCCGCCGCGGTCATGCTGTCGCTGCTGGCGGTCGCCCGCATCGTGTATCCGCGGCCGCAGGAGCTGGCAAGCGCACCAGCTCAGGTGAGCACCGGCGGGCTTCCCCGGGTGTTCTGGATCTACGCGGGCGCGGCGGCGCTGGCCGCCGCCGGGTTCGCCGACTTCCCGCTGATCGCCTACCACTTCCAGCGCGCCGGGACGGTGCCGACAGACCTCACGCCGGTGTGCTACGCGGCCGCGATGGCGGTCAGCGGCACCGGCTCGCTGGTCCTCGGCCGGATCTTCGACCGGGCGGGAATCGGCGTGCTTATCCCGCTGACTGTTGTCGCCGCCGCCTACGCGCCGCTGGTGTTCCTCGGCGGGTTCTGGGCCGTCCTGGCCGGCTCGGCGCTGTGGGGCCTGGGCATGGGCGTGCAGGAATCCCTGATTCCGGCTGCGGTCGCGCCCATGGTCTCCCCGGACCGCCGCGCCTCGGCCTACGGTTTGTTCACCGGCGTCTACGGCACCGCCTGGGTAGCCGGCAGCATCGTGATCGGCGTCCTAGCCGGCGTCTCGGCAGCCGCTCTTGTCGCGTTCTGCGTGGCCAGCGAGCTGGCCGCGATCCCGCTGATTTGGATCGTGCGCGCCCGGGCACGGCAGGCCAGCCAGCCGCCCAGCGCCTGAACCGCGATCCTGCGCGCTGGTGCGCCGCCGGGCCGGAGCCTGGCCGTGCCGTGAGCCGAGCATGCCTGATAATTCAAGGGCCTCCCACCGCCAGTCGGCGCCACTGCGCTCTTGGCTGCCGAGTGCCATATCCAGCCAGGAGGCCGCGGCTGCCGCCGTCTTGGGGATACCGAGCCTGACGCTGACCTCCGTGCCCGCGCTGCGCAGCCGTACCGTCCCAGCCCGGGCTTCGGCATCCTCTACCGCCTGGCGCGGCACGTAGAGAATCAGGGTGAAGCGTCGCCACGGCTGCCCGGGAAGCGGGCGGGACCGGACGATGATCACTTCCCGGGAGGTCACGGCCAGCAGGAAGGCCGTCAGCCGAGCGGGGGAGCGCCAGCTGGCTGAGACGATATCCTCCCCAGGATAGAGCGAGAACTCATCCAGGTCCCGGTTCCCGGGCCCCCTGCGGGGCCCCGGCAGCGGGATGGGCTCGGGAGCGGGGGCGGCACGCAGCCGCAGGCGGCGGCACCACGCGTCTACCACGGCCTGGGCATCCCGGTGGTACCGCAGCGCCAGCCGCCCCGTCTGACCTGTCACGGCGAGTGCCCGCCAGGAGCCGCCCGCGTGACACTCGATGGCAGCGATCTCGGTGAGCGGTACCTGGATCCGCACGCCGGGAGCGGGTACATCCCGTACCCACAGCCCGGCCGCCTGCTCGCCGATGGCGGCGACGCATGGCGGGCAGTACAGGCTCTGCCGCCGCCTGTCCCACTGCCAGGCGGCGGCCGGGATGACCAGGAGGTCCTCCGGTTCCACCCGCCCGACGGCGCTGCGCAGGTCAGCGTGCGCGCCGGCTGGCAGCCGGGCCGTATCAGCGGGCCGGTACGGGTCACGGGTTTGTCCGTCGGGGATAAGGTGCGGTACCAGGTCGCGCCTGACGATGTGCTCCCACTCTGCTGCCCAGGGCTGACCGCTCATGCGGTGGCCTCCCTACCGTGTCTCTAGCCGGTAGAGGCCATCAGCGGAATCCCGCGGTCACGGCGAGCCCCATCGCCACGTCTCATTGAACCATTGCCAGGATACGTCAGACAACGTCGCAAGGACCCCGGGCCGCGACCGGAGCCGCAGGCGCGCTTTACCGCGCGCCTGACGGGTTTTACGCTCAAAGCACGAGAGCGGCGGAGGGGCCCGCCGTCAATTGCGGTCATCGCCAACGGTCCCTGTCCATCGTCGGCAGGAGGCCGCATGCCTATGCCCGACCGTGAGATCAGCACGGCCGGCGCCCCCGGCTCCGGCATGCCGTGCCGGTACTGCGCCGCGGGCCAGGATGCCGTCTGCGAGCCGGACGGCGCAGAGCCCGGGATGCTGGCGCACCTGTACGTGTGCCGGGGGCTGTCCACTTACCGGATCGCCGCGCACCGGGCTCGGCCGGCAGAAGGTGACGCGCATGCTGCGGCGGGCAGGGGTGCCGCTGCGGCCCCGCGGCGCGGGACGGCTGCGGCCGCCGCGCCGCGCCGATCCGCCCGGCCTGCCGCAGCTGCTCGGGGAGCTGTACACGGGCCGTCGGCTCAGCTCAGAAGAGATCGGGGCGTTGCTGGGCATGCCCGGGCGGACAGTCCGCGACCGGCTGCGCCGCTACGGCATCGCGGCGCGGACCCGCGGCGGCTGGAACCGGGAGGACCGGCGGATCGTACCCGCGCCAGTGCTGGCGGACTTGTACACCCGGCAGGGCATGACCGCCGACCAGGTGGGCCGGCGAATGGGCGCCTCCCGCAGTACCGTGCTGCGCAGCGCGCACGCCTTCGGCGTCCCCGGTCCGCTCCGGCGGGGCCGTCCCACTGCCCGGCCCAGAGGAGATCGAGCTGGTCAGCGCCTTGTACGCCGACCCGTTGATTGCCGCGGCCCTAGACGCGCACGGCATTCCCCGCGTCCCGCCCGGCGGCCCGGGCTGGGCGAGGTTCCCCAGCCCGGTGCCGCTGACCACTCCGCTGGTCAAGGACCTGTACTGGGAATGCGGCGCAGGACTCAGCCACATCGAACTGCTCACCGGGCAGCCTGCGATGACCGTGCGCGGGTTCATGCGCCGCGCCGGGATCCCGCTGCGCCATCCCGGCGGGCGGACCCCTTTCCTGCGCCGCTGGCGGCAGGGTGCCGCGTCAGCCGCGGCTGGCGTGGCTGTAAAATCAGGATTACGGCGATGGAGCTCGCCGGATTCGCCCCAGTGGCTGATGGCTCCTGTCTGTATGCCTGACGGTTGCAAACAGGAGGTTGCGCCATGACGCAGCGAGTACCGGCAGACCGGATGCGCACCGGGGTCCGGGCGTGACCGGGCCAGCCCGTGGTCCTGCCGCGAGAAGGCAGGTACCGGCCGGCGACCTTCCGCCAGGCGGCTGGAGTGGCTTCCCCGGCCTGCTGTACGGGGAAGCAGCAGCGCCCCGGGCGGCCGGGGATGAGGATCGCTCGTTCGCGGGGGACCTGAACCTGGACCAGATCGTGGCGGCGGTCGCAGGGGACCGGGAGGAGCGCGACCTCATCGCCAGGACCCTGTACGCCCATCTCCGCGACGCCGGCGCCGTGCGCTACCGGCAGGAGGTTTTCCGGGACCTGGAGGACCCTGCCCTGCTCGACGCGCTGCAGCGGTTCGCCGGTCAGCTGACCGAGGTCCGCACGCACCTGCGCCAGCTGGACCGGATGTCGTACCGGTACCAGCGGCAGGGCTGGCTGCTTGACGCGGCGGCCATTTACTGCGACGCGGTGCGGTCGCTGGCCGGCCACCTGGCCGCGGCGCGGCTCAGCTCGCGGGCCCTGCTGGCGTTCCGGGACTACCTCGCCTCCTATGCGGCCTCGGCGGAATTTACCGCCCTGGCCGGCGACACGCGGGACCGGAAGGAGGCGCTCGGGCGGATCCGCTACTGCACCCGGATCCGGGGCGACCGGGTAACGGTGACCCGCTACGCCGGTGAGGACGACTACAGCGCCGTGGTGCTGCGGGCCTTCGAGCGGTTCCGGCAGGGCGCGGTCAGGGACTACCGGATCCGCTACCGGACGCAGCCGGGGATGAACCACATCACCGCCCAGATCACCGAACTGGTGGCCAGGCTGTTCCCGGAGGAGTTCGCCGCCCTGGAGGAGTACTGCCGCCGGCACGCCGGGTTCGTCGACGAAGGCATCCGGCGGGCCGGCGCCGAGCTGCAGTTCTACCTCGCCTACCTGGACTACATCAGGCCGCTGCGGGCCGCCGGCCTGGAGTTCTGCTACCCGGAGGTCTCCGCCGCCTCCAAGGAGGTCTTCGCCGTCGGCACGTTCGACCTGGCCCTGGCCCGCAAGCTGGCCGCCGAGGGCAAACCGGTGGTCACGAACGACTTCCGCCTGGACGGCCCTGAGCGCATCATCGTCGTGACCGGCCCCAACCAGGGCGGCAAGACCACCTTCGCCCGCACCTTCGGCCAGCTCCACCACCTGGCCGCCACCGGCTGCCCCGTTCCGGGCAGCGCCGCCCGCCTGTTCCTGTTCGACCGCCTGTTCACCCACTTCGCGCGGGAGGAGGACCTGGCCAGGATGAGCGGGAATCTGGAGGACGACCTAATCCGGATCGGGGCGATCCTGGAGGCGGCCACCGGCGAGAGCATCGTGGTCCTGAACGAGGTCTTCGCCTCAACGACCACTCGCGATGCCCGTTTTCTTGGCACGAAGCTGCTGACCAAGGTCACGCGGCTCGGCGCCCTGTGCGTCTACGTCACCTTCGTGGACGAGCTGGCCTCGCTCGGCGAGCAGGTGGTCAGCATGATGAGCACGGTCGTCCCGGACAACCCGGCCGAGCGCACCTTCAAGGTCGTGCGGAAGCCCGCTGACGGGCTGGCCTACGCGCTGGCCATCGCCGAAAAGCATGGCGTCACGTACGACCGGCTGCGCGAGAGGCTCGCGCCATGAAGGTCCGCCTGCTGTACCGGGACCGGGACTTCGACTGGGAAGCCGGACTGCCCCCCGGGCAC
>Ga0209061_1006050_pt1 | contig 10083 bp, 8 predicted proteins | sample Coa_R1_10_FD_187157 | JGI IMG/M metagenome (GOLD analysis project Ga0209061, IMG submission 187157) | Surface soil microbial communities from Centralia Pennsylvania, which are recovering from an underground coalmine fire - Coalmine... | ecosystem: Environmental > Terrestrial > Soil > Unclassified... | reverse complement strand
CGCCGACGGCGTGATGCTCGCAATCTTGCGCGCTCCGTCGCCGCCATACCAGCCCAGGCGGTAAATGTCGATCGTGTATGCGGACGCGTCGGTCGAAATTTTGAAGTACTCGGTCTGGCCGATGTTGACGCTCATGTCGGTGGCGAAACCCTGGATGGTCGGATCACCGACGCCGGTCACGTCCCAGACGCTCTCCGGGGTCCCCGGCTTGGAGTTCTCGCAGACGATCGGGTTGCTCCCCGGCCCGCACGGCGATGTCGCGGCGGAAGCCGCCGGCTGCAGGGCAAGCAATCCTCCTGCCACCAGGACAGTCGCCGCGAACACCCGCGTCACGTGCAGCGACCTCGTCGTTATCCGCGCCATCATCGAACCGCTCCTGTCTCGTGAGCCAACGGCGAGCCATCGCCGGGTGATGTCTCACCGACGGTCAACGCCTCGCGAAGAGTGTCGATGACCACGTCACACTGCGACGTCGTCATGCCCGGAAAGATCGGAAGGGAGAGAATCTGCGTCGCCGCCCGCTCCGCGACAGGAAAGTCACCCGCACGATAGCCCAATCCCACATACCCGGGTTGCAGGTGCACTGGTATCGGGTAATGCACCGCGGCACCGATACCGGCTCGGTTCAACGCCGCAAGGACGGAGTCACGGCGCGGAATTCGGATGACGTACAGGTGCCACACGTGTTCATTGCCCGGGCGGACCGTCGGCACCCGCACCTCGTCGATCTCAGCGAGCCGCTCGCTGTAGTATACCGCGATCTCTTGACGCAGGGCGTTCCAGTCGTCAAGCCGGCGCAATTTTTCGCGGAGTATCACCGCCTGCAGGGCGTCCAATCGGGAATTGAACCCGATATCCGGATGGTGGTACTTCCGCGCGCTTCCGTGATTGGCGAGCCGGCGCGCGTATCGGGCGAGCCCCTCGTCATCAGTGAGAACGGCTCCCCCGTCGCCGTAGGCTCCGAGATTCTTCCCTGGATAGAAGCTGGTCGCGGCGATATGCCCAAGACCGCCGGCACGGCGGCCGTCCAGTCGGGCGCCTTGGCACTGGGCGGCGTCTTCGATGAGAGCGAGATTGTGTTTCTCCGCAATCTTCGCCAGGTCGCGCATCGGAGCGACCTGGCCGTACAAGTGCACGGCAATGACCGCCCTGGTACGCGGCGAGATTGCCGCTTCCACCCCGCGTGGGTCGATGAGCAGGTACTCGTCGTCGCAATCGACAAGCCGGGGAATCGCACCCGCGCGCAGGACGGCTTCCACCGTGGCGACGAAAGTGTTGGTCGGCACGATGACCTCATCGCCGGGTCCGATATGCAGAGCGCGGAGAGCGATTTCGATCGCGTCGGTACCGTTGGCCACTCCGACGCAATGCGTCACCTCGCAGTAGCGGGCAAAGTCCGCTTCGAATTCCTCGACGGCGGCACCTCCGATAAAAGCGCCGCGCCGCATGACATCGAGCAGCGTCGGCAAAACCTGCGGCTCGATGACACTGTGCTGCCACGTAAGGTCGACGAGCGGAATCGGCATGTTCACCCCGTCCTTACGAGTTCGACACCGAGCGGAGTGGTGAAACCGGCGCGCCGGGCCGGCGTGCCATACCAGATCTCGCCGGCAGGGACGTCCACCGTAACCACTGACCCCATCCCGACCAGCGCCCACGCGCCGATCCGCAGGTTTTCCCGAACCAGCGCGCCAGCGCCGACGTAAGCGCCGGTGTCAATCTGCACCGAGCCGCCGAACGTCGCGCCGGCGCAAATCGTGGCGAAATCCGCGACGACGTCGTCGTGCGTGAAAACCGCACGCGGCATGACGGCGACGTGTGCGCCGAGGCGGACCGCCGCCGTGGCGACGACACCCGCCAGGACGAGGCATCCAGCACCAAGAACCGTGTCGGCGGCCAAGCAGGCGCTGGGATGCACGACCGTCGCGTACCGTTCCGCCGGCAAGGAGAGGCGACGGGCAAGCCGGTAACGGCTGGAGAAGTCACTAGGCCGGCCGGTCGCGAGAAGCACCTGGGCCGTTTCCGGGATGCTGTCGGCGGTGATCGGTCCGAGGACCGGCACCCCGTCGATCACCGTACCGTGGCGGGTTGCGTCATCGTCGAGAAAGCCGAGGAGCTGCCACGTCGCGCGCTCGGCGTTCACGGCATGCACCGCCTGGACCGCCTCGCGGGCGAGCCCACCGGAGCCGGCAATGACGAGCGGCCGGGTCATGCGACCCTCACCGGAATGACACCCTCGGCCTGGAGCCACCGCACCAAGTCGTGCAAACCGTCAGCGAGGCTGATGCGGGCCTCAAAGCCGAGCAATTCCTTCGCCTTGCGCGTGCTCGCCAACCGCCGGGTGACGTTGTTGACCCGCCGTGCCGGGGCGAATTCCGGACGCAGATCGCTGCCCATCGCTGCGAGAAGGGCATCGGCCAGCTCGCGCAGACTGGTTTCCGTTCCGGAGGCGACATTAATCACTTCGTCGCTCACCGGAGCCGCAGCAGCAAGAAGGTTCGCCCGCGCCACATCCGCGACGTGCACGAAGTCCATGGTCTGCAATCCGTCGCCTTCGATGATGGGCGGCTCACCGGCGGCGATGCGTTTCGCCCAACGGATCAGTACTTCCGTATAGACGCCGAAGGCGTCCATGCGCGGGCCGTACACGTTGAAATACCGCAGCGCGACATACTTGAGCCCGTACATGTCGTTGAAGCTGCGTAGCAGCCCCTCGTTGAAGGTCTTGATGGCGCCGTACAGCGTTCGGTTGTGGTACGGATGGTGCGTTTCTTCCGTTGGGAAACTCTCCGCCAGCCCGTACACCGAAGCCGACGACGCGGCGACGACCTTGTCAACCCCGGCTGCAACGGCGGCCTCGACGACATTGAACGTCCCCGTCGCCAGCACATCGAACGCAAGCCGTGGTTCTTCCGCACACTGCGTGATACGAATCGCCGCTTGGTGAAAGACAAGGTCCGTCCCGGCGACGGCGTCGCGGACCACCGCCGGATCCCGAATATCGCCCTCGATGACCTCAACCCGGCCGGACGCGCATGCGGCGACGAGATTCTCCCGACGACCGCGGACGAAATTGTCCAGCACCACGACCCGCGACGCACCGGCCGCTATGAGCTGGTCCACGATGGTCGAGCCGATCGTTCCAGCACCGCCCGTCACCAAGGCCCGACAACCGCGCAACGCGTCAACATCAGCAATCACAACAGGCGCTCCCTACCACCGTATGCCGCCGGGTCTGCGCTCGGCCGCGATACATCCCCGGAATCCTCCGCTTCGGCGGCTCCTGCCGCTCCAGCCGGCACCGGCTCCCGAGTCCGCCCGTCCCGCAGCGCAACCGGCGCTCCACCGCGTTCCAGGCTGCGCGACGCCGCCTCGAGAATGTCGAGGATCCGCAGTCCACTCATACCGTCCGTCAGCGCCGGGCGTCCCTCCCGGATCGCGGCTGCAAATTCGCTGACCACTTCACCCAGTGCTTCCCGTTCCACCAGCGCAGGTGCCACCATGTCTCCCGCCCGGTAGGAAACCAATGCGTCGCGTCGCTGATCCCCGTCCAGTTCGGTCGTGGCGCGAAGGTCGACGCCGCGGTCGAAGAGGGCAATACGGGTCACCGGATTGAGGTCGTCCCAGAGCAGAATCCGTCGCGACCCGCCGATCAGCATGGTCCGGATTTTCACCGGACTGAGCCAGTTCACATGGATGTGCGCGAGGCCGCCGCCCGGCAGGGCGAGACTGAGATACGCCAGACACGCCCGCCCCGCGCCAATGGGATCGGCGCCGTGCACCGCCACCGAGATCGGACGAACCTCCGCAGGGAAAACGAAATCCATAATGGACAAGTCGTGCGGCGCGAGATCCCAAATGACGTCGACGTCACGCTGCACAAGACCAAGGTTTATCCGCACGGAGTCGAGATACTGGACAGCGCCAAGGGTCCCGCTTGCGATAATGTCCCGCATCTTGCGGACCGCCGGCGTGTAGCAGTACGTGTGATCGCACATCAGCACGAGCCCGCGCTCGATCGCCATGGCGACGAGAATGGCCGCGTCGTCATAACTGGCGGCCAGCGGTTTCTCCACCAGTACGTGTTTCCCCGCCCGCAGCGCCGCCGCCGCAATCGGGAAATGCGTGGCAACGGGCGTCGCGACGATGACGGCGTCGGTCTGCGGATCCGTCAGCACGTCCTCGAGATTGTCCGTCACCAGGGTGTCGGAGAACCGGCCGGCCACCCGGCGCGCTCGGTCGACGTCGACGTCGCAGACCCAGCGAAGGCGGAATTCCGGACTCGCGAGAACGTTACGCACCAGATTGGGACCCCAGTACCCGGCTCCGACGACGGCGACGCCCAGTGGTTCTCTCGTCATCGGCATGCCTCTCGGAGAACGTCGCGGACGGCGGTGATGACCCGCTCCTGCTCACCGTCCGTCATCGCGTGAAACAGCGGAAGGATGATGGAACGTGTCGTCACGGTGTCGGTCACGGGTAGGGCGCGCGACGCCATTCCCGCATACGCCGGTTCACGATGCGCCGCCATGATGCCTCGGCGTGCAGATATGCCGGCATCGAGCAGTCGGCTCAGAAATTCCTCCTGCGAAATGTGGTAACGCCCGTCGGGCAGAATCCAGAATGACTGAAAGTTCGTCGTGCCATATGGCGGGTCGGCCACGGTTTGGAGACCCGGCATGTCGGCGAAGGCGGCAATGTAACGGCTGGCACGTTCACGGCGGCGTGCCACGATGGCGTCGAGCTTTTCAAGTTGCGCGAGCCCGATAGCGGCTTGGACGTCGGTCATCCGGTAGTTGTAGCCGAGCTCGAGATAACGTTCCAGGACGGGCCGGCGGAGCTCATGGCGCTGCGCGGCCGAGACACTCATCGCGTGTTCACGGAGACGCCGTAGGCGGACGGCGAAATCCTCACGGCTGGTGAGAATCATGCCCCCTTCGCCGGTCGTAATAATCTTCCGCGGATGAAACGAGAGTACGGCGAGATCGGAATGCGCTCCGATCGGCCGCCCGCGGTACGTCGAACCGATGGCACAGGCGGCATCTTCAATGAGGACGGCTCCTCGCGTGGCACATAACGCGGCGACAGCGTCGACGTCCGCCGGTGTTCCCGCCTGGTGGACAAGAAGGACGGCAACAGTCCGCGGTGTCCAGGCGCTCTCGATGGTCTGAGGCGTGAGATTCAACGTGCCCGGATCGACGTCGGCGAACACTGGTGTCGCACCGCAATACCGGACGGCATTTGCCGTGGCGATAAAGGATAACGAGGGAACGATGACGTCGTCACCGGGGCCGACTCCTGCCGCCAGCAACGCAAGGTGCAAGCCTGTCGTGCAGGATGACACCGCAATGCCGTGCTCGGCCCCGAGCCGTCGGGCGACCGCGCGTTCAAACTCTGCAACACGCGGGCCCTGCGCCACCCAGCCGGAGAGGACCACCTCAGCGGCCGCCTGCGCCTCGGCCTCATCGAGCCACGGCTTCATCACCGGTATGAGCGCCGCCGAGTCCGAGGCGTTCAGACCGGTGATGGTCGCACCGCCCGTGTGCTTCATGGCATCCCGCCTATCGGACGTCCCAAGCTCCGCCGTCAATACGCACCGGACCCACGGACGACAGCAAAGGCGGTCTTCCACAAAATCATGAGATCCAACCAGAAGGACCAGTTCTCGACGTACCAGAGGTCAAGCCGCACGGAGGTCTGCCAATCGAGGTCAGACCGGCCGCTGATTTGCCAGAGCCCGGTGAGGCCCGGCTTGACGAGGAGGCGGCGTTTCGCTTCCGGCCCATACATGGCGACTTCGCGGGCCAACGGCGGCCGAGGACCGACGAGCGACATATGACCGAGAAGAACGTTGACCAATTGCGGCAATTCATCGAGGGAATACCGCCGGAGGAATCGGCCGACCGGCGTCACCCGCGGATCGTCGACGAGTTTGAACAGCACACCAGTAGCACCATGCTTGTTCTTGTCCAGCAACTCGGTGAGCCGGTGCTCAGCGTCGGCGTACATGGACCGGAATTTGTACATCCGGAAAGACTTGCCGCCCTTGCCGACCCGCTGCTGGCAGAAGAATGCACCGCCGTCGCTCGTTGCAACCACCGCAATCGCGACGGCGAGGAGAAGCGGGCTGAGAACGATAAGGGCGATCGCCGCCGCGAACCGGTCGAACGCTTCTTTCAAGACACGGCGGAATCCGTGAAATTCGGGGGCTTCCACGTGCAGGAGCGGCAAGCCCGCGAGCGGCCGGATGTGAATGCGTGGACCCGTGACATCCACGATGGTGGGAGCGACGATGAGATCGACTCCTGCCGCTTCGAGATCCCATCCGAGTTTTCGGAGCTTGGGTCCGCACAATTCCGGGCACGGCAGGACGGCGACGGCCGCGGCGTCTACCGCGACGACCGCCCGCGTCACCGACTCCAGATCGTCGATGACCGGTACACCGGCGGCGTCCAGCCGATGGTGCGAACCGGCCTTCCCACCGGGAACGCAGGCACCGACGACGAAGAGACCCGCGTACGCTTCCCGCCGCATCGCCTCCGCAAGCTCAGCCGCAGTCGCATCGTGTCCGACAATCAGCACCCGTTGCAGGTGGCGGCCTTGCCGTCGCTGGAAATGCAGCCACTTTCGCGCACCGTAACGCGTCACGAGGGTCGCGGTCATCGCGCCGGGCACGGCAAAGAGAGCGACGCCGCGGCCGCCGAGCGAGGACGTCGCATACCCGGCGGTCGCAATGCACGCGGTGAGGCCGAGTCCCGCATGCACGACGCGGCGATACTCCTCAGACCCCAGCCCGAGAAAGCGGGGTTCGTACGCGCGCAGCAACGCCAAGGTCGCCGGCCAGCCCAAGCCAAGCGCGACGACCTGGAGCCAGGCTGCTCGATCGACCCGGCCGGCGTACCCGGATGAATACACGAGAACCGCAAGAGCCGCGATGACCCCTTCCGCTACGGCAAGCACCCGGCCATAGCGACGCAGGAAGCTGAGCCGGTCCCGGACGGCACGCCGGCTCCGCGTTGTACGCAACACCCGATCGGTCCGACGCGGAAGCGTCGAGACCTCATCAAGAACGACCACGCCCCCCACCTTCCGAAACTGTGTGACGTCTTGCCTCAAGTTCCCGAGACAATTCGCCGATGCCTTCCATGTAACGGAGGTCCTGCGGACCGTTCCGTTACTGGACCCACCCCAGGCCCTAGCTCACTGTACGATACTTGGCCCCTTCTGCGAAGAGGAACCGACGCATCCACGGGTAAACTCACCCGTTCGTCGCAGACGAATGCCGCTAAGCGTCGTGAGAGCAGCACAAACCGGAATAGGCTGAGTATCGGCTGATTTCCGATTTGTCGCATTTCGCAGCATTCGCGGGCAGCGGTGACGGCCTGAGCGCGGCAACGACGTCTCCCGGGCGTATGCATCAGGCTCGCGGGCGGATGCACCGACCTTCAGCGCGGCGGTAGCGTCCTCGCGCGCATCGGTACGGCCGCGGTAATGACCCGAAGTCAGGACAGACTACTGCAATTGCTGACAGGTCGGACAGGTCAGTACAGCCGGCGGCTCAACCGCATCACTGATTTTCTGGCCGCAGCGGCACACCCAGCCACGATGACGGGCCGGGTTGCCAGCGACAAGCTGGTGCGGAGCGACGTCCCGGGTTACCACAGCGCCGGCGGCCACCATCGCCCACTCGCCAATCTCGTGACCACAGACGATCACTGCGCCGCCGCCGATCGACGCCCCCCGCCGGACAATCGTCGGTACGACGGTCCACTCGGTGCTGCCGGCACGCGGGCGCAAGTCGTTGGTGAAGACAGCGCTCGGACCGACGAAGACATCATCCTCAAGGGTCACGCCCCGGTATACCGAGACGTTGTTCTGAATCTTGACGCGGTCGCCGATGCGGACGCCCTCGTCCACGAAGACGTTCTTCCCGATGTTGCATCCGACGCCAATCGATGCGCCGGTCCGCACGTGTACCTGACGCCAGAGCCGAGTGTCGCGGCCGATCTGCGCACCGGGTTCGACCTCCGCCGTCGGATGGCAGAAGAAGGAAGTTTCGGGACTCTCGGTCACCGATGAATCGCTCATTGTGACTCCACGGCTGGTACGTCGTCCGTCGAAAGAAGCAGCCGGGCCAGCTCTTCGCCGATCGGGATGCTGGACGTCGCGGCAGGAGACGGCGCATTGCGCACCGCGACCACCTTGCCGACGCGACGCACGATGAAATCATCGACCAGACGACCGGCGGCGTCCATCGCTTGCGCACGCACTCCGGCCCGTGCCCGGATCAGATCCCGGGCCGTAATACCGGGCAGATACGCGGCGACGTCGGCAGCAAAACGGCGTCGGCTGACGGCCCGCCACATTTCCGCGCAACCAACCCGCCAATACCTGCGGGCAAACCGGAGGAATCCCGGCCAACCGATCGCATCGAGCACCTCGTCCGGCCGCACGGTCCGGGCGCGGTATCCCTCACGTGCCATGGCAAGGACGGCGTTCGGCCCGACCAGCAGCTCTCCACCGACCGTCGGCGTAATGTGCACGCCGAGAAAAGGCAGACCCGGATCCGGCACCGGGTAAATCAACCCGCGCACGCGAGTGCGCCACTCAGGCGTCAATCGGTAATAGTCGCCTCGGAACGGAACAATCCGTGGCTCCGGTGCATCTCCGGCCATGACGGCGAGCCGGTCGCCATACAAGCCGGCGCAAATCAGCACTCGACCCGCAACAACGCGATCCCCGTTTCTCCCGGTGAGAACCACGGTGTCCTGGCGCTGCTCGATGTGCTGCACGGGAAAAGCCGTCATTATCCGGCCGCCGGCGGCCCGGATGTCGTCGGCAAAACTTCGGGCAATCGCCGGAAAATCGGTGATCGCCGTCCGCGGCGAGTGCAACGCGGCTACTCCGCGGGCCGTCGGTTCGATACGCCGCAGCTCATCGGCGTCGATCAGGCGGACGTCAGGGACGCCGTTGGCACACGACCGTCGATACAACTCTTCAAGACGCGGAATCTCGGCGTCGCGAAGCGCCACCACGACTTTGCCGCACTCCACGTACGGCAAGTGACGTTCGGCGGTGTATGCGGCAAGCGCGGCCCGGCCCGCCGTGCAGAACCGCGCCTTCAACGAACCCGGGGCATAGTAGACACCCGCGTGAACGACGCCGCTGTTGCGGCCGCTCTGGTGGCACGCGAGACGCTCTTCCTTCTCAAGAACCACCAGCGAGAGCGTCGGCTCCCGCTGGAGCACGGCCCGGGCCGCCGCGAGTCCGACAATCCCGCCGCCGATGACGGCGACGTCCGCCGACGCCTGCGCCGTGCTCATCGCATCACCCGCACCGCCTCAGTATGCCCGCCGCGACGTGTCGTCCGCTGACCACATAGCAGCTCGGCCGCGCCATCGACGCCAGGCGGCCAACGCGCGTGCCGCAATCGTCAGCGTGACGAAGACACCGGCTTGGACGAGCGAGACACGGCGAGCCAGCACGAGCCGGCGGACGGCGGGCGGTTCGGCGGCCGTACGCGGCCAGCGGATGTCGAGTTCGCGATTCCCGTTCACAATCCGCGCACGCCGGCGTACCAGAGCGGACACCGTCCGAGGCGCCCGGATGACCGAGCGGCCCGCCGCGACGACGCGTTCCGACGCTGCAAATTGGCGCGCAACAAAACCGTCATCGCTGAGAACATCCGGCCACTGCGAGATCCGCGCCGCTCCCGCGCGGTTCACCGCGAAAATTCCCGCACCCGACCCATCAGGGGCGGCATGCTGCCGTGCCGACCAGACGGCGTAATACGCGCGCACCAGCCGGGACGAGCCGGCTGCATCGACCTCGCCGCACACGACGCCGAGCCGCGGCATGTCACCCGCCACAGCATCCCGCACGTTCCGGAGCGTTGTCACGTCGACGAGCACATCGGCGTCCAGATAAATGCGCACATCCGCACGCTCAACCAGCGGCTCGTCCTCCGCTTTCCGCAGGGCGGCTATCTTGGACGCCACCGGAATTTCCCGAACCTCGACCGGCCTGCCGGTCTGCTCTCCGGTTGAGCGCGCCGCCTCGGCGGTGCCGTCCGTGCAACCATTG
>Ga0209061_1006049_pt1 | contig 10084 bp, 8 predicted proteins | sample Coa_R1_10_FD_187157 | JGI IMG/M metagenome (GOLD analysis project Ga0209061, IMG submission 187157) | Surface soil microbial communities from Centralia Pennsylvania, which are recovering from an underground coalmine fire - Coalmine... | ecosystem: Environmental > Terrestrial > Soil > Unclassified... | reverse complement strand
AAAATGTTGTCAATTCTGGATACTTTTTATGCTTATCCTAAAGGAATAGAAGATACATTTAACATATAGACCTGTATTTTCCAGGATAAATGTGTTACACTATCTCTGGCTACCGGACATTCGCGCGGCTCCGCCGCGCAGAGGGGAGAGGGTATGCGGTGGGAAAGGCGGGCAGCGCCTTTCCCACCGCATACCCTCTCCCAGACGGGGCCTCACGCGCGGGCCAGCGCCAGAGGCGCTGGCCGGATAGAGTATGTTGTGGGGAAAAATGAACGAAGCGCATTTTTCCTACCGCATACCCTCTCCCAGACGGGGGCCTCACGCGCAGGCCAGCGCCAGAGACGCTGGCCGGAATTAAGTATGTTGTATGAAAATGCGCGCAGCGCATTTTCATACAACATACTCTATCCCTGGTGCGGCGAAGCCGCACAAACGTCCGTCAGGGAGGAAGAGGATCAAGCACAGCACACAAGGAGAGAACAATATGACAAGGACGGTGCTGGATAAAGAGCTGCAAGTATTGGATGAGCAGATCATACGCCTGGGAACGCTCGTCGATGAGGCGCTGGGCAACGCGCTGGAGGCCCTGGCAGATGGCGATCTGGCGAAAGCGGGCATGGTGATCGAGGGCGATAACCTGGTCGACAGCCTGCGCACCACCATCGAGGAGCACACGATTCGTCTCCTGACCTTGCAGCAGCCGCTCGGCGGGCGCGATCTGCGCTATCTCGCCTCGGCGCTCTCGATAGCCGGCGATCTTGAGCGCACCGGCGATGGAGCTGCCGGGATCGCGCAGAACATCCTGCGTATGGCTCCGCTGCGCAACAACACACTGCCACAGGTCGAGGTAGAGGGCAACAGCAAAGGCGGCGACACGCAGATCACCGAAGAATCGATCATGCGCGGCATCCTGGACCTGGGGAACGAAGCGCGCAGAGTATTGCAGGGCACGATGAAGGCGTTCGCTGAGCGCGATGCAAAGAGCGCGCGCTACATCTGGGAGGAGGATGACGTTGTTGACGTGCGCTATCACCTGGTACGCCACGATCTGATGGCGATGATGACGGGCGCGCGCGCTATTCCCGCGCTGCAAAACGACTCGCTCATCCTCCAGCGCGCGACCTACCTGCTCTGGATCGCGCACAAACTGGAGCGCGTCGCCGACCACTGCACCAACATCTGCGAGCGCCTCGTCTTCACCATCGAAGGCGAGACCATCATAGAGACACTGAAGGAATAGCGAGAGGTACAGGAGGGCGGCCGCCCTCCTGTACCTCTCGCTATTCCCCTGAGACCTGGGAATAACCGATCTGCCCATCGAAGGTATAGAGGTTCTCGGTCTTGATGAAGTCCAGGCCGCTCTCGCTGATGCGCTGGAGCAGGGCGATGATCTGCTGATGGCTGATCGCGCTCTTTCTGCCGGTCGCCAGGAAGCGGCAGCGCCAGTGATCGGTGGTGAAGGTTTCGGGCTGACCATGCGGCCAGAGCATCGCGCCGCGATTGGTAATCAGCGTCAGCGCGAGGTCGTCGTCGTTGCTCTGGCGCAGCGCCGCCTGCAACTGCTCCACGCTCTCCCCGCTCCAATCCAGAAAGACATCCACGCCCACCAGTTCCTTCTTCTGAACTGGCAACTGCGTGGGGGGACGGCTGGCGGCGTGCTGCGGCGACGACGTGTAGCTGACCGCCTTGAGCTGCTGCGGCTTCTGGCCCAGGCGTGCGACCACCGCATCGGCGAACTCCTTTGTGCCCACCTTCTCCTTGCTCACGCCCTCTTTATAGATGTCGTAAGTGTGGATGCCATCTTCAATCGTGCGCAGCCAGGCATTGTGCACCCGCGCGGCAACCTCCGGCTGGTCGATATGCACCAGCATCATCACCGCGCCGAGCAGCAGGCCCGACGGGTTGGCGAGGTTCTGGCCCGCGCGCCGGGGAGCCGAGCCGTGGATGGCCTCGAACATCGCGCACTGGTCGCCGATATTGGCCGAGCCGGCCAGGCCGACGGATCCGGCGATCTGCGCCGCCACATCTGAGAGGATATCGCCGTAGAGGTTGGGCATCACCACAACGTCGAAGGTCTCGGGCCTGTCGGCAAGCTTGGCCGCGCCGATATCGACGATCCAGCTCTCGTTCTCGATGTCAGGATACTCCTTCGCTACCTCGTCGAACACGCGGTGAAAGAGTCCATCGGTCAGCTTCATGATATTGTCCTTCATGAAGCAGGTCACTTTCTTGCGATTGTGGCTCCTGGCATACTCGAACGCGTAGCGGATGATCTTTTCAGAACCCGGGCGGCTGATGAGCTTCAGGGATTCCATCATCTGCTGCGTCTGCCGGTATTCGATGCCGGTGTAGGTGTCCTCTTCGTTCTCGCGGATAATAACCACATCCATATCTGGATGCTTTGTGTCGATAAAGGGATAATAGGCGACACAGGGCCTCACGTTGGCGTAGAGGCCAAAGGTGGTGCGGGTTGTAACGTTGAGGCTCTTGTAGCCTCCTCCCTGTGGTGTCGTGATCGGGGCTTTCAAAAATACTTTCGTGCGGCGCAGCGTCTCCCAGGCGCCGGGTTCGATGCCGGAGGTGATACCGCGCAGGTAAACCTTCTCGCCCGCTTCGATAGGCTCGATCTCTATATTCGCGCCTGCCTCTGTAATGATATGGAGCGTCGCATCCATAATTTCTGGCCCGATGCCATCGCCGTAGGCGACTGCTATGGGCGTCTTCTGTACCATAAAGAGATCCTTTCTCTCGTCATAAGGCGGGGATTGTATTCGGGGGAACAGGTAATGTTACAGGTAACACCCCCGCTCCATTGTACCATACACTCTCCATGAAGGTGTCAGCTTTGCAGTGCCCTCGCCCTTTCTCGCCAGGGCGTTCGCGCGGCTTCGCCACGCAAGGGATGTATGGTGTTTCGGGAAAAATGCGCGCTGCATGCATTTTTCCCGAAACACCATATTAAGGCAGGCGAGTATCGGGAACAGGGCACCTCTATACACTACCCCTTGAGTCGCGGTCTACCAGCGTTAGCTCGCCGCTATTGATATCGATAACGAGGCCGTGAACGGGTATGCGCGGCAGGAACGGGCTGTTGCGAATGACATTGACGACCTCTTTGACGTTGATATGCACATCCTGAAAGCCGCCGAGCCACCGGATCAGTCCGTTGACATCGCCCAATTTCTGCTGCTCGATCAATTGCTGCGGATCGACGCCGAGCGCCTGCATGGAGGCCGTCAGCGCCGTCGCATCGATATGCGCCAGCCCACACTGCGTATGGCCGATCACCAGTACCTCGCGCACGCCGAGCAGGTAGACGCCGCCGGCCAGCGAGCGGATGAGGTCGCTGGCGGCGCCGGCGCGCTCCGGTTCCGAAATAGTCGCGCCTGCCGTGCGCAGTTCCAGCACGTCGCCGCGCTCCAGGCCGAGCGCGTCCTCAAACATCTGCACCAACCGGCAGTCCATGCAGGTCACAACCGCCGTATGTTTGCGCGGCGCGTGCCCCACTGGCGCGAGCCTGTGTTGCTGTAGAAAACGCCGGTTACTGGCAAGAAATTCATCAAGCATAACAAATCTTTCCTTCCCTCGATTTTAAGAGGACATTCCTCTCCTGCGCAGCTGCGCGATCAATCGCGCCGCGTTGGGCCTGTAAAGCGCCTTCATGGCGCGGTTGATCGCGCAGCTGCGCACATATATTGTGTCCTGTAAAATGATAAAAGCGCAACCCTCCTTTTTGTGGGATACAATAATAGGAAATTGGACACATTCTCAGAGGCATCTGGTGCTCAGCCTCACCTGCTCTCGCCGAATAGTCGCGCGGCGAAGCCGCGCAAGGAATGGATGGTGTCTGATGGAAAATGTGCGGAGCACATTTTCCATCAGACACCATCCATTCGGCGAGCGCCGCAGGCGCGAGTACGCGAGGGAGTGGATCATCTATGAACACATCTGAACCTTTCGTGCAACAGAGCCACACGGAAATGCGCGCCGGCGATGCCATTCAACTCTTGCAGCTTTTTGAGCGGCACGGGATCGATGTCGTCGTCGATGGTGGCTGGGGCGTAGATGCGCTGCTGGGCGAACAAACCCGTCCGCACAACGATTTAGATATCGCTATCCAGCACGAAGATGTTCCAACGCTGCGTGCGCTGCTTGAGGTGCAGGGCTACAGCGAGGTCCCCCGCGACGATTCCTGGGCATGTAATTTCGTCATGGGGGATGATAAGGGGCATGAGGTGGATATTCACTCGTTCGCATTTGATGAGCATGGAAATCTGATCTTCGGCGTGCAATATCCGTTCGATTCGTTGAACGGAACCGGGTCAATCCAGGGCTATGCGGTGAAGTGCATTACACCCGAATGGATGGTGAAGTTTCATACTGGTTACGAAGTTGATGAGAATGATTATCGCGATACCGCTGCCCTCTGCGAGCGCTTCGGCCTCCCTCTGCCTGTTGAATACGAACGATTTAGATTTCCGGCGCCATAGCCGGCTCGCGCCTGCGGCGCTCGCTAGCGCTGGTATCAGAAACCAGCAACAAATGGGGAGCTACACTCGTATTTCAGCTAAAGAGGTTTTTTACAGATATCAATTTGTTCGATAAAAGGATGGCAAGCATATGAAGAAAGAGAAGAAATTTTCCCGTAAAGTGCTGAATTTCACCTGGGGCGCAAGCGTGGCAGCCCTGGTCGGCATGGCTATCATGGAGCAACTGAACCGCCCGCCGCAGGAACGGACCTGGCATGGCAGCGTTTTCGGCATCCCTTACGATTTTCGCCCGCCGACGCCCGAACGGCTGCGTGACGAGTTCTGGAATAAGAACACCTCGCGCATCTTTGTGCCGCACGCGTTCGGCCTGGGCTGGGGCATCAATTTCTACCCCCTGGTTCATCCAGAGACGCGCACAGAAGCATAGGGATGCGATTGTGATTTATAACGATAACGACCAGTATCGTGGTGCGGGACTGTGCGGCGCTTGATAGGAATGCCGGGATTGGTGTAGGGGCGCGGCGTAGGCCGGGTGATTGGGCTGGGCGGTGGGGGCCGTGCGCAAGCCCGCTCCCCGGTTGCCAAAAACGCATGGTGGATGTTCAGGAAAAGCGGGCTTGCGCTTCGGCCCCCACCACCCCATACCTCCTCCCAGCCGGCGCCGCGCCCCTACCATCCCCGATCTTGAACGCTAAATGTCGTCATCACGCAGCCCTGCACAAACCTTATTGATAGCGCAGCGCCTCCGCCGGGGCGACGCGGCCCGCCTGCCACGCGGGGAGGACCGCTCCGAGCAGCGAGGCCAGCAGCGCAACACCGACGATGATGAAGATCTGCTGCCAGGGCACGCTGAAGAAGAGGCCCGTCTGATACTGCTCGAAGAAGTTAGCGGCGAAGACGTTGCGGGCCAGAATCAGGCCGAGCGTGACGCCAAGTATGCTGCCGAGCACGCCGATGAGGAACGATTCGAGCAGGAAGGCACCCTGCACCATGCGCCGCGAGCAGCCCAGCGCGCGCAGCATGCCGATCTGCTGGCGCCGCTCGATCACCGCGCGCGTCCCCGTAATCGCCAGTGCCGCCACGCCGAGCAGCAGCGTCACGCCTACAACTCCTAGCAGGACGTTGCTCAGGAAGATACGCGGGCCGCGCACCTGCAAGATCGCATCCTCCAGTACCGTTGTCTCCAGTCCATAGTCGAGGTAGGCCGAACCGAGCTTCAGCGCCAGCGCGCGCTTATTCTGCCCCGGCGCGATCTTGAAGTAGTACGACTGGGATGCGGGCGTTCCTATCGTGCTTATGTTTACGCCGCCGATATTGCTGCCAGCATCCAGGTTGCCGATGCTCGCGCTGCTATACGACGACTGCGGAATGTAGAGGCCGAAATGCGCGCTATCGCTGTTATCGACGATGCCGATGATGGTCAGCTTCACCGATTGGTGGCCTTGCAAGCCGACCACCCACACGGGAATGGCCGGGAAGCTCTTCTCGCCCTGGTAGACGCCGCTCACCGTGAATGTATACTGCGGATCGAAGCCGGGCGGCGTGGCCGGCGCGTTGGCCTGGTCAGCCGAGGGCGAGTTCGGATCGTAGACCGGGGTGTTGGAGAAGGTAGCGGGATTGTCGGGCAGCGCGCTGCTATCGATGAGCGCGTAGTTGGGGTGCGTTTGCAGCGCCTGCCAGATGGCGCCATCGCTATCGAAGCCGCGAGCGCGGGCCGTCAGGTGCAGGCCGTAGCCCTGCAAGAAGCCTCCGCTCACCACCTGCGCCGGGTAGAGCGTCCAGCGCGGCGTTTGCGCGCTCAACTGGATCACGCCCACCGCCGTCGTCCGCTTCATGCCTATCGCTGTAAAGGCGTTGGGATCGATGCCGTGCTGCTTCAGCGAGGAGGCCAGGTCGGGTACGGGCTTGAAATAGGGCGTGGCCTGGATATCGTAGCCGCCCGTCTGCGCGCTGATGCTGACGTAGGTGTTCTGCATAGCGCTGGTCACGACGGCCATTACCGCCATCGCGAAGACGACGAGGCTGAACATGATCACGCTCAGGGACGTGCGGAAGCGCCGGTGCAGTGGATAGGCGGAGGCCAGTTTTCCCACCGCATACGCGCCGGGCAGGCGCGAGCAGAGCACCAGCAGCGGGCGCACGATCACGCCGGCATTCGCGACCAGCGCCCACACGGCTCCCAGCACCATCATCGTCCCCGCGACAAAGAAGATCTCGATGCCGCCCTGGAAACGTGGCAGGCCCAGGGCACTCAGCGTATCGAAGGGCAGCGCCCAGTACGCGAGGAGCGTCAGGCCCATCAGCGCGGAGAAGAGGGCATTTAGCTTCTTATCCAGCGTGCGCGGCGGCTCCCGATGCAGGCCCCGCGCTACCAGCACGATCAGGCGATGACAGAGCGCGCGCAGCAGCAGGCCCGCGCCGATGACCACCAGCGAGAAGCCGAGCGAGAAGGGAATAATCTCCAGATTATCCAGCCCCTGCTGCATCAGCCAGAGGCCCGCCAGCAGTGGCACAATGCCCAGCATGATGAGCGAGTATACGAAGCCGACCAGGACATCGGGAATAAGCTCCAGCGAGATGCGCCGTACCCGCCGGAAGCTCGCGCGTTCGGCGATGGTCTGTACAAGCTGGCGCAGCAGTTGCAGCAGGCGCGAGGCCAGTTCACGCAGCGAAAGCGGAGCGTGCGACGGCTCCGGCTGGTCGCGCATCGCCTCTACTATGGTCATGCGACTGACCAGCCAGGAGGAGAGCGCCACCGAGAGGAAGGTGAAGATGACGCCCAGGCAGTACGCGATGATAAGACTGTGCGGCTGAAATTTCAGCTTGAGCGGAAAGTTGAAGCTCTCCAGCAGCGGGCTGAGCAGGTTCACGAGCAGCGCGCCCGCGCCGATGCCAACGAGCAGGCCGACAAACGAGGAGAGCAGGTCGTAGATCATGCCCTCGAAGAGAAACATCAGCACAAGATGACGGCGCTGCACGCCTATCGCCCGCGCCATGCCCATCTCAGCACGCCGCTCGGCGGCCAGCAGCACGAAGATCAGGAAGATGAGCAGCAGGCCAATCGCCAGAGAGAAAAGCGCGAATAGCGTGAAGATGCGCGTGAAGATATTCTGAGCTGTCTCTGAGTCCTGCACTCCCTGCTGCTGAACCGGGATTACATGCACGTTGCGGGGAAGCCACTGATTTACCGCGTCCGTCACCTCGTCGGTGAGCGAGATGGCGGAGAGGCCGCTGCCACGATTGGCAATGAAGATCTGGTTGATGCCGTCGCCGGCCCTCTCGATGCGCTCGAAGGTGCGCAGTTTGCCGAGCATAAATGAATTATCGCCCACCAGGCCATTGTTGCCAACGATGCCAGCGACGTGCATCCTGTAGCGCCGCCCCGGCCAGCGCTGCGAGTACAGGTAGAGCGTGTCGCCGGTCCGTGCGTTGAGCAACTGCGCCAGCGTCTGGTTGAGATAGACGCCATCGGGCGGCAGGCTGGCGATGGTTACGTGCCGCTTCGTGCTCTGCTCCTGCATGCCGCCGAAGCCCTGCTCGCTTCCAGGCAGCACCGCCAGCAGCGTAACGTTTGAACGCACCTGGCGCGAGGTCTCGTCCGCGATGAGCAGATTGCGCTCGCGCAGAGCGGCCCCCAGCGCTACAATATTGGGATCGTGCTGCGCGGCCCGGCGCAGAGCGTAGAAGACATCATCGCGGTAGAGGCCGAGATCACCGGAGCCGCCCTCGATCAGCTCGTCAACGCTGCCCCAGTTGTAGATCGCCACGCTCTGCACGCCGGCCAGCATCACATCTCCGGTAGCCATCACACTTGAGAGCAGCGTCGTCGAGAGCATGAGCGCGAAGACGATCAGCGCCATCTGCATGCGCCGGCGCGGGATGTTGCGAATGCCGATCTTGAAGAAAAGGGCGTTGGCAAGGGCCAGCAGCAGCACGCCGCCGACGATGACGCCGGTAATCACCATCAAGATCTGTGTGAGCGTATCGATGGGAACGCCGAAGAATTCTGTCATATGTGGCTCTTGCCGTTTTGCTGCAACACCTGATAAAAGAGATTCGCCAGTTGTACATAGCCCTCGGTGCTGGGATGGAAGCCATCCGCGCTGATATATTCGGGATGCAGGGCCAGCACGCGATATGACTGGTAGAGATCGACGAGCAATACGTGGTGACGCGCTACGATGGAGGCGATAGCGTTGTTGTATGCCAGAATTTTGGCCTGCAATGGCCCTGGAGCGGCGGAGCGAAAGCGAGGGAGCACTGTGAGGTCCGGCACGTTCGCCATGATGATGACCGCGTGCGGCGCTCCGGCCTGCAACTTCGTGAGCAACTGGTCGAGGTTGTGCGCGTATCTGGCGGCGGGAATATCGTCAACGAGGTCGTTGACCGCGAGCCAGAGCGAGACCAGTTGCGGGTGAGCGTCGAGCGCGACGGGCAGTTCGATGCGCGCAGCCTGCTGTGTGGTGATCGAGGGAATGCCGAGATTGATGAGACGGACGCCGGAGCCGAGCCTGATTGCAAGGTCCTGCGGCCAGTTCTGCGTCTGCGGATCGTCGGCTCCGATGCCAAAGGTATCGGAGGCGCCGATAGCGACATAGACAAGCCGCGCTCGCGGCGCCTGCTGCAAGCTGGATTGCCCCGTCGCGGGCTGGCTGCCGGGCAGACCCGCGCAGCCACTCAGCCAGGGCAACAGCAGGCACAGCAAGAATACCACGCATAGAGCGGGGGTGCAGGGGGCGCTGCCCCCTGACGGGGGAGCGGGGGTGTCCCCCGACCTTTCTGTTTTCTTCCCCACGAGTTTCACGGAATTACTTAGTGAGCAGCCGAAATGACCAGGGAAATCGCAGCAAAAAGAATCGCAAAGGCAATCGTAATCCTGAAGATCAGCGCCTCAATACCGCGCCTCGTCTTGAACACGGAGCCGGCACTGCTGCCGCCAAAGGCGCTGCCCAGGCCCGCTCCACGCACCTGCAATAAGATGAAGACTATCGTGGCGACGCCCAGGATCATTTGTATTATTCTAAGGGCTGGAAGCCATGTTTGCAGCAAATGCAGTTCCTCACTTTCCTGCGTTACCATCCTCGCGCCTGTGGCGCTCGCCTTATGGAGCCGGTTATGTGGCGCGGCTCTGCCGCGCGAACGTCCAGCAAGAGGGGCGAGGACGCTGAGGATCAGATACATTCTAAATGTCCCGGAGATTATAACATAGAAGATGCCCTCCCGTCGAGATACATGTGAAGTGCGGCAGGGCTATGTAATTCTCCCCACCCCACGGCCGAAAGGAAGAGTTTGGGTGGGGACACCCCGCGCCCCGCAAGGGGGCGGCTGCCCCCTTGACCTCCGCTTCGGGCGAGCATTAAATAGCCCTGGAAGTGCGGCAGGGCTGGATTGATCCGCCCGGGAGCGGGGGTCAACCCGGCCCCTATCGTTTAGGGTTGTGCGGCAGAGGGGGCCGCGGCCCTCGCACTGCCCTCGCCATAGAGGAAACAATGGGTCCAGTGGCCCTGACCCAGTTCGGTGCGCCCCGGAAAGCGCTCGCGGCAGATGGGCATGGCATGGGGGCAGCGCGGGTGGAAGCGACAGCCCGAGGGCGG
>Ga0209061_1006045_pt1 | contig 10085 bp, 9 predicted proteins | sample Coa_R1_10_FD_187157 | JGI IMG/M metagenome (GOLD analysis project Ga0209061, IMG submission 187157) | Surface soil microbial communities from Centralia Pennsylvania, which are recovering from an underground coalmine fire - Coalmine... | ecosystem: Environmental > Terrestrial > Soil > Unclassified... | reverse complement strand
CGGGGACAGGACCGGCCGGCTGGCGCCGGAGGCGCTGGCGCGGACGGCCGGCGTGCTGCGGGACTACGCGCGGATCATCGCCGACCGCGGGGCCGTCGCGGTGCGGATGGTGGCGACCAGCGCCACCAGGGACGCCGAGAACGCGGCCGAGTTCACCCGCAGCGTCACCGACGTGCTCGGGGTGGCCCCGGAGGTCCTCACCGGGCGGCAGGAGGCCCTGCTGTCCTTCACCGGCGCCACCGCGGAACTGCCCGCCGCCGGGGACGGCGCCCCGTTCCTGGTGGCCGACATCGGCGGCGGCTCCACCGAGCTGGTGCTGGGCCCCGGCCATGCGATCTCGGTCGACATCGGCTGCGTGCGGATGACCGAGCGGCACCTGCACGGCGACCCTCCGGCCCGCCGCGAGATAGCGGCGGCGACCGCCGACATCGACGCCGCCCTGGACACCGCGGCGGCCGCGGTGCCGGTCCGCCGGGCGAGGACGCTGATCGGGCTGGCGGGCTCGGTCACCACGGTGGCCGCCATCGCGCTGGGCCTGCCGGCCTACGACGCCGCCCGCATCCACCATGCGCGGATCCCGGCCGCCGACGTTCACGAGGTGGCCGGGGAACTGCTCGCCATGACCCGCGCCGCCCGTGCCGGGATCGGCGTCATGCACCCGGGGCGGGTGGACGTGATCGGCGGCGGCGCGCTCATCCTGGACCGGATCCTGACCCGGTTCGGCTTCGGCGAGGTGCTGGTGAGCGAGCATGACATCCTCGACGGCATCGCCTGGTCGCTGGCCGCTGGCTCCCGCGGCTGAGGCACCGGTGGCCGCCGAGGAGCCGGGCGCGGGCCCGCCGCCGGGACAATGGCCCGGTGATCCCGCCGGGCCTGACACGCCGGTGGCGCGCGGCGCGGCGGAGGTGGCCATGCTGGCCGGCGGGGCCGGCGACCTCGCGGAGCTGGCCGCGCGCCAGTCGGTGTGCCGCGCCTGCCCCCGCCTCGTCGCCTGGCGCGAGCAGGTGGCCGCGGTCCGCCGCCGCGCCTACCGCGACCAGCGCTACTGGGCGCGTCCGGTTCCCGGGTGGGGGGCGGATCGCCCGCGCGTGCTGATCGTCGGCCTGGCGCCGGCGGCGCACGGCGGGAACCGCACCGGCCGGATCTTCACCGGCGACCGCAGCGGGGACTTCCTGTTCGCGTCGCTGTACCGGTGCGGGCTGGCGGACAAGCCGACGAGCGTCGCCGCCTGCGACGGCCAGCGGCTGCCGGAGACGCGAATCGTCGCGGCTGTCCGCTGCGCCCCGCCCGGCAACAAGCCGCTGCCGGCGGAACGGGACGCGTGCGCCCCGTGGCTGGTCGCGGAGCTCCGGCTGACGGCGCCCGGCCTGCGCGCCATCGTGTGCCTCGGCGGGTACGCGTGGCAGGCGGCGTGGCCGGCGTTGCGCGGCTGCGGCTTCCTGCCGCCGCGGCCGCGTCCCGCCTTCGGCCATGGCGTCGAGGTGCCGGTGCGGCGGCAGGAAGCCGCGGACCCGGTGCTGCTCATCGGCTGCTACCACCCGAGCCAGCAGAACACGTTCACCGGCCGCGTCACCCCGGCGATGCTCGACGCCGTTTTCCGCCGGGCCCGCGAGCAGGCAGGCCTGCCGGCCCCGCCGGCCGGCCAGCCTGACGGCCGCGCCTGAGCGAGGGCACCGAGGTCTCCGGAACCGCCCGGGCCCATGCCCCCCGCCGGCCAGCCGGCGCAATGCCACAACGGCCCGCACCTGACCGGGGCAATGCCACAACGGCCCGCACCTGACCGGCGCAATGCCACAACGGCCGGTTCGCCTCCCGGCGAGCCGGCCGCGAGCGCGGGTCCCGCGCAACTGCCCGCTCCGGCCGGGCCGGCCGCGGCCGCCGCGGTTACCGAGCGCTGATGTCGATCATGCAATTATTACGCTCTGCATTTAATGGCGGCGGGTAATGCGCGAATTCCGTCCTCGCTCGCCGGCCGGGCAATTGCGCGCACGGTATTATGGGAGCACCCCCGTAGCCCAATGGGAGAGGCGGACCCCCTAAAAGGGCTCCCAGTGTCGGTTCGACCCCGACCGGGGGTACTGAATTATGCGCCGAGGCCCGCGTGCCGATTGGCAACGCGCGGCAGCCGGGGTGAATCTCCGGCGAATTCACCGCCGCAAACGATTGCCATCGCCATTGCGAGAATTTTGTGCTATTAAATCAGGATATATCTGGCCGAAGCCTGGCCGACGCCGGCTGGCCGACCGCGCCAGGGACCGCTGCGCCGGCGGCGGTGGCGGTGGCCGAGGTGGCGGTGGCCGTGGCGGTGGCCGTGGCCGTGGCCGTGGCCGTGGTGGCGGTGGCCGTGGTGGCCGTGGCCGCGGCGGCGAGGCTCAGCCGCTGCCGCGGTGCCGCGACCGGCACCTCCCGCTGCGGCGGGGCGCCCGGCACCGGCATCGCCCGCCCGGCGGCGCGCCGCTCGCCGGGGCGCCACCGGATCGCAGCCGGCGGCCTATGCCCCGCTGAGGCGCAGCCGGCGGCGCAGTTCGTACTCGTGCACGATCGCGTTGGCGTAGCCGTGCGAGATGCCGGCGTCGTCCGCGAGCCAGTGCGCGCGCTCGTCGCAGCGCAGGAACGCGGGGCCGGATTCGAGCCGGTGGAACCACTCAGCGAGGTCGCGTCCGGTTACCACCGGAATGCGCGCGATGATGTTGCTGTGCAGGCTCGGTGAGTGGCTCAGCGGCAACTGGCACCTCCAGGGAGAGACTCCTCTTGTGCAGAGAGTGCCTCATCGCAGGCCGCCTGGCAACCCCTGGGCGCTGCCAATCTGAGACCGCGGCGGCCGCAGGTCGCCGCGGTGAACGGGCGTGATCAGCTGAGTCGCTCGAAGATCATCGCCATGCCCTGGCCGCCGCCGACGCACATGGTCTCCAGCCCCAGGGTCTTGTCATGGAACTGCAGGCTGTTCAGCAGGGTGGTGGCGATCCGCGCCCCGGTCATGCCGAACGGGTGCCCCACCGCGATCGCGCCCCCGTTCACGTTGAGCCGGGCGATGTCGATGCCGAGGTCGGTGTAGCACGGGATCACCTGGGCGGCGAACGCCTCGTTGATCTCGACCAGGTCGATGTCGCCGATCGCCATGCCCGCCCGCGCCAGCGCCTGCCGCGACGCCTCCACCGGGCCCAGGCCCATGATCTCCGGGGACAGCGCGCTGACTCCCGAGGACACGATCCGCGCCAGCGGGGTGATGCCGAGCTCGGCGGCCTTGACGTCGCTCATCACCACGACCGCGGCGGCGCCGTCGTTGAGCGGGCAGCAGTTCCCCGCGGTCACCGTGCCGTTGGGGCGGAACGCCGGCTGCAGCGCGGCGACCTTCTCCATCGTGGTGCCGGGCCGGGGCCCGTCGTCGGCCGAGACCACCGTCCCGTCCGGCAGCGTCACCGGCGTGATCTCCCGCTGCCAGAAGCCGTCGGCGATCGCCTTCTCCGCCAGGTTCTGCGAGCGCACGCCGAACTCGTCCTGCTGCCGGCGGGTGATGCCGCGCAGTTCGGCGACGTTCTCCGCGGTCTGGCCCATGGCGATGTAGATGTCGGGCAGCCGCCCGTCGGCCCGCGGGTCGTGCCACGGCCCGGCGTCCCCGGCGCTGGCCCGCTCGGTCCGCTGCTGCGCCTCGGCGAAGCGGGGGTTGCGGGTGTCGGGCAGCGAGTCGCTGCTGCCGTTGACGAACCTGCTCACGCACTCCACCCCGGCCGCGATGAACGCGTCGCCCTCGCCCGCCTTGATGGCGTGGAACGCCATCCGGATCGTCTGCAGCGACGACGAGCAGTACCGGGTGACCGTGGTGCCGGGCAGGTGGTCGTGGCCCAGCAGCACCGCCACCACCCGCGCCATGTTGAAGCCCTGCTCGCCGCCGGGCAGGCCGCAGCCGAGCATCAGGTCGCCGATGTCGGCCGGGTCAAGCTGCGGCACCTTGGCCAGCGCCGCGGTGACGATCTGGGCGGCCAGGTCGTCAGGGCGGATGCTGACCAGCGAGCCCTTGAAGGCCCGGCCGATCGGGGACCTGGCGGTGGCGACGATCACTGCTTCGGGCATCGGTTCCTCCGGGTGCATTTCCTCCAAGGGTACGCCGCGGCCGGGGCTGGTCCTACCCGCGGGTAACTGGCAGCGGCGGGCCCGGCACCGCCGCTGCCCCCGGCAAGCATCGGATAGCGTCGGTCCCAGGCCCGGCCGGCAGCATCGCCCAGGGGGACGGCTCCCCGGAGCTGTGCTGGGAAGGGGACGGACATGCAGGTACATGACGGTCTGAGCGGGCTGGTGGGCAACACCCCGCTGGTCCGGCTGCGCTCGGTGACCCGGGGGCTGCCGGGGGCCACGGTGCTCGCCAAGGTGGAGTACTTCAACCCGGGCGGCTCGGTCAAGGACCGCATCGCGCTGCGGATGGTGGCCGCGGCGGAGGCGTCGGGAGCGCTGCGGCCCGGCGGCACGATCGTCGAGCCCACCTCCGGCAACACCGGGGTCGGGCTGGCGATCGTGGCGGCGGAACGCGGGTACCGGTGCGTCTTCGTCTGCCCGGACAAGGTGGCGCAGGACAAGATCAGCGTGCTGCGCGCCTACGGCGCCGAGGTGGTGGTGTGCCCCAGCACGGTCGCGCCCGACCACCCGAGCTCCTACTACAGCGTGGCCAGGCGGATGGCTGCCGAGGCGCCCGGCGGCTGGCAGCCCGACCAGTACGCGAACGCGGAGAACCCCGCCTCGCACTACGCCACCACCGGCCCGGAGATCTGGGCGCAGACCGACGGGGCCGTGACCCACTTCGTCGCCGGCATCGGCACCGGGGGCACGATCACCGGTACCGGGCGGTACCTGAAGCAGGTGTCCGGCGGCAGGGTGCGGGTGATCGGCGCCGACCCGGAGGGGTCGGTCTACTCCGGCGGGACCGGCCGCCCCTACCTGGTCGAGGGCGTGGGCGAGGACATCTGGCCGGCCACCTACGACCCGTCGGTGTGCGACGAGGTGATCGCGGTCAGCGACGCGGAGTCGTTCGGCATGACCCGGCGGCTGGCGCGGGAGGAGGCGCTGCTGACCGGCGGGTCCTCCGGCCTGGCGGTGACCGCGGCGCTGCGGGTCGCGGCCGCGGCGGGCCCGGGCGCGGTGATCGTGGTGCTGCTGCCGGACGGGGGCCGCGGTTACCTGTCCAAGATCTTCAACGACGAGTGGATGTCCGACTACGGCTTCCTGTCCGCGCAGACCTCGGAGCCGCTGGTCGCCGAGGTGCTGGCGCGCAAGGACCGCAACCTGCCGCAGTTCGTGCACGTGCACCCGGAGGAGGACGTCGCGGCCGCGATCGCGCTGCTGCGCGAGTACGACGTGTCCCAGCTTCCGGTGGTGAAGCAGGAACCGCCGGTGATGGCCGCCGAGGTGGTCGGGTCGGTGGTGGAGCGCGACCTGCTGGACGCGCTGGTGGCCGGCCGGGCCGGGCCGTCCGATCCTGTCGGCGGCCACATGTCGCCGCCGCTGCCGGTCGTCGGCTCCGGCGAGCCGGTTTCCCGCGCGGTGCTCGCGCTGGAGAAGGCGGGCGCGGCCGTCGTGCACGTGGACGGCAAGCCCTCGGGCCTGCTGACCCGGCAGGACCTGCTCACCTTCCTCGCCGGGAACCCGTCATGACGCAGCGGCCGGCGGGGCACGGGGAGGCCGGCGGCGGCCCCGCGAGCGGCGGGGCCGCCGCGGCCGTCCCCCCGGGCCGGCCCCGCTTCGAGACGCTGGCCATCCATGCGGGCCAGCAGCCCGACCCGGTGACCGGGGCCGTGGTGCCGCCCATCTACCAGGTCTCCACGTTCAAGCAGGACGCCGTGGGCGTGCCGCGCGGCGGCTACGAGTACTCGCGCTCCGCCAACCCGACCAGGACCGCGCTGGAGCAGTGCCTGGCCGCGCTGGAGCGCGGCGCTGCCGCGCTCGCCTTCGCTTCCGGCCTGGCCGCCGAGGACTGCCTGCTGCGGACGGTGTGCCGGCCCGGCGACCACGTGCTCATCCCCGGCGACGCCTACGGCGGCACGTACCGGCTGTTCGCCCGGGTGCTGGCAGGCTGGGGGCTGAGCCACGGCGTGGTGGACATGACCGACATGGCCGCCGTGCGCCGGCAACTCGCCGCGCGGGCGGTGCGGCTGGTCTGGGCCGAGACGCCGACCAACCCGCTGCTGTCGGTCGCCGACATCCGCGCGCTGGCCGAGGCCGCGCACCAGGCCGGGGCGCTGCTCGTGGTGGACAACACGTTCGCCTCGCCGTACCTGCAGCAGCCGCTGGCGCTGGGCGCCGACGCCGTGGTGCACTCGACAACCAAGTACCTGGGCGGGCATTCCGACGTGGTGGGCGGCGCCGTGGCGGTCGCGGACGAGGAGCTTGCCGCCCGGATCGCCTTCACCCGCAACGCGACCGGCGGCGTCGCCGGCCCGTTCGACTCGTGGCTCACGCTGCGCGGGATCAGGACGCTGGCGGTGCGGATGGACCGGCACTGCCGCAACGCCGCGCGGGTCGCGCAGTGGCTGGCCGAGCGTCCCGCGGTGGCCGAGGTGCTGTATCCGGGGCTGCCGTCGCATCCCGGCCACAAGACCGCCCAGCGGCAGATGCGCGCGTTCGGCGGGATGGTGTCGTTCCGGGTGGCGGCCGGCGAGCAGGCGGCGCTGCGGGCCTGCGCGGCCACCCGGGTGTTCACGCTGGGCGAGTCGCTCGGCGGCGTCGAGTCGCTGATCGAGCACCCGGCCAGGATGACCCATGCGTCCGCGGCCGGGTCGGCCCTCGAGGTTCCCGCCGACCTGATCAGGCTGTCGGTGGGCATCGAGGACTGCGACGACCTGCTCGCCGACCTCCGCCAGGCGCTGGGCTGACCGTCAGCTCCGCTCGGCCGGCGAGCTTTCGGTGCCGGCCTGCGCGGCGGCCTGCGGCCTGGGCTTGTAGGCGAGGGTGAACCAGGCGGCGGCCGCGGCGGCGGCGAACACGACGAAGCTGCCGGCCGCGCGCAGCGGGTGGTGACCGGTCGAGCCCTTGATGTTGCCGGGGATGAAGCCGGGCAGTGACTTGGCGGGAACGATCAGGTAGTAGCAGGCGGCGATGAGGAACAAGACGGCGATGATGCCGAGGATCACGGCCAGTACCGTCCTGCCCGCCGATGTGTCGCGTGATCCGCTGGTAGAAGTCACGGTGCCTCCTCGGTGCGGGCAATGCCTTACCTTATCCAACGAGCGGATGGCCGCGGCTGGCGGCAGCGCGGCGGTGCGAGCATGCGGGCGCCCGCGGCCCCGCATCGCCGGGACCGCGGGCGCCCGCGCGGACGGCTGGCGGCCGCTCAGCTGCGCCCGGCCGGCGAGCTCTCCCTGTCGGCCTGCGCGGCGGCCTGCGGCCTGGGCTTGTAGGCGAGGGTGAACCAGGCGGCGGCCGCGGCGGCGGCGAACACGACGAAGCTGCCGACCGCGCGCAGCGGGTGGTGCCCGGTGGAGCCGCTGATGTGCCCGGGTATGACGCTGGGCAGCGACTTGGCCGGCTCGGCCAGGTAGAAGATGGCGGCCACGAGGAACAGCAGCGCGATGATGCCGAGAATCACGGCGAGCGCCGTCCTGCCCGAAGACCTCGCGGCTGATCCGCTGGTAGAACTCACGATTCCTCCTGATGCGGCATGAGGGAAAGCTGTGTTAGCTGCGGCCGACCGCGGCGCGGGCGGCCAGTGGTTGTCAGCCGACCAGGAAACCCTACCGTCGACCGGCGCCGCGGGTACGGAGGAAATCACGGATGACGTACTCACCGAGATGTTCGGGCGCCGCCTGCAGCACGCGCCCGCCGTTCCTCCTCGCCACGCTGTCGACAAACGCGGACAGCCGCGGGTCGTCGGCCAGCATGAAGATGTTCAGCGCGGCATGCCGGCGCGTCATCTTGTCCACCTCGGCCAGCGTGAGCTCGACCGTCTCCGGCGACGGCGGCCAGTCGAACCAGGGCCGCCCGTCCCGCTGCAGGTGGGCGGTCGGCTCGCCGTCGGTCACGATGAGCACAACCGGCTCGTGCTCCGGGTGGCGGTCGATGTGCCGCCCGGCCAGCAGCAGCGCGTGGTGCAGGTTGGTGCCCTGCACCATGTCCCAGCCCAGCCCGGCCAGCTCGGTCTCGCGCAGCTCGCGGGCGTAATTGGAGAAGCCGACCACCTGGACCGCGTCCTGGGGGTACCTGCTGCGCAGCAGGGCGTGCAGCGCGAGCGCCGTCTGCTTGGCCGCGGCCCACGTGCCGCGCAGCTGCATCGAGTAGGACAGGTCCACCAGCAGCGACACCACCGCGGCGGTGCGGCGCTCGGTCTCCACCACCTCGAAGTCCCGCGCGGACAGCCTCACGCCGTCCCCGGAGCCCGGGCCGCCGCGCAGCACGGCATTCCGCACCGTCGTCGGCACGTCGAGTGGCTGCTCGTCGCCGAACTCCCAGGGCCGGGTGGTCCCGGTCAGCTCGCCCGCCTGCCCGGCGTCCCGCTGGTCATGGTCGCCGAAGCGGCGGCCGAAGCTCATGCTGGCGAAGATCCGGCGCAGCGCCGTGTCGCCCAGCCTGCGCACCGCCTTGGGTGTCAGCTCGAGTTCCCCGCCGCGCCGGGTCAGGTAACCCTGCCGCTCCAGCTCGCGCTCGATGCGGCGCAGCGCCTCGATGTCGTCGACCGCCTGCCTGCCGAACGCCCGCCTGACCGCCTCCTCGTCGATGTCGTCCAGGCTGGCTCCCGGGTAGTCCTGGCCGAACGCCGCCTCGAGCTCGGCCAGGTCGGCCAGCTCGGCCAGCGCCGTGGTGGCGTCGCCGAGGCCGAGCGGCTCCTCCCCGGTCATCTGGACGCCGCCGCTCATGCCCGCCCGGTCCAGGTCGGGGCGCCTGGCCCGCAGCGCGTCGGCGAGCCTGGCCATCTCGGTGGCCAGGCCGGCGTCGTCGAGGGCGCTGGCCATCAGCCCGGCCAGTTCCTCGCGCTGCTGCGGCGACAGCGAGCGCAGCAGCCGTTCGGCCGCGGCCATCCTGGCGATCAGCGAGTCGACCAGTTCCTCCAGGTTCTGCGGGCTGTCCGGGAACAGGTCGCCGTAGCGGGCCATGAACGCGTCGAAATCGGCCTGGGCGTGCTCGCCGCGCGCGTCGGCGGCCAGCATCTCGTTCAGGTCGCCGAGCATCTCCCTGATCCGCTGCATGGCCCCGGGATCCGGGTTGGCCAGCGCCTGGCGCATGCCGCGGAACTGGCTGTCCAGCACCTCGCTGCGCAGCAGTTCCCGCAGCCGCTCGAAGGTCTGCCGCGCCGCGGCCGAGCGCCAGTCGTAGTCGGCAAGCCGCCGGATCGCCTGCGCGGTGTCGGCCGGCAGCGCGTCCAGGTCCGCCTCGCGCAGCCTGGCCTCGTCGCCCGGGTCGGGGAACAGCTCGGCCCGCTCCTGGCCGACGGCGGTGTCCAGCAGGGCGCGGGCGCGTTCCAGGATGCCGTCGAGCCGGCCGCTGCGGCGGATGTCCCGCTGCCGCTCCCGGACCCGCCGCAGCAGGTCATCCAGGCCGCGCCGGTCGGCGGTGCCCCGGCGCAGCAGGTCCCGCAGCGCGTCGGCCGGGGCGGATCCGGCCAGGATGTCCTCGCCCATCTCGTCGACGGCGGTGCGCACGTCGTACGGCAGCGCCAGCGGGTCCGGCCCGTACACGTACCGCCCGTACCGGTAATACGTCATGATCCGACCTAACGTGCGGTGGGTGCGCCGGTCCGGTACCGGGTGGCGCCGTCCGCGCTGTCCTTCGACAGGCGGCGCATCAGGTACAGCCCTTCCAGGGCGAACTCGACCGCGGCCGCCGCCTGGCCGAAGGACTCGCCGCCGTCCATGCCCAGCCGGGTCATGATCCTGGCCAGCCCGGGCACGTCGCCGACCCGGCGCAGCAGTTCGGCCGCGGGGACCAGCTCGCCGGTCTCGACCGTTCCGCCGTCGTCGAACCTGGCGAGCAGGCCGGACAGGTCGGCGCCGCCCAGCCGGGACCGGAACGTGTCCGCGATCGCCCGGCGCAGCAGCGCGCCGAGCACCTCCTCCTCGCGGCCCTCCTCGCTGACCTCGAACTCGACCTTGCCGCGCAGCGTGCTG
>Ga0209061_1006040_pt1 | contig 10091 bp, 6 predicted proteins | sample Coa_R1_10_FD_187157 | JGI IMG/M metagenome (GOLD analysis project Ga0209061, IMG submission 187157) | Surface soil microbial communities from Centralia Pennsylvania, which are recovering from an underground coalmine fire - Coalmine... | ecosystem: Environmental > Terrestrial > Soil > Unclassified... | reverse complement strand
ATGGGCAACGAAGCCGAGATTATCGCCGAGAAATTCAGCGTGACGCGCGAGGAGCAGGATCGCCTGGCCCTGGCTAGCCACCAGAAAGCCGCCGCTGCCACAACAGCCGGGCGCTTTAAAGAAGAGATTGTACCCATCGAGATCCCTCAAAAGCAGGGCGCGCTCGTAATTGATACTGATGAGCCTATCCGCGCCGATACCTCTCTGGAAGCTCTGGCCAGGCTTAAGCCCGCCTTCCAGGCCAATGGGTGCGTCACAGCCGGCAATGCACCTGGCCTTAGCGATGGCGCCTCCGCCACCGTGGTTGTTGACGCGGCCTTTGCTCAGGCGCAGGGCCTGACGCCCCTGGCCCGCATCATCGCGTACACCTCAGCTGCGATTGAGCCACGCTACATCTTCGCCGCGCCCACGCGTGCCGTGCGCCGCGTGCTCGAACTCACCAGTCTTAAGATCAACGACTTCAACCTGATCGAAGTCAATGAGGCCTTCGCTGCCCAGACCCTGGCCAACGGCAAAGAGCTGGACTGGGACTGGTCACGCGTCAACGTCAACGGAGGCGCTATCGCCCTCGGCCATCCCATCGGCTCCAGCGGCTCCCGCATTCTGACCACCCTGATCCACGAACTGCGCAGGCGCGGAGGTGGACGTGGACTTGCTACGCTCTGCTTAGGCGGCGGCGGCGCAGTGGCAATGGTAGTTGAAGTATAAGTAAGCAGCGAAACGAGGTAATGGCGCTCTGTGCAACGCCATTGTCTTGCGCGTCATATCTCGCCACGCATCTTACTGGCCAGTCTGGGATGGAGGCACCGGGCGAGTAGCACGCAAAGGACGGCTCGCCGATCTGGGAAAAGGCGCCTGTTGCGCCGATGTCCGTTGCACCGGCGGCTGCGTAGCCCCTTGTCTCCCCTGGAGGAGCATATGAAAATACCCGGCAATTTCATTCACAACCGGTACTTGCGTGGAAAAGCGTCCGGGAGCCAGGTCGCTGATCGCCGATTGCCCCCTGCTGATGCGCTGTACCATAATCAAAAGCATCTCCGCCGCGTGAGCGATCTGCTCATTATCACCCCGATTCGCCTGCTTCAATCTATAAAACTGCTTCAATTGCATATTGATAAAGGTTGCTTGCTGCTGCCAGGGATGGCTGGCGGACAGCAACATCAATCCCTCCTGTCCGTTTGCCAGGGCACTAATCGCGCTAATCATCTCCTGCACAAACTCTTCAACCTGTTTCGTCCTGGCAATCTCCGCTTCCGCAAAGTGCTGCTCAATGGTGCGCAGTTCTTCCGCGCGATCAGCGCGGCGCACCGCCTCGTCCATACCCCTGGCCCAGAGAAAAGCGATGACTGCGGTGATCACCTGGATGACCACAGGTCGCCCCGCGAGAGTCGGCAACCCATACATGCTTATCGCATCCAGCAGATCTTTAGACTTGCTCTGGAGAAGTAAATCGGCGTAAATGAGCGTAATATTGACGGCCGCGATAATAAACGCTGAACTGCGCGGTAAAACAGCGGCCCCCAGCACAACTGAGATCACCAGGAAATCATACGCGGGTAAATAAACTAGATGCACGGCATGATCGGGCGAGCCAACCACCACACTCATTGTCGCCGCAATTACCAGCGCCACCATTAAAACGCCCGCTGTAGTGACGAACCCTTTGCGATTCAGCCAGACAATAAGAAGCAGCCCAACAAACGCGAATCCGACTGAGAAGGCCGAAGGGGCATCCGTCAGGGTAGCGGGAATAAAAAGGATGAGCGCGATAAACAGGCCGAGCAAAATCCAGGAGAGTAAGGCGCTCCGGCGTGCTCTCTCACGTTGCTGGATGGTCTCCTGGGGCGCATCCCAGCCTGCGCTCGTCATCCGTAACCACCAGTTCACTTTGCGAGATTCTAGCCTTTCTGGCTTGTCCATTTGCATCCTGCTTCAGCATTCCTTTCCAGGTCTATCTCCCGACTCTCCTGGGAGCCTGCGCAGAAGAGCGCCTGCTTCATGAGATGATACGCTACCTGGCCAATGTTTGTGCCTGCTCAGCAGCTTCTTTTAGCCTGGCGAGCATCTCTTTATGGGCAGTAGCCGCGCCTTTGTAGGTTGTTTTCATCAACAAGCATGGCGCGGTAATGTCGATGTGCTCTCGTATGAGTGTCCCATTTGCAGTCGGTTCACACCATGTCGTGTTAAAAAGATGAATGCCCGGTGACTGGTAGGCATGGGAAACAAGCTTCCCCTCCGCGCTGGCGGTCATTTCTACTCGATAGGTGAAGGCGAGAGTAAAAGGTCCGAGTTTCATCCGATCACGTACCAGGTAATGCTCAACCGGTGCTCCATCCGCTGCGGCTGTAGTACGAATATGCCGTGTCCATATCACAAATGGATGAAGTTCCGTTACATCGGTCATCAACTTTATAAGTCGCTCTCGTACAATGGTGGGCGAAGCTGCCACAAAAATGTCCTGATCAAAAGTAGTGCGTGCCATGAGTAGAAAAGATCCTTTCGCGCAAACCAGCGCAAAACCAGCTACGATAATCCCCGAGGGTACCCCTCTTGCTCTCTTGAGACAAGAAGCCTAGAAGTGTCCCGCTTTTTCCGCAGCTTCTCAAGCTACCAACAAGGGACTATAAAAATACTATCACAACCAGATTCTTCGAGGCCAACGGGAAGTACTTCTCTCTCAGTGAGAAGAAACGCTTCTCTCTTTCTGAGAGCACCGAGACAGGCTATATGAATGAATAGTTCAAACACAACGAAGATTCCCTGGGCACATTATTTAAATCCCTGCGTCAACAATTTCAAGCCTGGCAAAAGTCTGAGTAATAACCAGGCTACTAAAGACCATTATCAGACTTCCTCTTAAAATACCCATTTTTCAGTATATATGAATAACGTCACAATCAAAGCTTCCCTGCTTTGGTGCATTTCTTATAATATATCTTGTGGCCCGCAAGGAAGTTCCGTCCTCTCTGTTCCATATTGTACAATCAGAAAAACGCCTTTTTCGGGCTACTATATATATGTATGTTGAAATACGGCAAATCGATGTGGAAAGGGCATTTTTTATGCGCTGTCTGATTACTGGAGTGGCCGGCTTTATCGGTTCGCATCTAGCCGAGCGCCTACTGGCGGAGGGGCACGAGGTCTGGGGCATTGATAACTTCGTTGAGTATTATCCGCGCGCGATCAAGGAGCGCAACCTGGAAGGCGCACGATCCTGGGAGCGTTTCACATTTTTTGAAAGGGATCTGCTAGACCCGGCCTCGGGGCTGCACACACTGCTGGATGGCATGGAGTGGGTTTTTCACCTGGCCGCCCAGGCGGGAGTGCGCGCCAGTTGGGGACGAGATTTCGCCCGCTACATCGACAATAACATAGTAGCGACTCAACGCTTGCTTGAGGCGCTGGCCACTTCGCAAAGCCTCCGCCGCTTCGTCTATGCCTCTTCCTCCTCGATCTACGGCGAGCATGGTTGCTCGCCACTTACAGAGGACACGCTGCCGCGGCCTCACTCGCCTTACGGAGTCAGCAAACTGGCAGCAGAACATCTCTGTCTGACCTATCACCGCAACTTCGATCTTCCGGTCGTCTTGCTGCGCTATTTCAGCGTGTACGGGCCGCGCCAGCGTCCTGATATGGCGCTGCATCGCTTCTGCAAGGCGATTGTGGAAGGCGAACCGCTCTCTATCTTCGGCGATGGCGGGCAGAGCCGAGATTTCACCTTTATCAGCGATATCGTCGAGGCCAGCGTGCGCGCCGCGACAGCCGAGCAGGCAATTGGCAAGGCGCTGAATATTGCCGGTGGTACACATACAACGCTTTGCGAAGTGCTCGATCTCTTGCGGGAAATCAACGGCAGGCCGCTGACCATAACCCACGAGCAGGCGCGACCCGGCGATGTCCACGATACCCTGGCCGATACATCGCGGGCCGCGGGCCTGCTGGGCTATACGCCCCAGGTCGCCCTATCCGACGGCCTGGCACGACAGTTTGCTTCTATCCTTGATCTGTATGCACACAGGACAGGGTAATTTCCCCGTTCGTCAGATGGCTGTGATACAATACTCACGATGAAAAACACTATGTCCATACGATATCCTAAAGCTAGAGAGCCTTTTTTGCCGATGAAACTCAACGAGGAGTTTTGAGCATGCTAGAGCAGAAATCACCACAAGACGTATCAACTGGGCAGACACCTGCCGTGGAGCAGGGCACTCTTTTTGATAAAGATGAGCTTGCGAGACTGGAGCAGGCCCGCGCAGATTGGGAAGTGAAGACGGTTCAGCCATCCTTACAGCGTATGCCTGAGCGTGAGCACCTGATGACCACTTCAGGTGTACCTGTCGAGCGCGTCTATACTCCCCAGGATAACGCCGCGCTCGATTATCAGCGCGACCTTAATCTGCCGGGTGAGTATCCATATACGCGCGGCGTGCAGCCAACGATGTATCGCGCCAAGCCCTGGACCATGCGTATGTTCGCCGGCTTCGGCACAGCCGAGGATACTAATGCCCGCTTCAAATATCTGCTCTCGCAGGGCCAGACTGGCCTCTCAACTGCCTTTGATATGCCCACCCTCTACGGCTACGATACTGATCACCCGATGGCCGCCGGAGAGTTTGGCAAATGCGGCGTGGCCGTCTCTTCGCTGGCCGATATGGAAATCCTTTACAAAGACCTGCCGCTTGATAAAATTACGACCTCGATGACGATCAATAGTCCGGCCTCGGTCATCTGGGCAATGTATATTGTAAATGCTGAGAAGAATGGCTTCCCACGCGCGAAGCTGGGCGGCACGCTGCAAAACGATATCTTGAAAGAGTATATCGCGCAAAAGGAATTTCTTTTCCCGCCGGAGCCGTCAATGCGCCTGGTGACGGATACTATCGAGTTCGGCACGCGCTTTATGCCACGCTGGAACACGGTTAGTATCAGTGGCTATCATATTCGCGAGGCCGGCGCGACTGCTGTACAGGAACTGGCTTTCACACTCGCCGATGGCCTGGCATATGTCGATGCCGCGCTAGCTCGCGGACTCCAGATCGATGAGTTTGCGCCTCGCCTCTCGTTCTTCTTCGATGTGCATAATGATTTCTTCGAGGAAATCGCCAAGTTTCGCGCCGCCCGCCGCCTGTGGGCACGCCTGATGCGCGAGCGCTACGGGGCGAAGAATCCGCGCTCCTGGATGCTGCGCTGCCACGCGCAAACCGCTGGCGTCTCGCTGACTGCACAGCAGCCGGATAATAACGTGGTGCGTACCACCATCCAGGCTCTGGCCGCCGTGCTGGGCGGTACCAATTCGTTGCACACCAACTCGCTCGATGAGGCTCTGGCTCTACCTACGGAAAAAGCGGCGCTCATCGCCCTGCGCACGCAGCAGATTATCGCCTCCGAAAGCGGCGTAGTCAATACGGTTGATCCGCTCGGTGGCTCCTACTTTGTCGAGGCCCTGACCGATCAGACCGAGCAGGCGGCGCTGGACTATATCAACCGCATCGAATCCCTGGGAGGCGTGTTAGCCTGCATCCAGAATGGTTTCTTCCAGCGCGAAATCGCCGAGTCGGCCTATCGCTATCAGCAGGAGGTCGATACCCATCAGCGCACAATCGTAGGCGTGAATGATTATGTTATGGACGAGGAGATGAAAGTTCCAACGCTCTACATTGACCGCGTCGGTGAGCGGGCACATCTGGAACGCCTGAATCGCGTGCGCCGCGAGCGCGATCAGGCCGCCGTACAGCACGCGCTTGACAATCTGCGCCGTGTAGCCGAAAGCAACGAGAACACCATGCCCGCGATCATCGAGGCAGTGAAAACCTACGCCACTCTCGGCGAAATCATGGACGTCTTCCGCTCCGTCTTCGGCGAATATATGGAACCAGCGGTGTTTTAAAATGGGGCGAATTTTATACTATTGGCTCACTACTGCGCATCAGATGCACGCCTTGCCGCTGCATACGCACTAACTCCTGTTCAGCCAGTGCGTCGAAGTCGATGGCGGGGTGCTGAACCGAGCTGGTGCAGTCGGTCAGGAAGTGTAGACGCCGCAGGAGTTCTGGCTGATCGCCAATGTAGCCGATAAGCTGACGTTCGGTTTCGAGCACGCAATGCGACTTGGCCTCGCCGGCAATATAAACGCGGTTGTGCTGCATGACCGCGTCCAGCAGTGGACGGCTCAGCTCGCTGGCGGGATCGTCTGGATCGGGTACTTCTGCGCCGAAGATGCCGTAGAACTCGGTGCGCGTGGTCAGCCCTTTCGTAATGTAGACCGGCTGTGTATCGCGGGCGGCGCTGTGCCAGGCGATGGCCTCGCTGATCGGCGCGACCAGCATGTGTCCCAGCGTGCCCTGCATCGTATGATGTGGCCAGATCATCAGATCTTTGCGAGCCTGCTCCGCCAGCTTGCGCACGTAGTATGCCGACCAGGTGGGCTCAATGACCGGCTCCCATCGCCCGTTTTCAATGTCGCTTACGCTGATCGGCGTGAACGGCTGGGGATGCTCGCCGGTCGAGGGATTGCGCCACCACGCGCTGAAGAAGATCTGAAACGGCAGGTGGGTATCGAGCGAGGCATAGATGGTCGTGATCTTGTGAGCGCTGGCATAGAACCAGCCCAGGAAGCGCGCGATATCTTCCTGCGCACCCGGTACATAGAGCGTTCCCGTAGGATCAACAAAATCGTGCTGATAGTCCACCAGCACCAGGGCGACCTTCTCGTGGTCACCGCGCGCTGGTGCCAGGCCCGCCTGCCGGCCCGCCTCGGTAAACTCTCGAAAACGCGCCGCGTAGGCTCCGCGCATTGCATCTTGTTTATCCGCCAGGGATGGCGCTCCGACGAATCCAGCCATAGACCTCTTCTCCTTCCTCTATCTTTTATCTTTGCTCGTTTCTGCTTGTTGCCCGCCATCGCAGGGAGGTTGCAACGGCGGCGGCAGAGCAGCCGGTTTGCCTGTATCAGAAAACGCGGCCAGCCCACGCCCCCCCAGATCGGCGGGGCGAGTTCTGGGCACCTGAGGCATTCCGGCCAGGATAGATGGTGTTTCGTACTGCTCGTTTTCAAGCGGCTGATTGAAAAGTGCCTCGAAAATAGGCCCTTCCAGCGTCTCTTCTTTAATCAGACGTTCGCTGATCATAATCAGGCGAGGCTTATTTTGCAAGAGTACGTTATACGCCTTATCAAAAGCCTCCTGAACGATGCTCCTGACCTCTTCGTCTATCTCGCGGGCTGTTTGCTCGCTATAGTTACGCTGCTCGTTGAAATCACGACCCAGGAAGACCAGTTCTTCTTTGCGTCCCAGAGCTACGGGGCCGATACGGCTGCTCATGCCATACTCTGTAACCATCGAGCGAGCAATTTTGGTCACGCGCTCGATGTCGTTTGAAGCGCCCGTCGTAACCTCGCCGAAGATGATCAGTTCGGCTACATGTCCTCCCAGGGCGTAGGCCAGCATATCCTCGAACTGAGCCTTGCTCCACAGGTAACGGTCCTCTGTTGGCAGGAGCATGGTAAAGCCGCCCGCCTGGCCGCGAGCCACAATTGAGACCTTGTGAACCGGATCGGTATTCGGAAGCATACGCGCGACCAGGGCGTGCCCGACTTCATGATAGGCGGTGATAGCCTTCTCGCGCTCGCTGATCAGGCGACTCTTGCGAGCTGGCCCGGCTACCACGCGATCAACCGCCTCTTCCAGATCGCTCATGCCAATCCTGCGTTTATTGCGGCGAGCAGCCAGAATCGCCGCTTCGTTCAAGACGTTCGAGAGGTCGGCACCGGAGAAACCCGGCGTTTGCTTGGCCAGCGTTTCCAGAGTGATACCTGGCTCCAGCGGCTTGCCCTTTGCATGCACCTGGAGAATGGCGACGCGCCCGCGAATATCCGGCCGGTCAAGCACCACCTGGCGATCGAAGCGACCTGGACGCAGAAGCGCGGGATCGAGCACATCGGGGCGATTGGTCGCGGCGATGACAATCACATTGGTATTGGTATCAAAGCCATCCATCTCTACCAGGATCTGGTTCAGGGTCTGCTCGCGTTCGTCGTGCGAACCTCCGAGGCCCGCACCGCGCTGGCGTCCCACCGCGTCGATCTCATCTACGAACACGATGCAGGGGCTGTTGCGCTTGGCCTGATCGAAGAGATCGCGCACGCGGCTTGCCCCCACGCCCACGAACATCTCGACGAATTCTGAGCCGCTGATGCTGAAGAATGGCACACCAGCCTCGCCAGCCACTGCGCGCGAGATCAAGGTTTTGCCCGTGCCCGGTGGGCCCACCAGCAGCAGCCCTTTGGGGATACGCGCGCCCAGCGCGGAAAACTTGTCGGGATACTTCAGAAATTCGACAATCTCTCGTAACTCTTCCTTAGCTTCCTCCACCCCGGCCACATCTGCGAAGGTCACAGTGGTTTTGTTGCCCATAAACATACGCGCGCGGCTCTTGCCAAAAGAGATAGCCTGATTATTACTGCCCTGGGCCTGACGAATCAAAAAGATCAGCAAGCCGGCAAAGAGCAGGAAGAAAATCAGGTCTGGCAGAAAGTTGAGCCACGTACCGACCGAACTGGATTGTTCATATTGCAGCACTAGGTGCGAGTCTGTATAGTTGATCCCGTTGTCTTTGAGCACCGTGGTCGCGTCGAAAGAATCATTGATCGTCGCGATCTCTTTCACCGGATTCTTTCCTCGGGTCAGGGTCAGCGTGTCGCTGCCCACCAGTAAGGTATCGGTCTGGCCGTGCTGAATATCGGCTTTTACATCGGCAAGCATTTTGGAGACGGTCACTTGCTGTGTGTTGGACGGTGTACGGAAAAAGAACACGACAGCCAGGATAATAGCTAGAAGCACCACCAGCCAGACCAGCGTGGCGCGCAGCCATCCCCTATTCCTGAGCATAAATATCCTTCTCTACTTCAGAAGCAAGCAGCAAGCCCTCTCTCAAATTGAAGAAGGTGAGCTACTATCATAAGCAACGCTTGACTTTTACATAACACTTCACTTTTCCGCGCTTATTATAACACAGTTGTTTACTCTGTTTCTTTCTGCTGTACTCCGGGGCTAACAAGCGGATGCTGACCGGCAGGAGCCGGATACGGGCAGGCAGTGCCCTGGGGATAGCTGCTGGTCAGATCGTGTCCACCAGCAGCCAGAAAAAATGGGAAAAGAATGCTACCAGTTGCTTATTACTCGCGCGAGGATACGAATGCCAGCGTCGATATCGTCAGGGGTAGCACAGCTATACGCCAGGCGCAGATGATGCTCGCCATCGGCAGAATTTACAAAAAAGCCTGCACCGGCTGCCAGAGAAACTCCCTGTTGGAGCGCCTGCTGCCTGATCTGTTGCGCGCTGAGATGTTCCGGCAAACGGAGCCAGAGGAAGAAGCCGCCCTGGGGATGCGTCCACTCTACCCCGGAGGGCATATAACGCTCCAGCGCTGCGAGCGCGACATCCCGGCGCATCTTATAGAGAGGGCGCAGGCGTTGGATATGCTGTTCCCAGGCACCGCTCCGGCAGTACTCGGCGACGATCTGCGCCGTGAAAGGATTCGCGCCGCCGCCCATCAGGGCCGTGCCGCAATTGGCGCAGCGCTGAATGTCTTCTGCAGACCCCACCAGCCAGCCCAGGCGCAGTCCGGGCGCGAGCGTTTTTGAGAAACTACCGATGCTGAAGACCTGCTCGCCATTGGCCAGCGCGTAGAAGCTGGCCGGAACCGTTCCCTCGAAAGGAAGGTCGCGATACACATCATCCTCAACAATAAGAAAGTTATACTGGCGAGCCAGGCGGACGATCTCAACACGCCGTGCTTCAGAGAGCGTTCTGCCCGTCGGATTGTGAAAATTCGGGATGGTATAGAGCATACAAGGCGGCGTGCCGCGCTCCTGAAGCTGGATCACCCGCTTTTCTAATTCACCCGGAATGAGACCGTCTTCATCCATAGGGACCGCGTGCAGCTCGACGTGGTGATCGCGAAACACGTGTAGAGAGTCAACGTACGTCGGTGCCTCAACCAGCACCACGCTTCCGGCTCCCGCGTACAAGCGCGCAAGCATATCTACCGCGTGCGTCGAGCCGGCCACGATCATCACATTTGCCGGTTG